>Ga0076001_103_pt3 | contig 1113 bp, 3 predicted proteins | sample RifGroA2_FD_68047 | JGI IMG/M metagenome (GOLD analysis project Ga0076001, IMG submission 68047) | Parcubacteria bacterium GW2011_GWA2_53_21 | reverse complement strand
ACAAAAAACTTCCAGATGTTCTGGAGGTTTTTTGGTAGCTGGGGAGGGAGTCGAACCCTCGACCTTGGGCTTATGAGTCCCACGCTCTAACCAACTGAGCTACCCAGCCATGTTTCTTGTCTGGGTAGCGAAGTTGGTTTGACCAACTGCCTGTCCGTCCGTAGTTCCGCAGTGCGGGACGAAGGCGGAAGCTACCCAGCCGTGTTGCGTTCGGATGATAGCAGACTGCCAAAATCTTTCAACTCAACAACAAATCCCGTGATGCATCACGGGATTTCTTGGTTGCGGGGGCCGGATTCGAACCGGCGACCTCCGGGTTATGCGTACCACCACAGTTTTCACTGCCTCCGACGATCATGTCGAAGTTTGTAGTCTGGACTTTCCCTTCACCCGTCCCGCCAATGGCGGAATGAGGGTGTCTGCCATCAAGTCTCTACACCTTCCCTGTATCGAATTCGACCCGCCTGCCGATAGGCATGGCAGAGGTCTTGTTCTTTTCAAGGCTTGGCTCGGGATTACCCTCGTTAGGAGCTTCCCCGACTTTGACAGAAAATCACGCGGAGGTTTCCCTCTGCGTTGCCCACTGCGAAATAAGCATCCAAGCTTCCCGATACTCAACGGATCGAGGCTTGCGTTGCCGCTTGTCTGTCTCAACAAAGTGAATTTCACTTCCGTATGAGACGAACACCTCGATAGGAATGACATAGAACACGTTGGCTTTTTCGGCATACACGATGGCAAAGTCGAAATCATTCATCTGATAACGGCTCCGTCTCATGATGCGTCGGTTAGTTTTTGTCCGACGAACGTCCACAACATAGTTGTGACTACTCCGACTGAACCAGGCGGATTTCACCTGGATCTTTACCAGCGTTCCATGCACATCGAAGACGAGATCGTATGGAAGACGATCACCGACTGGAACAGCGATACCCCAGCCCTGTTTAAGAGCTTGCAGGATAACCGCTTGTTCAGCTATGTCCCCAATGAGCTTGGTACTCATCATAATTGTGAGAGAGCTTACTTCGCGAGTCGAGCCCGACGAGCTACCTGGCTGCTCTACCCCGCGACGCATGTGCATCCTAAGAGTTTCACACGTTTCTGTCAAGATAT
>Ga0076001_121_pt1 | contig 3080 bp, 3 predicted proteins | sample RifGroA2_FD_68047 | JGI IMG/M metagenome (GOLD analysis project Ga0076001, IMG submission 68047) | Parcubacteria bacterium GW2011_GWA2_53_21 | reverse complement strand
AACGAGCGACCTCAACGCTTCCTTGCGGTACAACGGATATGCGCTTTCCGTTTTAGGAACTAACGATCGAGCCCATCGCACTGCGGTTGAGATTGGCCTCTTGCAATTGAAACAGTTGCTGGCAGAAGGAAAGATATCCGATTCGTTGCGCGCGCGTTTGCAAGAAACTCTGACAACAACATTACAGCATGGCATCTCGGCAGTATCTTCAAACAGCAACAATTATCGGAACTGGCTTTCTCTCGCCCAATTGTACGGGGAGCTTTCTGCGGGTGGAATAGAAGGCGCGGACAAAAATTCCCGCGAGTCTTACGAACGCGCTCGACTCGAAAGCCCAACTAGCCCGTTGCCTCTTTTGGGTTTAGCCCAGCTTGATTTGACCGTGGGGGATGCCAAGTCCGCGCGCGAACACTTAAACGCTGCGATTGCAATGAAGTCTGATTTCACCGTGGCGCATTTATTGCTTTCACAATTAAATGCAAAAAGTAATGATTTGGCAAAAGCGCAGGATGAAGCGATTATTGTGGCGCAACTCTCTCCGCAAGACCCGTTCGCTTGGTATAATCTCGGGCTCGTTCTTTACACCCGCAAATCCTATAAGGATTCTGCAAGCGCGCTCGAGCGAGCAGTTCAATTACAGCCAAATTATGCCAATGCCATTTTTGTACTAGGGTTATCGTATTATCAGCTCGAGCGCGAGGATGATGCCATTTCAGCCTTTGATGAGGTAGCGAGGCTTAATCCAAGCGACCCGATGCCGAAAAAGGCTGTTGCAAACGTTAAGGATGGTCAGGACCCTCTAAATGGGCAAAACGCGCGCTAGAGTATGATGAAGCGAGCGCTTCAATTTCTCTCGAAAGAGGTACTGGGAATTCATTCGGCTGTATATGTGCTTGCGGCCTTTGCTCTCCTCTCCTCGCTCCTCGCGCTTTTTCGCGACAGGTTATTGGCGTATACGTTCGGTGCAGGGGCGGAATTAGACCTCTATTATGCCGCATTTCGAATTCCTGATTTTTTGTTCGTCGCTTTGGGTGCTCTCGTTTCCGTATACGTCATAATTCCCGAGCTTGCGAGGCGCGATTCTAGCGGGCAAAAAGACTACATAGACACGGTGTCTCTTGGTTTTTCAATTCTTGCGGTTTGCGCCGGCACAATTGCAGCGGTCATTGCTCCGAAATTGCTGGCATATCTTTTCCCGCAATTTGTTGATGCGGGACATTTATCAACACTCACCTTGCTGGCGCGCATCATGTTGCTTCAGCCAATTTTACTCGGTCTGTCAAATATTTTTGCCGCCATTACACAAACTAAAAGCAGATACATTCTCTACGCGTCGTCCCCGTTATTCTACAACCTTGGGATTATTCTCGGGATAGTTGTCTTGTATCCCATATGGGGGCTTCCGGGGCTCGCGTGGGGAGTAGTCCTCGGCGCCTCGCTTCACGCCGGCATACAAATTCCCTCAATTCTTCGCGACGGGTTTTTCAGGAGGTTGCCACGCTTCGCGGAGGCGCGCGCGCTTGTGCGGACTGCCGCCGTCTCCGTCCCGCGCGCACTCGCCCTTTCCATGAACCAGCTCACGTTCATCGGACTCACAGCGATAGCGGGAACGCTGGCGGTCGGCTCGATTTCCGTGTTTATGTTTTCGTTCAATTTATACAGCGTGCCGCTCGCGATAATCGGCGCGTCATATTCGGTCGCGGCGTTTCCCGCACTCGCGCGCTCGCTCGCAAACGGCAGGCAAGCCGAGTTCATAGAAAATATCGCGACGGCCGCGCGGCACGTCTTGTTCTGGTCATTGCCGGCAACCGCTCTTGTTATTGTTTTGCGTGCGCATATCGTGCGCGTAGTTTTGGGAAGCGGCGCCTTTGATTGGACGGACACGCGGCTCACGGCCGCCTCGTTCGCGCTTTTGTCGCTCGCGTTGGTTTGTCAGGGGCTCATGCTTCTTCTTGTGCGAGGATACTACGCGGCCGGTCGCACATCCGTTCCTCTTTTTGTGTCTTTCGGCATTGCCCTCGGGACAGTAGGACTAGCCGAATTGCTCATACGAATTTTTGAGAATGCCACCACCCTTTCGTTTCTGCAAGCGCTGATGCGCCTGGAGAACGTTTCCGGGAGCGAAATGCTTGCGCTCGCGATAGCTTACGCGGGAGCGGCATTGCTCGGCACAATAATTCTTGTTATATGTTTTGAGCACAGATTTGCTGGATTTTTTGCCCAAATCAAACGCTCGCTTGCGGAAGGCGTCGTCGCGTCATTTGCGGGCGGGGTGTCTGCGTATGCGATGCTCTCTCTCACAAGCCCTTTTACTCTTACCTCTACTTTGGCTTCGGTTTTCGTTAAAGGACTTGCCGGAGGGCTGACCGGAATTATGGTATCGGCCTTTGTTTATGCGCTATTAAAAAATCGTGAATTTACCGAGACCGTTGCAGAAGTTCGAGGCCGTCTGTGGCGCGGCTCGATTAAAGCGGAGGGCGGAACGTCTATCGTTGCATCCGCAGAAGAAACGGCCGAGCTGAAGTAGGAACTAATTGTTAGTATCGTGTATCGAGTATAGAGTATCGTGTATCAGCCATATGTCATCTAACATACGAAATTTCAGCATCATAGCTCACATCGACCATGGTAAAAGTACTCTGGCTGATAGGATGCTCGAAATGACGGGAACAATAGAAGCTAGGAATATGAAAGAACAAGTTCTTGACAAGATGGATCTTGAGCGCGAGAGGGGCATAACAATTAAAATGACCCCTGTTCGGATGGTTTACTATCCGCGCAGATTATCGCAGGAAAACACGCAGATAAAAATGGAAGTGGATAATCTGCGTTCATCTTCGGAACATGAGCGTAAATCTGCGCAAGTTGAGGACTACATCCTCAATTTGATAGACACGCCAGGGCATGTGGACTTCGCGTACGAAGTATCGCGCGCGCTTTCAGCAGTCGAGGGAGTTATCCTTCTTGTCGATTCCACGCAGGGAGTGGAGGCGCAGACTCTCTCTGTGCTTTCTGTCGCAAAGAGTCTTGGACTAGTAATCATTCCGGTTGTTTCCAAAATTGATTCACCGAACGCGAGA
>Ga0076001_120_pt2 | contig 5909 bp, 4 predicted proteins | sample RifGroA2_FD_68047 | JGI IMG/M metagenome (GOLD analysis project Ga0076001, IMG submission 68047) | Parcubacteria bacterium GW2011_GWA2_53_21 | reverse complement strand
CACCACATATGTCACGACGACTGAAGCGAGAGAAGCAGTAGCTCCGCCAGTTGAAGTTAAGAACACTTGGTACTGCAACCATCTGTCATTCGCGCCGTTCCGTAGCGGATGGCCGGAGTCAAATGTCACGCCGTTGTGCGCGTCCAGAAAATAATCCGTGCCATCGCACGCGGTAGCTGGCCCGCACCAAGAACTCCATGTGTTGCCGTCAGCGGATGAGCGAACTTGGAACTTAATCGCTTCCGTAGACGATGTTGCTGTTGCCGTCCACGAAAGTTTGGAGATGAGGTTGGCGGCATCGGTCGTGTCAAATTTAGATGAAATCAAACTCCCGCTCGTCGCGTACTGGCTGTATCCAATCTGGACTTGGTCTAGGGTTGGGGTCGCAGTCGTATCAGTCGTCGCCAAATTAGCCCGATACTGCACATATCGTTTCGTGCCAAGCGAAGAGATAGTTGTGGTCGCCGCACTGCTGTTAGATGTCCAGTCTGTCCATGTGCCATCTGGTGTGGCAACATTCCCGGCTCTCGCATTCATTGAAATGGAGGTGCTCGCAGGCGTAGTTGACGCCGCAAAAAGGGTGGAAAGTGGCGAAGCAACGCCAAGGTCAACCACCGCCGAAGTAAATGTGCCGGAGGTTGGGTAGGTGGCTGTAGCGGCGATAATGACGATCCCAGAACCGCCGGCGCCACTTACTCCGGCATTGCCGCCTCCACCACCGCCACCACCTCTGTTTGCTGTGCCAGCAGTGCCTGCCACACCTTGAGTCGGTCCGCCAGCCCCGCCGCCACCTGCTCCACCAGAAGAAGAAGAAGCATAACCACCCCCACCGCCACCGCCCGCGTAAGTAACAGCCGAGCCAGATATTGAACTCGATGTTCCAGCGCCTCCTGCGCCACTCACTCCGCTTACACCTGCTCCTCCTACCGCGCTAGCGCCTCCTCCGCCGCCGCCGTTATAAGTAACGCCACTCGTACAAAACCCAACGCCTCCTGTATTACCTTGACCGCTTGTTCCTGCACCAACATTGCTGGTGGCGGCACCGCAGTACCCAGGAGCCCCTCCGCCGGAACCGCCTGACGCTCCAGTGCCATTCTCGAGAGCCCCGCCACCACCACCTGTAGCTGTAATTGCGCCAAAAACGCTATTCGCCCCATTTGCCGCAGTCCCACCTTCTCCACTAACTCCACCCGCACCAACTGTAACTGTATAGCTTTGAGCCGACACGGCAGTTGTTCCAGTGAGCATACCTCCTGCCCCACCACCGCCGCCGTTTGAGTTACCGCCGCCTCCTCCTCCCGCGACTACGAGATAATTTACATTGCCACTCCCAGCCGTTACCTGAAATGTCCCGGAACTCGTGAATGTATAAATGGTGTTGTTACCGCTCGTGGTAATCGTTCCGCCAGTGGCAGTTATGCCGGAACTAATAATCGTCAGCCCCACGCTCGCCCCCGTCCCGCTTCCGGAGATGTTGTTTGTAGAACTTGCCGTGTAATTTATTGTTACAGAATTGAGAGACGGACTGACTGTCGTGTCGCTCGTAACTGTTTGACGACCTCACCTTTATTGAAACGCCCGTGCTCGCAGTAGTTGTAGTCGCATATGAAAGAGTTGACCATGTCGGCGTGGTGTTTGTGTCAACCACCGCGGAAGTGAAGGTGCCGGAAGATGGATAACTAACACTACCTAGTCCAGTAAATCCGGACGGAGGTGTATAAGCAAATGTTGTCGCTCCGAAATTGGCTGTTATCTGAGAACCAGAGCCGCTTGCACCATTGCCATATGCCGCATATAACGTGCCCGTGAGATTAGAAAATGCTTGCCCCTGGCTAACATTATTCTTATAAAATGTTAACGTACCAGCATCCATATCTAAAGCGACCCCTACAACATTCCCAGCAACTACTGTCGCACCATATGCTACGCCATTTCCGCTAGTATATTTGTTCCCACTGTTAAAATAATACGACCATCCGTTAGCATCACCGCCTACATATGTGTTGAGTGATGCTGAAGAATTAGCAACCCCTATTAGCACTTCTGTGTTCGCACTATCGAGCGTTACTTCCCAGTACCATTTACCGGATGATTTTCCTATTGTTGACCGTGCCGCTACTAGACCGCTGCTAACGGCGGCAGTTAGATTGCCATTGGACAAAGTTACCGAGGCATTTTTGTCGCTAGGATTCCATGTTGTTGTCGACCCGGTTGACGTCAACCCCACGCTCGCCCCCGTCCCGCTTCCTGTGATGGAATTCGCAATAGCCGCCGTGTAATTTATTGTTACAGAATTAAGTGATGGACTTACTGTTGTGTCGGATGTCGTAAGAGTCGCTTCGTACTGAACATAACGATGACCGTCGGTAACACAGTTGCCGGTAGATAGAGCTGTGCCGCTTGTAACGGCAGTACAAGATGAAAACGCTGTCGCGCCAGACATTGTTGAACTGTTTGACGACCTCACCTTGATTGAAACGCCCGTGTTCGCAGTAGTTGTAGTCGCGTATGAAAGAGTTGACCATGTCGGCGTTGTGTTCGTATCAATCACCGCGGAAGTGAATGTGCCGGAGGTGGGATAGGAAGAAGGATAGGAAACAATGACGATGCCAGAGCCACCAGCGGCACCAGAAACAGAACCGGGCGAATAGCCACTGGCACCGCCTCCGCCACCCCCGGTGTTTGCGGTTCCAGCCACAGGACTACCGGTATAGGTCGAGCCCGCGCCTCCTCCTCCTGAACCGCCAACTCCACCAGCTCCCTGGTATCCTGCGCCGCCGCCACCGCCGCCGTAAAAAACCGATGAGCCAGATATGGAAGAAGACGTTCCTGCGCCGCCTACGCCACCAACGCCAGAAGTCACGCCATTCCCCGCCCCGCCATTTGCGCCTGCGCCGCCACCACCACCGCCTGAATATGTGCCACCAGCGCCACCTGTCCCCCCCGTCCCATCCCCGGCCCCTCCAGGAGATGTGGAATAGCCACTACGCCCTCCACCACTACCATTGGTAGCACGCCCTGCGCCACCAACCGAACAATCAGAACCACCGCATCCCGTGCTTCCACCACCACCACCACCAGCAGTTATCGTATTGAAAACGGAATCTCCTCCTGCAGAACCTACTACACCATCCGCTCCGCCACCGCCACCCGCGCCAACGGTTACAGTAATACTAGCTCCTGGAGTAACAGCATATGAAGGATTAGAAACAACACCGCCACCACCGCCACCACCAGAATTATATCTACCGCCGCCACCCGCGCCACCAGCAACAACAAGATAATTAACTGATGTAACTCCAGTCGGAACTGTGTATGTGCCACTGGAAGTGAATGTTGTAATTATTATGTTGTCACCCAACAACCCCACGCTCGCCCCCGTACCGCTTCCGCTGACGGTAGCCGAAGATGTAGCGCCGTTTGAGAAACCTCCTCCGTAAGTTGTGGCAGTGGGCGATGTGCTCGTCGCTCCGTCATCAACAAAAGAATAAAGGGCAGTGCTCGCGCCGTTGGCAAACCCTCCGCCATAAGTTGTAGCCGTAGGTGAAGTGCTAGTCGCGCCGTCGTCAACAAATGAGTAAAGGGCGGTGCTCGCACCATTCGCGAATCCTCCGCCGTTTACCGTCAATGCGCCCGAAGGCGAAGTACTTGTCGCCCCGTCGTCAGTGAACGCATAGGTGCTTGAGGCGAGAGCTACTGTCGTCCCGGCAAATGCGGTTGAGGTGCTCGTTAACTGCGTCCATCCAGTCTGATTAGAAGCATGAGTAGAAGTCGCCGTGGTCGCTCCCCCTGCCCAACTTGATTGGGTAAATGTGTAAGTCGCCGCGTATGCAGTAGAAACAAACAAACCCTGTGTGCTGACGAGAGAAACAATTAGGGCAATCGCAAAAACCCGCATTTGTGTTCTCGCAATTTTTGTAAATCTTTTTTGCATAAAATACATCAACATGTTCAACACCGAGTGTTTAACATTTCCATAGGGTCAAAACCCCGCATCTGCATTTTCAGTATTCTGTTTTTGTGTTTGTTTGTTTTCATACCGCCGTGTTCACATTCAAACTTCTTTTTATGGTATGATTGTTGTAAGCCAGTGGTTCGGTACCGTCCAGGACCTCGTAATCCATGGGCGGCGGGTTCGATTCCCGCCACTGGCTGTAAAGGAGAGTTTTCCACAGCCCCCTCGGCTTCGCTTGACATCCATCTTGGGTTTGTTAGACTTTCTGCATACGAGGTCCTGGGCTCATTGAACCCGTAGGTCCGTGGAAGTTGGGAAGAGCCGCTCGCAAGGGCGGTTTTTTCCGTTGTAAGTGTCAAACACCGAGTGTTCAACACCGAGTGTTGAACACTCCTCCCCTTGCTCCTATTTTTGGTTCTATTTATTTTCATATCTCGTATCTCCTATCTCTTTGTAATTGTTCAACACCGAGTGTTTAACAACCGCGCATCCACATCCAAACGTTTTGCAAAACGTTTGGATGTCGCAATTTGGCTAGTTTCCACATGTGCCTTTTCTTCACTTGACACCCATGCACCATCGGCTATACTGGCATGAATAAGGTTGGTCCGTAGCACTACGCGGGACACAATAGGGAGGCCGCCATCCGCAAGGGTGGCGGTTCTCGTTTGTGGTATACTGGCGGAGACAATCTTGTCCCGCTGAAGCATCATGTGGGGTACGATAGGGGGGGCGCCGCTCGCCTGCCTGCGCTGAAGCTTCGGCGGGCAGGCAAGAGCGGCGTTTTCCGTTTGCGAATAAAACACACTCTCTGCGTCCCGCTTGTCAAAATCTTTTTTCATAGCTTTTTTACTCCCTACCGCGGATTATTAACAAACCTGAAGGTGTCCTCGAAGTTCTTGAATATCACGTCTACGACTGATTCGGTCTGCCTTGGGGTAATGATGGTGCGCACGGGAAGCGTCGAGGCGTTCCCCGCCTGGTCGCTGGAGCCAATCTGGAATCGATAGATTGTTCCGGGCTTAAGGGTTGTGAGGATTATGGTGTGATTGGTGGTCAGCGTTGTCGTGTCTTCCTGCTTGTTGGCGAGAGTTGCCTCGGGAGAACCAGAGCCTTCTTCGTATTTCACTATTGATGTAGAGGGCTCATCCGTCTTCCATGAGACGACAGTCTGCGTTCTATCCTTCCTGCCGGGGACGAGCGCGCTATCTACCTTGAAGCTTGCGATTACAGGAGGAGTGGTGTCGCGGGTAGTCGTTACCAGGAGTATTTCCTTGGCTTCTATGAAGTTGCCGTCTTTGTTGTACCCGTACACCTTTACTTCGTACGCGGTGCCTGGAAGAAGGTTGTCTATGAGCATGTCGTGGTAGAGGGTCATTGTCGTGTCGCTCTTCTTGTCTCCTGCCGCGGAGCCCTGTTTCTTGTACTCTACGATGGATGACGTTTCTTCATCCGTATTCCACACGACGCGGAAGGAATCGTTCTTGCGGTCAAGGGCCTGCGCCTGCACTTTGGAGGCCTTTGTGATGAATGCCAGGTCCCCCGTCTTCGCGGGCGCCTGCTGGAAGACGTACGACTTGACGGAGTAGTGGTACTTGGTGTTGGGCTTCAAGTTCGTGAGCTTGATCGTGTGGTCTGCCTTCTTAATTGAGTCTGATTCTGATATCTCCGAGGCATATGTACTAGTTGCAAAGCTCGCGTCTTCAGAATATGCGACTGAACCGAATGACTTCACGTTGGTAGACCACACGATAGTCGCGGAATCTTCGCCGATATCAACTACATCCGGCGTATTGATGTATGGAGGATTGATGGAAGGCAACGCGGATTCAATCAGGTCTTCAATTTTTGCCTGGATGTCCTCTGGGCTGGTCGAGTCCAGTATCTTCAGGTCTCCCAGGTCCTGCGCGAGCAGGTCCGTCTTGAAGGTTTGGTCTTCCGACACGGAAGTGTT
>Ga0076001_103_pt2 | contig 7088 bp, 7 predicted proteins | sample RifGroA2_FD_68047 | JGI IMG/M metagenome (GOLD analysis project Ga0076001, IMG submission 68047) | Parcubacteria bacterium GW2011_GWA2_53_21 | reverse complement strand
CGCCGTGAATCTGGCGGCCTACCTCGCTCACCACGGCAAGTTTGTTTTGCTGGTGGATTTGGATCCTCAAGCCAATGCGTCTTCAGGTCTTGGGGTTACCGCGGAGGCCGGAGTCTATGAAGCCATGATGGGCGTTCGCAGTTCCAAAGAACTCGTTGTGAACACGGCGCACGAAGGACTCCGCATGATTCCTTCCACCATTAACTTGGCTGGTGCGCCTGTGGAACTGGTTGGGCTTGACCGTCGGGAGTGGAAATTACATGAGGCGCTTCTTGAGGTGCGCAATGATTACGACTACATTCTGATTGACAATCCGCCGTCGCTCGGCCTTCTCACGATCAACGGTCTTGTGGCATCCGACGCGCTTCTCATTCCCGTGCAAGCGGAGTATTACGCGCTGGAGGGGCTTTCCCAGCTCATGCAAACCGTGCAATTGGTGCGTGACGGAATCAAGCCGGAAATTGATGTGATGGGAGCCGTGATCACGATGTACGATCCACGGACGACGCTCTCGCGCGACGTCCTTGAAGAACTCTACAAGCATTTTCCAAACCGCATTTTCCGCTCCGTCATCCCGCGCAACGTGCGCCTTGCCGAAGCGCCGTCGGCCGGCAAGAGCATTCTCCATTACGACCCGTCGTCCAAAGGCGCCAAGGCTTACGAACGTCTCGCCCGCGAATTTCTCCTGCGCGAACAAGAATCCACTCCTTAATCCCTACCCCCTACTCACTACACCCTAATCTATGTCAGGTCTCTCTCGCGGACTCGGATCGCTGATCCCTCAAACCGGCAGCCTCACTTCTCAAGTGCTTCCCAAAACCAAGGAGGGCTTTGAGGAGGTTGACGTAACTCTGGTGAAAGAAAACCCGTACCAGCCTCGCACGCATTTTTCCGCGAGCGATCTTGAAGATTTAATGATCTCGATTAAAGAGCACGGAATTCTGGTGCCGCTCATTGTAACGCGCTTGGGGAGCGGATACGAATTGATCGCCGGAGAACGGCGTCTGCGCGCGGCTCGCAACCTCGAATCTGACGCAGGCACAGGTGTCCGCGCGGGTGGGGAAGAGCCGGTCGGAAGTGGCGAACACAATTCGGCTTCTTGATCTTCCTTCTGAAATGCAAACAGCTTTGCGCGAAGGACGGCTCACGCGTTCCCACGCGCGGACGCTTCTTGCCGAAAGGGATCCCGTGAAGCGGAAGGCGCTCTTTGAGGCGATCCTGACGGGTACCATGACCGTGCACGACGTCGAATTGGAAATTGCATCGAACATTTCTGCGCATACGCGCCGAGCGAAGAATCCTAATTTGGCCGCTCACGAAAAGGCTCTGCGGGAAGCTCTCGGGACGAAAGTTGAAATTCAGGAACGCGGAGGAAAAGGAAAAATCACGCTGTTTTTTTATTCAAAACAAGAACTTCTCGATCTTATCCATCGTCTAAGCGGTCTCTAAGATTTTTTTCGAAGGCGCCGTTGTCTCGTCTCATCGAACTTGGAACGCATCCATCCGCGCATGGTTGATTTGGACGCATCGCGGATTTTATTTTTGGCTTGTCTGGTCCGAACGAACTTGACCCAATCGGCATTGGGGCTCTTGCGGTTTTTGTCCACGACAATCTCGCACAAGTCGCCCGACCGGAGCTGTGCATCGAGGTTGACGAGTTGATCGTTGATGCGGGCCGAAGCGCACTTATTGCCGACCTCCGTGTGGATGGCATACGCGAAATCCACCGGCGTTGATCCCTCCGGTAAATCAATCACGTCGCCCTTGGGAGTAAAAACGAAAATGCGGTCGTTAAACGCGTCGAGCTTGAGATCCTCCAAGTGTTCAAGGAAATCTTCCTTATCTTTGAGTTGTTGTTGGATTTGGAGAAGTTCATCGAGCCATCGCATGTCAGGTTTGTGCTCCCCAAATGTCGGATCTTTATATTGCCAATGGGCAGTAATACCAGTTTCTGTCGCTTCGTGCATCTCTTGGGTGCGGATTTGAATTTCAATGATGCGGTCCAGCTCTCCGAATACGGTGGTGTGAAGCGACTGGTAGCCGTTGGGTTTGGGTTGAGCGATGTAGTCCTTAATGCGTCCTTTAAGCGGTCGCCAGAGTTTATGAATAATCCCGAGTGTTGCGTAACAGTCGGTAAGTTTTGGCACGATAATACGTATAGCTACGATATCATAGATACGATCAATGTTGTTGTCGTAACGTTTAAGTTTTTTATAAAGACTATAAAGACGTTTTACGCGACCACTAATAGAGACGATGGAGATTCCTTCGGCACGAAGTTCGTTCTCCAGTTTTACTTCGGTCATTTTGAGCGCTCGTTCACGGACGCGCAGGTTAGCTTCCCGCAGTTGTTTGGTGCGTTGATATTCTTCCGGGTATACGTATTGAAACGCCAGGTCTTCAAATTCTCCTTTGAACTGCCCGATGCCCAAGCGGTTAGCGATGGGAGCGTAGATTTCGAGGACTTCGCGGGCGATGCGTCTGCGTTTTTGCTCCGGGACAACGTCGAGCGTGCGAAGATTGTGCAGACGATCGGCAAACTTGATGAAGATCGTGCGCACGTCTTGCGCCATGCCATAGAACATTTTGCGCAGATTTTCTACATAACGATCCAATCCACGAAATTGCACCTTCCCGAGCTTCGTAACGCCGGCGACCATACCTGCCACATCGTCACCGAATTCGTGTTTGATGTCCTCTAAAGTTCGATTTGTGTCTTCCGGAACGTCATGGAGGAGCGCTGCGACGAGGACAGGGATTTGCATTTTCATTTCCGCAAGTGTGATGGCAGTCGCGGTCGGGTGCACGATGTACGGAGCACCGCCGATTCGGACTTGACCCTTGTGTGCCTCTTCCGCAAAATCATAGGCCAGCTCGACCATGGAAAAATCAGTCCCTTCAGGATAAAACTTCTGAAGGGTTCGTAGAAGATCTTTTTTTGTCGGCTCGATGTTTGGTTTCATGTCTCTAGCTTAGCGCTCATCAAAAACCTCTGTCAACATTTGACGGGGATGAAGTTTAGGCATATACCAAAGAAGTTCGTTCGCATGGTGCAACGATCACACCACGGAGTAGGAAATGACGCCTCGAAAGCGCGTCCTCCCGTGGATGATCGTGCTGGACGCCATGTTCACGATCTTCCACGGACGCAGGGGTCATCGACAGACGGTCGTCGATGTCTACCGTCGTCACGGGCACCTTTCCAGGGTGAAGACGAAGGACATCTGGCGGGCGATCCTCGATGCTCGCATGCTTGTGTCCGAGACGGTCAAACCCAAGGATTACTGGGCGTTCGTCGCAGGGCTCGTGCTCTCTAAGTGCAATCCGGTCAGGTTTCCGGATGCAGCGGAAGCCGTGGAGCCTGGACGGTTGATCTACAAGGAGCTCCACAGCAACCCCGACCTTTACATGGTTCCCTCGGAAATCCGTCGGATGCTTTACGCTCTGGCGCGCGAACGGGATGCGAGGAGAAGGACGCGCTCGCCGTCTCTGCGTCTTCTGCTCGGTTCCAATCAGGAACAGGAGTGGCTGATCGGACTTTTGGAGCATTTCGGGCTTGTGGGTCTCTTCGACGGCGTGTACACGAGTGAGATTCTTGGCGAATGGAAACCCCACCTTCCATTCTGGTCTTGCATCGCCACGCGCGAGAATCTTCCCGTCCCCCGCATGCTCTATGTGGGTAATTCTCCCGGGCGAGATGCTCCGGGAGCTCTTGTGGGAGGCAAGAGAGGAGAGCAACTCGACAGCGTGTACATCCTCGATCTCGATGGGTCACGGAGAGCCGAGTTCTCCAAACTGGGGCTCGACCCCACCTATGTTGAACCTCTGCGAGCTCTCCGACTTCAGTACTGGGGTTCCCCTCGTCGTCTGACGGGATACCTCATCCAGCATACGAGGACCTCTTCCTAGGCGCCACTATTCACTGTGTGGCGCCTCTTCTTTTTTGGCTTCTTCAATCTTTTTTCTTGACGCCTTCATTCCTTCCTGTCATGGTTGGAATGGAGGTGTTCATGGACCTTCGAAATCTCAAGCCAAGGACTGCCCGCTTTCTGAATGAAGTGGGCATGCATCGTGTCAAGGCGTGGCTCGAGGGGGTGCAATTTCCTCCAGCCTTCGTTCTCGCCGACAATCCCATCGCGCGCGCCTTCCGGCCGAAGGGTTCTCCACTCGTTGAGATCCTGCTGAACGCGCTTGATCGGGAAGGACACGTCCGCGGTTACTGGATGCGGATGTTCACGACCGGACACCGCGCGACGGTGCACATCATCGCCATCACTTCCGAGGGGGAAGTCGTGGTGAATGCCGAGTACCGCGTCAACAACAACTGCGCCTTCCAGACGGCTCCTTCTGGGGTCAAGAAGGACGGGGAGGACATGGTTGTCGCGGCTCTGCGCGAACTCGCCGAGGAGTCCGGATACCAACCCGGCTCCGACTCGCGGATCTTCCATCTGGGAGCCATGGCGCCTCACGGAGCGGTCCTGACGCTTCTCGAGGACGTCATCGTCATCACGAATGTCGTTCCCTGTGAAAATGGGAGTACTCCCTCCGTTGGAGAATTCATCCTTCAGACTCGCTTGCTCTCGTTCGACACGATCCTCGACATGCTTCGCAACAACGTGGAGCTGTTCCACGCTCCCACGCTCGCCGCCATCATGATCGCGATGGCCTACGGCTTCGTCCAGCCGAGCGAATCGGCTCTTGCCACCGCAAAAGAAGCCGGAAATCGGCTTCAAGACCTCACGTCAGCCAATTCCTGAAGAAGACACTTCTTGCCTCGGAGTAATCCTCCCCGGCTCCTCTCGCCCCGGCATACGTCGGGGTCTTCTTTTACTTTGAATTACACAACTAATACGTATCTAGGATAAGTATTTTGCCTATAAACATTGATTAATACTTATCCTAGATACGTAAAGATGTTATACTGGTTCTACTATGGCAACATCACTTGATACGGCTCCGCGCACTCCGGATCGGCGCGATCCTCCGCTGGCCTCTCCCGATACGGGACCGTCTTTGGGCACTGGCGGACGCAGAGGCCGTCGCCGTGGTCGTAGAGACGGGGCTTCGGCTCCTCTAAGTTCAGAGGAGATTGCTCGCCGTGCGCGTATGGATGAGGATCGAGCTCGAGCCACGGCTTACGTCGAGGCCAGATCGGCTCGCGCGGCGGAATCCGATGCGAGCGCTCGCTTGACGGTTGCACAGGTGGATGATGAGTCAAGGTTTCGAGTGACGGTCAATAAGACAGATGGAGAGACGATTACGCTTCAAGAGCTTTTAGGTGCATCGGCGGATGCCAAGACCGGGCTTTCTGTGTCTCCAGAGACTCCGGTGGCGGAATCCGTGTCTCTCGCCAAAGCTGATCGCAAAAAGAAATTCAAAGAAAAACGCTCCGCCATTTTGGGAGCCGAGACAAAGTATCTAGGGACGCTCAAAGACGCGAAGGAGGCGTTCTTGGAAGAATTCCGCGCTGCGTCGTCGCAAGTGAACGAGCAAGTCGGCGTGCATCTGGACGCTCTTCTCGGAGTAAAAGAAGCGGACGTGGAAAAATTCTTTGATGCCTGGATGCGCGAGGAGGGTAGCAAGGCGATCGCTCCGTGGGAATTGCCGGAGAACGAGCTCGAGCATAGGGGGTATAAGAATCGAGCGACGGGCGAATACGAGGACGCGGTGCCCTGGCGCGCGCGGGACTGGAAGAAAAACTGGAAGATGTTTTGGTCAACGCGCGACAATAACCAGGACCGAGCTGTGAGGAGAAAACTTAGTTACTCATTCCCTCGTCGCGCTGTCACCGAAGTTGGAAATTTTGTCTTCGCTCGTTTTTTCAACGTTGTTGGATTTGGCACGGCCATGGTTCTTGCCGGCAAGTCGCTCTGGCGTTCGACAGCCGAGCCACTGGCCTATTGGGGCGTTCGAGGATTTACAAAGATAGTTGCCGGAGGATTGGAACCGTTCGGCGTGAAGGGGGGGTGGGCTGATAAGGTTTGGAAAGAACCGCCATGGAAAAAGCGGGGCGACTGGCCGTTTATGGGTCCCGTGATGAAACTTTTTGGAGCGATGAAACGAGGAACTCCGTGGGGAGAGGGAAAGTCGGGGGCGGAAGGAAAGAAAGGCAAGAAAAAAGATTAGGCGCAGGCCTAGTCTTTTTTCGCTTCGAGAAGTTCGATGGCCACCTCGAGCGTGCACGCCTCCGGATCGGTTCCCTTGGGAAGCGAAGCGTTCGTTTTTCCGTCGCTCACGTAAGGGCCGTACTTGCCGTCGAGAAGCTGGATCGGTTTCTCTGTTTTTGGGTCTTTACCGAGTTCCTTCAGAATCGTTTTTCCCGCGCGCCCTCGTCCGCGCTTGGGCGTGTTCAAGAGCTCCACGGCCTCCTCAAGCGTCAAGTCCAGGAGATTCTTGTCTTTGGGGATGCTTCGAGACTCCGCGCCGGATTTCACGTAAGGTCCGAACCGTCCCAAGTCCTTCGTAATCGGCTCGCCGGTTTTTCCCCAGACGCCAAGCTCTTTGGGCAGAGAGAGAAGCGCAAGCGCCGTTGTAAGATCCATCTCCTCCGGCACCATGCCCGCAAGGAGCGATTTCATTTTTGGCTTGTTGGGTTTTTTTCCTTTCTTCTTCTTTCCGTCCGTCCCGACCTCATCCGGCTCGCGGTCGCCCAACTGAACGTAGGGCCCATAGCGCCCTGTCAAGACGTACACAGGCTTGAGTGTCTCGGGATCCGTTCCAAGCGGCGTGGGACCCTTGGCCTGTTCTTCGATCATGCGCAGAGCATCCTCGACCCTCAAGCTGTCGGGAGCCATGTCTTCGGGGACGTTGGCTGTTTTACCGTCATATTCGATAAACGGTCCGTAACGTCCAACACGCACGTTTAATGGTTTGCCCTCGTGAACGCCCACGGGAACCGTGGCGGCCTCGCGCGCGTCAATCTCGCCTTCAGTCATGCTCTTGAGTCCTTCGTAGCCGTCATGTCCAAGAAAGAAACGGTCGAGAAACGGCGCCATCTTTTCGTCTCCCGTCGAGATGGTGTCAAGACCGTTCTCCATTTCGGCGGTGAAGTCCGTGTTCACGAGGTGTTGGAAATTTTGTTCGAGAAG
>Ga0076001_114_pt1 | contig 7327 bp, 6 predicted proteins | sample RifGroA2_FD_68047 | JGI IMG/M metagenome (GOLD analysis project Ga0076001, IMG submission 68047) | Parcubacteria bacterium GW2011_GWA2_53_21 | reverse complement strand
CCCCTTCCCTCCGCCGCTGAAGCTTTGGCGGGCGGGCGGGCGAAGGGTACACAGACGCTCCCATCCGCTCGAGCTCGTCTGAAAATAATCCTCCGTGCAGATCCGATCCCGACACTTTCCGCCCCCAAGCCAAAAACAATTTTCCAACCGCGGAAACCCCCACGCCGTTCGCGCCGATGAGATGGATGGAATGGATATGTTCGAACATAAACTTTTTCACAACTTGTCACGACGTGACAATATCTTCAATGTTTACAAGGAGTTATTGTCACGTCGTGACCATTTAATGGAAATGACACTATTTTAGCATTGAATGCTTATTTTAGGATCAAGCTATTGACTTTTTGCCTAAAAACTGATATTTTCCCCCGTTCATGTTTGGTGGGTCTTGTCCCTCCGAGCCTCTGAATTCGTTCGTTCACCCCGCCACGTCGTTCGCGCAACGATATGGCACGGAGGCACCATGCCCGACTTCCTCCCCAAGTTCCTCGACCTGCCCATCACGATCCTGATGGGTGTGATCATCGCCGTCATCTTCTTCCTCCTCGCCCGCCGCTTCGGTCTCCTCGCCCGCCTCGCCGCTCTCTTCTACCGCATCGAGGAGAAGGCCATCGGGCGGCGGAGCGACAAGAGCACATCGAGCCCGAAGCCGACATCGCCCGCCTCCAGGCCGAACGGCTTCCTCATCGTCAGCCTGTGCATGGTCGCCACCATCGCCATCAGCGGCATCTGGATGGGGCTCGAGAACCGTGCCGACCAGCGTGCAACATGGAGGACAATCCACGATCTCCGGTCGGACACCACGGTCACGAACCGGCTCGCCGCGCTCGAGAGCGAGAACACGAGCCTCAAGGAGAAGCTCGCCAAGCTCGAGCGGCATCCCGCGATCGTCAGCATCAACGACACATGGACGCAGAGACTCTGGTACATGATCGTTCTCGCCCAACTCACCGACACCGACGGCGACGGCATCGTGGATGCCGACGACTACTGCCCCACCCTCCATCGCGGCAAGGACAATGGTTTCGGTGACGGACATACGTGGACGAATGGGTGCCCAGTCGTAGATCAGGACGACGACGGCATCCCCGACGCCCTCGACAAGTGCCCCGCCGTGGACGGTCTCACGTACGACCTCCACACAGTGGGGAACATCCCGATCCCTGACGACTCCCTCGTGGAGCAGATCGGGGCCACCTTCTACGGATGCCCCGACAGCGACAACGACGCCATCCCCGACGCGGCCGACCTCTGCCCCAACATCCAAGCCGATAACGACGAGGATCTCGACGGGTGCAAGGACGCGCAGCAGGATCTGCGGATTCCCGGAGATCACATCTGGCTCCAGCAGGACTCGCAACGCTACGGCTACCAGGCCGGCCAGCTCGTGGGATACTTCCGGGGAGAGCGATCCCCCGGAGGCGTCCGCATCGAGTTCCTGATCGCCTGCGAGGCGATGGGCGCGGACGGCATCCAGCTCTCCGGAGACACCACGGACTACACCCTCGTGAAGTCCTGGGGAGTCTGCCGTCCCCAGGGCGGCGTCTGACCTCCTCTCCTCCAGCTCGTCGAGTCTCCAAGACTCCGAGCCCTCGGGAACCGAGCTCTTCGGTTCCCGCTTCCCCTTTTGTACACTTCGTGTACGCGGAAACCACGAAAGACTAAAAGAAACCGCGGAAGCGCGCAAAAGGGGAATCCATCCCGCCTGATCCTTCCACCCCGCCACGTCGTTCGCGAACGCGTGGCATACCTCGGCTTTCAAGCTCGAGGCACAAAGAGGCAGTCATGTCCAACACCACCGACCCCTCCCCCACCACCCTCACCGACGATGAGCAGTCGGCCATCAACGCGCTCGACAAGGATGTCTGCAAGGGCGTCTCGGCCATGCTCAAGAAGGCCGACGATACGCTGGAGGATAGGCTCCAGCGCGAGGTCATCAACCCGCTCCTCCGCCGCCTGCGCAACACGCGGATCATGTTGTGGGTGATGACCGCCGCGCTCGTCGCCATGGTCATCGCGATGATCCTCGTCCATCCGACGAAGAACGCCGTCCATGCGGACTTCTCGGAGCGCGACAACAAGATCGCCGATCTCGAGACCTGGAGGACGCAGGCCAAGGTCACCTCGCCGATCACGATCGCTTGGGACGGCGGCGGCTCGACGACCATCTCGTTCAACACCCTCACCGAGCTCTTCACCACCCTCGTGCACAATCTCTCAGAGGTGGGGGAAGAAACCGAGAGGATCAGCTACATTCAGGCGAAACTCATCATCGCCCTCAACTCCGACGGCAACGAGGAGGACTGGACGACGGACGTGAGCTCACAGGACGCGCAGGGCTGCTACCTGCGCTCCTACGAGCTCGACGACGACCATGCCCTCACCCGCCGCCAGCGCCATGACGGCACCAGCTGGCAGAACTGCTACTAGCCACCCAACCATGTAGCGTGCCGAAGGCTCTGCTACATGGCTCGCCCCGAGCGAGACGTGACGAACCCCGAGTTCTCCGTCTTCTCGGGGCTTCGTCATATCGTGAGGGTAAAATACAAAAAACAAGTACCAAAGAACAAACAAATTCTAAATCTCAAATCACAATGTGACGAATCCAGCACCCGCCTTCGTCCTTTGGACTACTGATCTACCCGTCACCTGGTGACGGGTATGCTATACTGCAAGAGCTATGTTGTAATCTTCTGCACAGTCCCCCAAACATTCAATTGAATGTTTGTTTTGTTTCTGCTTCGTTTCACCCCTACAACCTACTCCCTATCCCCTACCCCTATGCTCCTCCCCCAAACCGATCCCGAAATCGCCCTCTACCTCGAAAACGAACTCAACCGCTCCCGACACGGACTCGAGATGATTCCCTCGGAGAACTTCGTCAGCTCGGCTGTTCTCGAAGCGCTGGGCTCCATCGGCACCAACAAATACTCCGAAGGCTACCCGGGCATTCGCTACTACGGCGGAAATGCTTGGGTGGACGCCATCGAGAACCTCGCCCGCGACCGCGCGAAGGCTCTCTTCGGCGTTACCCACGCCAACGTGCAACCCGCGTCCGGATGCGCCGCCAACATCGCCGTCATGTTCGCCCTGTTGAATCCGGGCGACACGCTCATGGGCATGAATCTCTTCTACGGCGGGCACATGACCCACGGTCTGCCAGTCAACTTCTCCGGCCGCTACTACCACTCGGTCCAGTACACCTCGACTCCGGACGGTTGGCTCGATTTTGACGAAATGCAAAAACTCGCCGAAGAACACAAACCCAAACTCATCATCGTGGGCGCCACCGCTTATCCGCGCGTAATTGACTGGCAGGCGGCGCGTAAGGTTGCCGATTCGGTCGGAGCCTTTCTCATGGCCGACATCTCCCACGTCGCGGGACTCATCATCTCGGGCGATCACCCCTCGCCCGCGGGCATTGCCGACGTCATCACCACAACGACGCACAAAACGCTCCGAGGTCCGCGCGGCGCGATGATCCTTGCAAACGGCAATCCCTCCAAACCGCTCAAGCCCGCGGAAGTCGCGAAGGAAAATATCCCGACGCTTGTGGACCGCGCCATCATCCCGGGCATCCAAGGAGGCCCGCATAATCATCAGACGGCCGCGATCGCCGTTGCCCTGAAGGAAGCCGCCGAACCGTCATTTATCGAGTACGGGCACCAAATCGTAAAGAATGCAAAGACGCTCGCGAAGAGTCTCACGGAACACGGATTTGAGCTCGTGACCGGCGGCACTGACAATCATCTCATGGTTGTGAATCTCACGAACAAAGGTGTGAGCGGAAAGGATGCGGAAGCGGCGCTCGGCAAGGCCGGCATCACGGTGAATAAAAACACGGTGCCATTTGAACCGCGCTCGCCGTTTGATCCATCCGGCATTCGTCTTGGAACTCCGGCGCTCACGACGCGAGGCATGAAAGAGGCGGAGATGGAGGCAATCGGAGCGTTCATTTCAGAAGCGATCAATGCCAAAGGCGACGACACCAAACTTGAGACGATCGCACACAAAGTCAAAGATCTGACCGACCGCTTCCCTCTCTACGAAGGATTGACGTATGTATGATGCGACGAATTGACGGAAAAGCTATTGCGGCGCGAATTCGAGAGAGGGTGAAAGATCGCGTATCCAAGCTCCACTCGACTCCGGGGCTTGCCATTCTTCTTGTCGGCAACGATCCGGCGTCCCATGTCTATGTAAACCTCAAGCAGAAAGCCTGCGAGGATGTGGGGATTCATTTTGAAAAATATGAATATCCTGCCGACGTTGCAACGAGCGAGCTCGCTGTGACGATCGAGAAGCTCAACGCACGCCCCGACATCCACGGCATTCTCGTCCAACTCCCGCTCCCTTCGCAGGATGAGAACGCGGTGATTGCCGCCATTGATCCGCGCAAGGATGTGGACGGCTTCCATCCCCGAAATCAGGAGCTCCTCGCACAAGGTAAACCCTGTCTCGCTTCGGCAACAGCTCTCGGGATTGCCAAGCTTATTGACGCGACGGGAGCGGAGCTCGAAGGCCTGCGCGCGGCCGTCATCGGCTCCGAGTTGTTCACGCAATCTGTCCGCATTCTTCTTGCCGAGCGCGGCGTTACGACGGACCGACTCGATCCGAACGACTCTCTCGATGCCGCCGGAACCTATGACATTCTCGTCTCCGTCGTTGGAAAACCGGGGCTTGTCGCGCCGGAGATCGTCAAGGATGGAGCCATCGTGATTGACGTCGGCACGACGCGCGTGGCAGAGGCGATTGTCGGCGACGTGAGTCCGGAAGTTGAGAAAGAAAAAACGGGGTGGATCTCACCCGTTCCCGGCGGCGTCGGCCCCATGACGGTTGCCATGCTGCTTGTGAATGTTCTCAAAGCTTATCAGCTTAAGTAATATCCAAATTACAAGCATCAAATAACAAACAAATTCTAAATCACAAATGACAAGACAAAAACGCGCTCGAGTCTCTTGCGTTGGTCTATTGGAACTTGTGATTTAGAATTTGTTTGTTATTTGGTTCTTGAATCTTGGAGCTTCTCAACTTGTGTTTCAAGAAGATTAACCTCGACCGATGCGGAGCCGGCACGGACGCGCAGGCGATAGCCGACAAGGAAAAAGGCGGCGAGAATGAGGAAGTCAATGGCAATGGAGCCCGCGTCGGTAAACTCCACCTGCCACGGGATGCCGTAGAAGAAGGGGCCAAGGAAGGCGGAGGCGAGAGCGTAAAAAATCCCCCAGGCAAGCGAGAGTTCGATCAGCTCCGACAGGCTGATCGTTTGTATTTTTCGGAAGAAGATCCAGGCGAAGAAGAGACTCAAGAGCGGCAGAGCGATCGTTGCTCCCCATCCATACAGACGACTTGAAGGGTCAAGAAGGATGGTGGCGGACACGGCAAAGATTGTTACCGCGTGCGCCGCGATGAAAAAGAAAAGCCACCAAAGGGAAAAGTGAAAGAGATGACGCACGACGATTTTCATACAAAGAAGCGGAGAAAAATTTCACGCGCGGCGCCGGCAAGAAAGACGAGAGCGATGCACACGCTCACCCATTTGGGCACCGTAAAGCACTTGACGCGCCGACACACGCCCGCGCGCATACGCTCGTAGATGAGGAGAATCACACAAGCCAGAAGCGCCACAAAGACGGAGCCGGTAAAACTGATGACAGAAATGAAGTCGCGTACGCCAAAGACGAAAAGCGCGGTGGGAACCGTGAGCGCAAGAAACCACGCCGCACGCTTGTGCAAAAAGAAATCAAACGTGAGCGTGTCCTTCACCTGTTCGGCTACCATGAAAAAAATGGATCCGATTGTGAGAAGTCCCACGATCGCTCCGAACGCACGCATCCCAGGACCCAGCGCGACCGCGTACGCTTCTAAAGCGTTCTCCGTCGTCACCGCGCCGTTGACGCCAATCACCGCGAGCGTAAAAAAAACATAGAGCGCAAAAAGGATAAAGAAGCCGTGGAGAACCGCTTTCGGAAGCCGATACTCGTATTTTTCTCCGAAGACATCGTGCATTTCCGGCATGACCCCAATCCCAGAGAGCGCAAACAACACCACGCCGTAGGGAGTAAATAGATGGGCTTCGGCAAAGGTTATCCAGTTGGTGGGCTCGAGGCTCGGCAAGCCAGAGAGAATCAGCACGAGAAACAGCGTCAAGAGAACGCCTCCGATGAGAAGCTCAAAATGCGCCGCGCGCCTGATGGGAAAAAGGAGTAGAAGCGCCTCGATGGCGATAAACGTCAATCCGTAAATGAGCAAATTTCCGGAAGCGGGCCATCCGAAAATCTCCGCAAGAAACCCCGAAGCCAAAATGACATACGCAATGAGCACTCCCCAGTTCATCCCAAAAAACAAGAGCGTTGTCGCATATCTTCCAATCGGCCCAAGATACGCTCCAGCAAGACCGGCAAGGCGCTTTCGGCCGGGAGTTTGAATCGTTATCTCCGCGTTCATGAGTTGCAACGTCAAGAGAAAGCCGCCAAGAACGACCAGATACAAAAAGCCCACAAGCCAGCCGGCTTGGGCAAAGACGTATGGAAGTCCGAACACGCCGGCTCCGAGAATGGAACCGATAAAAACGCTCGTCGCAAGAAGAGAACGTTTCCTTGCCTCCGTCATAATGAACACAGTATACCACTTTCCCCTCTCCTTCCACATCCTATCCTCTTGATCCTCTTGCGGGAGCCAAGCTCAAACCGTAAGATGCAAAGACTATGGCAACCGAGCGCATCCCTCCACACAGCATCGAAGCGGAACAGTCGTTTTTGGGTTCTCTGCTGATTGACCGCGAGGCCGCCAACAAAGTGGCCGACCGCATCGCCCCCGACGACTTCTACCGCCCTCTCCACGGGAAGGTGTATGAAGCGATGCTCCACCTTTACAATCGTCATGAGCCTTTGGATATCCTCTCGGTGGGCAACCGGCTGGACGAAGCGGGAAGCCTGCAGGAGATCGGGGGACGAGCCTATCTTGCCGAACTTTCCAACAGCGTTCCGACCGCAAGCCACGTGAAGCACTACGCCGACATCGTAACGAAGAAGGCGACCCTGCGACGGCTCATCTCGGCCGCGAACGATATTTCCGCGCTCGGATACGAAGAGACGGAAGACATTGAAGCGCTCCTCGATCAAGCGGAGCAACGTCTGTTCGGCATTTCCCAAAAGATGCTCAAACAAAACTTCATCCCCCTGACCGATATTTTAAGCCAGGCGTTTGAACGCATTGATGAGCTCCACCACGAGCGCGGCAAGTTGCGCGGACTGCCCACCGGATACCCCGAGCTCGACAACGTGCTGGCCGGCCTCCAGCGCTCCGACATGATCGTCCTCGCCGC
>Ga0076001_113_pt1 | contig 9083 bp, 11 predicted proteins | sample RifGroA2_FD_68047 | JGI IMG/M metagenome (GOLD analysis project Ga0076001, IMG submission 68047) | Parcubacteria bacterium GW2011_GWA2_53_21 | reverse complement strand
CTCGAGGAGCGGATCTCGGCGCGCGGAGTCCTCGGATTCCTGTGCATCGGGTTCGCCGTTCTGCTCTTCGTTCTGGGCTTCGCCCTCTAGTCTTTTCTCCTCGCTCTCTCCTGCCTTCTTGACGGGATTGAGAGCCTGCGAGACTTCGGAATCGGGTTGTAGCGTTTACGCTCCCCGGTTCTCCCCCCAGAGACGATATCTCCGGATGTCGCCTGTGAGGGTCAAAAAAACGCCATATGGGCGGTTTTTTTGTTGGCGACGGTTGACAAGAAGGGGGATTTCTGATAGATTCACTCGTCCTTTACAAGAGTTTTTGAGGGGTTCGAAAACGAAAACATCAGTCCTGTTGCTCCGATTTATCGGGGCTCCCCCTCGACATGGCTGATGTTTTCTTTTTCGCACCTTCACAATAACCACCCCTAACCCCTCCTTCAAAAGGAGGGGCAGAACGTAATCACCCACCGCCCCGCGTCGGAAACGGCGCGAGGCAAGGAGAGACCCCAGTGAAGAAGATGATTCTGATCCTCTCGGCCACGCTCGTCGTGGCCATCCTCTCCACCCTCACCCCCTCCCGCGTCTCGGCGCAGGACGGTTGCCGATTCGAGTTCGAGTCGGTGGACTCCGACGGCACGCGCATCAAGGTCTGTGCGGACACCCCGCGTCAGATCTCGTCCGCCGCCACCGCCGTGGGTTCGCTCGACCGCGCTCGCGCGGCCTCGACCCGCACCTCCCCTGCTTCCGCCTCGACCTCCATCTCCCCGGCCGTGGATGCCTACCCGCTCTACGGGTTCGGCGGGCAGGGCTACGGCGGCTACTACCTGCCTCCCGACGATCCTCGCCGGGCATGGGAGATCCGCGACGCGATCCTCTCGGGCATACAGGTTACGTCCTTCGAGGACCAGCTCCGCGAGGCATCCGACCGCGGCATCCGCGACGGAGAGCACGCGGCCGAGATGGCGGCGATCGAAGGCCTCCATGCCGAGATCGAGCGTCAGCGGAGCTACCTCGCGGGTGCGATCGCCACGGGTAACGCCGACCTCGAGCGCAAGTTCGCGGCGCGTGTCGCCGACCTCGAGCGTCAGTTCGCGGCGGTCTCCGCCGAAGGCGGATCCGGCTCTGCCGGAAAGGCCGAACCGGAGCCCAAGTCCGGCGATTCCGAAGACAAGGAGCCCGAGAAGGAGCGCAAGTTGCGCCCCTGCACGAGCGTTCAGGCCGCGTTCGGCGACCCCGCGTGCCGCGACTCCCTGTCGCGCACTACCAGTCCGTAGAGAACAACCACCACCCCGCCCCGAGTCGGACGAGAGCTCTGCTCGAAGTCCGACGAGGGGGAAAGGAACGAACCCATGAAGAAGATGATCCTGATCCCTCTCGCCGCCCTCGCGGCTGTCCTCTTCACCTTCAACCCCGCCCTCGCCGCGGGCCCCGCCTAGACGGGCGACGGGGTCGAGGTCACCCGCCTCCAGCGGGAGCTCGACTCGGTCATCGCCGAGCGAGATGCCCTGCGCACGCAAGTCGCCTCGCTCGAGGACGACATCCGGACGCTCCGCGAGGAGAACACGGCGCTCTCGGCCCGGGTCGACGACCTCGACCGGCGCCTGACCGCGTTCCTCGCGGAGCAGGCCACTTCCTACGAGGATGCCGAGCCCGTTCGGGAGCCCGTCTCCGACCCCACCCCCGCCGAGGAGGAGCGCACCGCCACCTCTGGCGATGCCCAGCCCGCGGGCTACCGCCTCGACTCCACCGTCTACGAGCGGATTGGATACCGCAACACCCGGCCGGAGATCCCCTCCCCGGTCCTCTACCCGGACTACCGATGGGCGGACGTGGGCAACTGTCTCACCGTCCGGAACTACCGGACGGACTGGGTCATTCTCCGCGTCGCGGGCAAGACCATGATCCTCGATGCCACCGGGCATGTCGTTGCCGACGAGGTTCCTCTCGGGCCCGGCGACGAGTTCAACTTCTGCTCGGACGAGCAGGAGCCGCGGATGGCCATCACCCCCGCCATGGAATCAACCGCGTCTTCCGCCGAGCGTCATTTGAGCGACTCCCGGCGACGCTGGGTCTCACTCCAGAGGTTCTCGGAGCGGACCTACTACCCGCACGAGTCCTTCGGCGCTGATCGGGAGTACAAGATCATGTGATTCTCCCGTTCTCATCGCCAACCCTCTCGGGATGGACGAGTCGCAGCTCTTACGAGCTCCTCGTCCTCCCAACCCCCCAGAGCAGATGTCAACGACGTCTTTTCTGGAAGATCAAAAAAGCACCCCAGCGGGGCTTTTTTGTTTTGATAACTGCAAGATTCTAGAAATTATGTTGTCGCAGTGACAAGAGCCTGGATCACGTAGTTGGAGATCGCATAAGCGGCCACAGTGATGATCAGTCCGATAATGGCCGTGCGGATGTTGCCAGTTGCCTCCTCCACCTTTTTGGACTCTCCTCGCGAGAGCATGTATTGGATGCCGGAGTAGATGACAAGAACCACGAAGACGATTCCCAAGAGCCCCAGGATCACGTTGATAATGTTTCCGATAAGCGTGGGTAGGTTACTTGAATCTCCACCGGAAATTTGAGCTGCTGATCCTATGGCGGTTAGATTCGCTTCCGATCCACCAAGTCCCGTGGGAACCGTAGTGGCGGCCGCGACGGACGCCCAAGCGAGGAACCCGTTTCCGGCTGTAGCCGCGGCGATGAGTTTCTTTTTGATTGACATAAGGTTTTTCTATGAATGAATTGTTAACCTGCGGTAACTTGGACCAGCGCTCCCACCACGTACGTCGCGATGGCGTAGGAGGCGACGATAACCACGAGGGCGATCGTCGTGTTGGTCAACATGCGCGACGCCTGCTCGACTTTCGTCTTGTCTCCACGGGCGATCATCCAAAGGACTCCGCCGTAGATGAGAAAGAGAATGAAGACGATGCCCAGGGCTCCCAAAGCGATCTGGATGGCTCGCCCCACGATGAGTGTAACCGAACCCGTCCCCGTGTATCCCGCGGCGTTGCGGGTAACGTCGAGGCCTGTCTCGATGGCAAGGAGGACGGGGAGCATAATTCGAACTTACGCTTGGATTAAGAAAGACCGGTTGCCGACGCGAGCGAGGAGATCACGAACTGGGCGATGGCGTAGGCGGAAAGGACGATGGCCAAGCCAACGATGCCCATGATGATGAGCTGGCGAGCCTTTTGGACTTTCTCGTCGGCGCCGCCCGAGATCATCCACTTGAAGCCTCCCCAGATAATAATGACGACCGCAACCACGCCCAAGAAGGCAAGGATGGCGCGGATGATCTGGGCAATCGTCGTGCGCAGATCTTCCTGGCCAAGTCCGGCCACGTCGCCGATCGTTGTGCCGGCGGTGTCCACCTGCAAGAGCTCGGACGCCGTAAGAGGAGTATAGGTCGGTGTCGTAACCGCGAAAGCCGCGGAGGCGCTCAAGACAAGCGCCACGGCAAGCGCCAGTCCGAACCCGATGAATCTTTGTGCCTGTGTCATAGGTCAGTGAATAAATAAAGCGGAATTAATTATTGAAAGTATAGCATGGACGTCGAAACCCTGCTGTGGAAACTAGCCGGCGCTTCCCTCGAGGGCAATGATAACCCAATTGACGGCGGCATAAGCGACAAAGAGAATGGCAAGCCCGATGACGGCCCACGCAAGCGTTTTTTGCCCTTTCTCGATCTTGGCTTTCTCCCCTTGGGACGTCATCCAAATAAGGCCCCCCCAGATGAACATGAGAAGCGCGAGCCCGCCGGAGATGCCGAGGATCGCTTTGATGATGCGGCCGATGATGACGCGGATGTCGTCGGTCTTGAGAGGATTATCGAGCTCGGCGGTGGCAAGCGCGGACGCGGCGGCTTCGCTTGGCGTGGGAGGATTTTGCGCCAAAACCGCTTGAGGAAAAACAGCGACGAGAGCACCGAAGAGAATGAGTGAGGCGAGGAGAAGTTTCATAGATGCGGCGGGTTATGAAATACCGTTAACTTCCAATATCACAACAAACATTATTAAGTCTCCCAGGACATAAACCGGGGACACAGCTGACTCCAGGATAATCAGCAGGATTCACACAAGCATAGCCGGCCAACGGATCGGTCTCAAATGCTTGAGTTTGCTGGATCTCGCACAAGCCGATGCACGTCCCTCCCGAGCAGACTTTGGCTTCTCCGCAAGAGGCTCCATCGTTTGTGTCGTCGCACACGACGCCAGCGCTTGATCCCGTTCCTGGCGAGCCGGTTTCAAGCACGCTCAAGAGCGTGCGCAGAATAAGAACCGATCCGAGCGTCACGGCGATGCCCACAGCCGAGGCAAAAATGAATTTCCTGCCGCGGTCAACCTTTCCTTTCTCTCCTTGAGAAACGAGGATGAGAACGCCGCCGATGACAAACATCAGCAGGGCAAGCGAGCCCACGATGCCAAGGATGAAATTGCCGACGTTCCCCACGACAATCATCGTGTCGGTCAAGGTGCAGGTGCCGCGGTCTAAGCAGGATTGGCACACGCCGCAGAGGAACGGACCGTATTTGTCGGACTGTGCAAGAACTTCCGTGGGGCTTTTTTCTCCGCATCGGTTGGTTGTCGTGCTAATGTAGCGGACATTGTGTCTTGAGCAATGCGGCCAGCGCGATTCAGCGATGAAGGTTTCCTCATTGACTGAAAGATCTTGAGCCAGCCCTACGATCGGAATCAACATCATCGCCACAAGAAAGATTGCAAAAACTCGCCTCTTTCGTCCCCGGTTCCCGGTTACAGGGTACTGATTACCTCTCATAATGTTTGATTCACTTTATTTTGCGCGATGCGCAGAAGATCCACAAGGTTTTCCGTCGTCAAAGCGTTTTCGATCATATCCAAAAGCGCGGTCTCGGCGGCTTCGATGTCGCGGCCTTTGTACCAGCTCTTGGCTGTGAGCGTCTGCGAAGCGAAGGGATTCAACGCCTCGTTCTCAAGCTGGGAATTGATGAGCTTGCGCAGAGCCGTCGGACGCTCGGCAGAAGAAAGATAACTTGCCACTTGATCGGCGCTCGACATGAACTGGATGAAGTCCCATGCCTCGTCCGGGTGCTCGGAGTTTTTTGCGACCGTCTGCACCCAGTAGTTCCCGAAGTTCACGACGCGTCCTCCCGAAATCTGGGGGAGCTTGGCGACGGCGTAGTTGAGCTTGGGATTGCGGGCGGCAAGAAGCGGCGCGTGATAGCTGTAGCCGAAGAAGAAAGCGGTCGTACCATTGGCAAAGGCATCAAATGAGTCGGTTTGCTTATCGTTCCATGTGTAGACTTCTTTGATGGGGTTGGCGAAGTCTGTGTAGAACTGCAAAGCTCCGAGAGACTCCGGCGCGCTGTTGCCGCCTATCGAGGGAAGGGCGAACGTCGCTTGGCCTGACGCGCTTGCCATCTGCGTGCCGTTTTGCATCATGATGACAGAGAGGAGATCTGCCGCCCGCTCGACGTTCCTCGCCGTTCCGATGGCGGCTCCGGACTGAAGGATGTTGCCTTGGCCATCAATGCGGGTGAGGTCTTTGACTTGATTTTGAAACTCCCTCCACGTCTTTGCGGGTTCTGGGATGCTGGCATTGTTCAAAAGATCTTTATTGTAGTAAAGCGCGAGAGAGTCCACGGAAGTCGGCAGGCCCCAGATACGGTTTTCGGGGGGCGAGCTTGGGTCGGCTTGGTAAGGGCGTACCACGTCCTCGGAGACGACGTCCACGAACTCTTCTCGCAGGGCGCGGACGGAAAGCGTGGGCACTTCGCGCACGATGGGCACCTGTTCCTTTTTGAGTGTGCCGCGTTCCTCGATAAAGACGAGCTGTACGGATTTGGGCATGGGCTCAATGAGTGTTTCGTACTCGGGGATCCATGTGTTGTGGATGGAGACGATGTCAGGACCGCGGTCTTCGGCGAACGCGCGCAGGAGCTCTTCTTTATACTCATCAAGCCGGAGACGGCGGAAATTGACGGAGATGTTCGGATGGACGGCTCGATAGTTTTCGATAATCTTCGCGTAGGTGCGCCCATCATCAAACACCGCCCACCAGTCAAGCGTGATGCGAGCTGTGAGAGCTTCCTGGGCGTCCTTCGAACCTCCTCGGCATCCGATGCCAGGGAGAACAAGAAGAACGAGGAGAAGCAAAACGGCGACTCGTTTCATAGAAGCGATTTGATATAGCGGCGGATTTCGCGTTTGAGTTCTTTGTCTTCCAGAGCGAGCGCAATGTTGGTCTTGAGCCACGCTTCTTTGGTGCCTGTGTCGCGGTAGACGCCGTCAATGATTTTCACATACATCGCATGGCGTTGGGCAACGGTCGAAATGGCATCCGTGAGCCAAAGTTCTTTCCCCTTTCCCAGCTTGGTTGTTTCCAACACATCGAAAATATCCGGTGGGAGAATATAGCCACCCATAGCGACGATGTTGGAGGGCGCTTGATCGGGATGGGGTTTTTCGACAATGTGCTTCACCTGCCAGACATTTTTCTCTACCTCCGCGATCGGATCAACGACGCCCCAGCGTCCGAGTTCCTTCTTTGGACGCGTCACGCCAGTTAAAATCACGCCGGGGTATTTTTCATAGGTGGCGATGAGTTGTTTCAGCCTTGGGACTTTGCTTGAGAAAAACTCGTCGCCCCAGACTACTGCGAAGGGTTCGTCGCCCACGACATGACGCGCGTTGAGTACCGGCGTGCCGTTGCCATACGGTCCCTTCTGCCGGATGTAGGTGAAGTTCGCCATGTCGGCGATGCGCTTCATGCGTTCGCGCAATTCTTCCTTGCCTTGCTTCTTCAGCCAATTTTGCAAATCGTAATTGTAGTCGAAGTGGTCCTCCACGGCGCGCTTGGACGCTCCCGTCACAAGAATAATGTCGGTGATGCCGGATGCCACCGCTTCCTCGACGACGTATTGAATCGTCGGCTTGTCAATGATAGGAAGCATCTCTTTTGGCATCGCTTTGGTGGCGGGGAGGAAACGAGTGCCATAACCGGCAACAGGGATCACGAGTTTGCGAATGGCGGACATAAGTGAAAATATAGGAGAGTTGAGAAAGGTGATAGAGGTGGCAGAGATTCAATGTGAGCGTATTATAACGTATTTAGGCAAACAAAAAAACTCACAGACTGTGCTGGTAAGAAAATTTACATGCGTTGACGCGAGAGCATCTGCACGTTAAACTCGCTCGCGATGGAGAGGTGGCAGAGCTGGTCGAATGCGCATGACTCGAAATCATGTATACCCGCAAGGGTATCGAGGGTTCGAATCCCTCCCTCTCCGCCATCCCACTTCGCCCTTCGGGCTACGTTGGGGATTTCCTCATTTCGCAAGGGCGAAGTGGGATGCCCCTAACATAGTCCCTACTGAAGTTCAGCTTGGCTGAACGAAATGGGACGAAGTGGGGCCAAAAATACGTTCCTTACCAGAACGTATTTTGTTACACTATACTTGTTATGTTCTCGACTTATATCCTTCAAAGCGATCTCGACGGTGGTTATTATTATGGCTACACCGAACAAGATGTTGCATCACGTCTTCTGGAACATAACGAAGGGAAATCACCCTACACAAAAAAGTTTCGTCCGTGGAAAATTGTTTGGTATGCCTCATTTGTAACCAAAAAACAGGCTCAAGATTTTGAAAAATATTTGAAGACGCCCTCTGGCCATGCGTTCTCACGCAAGCGATTTCTTTAAATCAACCCTTCGCGGGGTTGTTTTGATAAGGTAGAATCAAACAGCAACAGCCTATGAAAAATCAGTACTTCGGTGATTTTGGTGACTATCAAAAGTTTTCTCTCTTAAAACACCTCCGTGATTTTGGTGGTTTCAGGATTTTGGTTCACTGGATGAAAACAAAAGATGATGGGACTCGGGATGGCAAGCATATTGCCTATCTTGAAAAACCGCAGACATGGGACGGATACGACAAGGACGTTTATTATTTTTTGAAAGCGCATCGGGATAAAAACGAGAGAGACCTTGCCCTATTCGAAAATAGCGCACATGCACTCGGCATTTCATTTGCTAACGACCACATTGAAGATTCTGCCAACAGACTTCGTTTGATGGAGAGCTTGAGCAAAGATAAGAATTCGGAAATCGTCTTCTTCGATCCTGATAATGGCATCGAAGTGAAATCCATGACGGAACAAAACAAACACAAATACGTCTTATGGAGCGAAATTGACACGGCCTACCGTTCTGAAAAAAGCGTATTGATCTATCAGCATTTCTCGAGAATGAACAGGGACAAATTTATCGATGAGAAAGTGAAGGATATGGTCGTTCACTTTTCTATCGAACCATTCGTGATCCAGGTTAAACACTCGGTTTATTTCTTGTTGCCCCAGAAGAAGCACGTAATGAAGATTAAGAAAGCGCTTCAGGATTATAATAATTCCTGGAAAACTCTGACTACCATTACCGACCCGTATACCTCAAAATCGTCGAGGTTCGAACCATTGAAATCTCCTCTATAAACCCATGCTAAGGTGGTACTGGACCCGAGTACACCGCCAGGACAATTTCTTATCGTGCAACCCACTTGCCTCAGGCATGTGGGGCGATCGATGGGGCCGTGTCCGATGCACAAAACGACCCAGCGATGGGCCGTTTTGTTTATCTTATTCGCGATACTTCAAATATACTTTTAACTCGCTTTTCGAATTTGCGAAACCAATCTCTGCCAGATGGAAGGCGGTTGGATCATACTTTTCTCCATCTTCTAATCCCATCCAGTCAACCAACTCTTCATACTCCGCAGCCTTTGGATTATTGATCGTCTTTAACAGATGATCGTAACCACCAGCTCCGCCACAATCCTCGGGAGGGCAAAGATTCTCACCTGCTAAGCAAACAGGATATTTTTTCTTTTCAGCAGGAATCGACTTCTCAAATAAAACTGTATGATCCCAAGAGTCTCCAAAGTCGTAAGTGTAGGTACACTGCTTCAAACGCTTTGGAAACCAATTAGCCAACAGTTCTTTAGACTCATCTAGCTCTGGAGTGGACCCCGTATACTAGACAGACTTCCCAGTGAGGAGGGAAAATATCTGGCGTATGGCAAAGCACATTGATATGGTCGTGAAGCAAGCCGTCCT
>Ga0076001_107_pt2 | contig 9514 bp, 8 predicted proteins | sample RifGroA2_FD_68047 | JGI IMG/M metagenome (GOLD analysis project Ga0076001, IMG submission 68047) | Parcubacteria bacterium GW2011_GWA2_53_21 | reverse complement strand
GGGATGCGCTGGATCATCGAGCGCACGAAGACGGGCAACTGCCCGTTCCCGTTCGGCCCCTACATCGAGCGGGATCTCGAGGCGCTCATCGCGCGCATCGAGACCCTCGAGTCCACGGCCTAGCCCCCTCCTCCCTACCGTGAAGTGAAACCAAGTTTCTACTTCACGGCTCGCCCCGAAGACCCCCGAGCATCGCTCGCCCTTGGTCCTCGGGGTGTCTTCATTTCCGAAACTCAAAAGACAGGGTCTTTTAGCCCTGCCCCTGACGATGAAATCGTTCCTTTATTTCTTCTTGCTTGAACTCTTCTTCGTTGCCACCCTCTCCCTCCTCTTCCCTAAAAGCTCCATGATCTTTTGCCCGCCGTCAATGGCTAACATGAGGCCGGAGACCGCGTGGTCAAACCGGCCGCGGATACCAGAGAGCGCGCGTTCCATTTTCCCGAGCGTCTCGTGCGCGTCGGCGACGATGTCATTCACGTTTTTCAATATGGCGGCGATTTGGTACACGAGCCAACAGACGAAGGCGGTGAACCACAGCGCGCAGAAAGCGAGCACGATGAGTAAGATATCTTTGGCTTCTAACATATCCTCCTTAAAAATAACTTATGAACGCATGATAGCACCAAAGTTTGCTTCGAGCACATGACGAACCGTGGATAATTCTTTCTCGATCTCCTCCGTCGACAACGTGCGGTCGGGAGCGCGCAGAGAAAGATGCAGAGCCATGGACTTCTTCCCAACCTCGACACCCTCGCCCTCATAGACGTCGAAGACTTCCGCCTCCTCGAGAAGTTCGACGTGCGTTACGAGTTTCTCGCGGATGGCTCCGTACTCCGTCTTACGATCAACCGTGAAGGCAACGTCACGAATGGCGGAAGGAAATTCCGGCGGCGGGATGAATGACTTGTGCACGGAGGCATGCGGAATGACATGCGCCATGTTGAGAGACGCGAGCGCGACGCGCGCATCAAGCCCAAAACGCTCTCGCGCCGAGGGAGCCAATTCTCCCAAAAATCCGAGTGTCTCATCCCCAAGTTTGACGACCGCGCTTCGCCCCGGATGCCAGTGCTCGTTGAATCCTTCGCGCGCGAGTTCCCAACCCAGGATTCCCATCTCGCGCATGAGACGCTCAAACACGCCTTTCACCTGCAAGAGGCCACAGTCGCCGTAACCCGCAATGACAAGATGAGGCTCTTCGATCGGCAGATCGCCTTCGCGTGGCACATACGTATTAGCCAACTCAAAAAGAAGCGCCGAGGAACGGAGGCCTTGATTTGCTTCGATGTTGGAAAGAACACTCGGCACGAGCGAAACGCGCAGATACTTCTGATCCACGGACAGCGGGTTCGCAAACGCCAGCGCGTCCTTCGGAGCGTAGCCCCAGTTCGTGAGATCCGCCTCGCTCGCAAACGAATAGTTGTAAACCTCCGTGCATCCGGCGGCGGCCAGAAGTTCTTTCGCGCGATCTTGCCAGACCAGTAACGGGTCGCGCGACAACGGCTCGGCCGAGCTTGATGGAAGCGTCGAGGAGATTCGTTCGTACCCGTACACGCGAGCGACTTCCTCTGTAAAATCCACCGAGCTCTCGATGTCGTGGTCGCGCCAATACGGCACTCTCGCTTTGTAGATTTCGCCATGACGCTCAAGCTCGAACCCGAGCGACTCCATAATCCGCTCCTGCTCATGCACGGGAACCTCAATGCCCATCCGCGCGTTGACGTCTGACGGATCGAAGTCGAATACGAGCGGCTCATAAGCCTCTTCGCGAACGTCGACGATGTCAGAAGCAACCCGACCGCCGGCAATGTCTCTCACCAGCTCGATCGCGCGAGCAAGAGCCGCTGGAAGCGCTTCAGTCGAAAGTCCTTTCTCGAAGAGTTGTTGAGAGTCAGAGTAAAGATTGAGAGAGCGCGCCGTGCGACGGATGTTCACCGGCTCGAACGTCGCGCACTCGAACACGATGCGCGTCGTGGCAAATGTCGTCCCCGTCGGCTCCCCGCCCATGACACCCGCAACCGCAACCGGACGCTTGGCATCAGCGATCACAAGATGATCTGCGGTGAGCTCATAGGTGTTTCCATCGAGAGCCTCAATCGCCTCTCCCGCCTTCGCGCGACGCACGATGATCTCGTGTCCCTCGAGCGTGTCGTAGTCGAAAGTGTGGAGCGGCTGACCGTACTCGTGCAGAACGTAGTTCGTAATGTCAACGATGTTGTTGATGGGACGATGTCCGGCAAGCAAAAGGCGTTTTTGCAACCACCACGGCGAAGGACCGACCTTAACGCCATCCATCACAATGGCTTGATAGCGAGGACAAAGCTCGTGATCTTTGACGGAGACGTGGAGTTCGAGATCTCGATCAACTGATTCTCGTTCAAACAACGGCAACCCTCTATCTGCAGAGCGATCGCCGCCGAAATTTTCAACCGTAAACTCTGAAAATTTGACGGCAATCGCTGAAACGTCTGGAGAACTCCCCCCATTTCTTCCAGGTGTTACCGGCTTTGAGCGAAACCTTCCTGCTTGCGCCGCTCCCGCTTCACGTGCAAGGCCGATGATACTCATCGCATCTGGGCGGTTCGTCGTCACCTCGATGTCGAAGACGACATCCTCCAGATCGAGAGCCGTAACAAGCGGCGTGCCGACCGGAGACGTTGTGAGATGCGTGATGTCCCAGATCAAAGGACCGCGTTCGTCGTGTCCCGGCAATTTGTCAAACCCGATCTCTTCGGGCGCGACGATCATGCCGTAGGATTCCTCACCACGCACCTTGGCGACCGAGAGCTCCGTCCACTCCTCTTCGCCGTGCCAACGCACGCGTGAACCCGGTAGCGCAACGGCAACAAGTTGGTTCGACTCGAGGTTCACCCCGCCGCAGACGATGCTGACGACACGGTCTCCCACATCCGTCTTCACGATCTTCAACTTGTCAGCGTTCGGATGCGGCAGAACCTCCTTGATGACGCCAACAACCATCCCATCAAACCGCTTCGAAAGATCAAAGGTGTGCTCAACCGACATGCCAGACGCTGTCATCTTTTTGACGAATGATTTCACCTCGTCAGTGTCTTCAAGATAATCTTTGATCCAATTGTAACTTGCCAAGATGTTCATACTAAAACTGCTCAAGGAAACGGAGATCGTTCTTATACAAATCCCGCATATCCGGAAGCCGAATGCCTTCGCGCATCATGAGAACGCGCTCGACACCGAACGCGAACGCAAAGCCTCGCCATTCATTCGGATCGAGCCCGCCCGCGCGGATCACGTTGGGATGCGTCAGCCCCGCTCCCGCGAGTTCGAGCCAACCTTCTTTGCAAAGACGACAGGCCGCGCCCCCGCAGATCGCGCAGGAGATATCAATTTCAAAACTCGGCTCGGTGAAGCGAAAATGGTGCGGACGCAGACGAACCTTGCGTTCGCGGCCAAAGTATTCGTGCACGAAAAACTCAATCACGCCCTTGAGTTCCGAAAACGTGGCGTCATGGCTGATGCACTCCGTTTCAAACTGGTGATGAATCGGCACGTGCGAGACGTCGGACTGACGGCGGTAGGCTTTGCCGATGTAAAGAGCCTTGAACGGCGGCTCGAGTTTTTCCATGAGACGCACTTGATCGTTGGACGGATGCGGCGTTGCGACCATCTTGCCCTTCTCGCCTTCCGGCGCATCCATGAAATAGGTCTCCCAGTTGTCGCGCGCGGGATGATCCTGCGGCATGTTCAGAGCCTCGAACGCGTAATAATCCCAGTCAATCTCGGGAACGTGATGACGGGTAAATCCGATGCGATTAAAAATCTGCTCCACTTCGATGATCGTCTGCGAGACGATGTGCAGATGCCCTTCGCGGGGCGACGTTCCGGGGAGTGATAGATCAACCCACTCGGCCTCCGCCAGGCGCCCGAGCCGAGCTGACTTGACGCGATCCTCGGCTGAAGCAAAGAGCCGCTCCATCGCCATCTTCGCTTCGTTGGCCGCCTTCCCCGTCTCCCGCCGAGCCTCCGCGCCGAGATCTTTCAGCCCAGCCATCGCTTCTGCGAGTTTGCCTTTGCGCCCGAGAAACTCCACACGGACGGCCTCAAGCTCGCTCTCGGATGAAACCGTCTTCAGAGCCACGATAAGACCTTGAGCAAGTTGTTGGAACGCATCTTGCATACGTTAGGGAATCCCGTTAGAAAACCGATTTAACAGCGCCGAGAATCTCGTCTCCAAACCGAACTAAGTCCCGATAGGTTACCAAAACGACGAGCCCGATCAACACGAGGAAACCGAGATTGTGGGTCAGAGCCTCGACACGCTCGCTCATTTTCTTCCGGCGCAATTTTTCAATCGCAAGAAAGAGGATGCGTCCGCCGTCAAGCGCCGGAAACGGCAGAGCGTTGATGACAGCTAAGTTGATCGAGAGGATGGCGGCAAACTGCAAGAGATAGGAAAAGCCGAGATCCGCCACTTCGCCCGTCATGACGGCGATGCCCACGGGTCCCGACACATCCACGCTTACGCTCGAGGTAACGATGAGATCGCGGATCAAATCAACAAACGCGACGACCACCGCGCCCGTCATGGTCACGGAGGTTACAACGCCGCGTCCTATAGCTTCAAAGAACGAGTACGAGACAAACCCTGTGCGCACGATCTGGATGCCGAGGAGATCGCCCTCATAGCCGTTGATCGCTCCTCGAGAAACCGTCTGCGTAACAAACCCGTCGCCACGGCGCAGGAGAAATTCCATCGGATCTTCCTGCGCGCCGAGATAGTCGTAGAGCGGTTCGACACCCGAGAAGAGTTGATCATCCACGCTTACCACCACGTCGCCCAGCTTGAGACCCGCCGCCTCCGCCGGAGAGTCGGTCAGTACTTGCACGATCCGGATCGCCTCGTCGCGCACGTGCGCGCGCGCGGACACGTCATCCAAAATCACAGATGGAAGTCCAACCATGAAGCCGATTCCAAAGAGCGCAGCGGCAAGGACGACGTTCATGCCCACGCCCGCAATGAGAACGAGAAACCGTCTCCACGCGCTCTTCGCGGCAAAAGAATCAGACTCGTCCGTATGAGACCCCGACTCGCCTTTAATCTTCACGAATCCTCCAAGCGGAATCCAGTTGATCGAATACGTCGTTCCCTTCCGCTTGATTCCAAACAACCGAGGAGGAAATCCGAATCCGAACTCATCCACCTTCATCCCCGCGCGCCGAGCCATCCAAAAATGCCCGAGCTCATGCACAAACACGAGAAGGGAAAGGAGCACGAGAAAAAGAATGATCGTTCCTATCATAGTCTCGCCCCATGATAGCGGTTTTTGGAAGTTCTATCAAAATAATAGAGCCTCAACACAAGTCCTTTTCGATGCCCTAGTGCATCACAAAATTAGCTGTTTTTTTGCCTGGCTCCTGAGCTAGCTCATGAGCTTGTCTAAATATTGGCTAATTTTAGTGAGTAGGAGATAGCGAAAAAGGCTGCTTCGCGACCGCAAGCGCATAAGGCTCGCCAGGAGGAATGGGGGTTCCCGGCTTTCGAGAAATCATCTCAACTCCTGCTTGAGGTTCCGGCTCGGGGCAGACAATCGGCTCGGCACTACCGTTGCGCAACACGATGTGGTATTCCTCGAACCCTTGGTTGAGCTTCTCCTGCTCCAAAAGGAGATCGAGTTCGTAGTCGCAGCCGAGAAGCTCGAGCACATGAAGCGTCAGTAGGGGTGTCTGTCCCGCTTCAACTTGCAGACGCGTAAAGATTCCCGTCGAAGCCGTAAGGCGCGGATTACACTCGATGAAACCCTTGATCTCCTCACCCTGCACGAGCACATCGAGTCCGAACCAGCCGCGATAGCTGGCTCGATGCATCTCGTCGCCGAACCGCTCCGCATGCTTCATGATTTCAAACGCGAGACCGTCCTCAATCTCCTTGTGCCAATTCCCGCACGTCGTGAGCGGATTGTCCGCGCCACACCATGGCAAGTTCTGCAATTGTAAAAAGGGTCGAGAGACGAGCGTGCCGTAATGCGTCACGCAAGCGTTGAGCGTCCATGTTTCTCCCTCTACGAACGGCATGAGCTTCGTTTCATAATCTCCCTGCCCAACGACGAGCCGCTTCCACTCATCCTCCGAATCAATGAGATAACTACCGGAACCGGCGTGTCCGCGTTCCGTCTGCACGACGAGTTTCGTTCCAAGACGTTCCAAGACGTCCTCCCAAGAAAGATCCTTGGGGCGGCTCACCTCAAATTGCAGACTCGGGAGGTTCGCCTGTGCAAACCCCGTCCCAATCGTGAGCTTGTTTTCAAACCGACGATTGAGTTCGCTTGAAACCGACACGAGTCTCCACCCGTGCTCGCGCGCAAGAAATTCAATCTTGGGTGCAGGTTTCATGAGGAGTAGCCTCGCACCAGCCGGAAGCTCTGCTTGAGTGCGTGCATCCTGCAAGAGAGCGGCCGTCGAGTTGAGTCCCGGACGATCCACGATAAAACGCAATCCCGGAAGCGCCATTTGCGCCCCTTCAAGATAAAGCCCATGCGGATGCACGAAAAAAAATTCTTCGTTGAACTCAATCTTCTTCATAGATCCGATCAACTTCTTCAAACGTCTCCGCGTGATAGACGTTGACCTTCGGCTCTTTGTCTCTTGTCTTCGATGCCCACGCTTTCCCAGACACCACCCATACCACATTCCCTCTCGGCTTCTTCCGCACAATCCAAGCAAACGCCGCCGTTGCTTCCGACGCCACTTCGATGCCATGCTCCCAAAGCAACGCTTGCGCCCTTTCGATCTCCTCTTTTGAAACGATGGCAACCTCTGCAACCATTGAAACTTCTTCCCGCCTTCCTCGCGCCGTCCCCATGCGCCCGACTTCCTCATTTGTCACCGCCACAAACACCGGACGCGGTTCTGAACAGTACCCCTTCGTCATCCCAAGCAAGCTCGCACCCGAAGTCATAAAACTGACCACGGTTCCCGCCCCGCCGTGTGCCCTCATCTGCTCGTCAATTTCTTCCCCAAGTGGCACAAAGCCGACAACCGCATGGTCGTCAACAGAAGGACGGAGATTGGGAAGCCGATGGTGCGCCGAAAGGTAATTGGCAAGGCGCATCGCCCGACGCGATTGAATCACAATGGGGTGGAAAGAGAGAAGCGTCTCGAATTTTTCTCCCAAGAGTTCGGGAGAGACAAGGGCAAAGAGCTTCACGCCCTGGTCGCGAGCTTCACGTGCAAGAGCGATGGCGGCATTGCCGGAAGATGAAACGACAGCCTCTGTCTTTCCCCGCTCGACAAGATGTTCGATCTGACGCTCCGCCGCACGTTCTTTAAAAGACCCGGTCAGCTGGAAGTCTTCGCGCTTCAAAAAGAGACGATCGATCCCGATCGCTTTGGCAAGGCCAGCATGTTCTTCCAAGGGAGTTTGCATGTGTTACAATAGTGCGCGTATGAATTGCCCTGACTGCTCTCAAGACCTTCCCTTTCCGGAAACCCAGCACATAGGGTCCATTTCCATCTGCGAAAACTGCGGCGCGGAAGTGGAAATCACGTCGCTTGACCCACTCATGGGGCGTGCGATTGAAGAGATGAAATAAGCTCTGCCACAGACAAACCTTCTTTCACCATCAGCCGTGACTGGAAAAAAGCTCCCGCCGGAGAGAGAAGAAGCGTCCCACCGCGGGGCGTTTTTTCAAAAGCGACTTTGACAGCTTCTCTCACCGTTGAGTGCGTCTCGATCGGAATGCCGAGAGCCTTTAGCACATCCGTTACTTCGCTTTGGACTCCGACGATCACCGCTCCGACGCGTTGAACGGTTCGGGCGAAGGGTTCATAGTCCACTCCCTTCGTCTCTCCGCCCACGACAAGGACGAACGGTTTGCCGGCATACGCCTCCACCGCTCGCCGCGCGGACTCCATGCTCGTGGCCGCAAGGTCGTTCACGATCGTACGCCCGTTAATCTCCGCCACGATTTCGAGACGCTCCGGCACCGCACAAAACGTCTTGAGGCCTGACGAAATTTCCTCGCCGGAGAGCCCCAAGCTCCGCACCACCGTGATCGCCGCAAGCGCGTTTTCAAGATTGTGTTCCCCAGGAAGACAGATGTCGGACACGTCACAGATAAAACCGCCAACATCGTGGATTTCCATTTTCGACACAAACGCGCCCACGGCCTTCGCGTCGGGATAGCGGGAAAATAACAGACGCTCCTTGCAGTGGTCGCCCATGTGGCGTGTACAGGCATTGTCGGCGTTCAAAACAGCGACGGATTCGGATCCAAGAAGACGTTCCTTCACGTCGCAATACTCTACAAAATTCTCGTACTCCGTCATGTGGTTCTGGGTCACGTTTGTGACAACCGCAATGTCTGGATGCTTGGCAAGGCCGAAGTTCAAGTGGCGATTGCTTACTTCAAGAACGAGGAAGCCTTCCGGATCGAGTTCTCGAATGCGCGAGAGGATCTGTTCACCTTCGCGGTAGTTGCCCGAAAGCCATGCCTTGCGTCCCGCCGAATTGAGAAGATGTGCGATGAGATGCGTCGTCGTCGTCTTCCCGTCCGAACCCGTAACGCCAATCGTCGCGCATGGAGCGAGATCGAGATACAGATGCATGATGTTAAGAAGCTTGGGTCGGAGAACGAAAAGCGGAGCATTGGCTTGTTGGTGAAGCTCCCAAGATTGCGGCGCAAAAATGACGTCTGCCTCCTCGATCCCGCGAAGATAGTCGTCTCCCAAACGCCGTTCGATGCCCCAGCCGCGAACGCAATCAAGAAGCTCTCGTTTGCGATCCGCGCCGCCAAGCTTGTGATGCGACAAGAGTTCGCGTTCGAAATCCTTACCCTCGCACATCGCATGTCCAACGAGATTTTTAAATCCTTCCGCCAACAAAAACGAGGCGACCGCCGCTCCCTCAACTCCGGTAACGCCAACCACATGAATAGCCGATCGCTTCTTGAGTTTAGGAAAGACGCGTTGTTCCGAGGAGATCATAGCGTTTCAAAACTTCCTGCAAAGATTCTATCACGACGCCAGAGTGGAAGAGACAAGCATGGAACACCTTGCCGTCTGCTAGAAGGAGCCCGACGTGATCCGTCGTCTTTTCGCGATGGCGAAGATTCAAAAGGTCGCCCGGCTCGCGCTCGTCATCGCGCAGGGAACGGCCAGCCTTCCATTGATCCGTCGAATGGCGAGGAATCGTCATGCCGCGCACGTGGGAAAAATAGCGGGACGTGAGTCCGGAGCAGTCAATACCTTCCCGCGTTGTCCCGCCATGCAAGTAAGGAACGCCAAGGTAGCGCTCCTCAAACTCCTTGCTCGTCAATAGCACTTCGTGCGGACGGGTCGGGTGATCCACGCGCTCAAGACGCTTCATTTCAACCCACCCAACCGTCCCATCAGCAAGACGCACCATGCCCCAACCGTCGTAAGCTTCGGAGAGAAGATCAACGGAAGGATCGTTCTTGGTGAGTTGAGTCGAGCGGTTGCGATCACGCGCCTGCGGCGTCAAATTCTCGAGGAGTCGTATCGGCTTCACCCACACGTTGAC
>Ga0076001_115_pt1 | contig 10158 bp, 8 predicted proteins | sample RifGroA2_FD_68047 | JGI IMG/M metagenome (GOLD analysis project Ga0076001, IMG submission 68047) | Parcubacteria bacterium GW2011_GWA2_53_21 | reverse complement strand
GTGGTGCGTTATCGCACGCCGTCGTCTTTCAAAGCGCGCCAGGCGGAATTATCTAAGCGCCACACCATTACCCGCGTACCTTACCAGCCGCCTAATCGCGGTCAGCGCGGTGGGACTTACAAGTAATTCCTGGTATGAGTGACTCTCAACCTAAAGCAACCAAGCTTTGGCACCATTTAGCCTTGGTAGAAGTATTTAAGCAGCTAAAGTCCTCACCGCACGGTCTGTCCTCATTTCAGGTTAAACATCGTTTAAAACAATACGGTCGTAATGAGTTGCCCAAAGCTAAGGGTCCTGCAGCGATCGCGGTGTTTGCCAGACAATTCGAGAGCGTTCTCATTATCGTACTTTTGGTCGCGGCCGCTTTGTCAGCCTCGGTGGGGGAAGTAGTTGAGACGGCAGCGAGCGCAGCCTGCCAGCGGAAGAATTGTTGCCTGGCGATGTGATTCATCTTTCGGCGGGCGATCAGGTGCCGGCTGATATTAGATTGGCACGAGCTTTTGAGCTTAATGTGAATGAGGCGTTGCTGACGGGAGAATCGCAGCCGGTCGTGAAAAAAGTCGGTCGCCTAGCGCCCGGCCTGGTTTTGGCCGAGCGCCGTAATATGGTTTATTTTGGCTCCTTGGTAACAAGCGGCGAGGGCAGGGGCGTGGTGGTGGCGACCGGCAGGGCGACGGAATTAGGTCAGTTGGCGAGTTCTTTAGGGCAGATTGCTGAAGTTGATACGCCACTGACTGAAAAGTTGGCGCGTTTCGGACGCGGCATGGGAGTGGTGGTGGTGATTTTATCAGTCGTGGTGATGATGTTGGGCGTAGGCTTAGGCTATGATTTTAAGGATATATTTACATTGGCCGTGGCGATCGCCGTTTCCGCCGTGCCCGAAGGATTGGCCGTGGTGGTGACCGCCATTCTAGCCTTAGGCATGAGGCGAACATTGCGGCGTCATGCTTTGGTGCGGCGTTTGGTGGCGGCTGAGACACTCGGTTCAACCACAATCATCTGCGTGGATAAAACAGGTACCTTGACCGCTGGTGAAATGCGCGTGATTAAACTCATCACACCTGAGGGCGAAACGAAATCATACCTGGCAACATTAGCCGATGGGGGTGCGACTCAGTATTTACTTAAGGTCGGCGCACTGGCTTCAAATGCTTATATTGAAAATCCCAAAGATAGTTTAAGTGAGCCAGTGGTAGTTGGCAGCCCGACGGAAAAAGCTTTGGTCCTGGCCGCCCGCGAGGCCGGCATTGACGTTGAGGCGTTGCGCGCGGAATTTCCCGTTGTCACTGAAATGCCGTTTAGTTCCGAACGAAAGTATATGCTGACCCTGCATCAGGCTAAAGGCGAGCGTTGGGCTTACCTTAAGGGTGCGCCGGAGTTGGTTTTGTCATACTGTTCCCAAGTTTTGAAAAATGGCCGCTCATCACGTCTGACCGCAGTTGAACATAAAAAAATAATGCATTTAACAATATCACTCTCGCGGCAAGGGCTGCGTCTGTTGTTGCTGGCAATGGCCAAGCTGCCGTCTACCGCCGGCGCGGCTGAATTAGCGAGCAGCCTTGATAAAGCCGATTATACCTATCTTGGCCTGGTCGTGCTGCAAGATCCGTTGCGGGCCGAAGTTATCCCGATGGTTAAAATAGCCAAACGAGCCGGCCTTAGGGTCGTTATGATTACGGGCGACCACAGATTGACTGCCCAGGCCATTGCCCGTGAAGTCGGCTTACCCGCGGCGAGTGCCAACGTAATTGACGGCCACGACTTACAGCAAATTGACGACGACGCGCTGCGCCAGCGCGTGCCCAAAGTAACGGTTTACGCGCGCGCCGTGCCCTCGGACAAGCTTAGAATCATCAGCGCTTGGCAAGCGCGCGGTGAAGTGGTGGCCATGACTGGCGACGGCGTGAATGATGCGCCAGCGCTCAAAGCCGCCGATATTGGCGTGGCCTTAGGCTCGGGCTCGGACGTGGCCAAGGAAGCGGCCGATATGGTTTTGTTGGATGATAATTTTAATTCAATCGTGGCGGCGGTGGAGGAGGGGCGCACGATTTATCAAAACATACGCAAGGTGGTGCTTTATTTGATTTCGGATAGTTTTTCCGAAGTCATTTTGATATGCGGCGCCTTTATTGTTTCCTTGGCCGCGGGTGAGCCCTTGGCTCTACCTATTTTGGCCACGCAGATACTTTGGATAAATTTCGTCTCTGACACTTTTCCCGCCATCGCCTTGGCGGCTGATCCGCCCAACGCGGCGGTCATGCGAGAGCCGCCAATCAAAAGAGACGAACCTATCTTGGATCCGCCGCGCCGGCTACTGGTGGCGTTGGTCAGTTTCACCAAAGGTTTCGGCACACTGGCTCTTTTCTTGTTTCTGGTTTGGTTAGGGCGCGATATTGCTTACGTGCGGACAATTATTTTTACAGTCATGGCGCTTTCTTCATTGGCGGTCATTTTTAGTTTAAAGCATCTTCATCACCCTTTATTTCATCGCTTGACGTGGAATAATACCAAACTGATCTTAGCTGTGGCCTTTGGTATTTTGCTGCAATTGCTGGTGGTTTATTTGCCCTGGGGGCAGGAATTCTTCCATACCGTGCCGCTGTTAGCCTCTGATTGGATAATAGTATTGGCCTTGCCCGTGTTGTCAGTGGCTTTGCTTGAGGTTATAAAGTATTTTGTTTGGCGCCGGCAAAAGGATTTGCCTGCTTTGCCCTCGCCTTTATGAAATTGGTGGAATTTTTCCCTGGGGAGTGTTACTTTTAATGTAGCCGATCGTAGTTTAGAATTAGGAGGCATAAAGTTATTAATATATTTATCGCCGCTTACCGGTAGACGGAAGAGGCTAGGAAAGGAAATATTATGGACGATTCAAGCCTGACTGCTTTGGGCGTCGCCAACTGGCACCAGCCTAAAGTCGTCCTTAGTCTTGTCGGCATGTTGTTGCTTGCTGGCATTATCACGGTGGCTATTTTGCGCGACCGCATAGTGAATCAGCCACAATGGCAGGTGAACGTGGTGGGGCAAGGTAAGGTGGCTTATCAGCCAGATACGGCCGAGGTAACGATTGGCGTGCAGGTGGATAGAGCTTACTCAGCTGAACTGGCTATGAAGCAACTTAACGATAAGATGACCAAAATAATCGCCGCCATCAAAGCGGCCGATGTTTCAGCCGAGGACTCCAGCGAAAAATTAGCCAAAGTGGTGGGTGATGCCACCAAAGCCGGCGCCAACCAAATTGTGGGCATTAATTTCTCCGTGTCAAATGTGGAAGAGTTGAAGCAGCAAGCCAAGGTAAAGGCCATTTCTGACGCTAAGGGTAAGGCGGGCGCGTTAGCGGACGCCGCCGGCGTCAGACTCGGCAAGGTGGTGGGCTGGTGGGAGAATATTATCCAGGCGCCAGGACTATCTGGTTATGGTAGTTATGCCTATGAGAAAGGTAATGGTATAGGTGGAGGTGGCGGTGGTACGCCAACAGTACCTACAGGATCGCAAGAAATAATTGTTGAGATAACGGTCAATTACAAGGTAAAGTAGCTTTGGTAAATTAGGATGATTGGCTCAACCTGCCCCGCGTACGCGGGGCAGGTTGGTTATTTGACAGCGTTTGGTTGGCGGATTAAGATGTGTAAAAATAAGGAGTAATAAATTGAAAACAACACAAAAGAAAGTTATTATTGTTGCCTCCAGCTTTGATTTGAGGAAAAATCTGGAAGGCTACTATAAAGTCTTTGGTTATGAAGTAGAGACTTTTAGCCGTTTCCACTTCAATTGCATAGATTGGCGCGGCGAAAGTTGCGATATCATGGTCGTAGTGACTAACGGCGCGTCGCCTAATGACGGTGATTTTAAACTCACGGATCAGCTTAAGGCCGATAATTACAAATTTTTAACCGAAACTTATGGTGACACTCATAGCCCACCTTAAGGCTATGAGTGTTTTTTTATAGCTTGACCTCTAGGTTTTTTAGTGATACCATACTTATTACCTATGGCGTACGTATCTACAGTTCGCGCTAATAATAGCCGGAATCCTTAAAGGCCGGCGTAGTTTACTTTTACCTCTTCCATACCATACCGGCCCCTGAAAGGCCGGTTTTGTTTTATGGAGTCAGGGCTCTGGGGTAGTTCAATGGTAGAACGCTGCACTGTTAATGCAGATGTTGGAGGTTCGAATCCTCCCCCCAGAGCCATGAAAAAGTTTATCAGCCAAAATGGTTGGTGAACTTTTTCATTGTTGTTAAGTGAAGGAGGGTTCGAAGGGCGCGAGAAGGGAGCCGAGCTGGCGCAGGCTCCTGAGTGTAGCGCCCCGGCTTTTTGTCGGAGCAAAAAGGAATCCTCCCCCCAGAGCTCTGCAAAAATGCCCGAGTTACTCTTGGGTATTTTTGTCCATCATTAGTGAAAGTTAGAACCGATACTAGCACTGTAGTACTTATTGTTACTCATTTGTGAGTAGCGGTTTTGAGTTGACAACATGATTATAATGCTTTAGCATAACGCCTTGGGCCAAGCGCCCATTTTCTTATGGATCAAATCCGCAACATCGCCATCATTGCCCACGTCGACCACGGTAAGTCAACTTTGGTTGACGCGCTGCTGAAACAGTCCGAAACCAATCTTGGCAAGCTCGCATCAACCGAGCTGATTATGGATTCCAACGAACTGGAGCGTGAGCGCGGCATTACCATTTTTTCCAAGAACGCGGCCGTGATTTACCGCGGCACCAAGATAAACATTATCGACACCCCGGGTCACGCTGATTTTGGCGGCGAAGTGGAACGAGTTTTAAATCTAGCTGACGGCTCGCTCTTGCTGGTGGACGCGCAAGAAGGACCGATGCCGCAAACCAGGTTTGTGCTTAAAAAATCGCTTCAGGCCGGGCATAAGATAATCCTGGTCATCAATAAAATCGACAAGCCTAACGCCCGCCCCAACTATGCGCTGGAAAAAGTTATTGAACTGTTTATGGAATTCGGCGCCACCAACGAGCAGCTGAATTTTCCCATTGTCTACGCCGCCGGCAAACTCGGCCTTGTCGGCTTGGCGCCGGATCTCGCCGCCATGAAGAACGCTGAGCCGTTGTTTGATGTCATTATCAGCCATATCCCGCCGCCGCAGATAGCTGAGGGTTCGGTTCAAATGCGCGTAGTTTCCACCAGCTATGATAATTATCTAGGCAAGATAGCTGTTGGCCGTGTGTATCGCGGGGCTCTTCAGGCTAACCAGACCGTGGCGCACCTGCCGGTCGGCGGCACGGCTGTACGCACCAAATTGACGTCGCTTAGTACTTTTTCTGGTTTGTGGCGAGTGCCGACGGAACGGGTTGCCGCTGGCGATATTGCCGCTGTTGCCGGCATAGCTGAAGTTAATATTGGCGATACCATCGCCGACGCCGAGAATCCGGAAGCCTTGCCGCCCATTGCGATTGAGAAACCAACCGTCAAGATGATGTTCTCAGTGAACAGTTCGCCTTTGGCCGGCCAGGAAGGGCAGTATAGTACTTCCCGTAATTTAAAAGAAAGGCTGTTTAAAGAGTTGGACGGCGATGTAGCTTTACAGGTGAAGCCGGGCGCTTCAGCCGATGAATATGAGGTCAGCGGGCGAGGCGAGCTTCATTTGGCTATTTTGATTGAAAAAATGCGCCGGGAGGGTTATGAATTGCAAGTTTCCAAACCAGAGGTTATTTATAAACACGAGCACGGCGTTACCCTGGAGCCGATGGAAGACATTTGGATTGATGTGCCGGAATTGTACTCGGGCATGGTAATTCAAAAAATGAGCCGTCGGGGCGGCGAGTTAAAAAATATGGCGGTTGATAACGGCACGGCCAGCTTTCATTTTTTTATTCCCACCCGCGGTCTGATTGGTTTCCGCCACGAATTCATTATTGAAACTAAGGGGTTGGGCATTGTTAATTCTCTCTTTGTCGGTTATTTAACGAAGATTGAATCGATCGAAAATAATGCGCACGGTTCCTTGGTGGTGCATGAGGCTGGCATGAGTACGGCCTACGCCTTGCTTAAAAGCCAGGAGCGTGGCGTGATGTTCATAGGTCAGGGCGAGCAAGTTTATGAAGGCCAGGTGGTGGGGCAGAACGCTAAAGCCGAAGATTTGGTTGTGAACGTTTGCAAGCTGAAGCAGCTTTCCAACTTCCGTTCAAACGCCGATGTTGTGACTGATGATCTTACTCCGCCGCATCGTCTGACGCTTGAGCAGGCCTTGGAGTACATTGGGGATGATGAGCTGGTGGAAGTTACTCCCAAGAGTATTCGCTTGAGAAAACGTATTTTAAGGAATGAGCTTAGAAAAAAAACGGAGAGTCAAGAAAAAATTTGAAGAGAAAAGAGCTACCACGGTTAAGTAGTAGCTCAAATCTTTTTATTGAGCTCGCATGTTTTGGGTGAGCGCATCAAGTACGGCGGAGATGAGCCGTAGGATTTTGAGCGCCACTTCAGCTAATTCTTGGGCGAGCTCGGGGAGAAACCAGTGCAGCACCAGGAGTGCGAGGGCTAGCGCCAGTGCTCCCGTGAACGCCTTGTACATAGTACTTGGGCGTTAATGGTAATGGGGTAGACTGGCTGCCAGGCGACCAACTCCTGGTCTGCCCTCCGTGGTATTTCACGGAGTGTCCTCCCGGAACCTGGGGACGAGTGGTCGTCCGCAAATCCCGGGAGGCTGCTACTAAGCAGAACAGGCTCGTTTTTATGGTTTTGGGAAAGAACAAGTGTTCGGTACTTTATACTCCTTGGTAAGATATTAGTCAAGCCTGCCCGCTACCATCTGCCTGTCGGCAGACAGGGTAAATAGGCGGTAGGCAGGCCATTTAACTTCCCTTCAATCCAGGTATATACTGGTGGATAAGATATGTTTCCGGTCTTTTTAAATAAGGCTGAGGTAGGCGCGGTTTTAGGTCGCGATTTGTCTTAATCTTTAACTCGCTTAGGTCTATGACAAAATCAATTAAAATTGGGCTCGGTCTGGTGGCATTGGTCGTGCTGGTGGGCGTAGCTTGGTACAGTTTCCGCGGAGGCGGCGGTCTGCCCACACTGACGTTTGAGTCTGATCAAACTTTGGCAGGTAATTATTCGGTGCCGCTGGGTACCAAGGTGATAGTGAAGAACGGCGCCACCGTGACTATCAACGGTGATTTGTTGGTGCAGGGTTTGTTGACCTGCGAAGGCGGCCCCTTGAATCTGGTGGTGAGCGGTCAATTCAAGGTGGAACGTGCGGTGGAGTGCGCTCGCCCCGAAACCTTACCCCAAGGCGACGTCGGTAACGGCATTGTGGCAGTGGCGCAATCGTTTGACGTGGGCGCGGATGCGGTCGTGGTTTCCAATGGCCACGTGCAGTTTGTGACCGATGCTAGCAAAGTCGCCACCACCCAGGAGGAGATTGAAAAAATTTATGAAGAGGCGGCCACATACAGAACCACTGAACAGCATTTAGGTCCTCTAACGCCGCTGGAGCAGATTCCGCCTGGCACGCCAGGGCGGCCTGTGTCAACGGCTATCAAGTTGGCGCCCGTGGTTGTGAACCAGCCGTGGTGGTCGCCGTTGTGGCACGTCGCACAAGCGCAAGAGCCAGCTACAGACATTGAGGGAAATTTGGTGCCGAACACTAACCGCATCCGCGGCACCTGGGTGGTGGGCGATCCGACTCAGCCATTGCCTTTTGATTTGAAAATTTCCACGCCGCCCAAGGGTATAAATAAAATTATTTTAAACTTCAACTTTGGCGCCAATGGCATGGAACTCAGTGATTTTGAATTGACTGGACCTGATGGCCGGGCCGGTAAAGACGAGAGCGGTAAGTGTACCGTAACCGGCGGCAAGGGTGATGATGCCATGCGCCTGCTGGCGCAAGCGAGTAATATCAAGGTGGCGAACTTTGATTTGCATTTGGGCGCGGGTGGTACAGGTGGTTCGGCCACTACCAGCAAGGATTGCGACCCGGGCGTAGCGACTGGCGGGGCGGGTGGCAGTTCAGGCAACTTCAAAATGGTGGCTTCGGCTAAGTTTGAGATCACTGGTGCATTTAACGTCTACCCAGGAAAGGGTGGTGCGGGCGGCGCCGCCACCGCTTTTGGCAAGCTAGGTGAAGACGGTTGTGCGGGTGAGAAGGGTGGTGACGCCACGGCCACGGGCGGCAAAGGCGGTGATAATAAAAAGGTCTTAACTGTTTCCGGTACAGTGGCTGGCACGGAGAACATTACTATTCATGAAGTCGTCGGCGGAGATGGCGGTATTGGTACGGCCAACGGCGGGGCGGGCGGCAATGGCACTGGTCCCAAGTGTGCCGGTGGCCCAGGCGGCAAAGCGACCGCTACTGGAGGTAAAGGAGGTGATACGACCTGCGCTAAGTTCCCCTGCAATGGCGGCAACGGCGGTGATGCCTCAGCTACAGCTGGTAAGGGTGGTACTGGCGGGCAAGGCACGGAAACTCTGCCGGGCGGTGATGGCGGCAACGGCGGTGATGCTGTCAGTACTGAAGGTAAAGGTGGCGCGGGTAAAACCACCCAAGGCCAAAACGGCACCGTGACAGCTGAGATTGGCGGTGATGGCGGTAACGGCGGTGATGGTTGCAATGAAGGCAAGGGCGGGGCGGGCGGCAGTGGCAACCCACCAGGCAAGGACGGCGTGCCGGGAAAGAATCTGTGCAAAGTAGCCGTGCCCAAAGAAGGCGATGCGGTAGTAGTGCCGGGCGGTGATGGAGCTGTGGCGCCAATTGAGGAAAAACCAACGACCACCGACAGCTTCTTTGATGTCTTCTTGAGTATTACGCCTCAGCAAGTAAAGAAAACCCACATCATTGGTGAAAGCTCTTGCCCTGACCAACTGACACCAGTCACTATCAACGGACCCGAGGGCGGACGTTTTTCAGCCAGCGGTCAGCCGGCCTGGTTGCAGTTCCCCTCATCAGGCGCTTTTGGGCAAGTGCAACCTATGTTCACTTGTAATATTCAAAACTTTGAAGACCACACCGAGCAGGTTAATATCCAGCTGCAAGGTTTTGACGCCCAAGGTAAACCAGTGGGTCAGGCGACCTTGAACGTGCAGGTGCAAGTGGATAAGCCTTAACCCCAAAATTAATTCATCAGCCTAAGCCCCGCGTCCGCGGGGCTTGCTTTTTTGTGGGCTTTCTGCTAAGGTCGTGATACTTAAAAAACATTTTAAACAAAAATAGGAGTACATAAATGAATAGGGTAAAGTCCTGAATTCCGGACCAGATTATGGTATTATTGGATTATGAAATACCAGTGTCCGAAATGCAAAACCAATACCAGATTTTATCAATTAAGCGATACCAGAATAAAATGTTCCCGATGCCGCATCAGGATTTCCCCCAATAAAGGCAGGTTAAGGATAGATTATGGAATTGCCAGGAAAGTAATTTCCGAATTCGTATTGGAACATTCCACCGAGATTATTCTCAGCAGAGTTAAAATTTCCAAGAACAAACTATTGAAATTTTTAACTCTTTTGAGGATAGTTATGACTACCGCTATTCCAAAAGCGTTTGAGGGTATTGTGGAGGTGGATGAAACCTATCTGGGAGGCAAATGGATAAACAAGAGAAAACACGTAAAATTAAGGCAAAAATCCAAGCGCGGCAGAGGAACAAGCAAGCAGCCAGTATTCGGAATTCTTTGCAGAAGCGGGCAGGTCTGGGCGGAATTAATTGAGGGCGTAGAGGCCGAGGATTTGCAACCGAGAATAGAGAAACAAGTCAAGAAAGGATCGACTATTTGTTCGGACACTTGGAGAGGATATACCGGAATCGCCGCCAAAGGATATGTCCACCGCTTGGTCAATCACGGAAAACATGAATACTCCGATCGCAAAGGAAATCACATTAACGGATTAGAGGGATTCTGGGGATACTTAAAAAGAAAGATGGCTGCCAAAGGAGGAATCAGGAAATCTCGGCTGCATTTATACCTTGGAGAATACGTCTGGAGATACAACCATAAATTATTAAGTTTAAAAGAGCAGGAAAATATGTTAAATAAGCTAATTTTTAAACATATTTGGTCCGAAAATTGAAACTTTACCCTTATTATTATATAAGACCCACTGCACAAACAGCCCATGACCTGTTAAGCTAGAGGCATATGAATATAACAAAAATAAAAACACATCCAGTAGTCTTCCAAAGGTTATT
>Ga0076001_118_pt1 | contig 10845 bp, 7 predicted proteins | sample RifGroA2_FD_68047 | JGI IMG/M metagenome (GOLD analysis project Ga0076001, IMG submission 68047) | Parcubacteria bacterium GW2011_GWA2_53_21 | reverse complement strand
TACGACGCGAAGGTAAAATCCATTCTCAACGCGACCCAACCCGGCGAGCGGGTTTGTGAACTCACGGGAGAAAAGTGGGTGATGGATGAGGAGGAGATTGGATGGTACAAAAAATTCAACGTCCCTCCGTCGAAGCGATCTCCTTTGACGCGGATGAAAAATATCTGCGGGTTTTTTGTTATGTACCAGTTTTGGTATCAGACGCATCCCGAAACAGGAAAGAAATTTATCACTGTCGTTCATCCTGCTTCTGGGTTCAAAGCGCTTCCGGATCCGGAATGGTTCGGAAATGACTACTCGAGCGTGACGCGCGACATTGATCTTGAAGTTCCAGGTCTCGATATGATCTTGAGCCTGCAAAAGGAAATTCCGTTTCCGGGAACGAAATTTTTGAAAGAGCCTATCAACTCCATCTCGCTTGCCTCGCTTGGCGACGTCAATAGTTATTTTGTCATGGCCTGTCGTTCGCGCAATGCTTTCTACAGCGCCGACGCGCTCGACATTGAGGACGTGGCCGAAGTTTCCATGTCCACACAGGTGAAAGAGTCGTATCACGTTGTCCAGTCGCACCGCATCTACAAGAGCAACTTCATCCTTGAGAGTCGGGACTGTATCACATCAAGCTTTCTTTTCGACTGCCACAACTGCGAATTCTGCTTCGGGGCCACGAATAAACGCAATCGCAAATACCTTTGGTTCAACGAACAGCTCTCAAAGGAAGAGTGGGAGCGTCGTATGGCTGATGTGAATCTTTCTTCATCCTCAAAGCTCGAAGACTATCGGCGTCGTTTTCATGATCTTATGGTTGAGCAAGCAATCTGGCCGGACAACTTTGGCGAGAAGTGCACGAACGTCATCGGCAATCATGTGAATAACGCGACAGATTGTTCCTATGTTTTCAACGGTCTCGATGGCCCATTCCGCGATCTCCACTACTGCACCTATTGTTACGGCAACTCTTACGATTGCGTTTTCGTCGGAGCTCCCGTTTCGGCAAACACCTGTTACTACACGAATACGCCGGTGAACGCATCGCGGGTCAAGTTCTCGCATTTCACGCCGGACTGCCAGAATGTTGAGTACTCGAGTTACTGTTTCAACTGTGAAAACTGCTTCGGATGCGTTGGGTTGCGGTACAAGAAGTTCTACATCTTCAACAAGGAATATTCGGAGGAGGTGTATTGGAACAAGCTTGATGAGGTGAAGTGCGCGATGTTGGATCGTGGGGAGTACGGCGAGATGCTACCACTCTCATTTGCGCCAACGTATCTTCCCGACGGCGGCGGTCCGATGGTGTACATGATGAAGAACGAAGAACTTGAGAAGCTTGGCGGAACGATTTATCCACCGGACTCGGAAGGAGCGTCGGGTGTGATAGGAGATGTCGGCGAGATGAAAACAGTGGACGACGTTCCTGATCGCATCGATGACATGGGGGATGACTGGGCGGGGATCCCGATCTATGATCCCGAGTACAAGCGTCGGTTTGCCTATGTGAAACCCGAGCTGGGGTTCTATCGAAAGCTTCGTATCGCCGCGCCGCGAACGCATTTTGTGAAGCGTGTTCTCAATCTCATCATGGAACAAGGCTCGGCGATTTTCTTTGAAACAACCTGCGGGAAGTGCAAGACATCGGTTATAACCACGAAGCACAAAGACTATCCCAGCCGCACGATCTATTGCCGCACGTGCTATCTCCACTATCTCGAACAGCACGGATAGCACTCGGGATAGAGCTCGGCTAATTCGCGCGAATAGGCGAATAGTTTAGACAGGGCGGTTGGAAACGGCTATGATATGGGCATGTTAAAGAGAATCCTCAAGGCGTTGTTGCCCAAAGCTGCTATCGGCGCGTATCACTACGCGCTTGCTGTTTTTTCTGCATTCCTCTATCGCCAGCCGTCGGAGAAGATGATCGTCATCGGCGTGACGGGCACAAGCGGAAAGTCCACAACGTGCTATCTTCTCGCTCGCGCGCTCGAGGCTTGCGGAGCTCGCGTCGGGATGGCTTCGACGATTCTTTTCAAGGTTGGAGAGAAGGAGAAGCTCAATGACAAAAAGATGACGATGGTCGGTCGGTTCCAGCTCCAAAAACTTCTGCGCAATATGGTGGATGCGGGATGCACGTACGCGATCGTGGAGACGACGAGTGAAGGCATCGTCCAGCATCGTCATGCTGGGATTCATTACGACGTGTGCGTTTTCACGAATCTCTATCCGGAACACATCGAGTCGCACGGAAGTTTTGATGCTTACAAAGCGGCAAAGCTGAAGCTCTTTGCAAAGCTTGCGTGTGATCCGCATAAAGTGGTTGATGGCGAACGCGTCGAGAAGATTATCGTCGTCAATGCGGAAGATGCGCAGGCGCTCGCTTTCAGCTCTTTTGCCGTTGATGAGGTCGTCGGGGTCTTTCCGTCCAAGCAGATGCTTGCTCTCAAGATGCTTGGCGTCCACAACCAGTCCAACGCTCAACTTGCGCTAGCCGTCGGCGTCTCGCTCGGCTTTGATCCGCATAAACTCGAACAAGCGATCTGCGTCGTACCCGGCGTTCCCGGGCGTCTCGAGATGATTGACGAAGGGCAACACTTCACGGTGATCGTTGACTACGCCTTCGAGCCGGGTGCGCTTACGAAACTCTACGATACGGTTGAGTCTCTCAAGCACAAGCGCATCATCCATCTGACAGGCTCCGCGGGAGGTGGGCGCGATAAAGCTCGCCGGGCGAAGATTGGCGCGTTGGTGGCTGAACGGGCTGATGTCATGATCGTAACGAATGAAGATCCATACGACGAGGATCCGCAAGCGATCATGGACGAGGTCGCGGCGGGAGCGAAGCGCGTGCCAAGCGAGAAGCGGGCAGAGATTCGTCTCATGCTCGACCGAGGCGAGGCGATCCGCTCGGCGATCCGCGAGGCTCGCACAGGCGATCTCGTGCTCGTAACCGGCAAAGGCTCCGAGCAGGCGATAGCTGTGGCGGGCGGCAAGCTGGCTCCTTGGGACGATCGTGAGGAAGTGCGCAAAGCTCTCCGTCGTCTGTGATACACTTAGGCTATGAAACGCCGCGAAGAGCATCTCCTGTCGTATGTATTTCACCACCGATTGTTTCTCGTGTTCAATCTGGCGCTCTTTGTTTTTCTGGTGTTTTCCTTCGGTCGAGAATATCTGCGCAACGCCAACATCCAAGCCACCATCGCCGAGCTGGAAATTCAAGCCCGCGAGATCGAGGAGCGCAATGTGGAGATTGCGCGTATCAATGCGGAGCTTGAGTCAGAGTCGTTTCTTGAGCGCGAGGCGCGTCTTCGTCTCGGCCTCGTCAAGCCCGGCGAGCGGGTTGTCGTCGTTTCCGACACGCCCGCGAGCGATGTCGACATTGGTGGAGAGAAAGTTTCAAGTGTGATTCTCGAGCATCTGCCAAATAGGGCCATTCGCAGGTGGCAGGCCTATTTCTTCGATACGAAAACCTTCGACCGACTGAAGCTTCTTGAACGACCTCGCTTATGAGTCAGAAAACTTCGAAGGCGGTTTTGACGCTTCTTACGGCTGGCATTCTTTTAACGCTCATGGCTTACACACAGATGTTTGGGAAGGGGAATGCCGCTCGCGTCTCTGCGTTTTTGCCGTTTCCAGCGGCGTCGGTCAACGGCAGATGGGTCATGTACCGCACGGCTTTTCAGCGTTATGAAGGATTGAAAACGTTTTACGCTTCGGAAGGAAAAGAGATCGGAGAGGATCTTGAAGAACGGATGTTTGAATCGCTCTTGCGCGAACAGCTCATTCGCCAACTGATGGCCGAGCGCGGCGTGTTCGCTTCCGAGGAAGATCGATTGGAAGCCCTGCGTGCCGTGCAAGATCAATCTGGCAGTCGGGAAGCGTTTGCCAGCAAGGTTAAGGAGATGTACGGATGGAATCTGCGGCAGTTTGAGCGCCATGTGGTGCGTCCATTCGTCGAAGCCCGTTCTTTGGAGGAGGCGATCTTCAAGGATCGGGAACGGCAGTTGGAGAAACGGGTGCGTATGGATGAGGCGTTTGGAAAGCTCGAGGGCGGAGCCGCGTTCGACGGGCTGGTGCTTGAATACAGCGAGGATGCCACCAGCGTGTTTAACGGCGACGTTGGTTGGATGACGGAAACGGAAATGCCCGAAGCCTGGCGGGGTGCCGCGCTTCATCTCGACGCGGGAGAGACGAGTCCGGTGTTGGAAGAACGTGACAGGTTCGTGATTCTTCGGGTTGATGAGCGGGAGGAAGGGAGTGAAGAAGAAGGCAAAGAGCTTGACCGCCCGCTTCGCGTCAACCTCTCCGTCCTTATCATCAACAAAGTCTCCCTCTCCGAGGTCGTACGGGATTTTGCCGAGGAGTCAAATATGAAGGTCTGGGTGCGGTTATAAAATCAAAGAAAAACAACCGGATCATTCCGATTGTTTTTTCTGGAGCCGATGGGCGGATTTGAACCGCCGACCTCTGCTTTACGAAAGCATTGCTCTACCAGCTGAGCTACATCGGCCTGGCCTGCCACCCGAAGCTAGGAAGAGCGAAGGATGGAGCGGGTAAGGGGAATCGAACCCCTGTCTCAAGCTTGGGAAGCTTACATTCTACCATTGAACTACACCCGCCCGACATCGTGGGTGTGCGGGGTATTAACTTGCATGTGGAACCGGGCGAGTTTATTTCCATTGTGGGGCAGTCCGGAACGGGGAAGTCCACGCTTGCGATCATAGAGAAAATTGTAAGTGCATTAGTGGGTTTCCACAAATGCGTTTTTGAAATAATATGCTTCAAACCATTTTCAAAAAATTAGAGGAGGTTTTGAAAAAAGACGAACGACTTGCTTCTGACGATGGTCGTCTGCTCAAAAATAAGGCAGTTGAACTTGCGAACAAACTGGACGAAGGTCTTGTAAAGATTATTTTTGATGACGCCAAACTCAAAGACACCTTCTTCAAAAAAGTCGCCGGCCTTACCCTCTTTGATAAAGATTTGTTCATTGAATTCGTCAGCAACAAGGAATTTTTGCCGGATTCATATACTGCATTCAAAAATAAAATCGGCCTCGCAATTGATAAGAATTATTTGAAGCAGGACAGGGAAGTGACGCTCGTATGGCCCTACAAGGACTGCGTACTTGAAGGCGGGCAGACGAAGGAGGAAGCGAAGCGCGGTGAGATTTTCTGGAACACGACGCTCGCGCCGGAGGAAATAAACCGCCTCTTAGAGCCGAAGGTGCTAACGAACTGGAAACGCTACGACAAGGAAAATTCAAAGAAAGAACACAAGGCGACCGAAATACGAGACAACGATAACCTGATTATCAAGGGTAATAATCTACTCGCGCTTCACTCGTTGAAAAAGCACTATGGCGGCCGCGTCAATCTCATTTACATTGATCCACCTTATAACACGGGGAATGACGGTTTTAATTATAATGATAACTTTAATCACTCGGCGTGGCTTACCTTCATGCGGAATCGACTTGAAGTTGCCAAGGAATTACTTGCCAATGATGGCTCAATTTATTTGCAGTTAGATTATAACGAAGTTCACTATGCCAAAATTCTGATGGACGAGATCTTTGGCCGAGAGAATTTTCAAAGAGAGATTATTTGGGATATCAGCGTATTGTCTGGTTATAAAACTTTAGCAAATAACTGGATCAGAGGACATGATTCAATTCTCTTTTATTCAAAAGATAAAACTAATTTTAAATTCAATAAAATTTATGTTGAACATACTCAAAAATACATCGATATGTTCAATAAAGAAGATAAAGGTGGCAAATATCTGATTGCCCATGGGAGTAAAAGATATTTGAAAGACGTTCTAGCAAAAGGCAAGCCAATAGGTGATGTATGGGGAGATATTATGTCTTTCCAGCAACAACCCACTTCTGGGGAAAGGATGGAATTTGCTGGCCAAAAACCTGAGACTCTACTAAAGAGAATTATTGCAAGTTCTACTAATGAGGGTGATCTTGTGCTTGATTATCACGCCGGAACCGGAACAACGGGTGCCGTTGCTCACAAAATGAATCGTCAGTATATCCTCATTGAGCAAATGGATTACATTCACGATTTGCCGGAATCGCGGTTGAAAGCCGTAATAGAGGGGGAACAGAGTGGGATTTCAAAAGCGGTAGGCTGGAAAGGAGGCGGTAGCTTCGTGTACGCGGAACTTATGCCACTCAATGAAAAGTTTGTGCGCGAAATTGAAGCTGCCAAGAGCGAGAAAGAAGTATTAAAGATTTGGGAAGCGATACAGAAAAGCGGGTTTGTGAGTTATCGCGTTGACTCGAAGAAGTTTGATGAAAATGCGAAAGAGTTTACCGATCTTGATTTGGCGAAGCAGAAAAAGTTTGTCCTTGAGTCGCTGGACGCGAACATGCTGTATGTAAACTACAGCGATATTGGCGATAAGGAATACGGCGTTGGCGAGGAAGATAAAAAACTCAATGGTGAATTTTATGACAATGCTTCACCAAGAGTTTGATAGCACGCTCAATGTCGTAGGCAAGGATTTTTTCAAAACAAAAGTTCCTGCTTTGCTCGTCGATAACCTCACCATGAGCGCGGAACTGCGCGAGTATCAGCGAGAGGGTATCGGTCGCTTGATTTACTACTTGACGGAATACCCGAACAAGAAAAAGCCATTTCATCTGCTTTTTCACATGGCGACCGGAAGCGGCAAGACGCTCATTATGGCGGCGTCTATTTTGTATTTGTACGAAAAGGGATACCGGAATTTCATTTTCTTTGTCAACAGCACGAACATCATCAGGAAAACGAAAGAAAACTTTACGAACCCGTCTTCCAGCAAGTATCTTTTTGCCGACAAAATAAAGTTTGGGAATGAGGAAGTGCAGATTATGGAAGTAGATAACTTTGAAGCGGCAGATCCGCGCGGAATCAACATTCTCTTTACGACGATACAAGGACTTCACTCCCGCATGAACAGTCCGCGCGAAGACAGCATTACCTATGAAGATTTTGCGGAGAAAAAGATAGTTCTGCTCTCCGACGAAGGGCATCATATCAACACTCTTACCAAGCTGAAGAAGAGCGACCAGCGAGCTCTTTTTGCCGAAGGTGGAGCGCCGGATATACAAGGCTTGAAAAAAGAGGAGGAGGAAGAACTACGCTCGTGGGAGGGTACAGTGATGCGAATACTGAACGCCAATAAAGATAATATCTTGCTTGAGTTTACCGCTACTATAGATCTCAACCATCAAGCTATCGCCGCCAAATACGCGGACAAAATTATTTTTGAATACGACCTCAAGCAGTATCGGCTTGATAGATTCTCAAAAGAGTTAGAAATCCTTGAAGCAGACCTGCCGCGCATGGATAGAGCTTTGGTCGCGGTGATACTCTCGCAGTACCGAATGAAAGTTGCCCAAAAGCACAAGATACCGCTCAAACCGATAGTGATGTTCAAGGCGAATCGCGTAAACCCGCCGAAGAAAGCACAGCAGGAAGTCGTGGTGTCGAGCGAATTCAAAAGTGCGTTTTTGGAGAAGATACAGCACCTGCAAGTGGAAGACCTGAAGCGATTGCAGGCAATCAATCATCCAATCCTTCAAAAAGCGTTTGCGTTTTTCAAGGAAAGTAAAATTGCTCCGGCATCTCTTCTCAAAGAGTTGCGAAACGATTTTTCAGAGGAAAAGTGCATCTCCATAGATTCAAAAGAGCAAAACGAGGAAAATCAACTGCTCGTAAACTCGCTTGAAAGTCAGAACAATGCGATACGGGCAGTATTTGCCGTTGACGCGCTCAACGAAGGCTGGGATGTACTAAACCTCTTTGACATCGTGCGGCTCTACAACACGCGCGACGCGAAAGCGAACAAGCCGGGCAACTACACGATTGCCGAAGCGCAACTCGTTGGGCGTGGCGCGCGGTATTGGCCATTTGCAACAAACGAGAACAGCGACAAGTATCGCCGCAAGTTTGACGAAGACACCGCAAACGAACTGCGTATTATTGAGCAGTTGCATTACCACAGCGCGCAAAATCACCGCTATATCGCGGAAATAACCTCTGCCTTGAAAAAGACCGGCATCATGCCGGATAGGAAAGTCAATCGTGAAATCAAGGTTAAAGATGCCTTCAAGGAGACGGCGCTGTGGAGGAACGGCGTCCTGTTCTTGAATGAGCAAGTGCCAGACATGAGAGAGGATGTGAAGAGTTTAGAGACGGCGGAGATTGTCAAAGAATACGCCTACAACTTCACAACCGGCTTTGTGGAAGAGCACGAAGTGCTAGGAACCAATCTCAAATTGCGTTCCGCTCCTGGTAACATCGCAACAAAGAAAATCAACCTCTCTGAAATCGGCGACAATGTTATTCGTGAAGCATTGAACCGGATAGAGTTCTACTACTTTGCAAATTTGAAGCAGTTTTTCCCCAACATTGATTCCGTTTCAGATTTCATAAACAAAAAAGAGTACCTAAACGGCGTCTCTGTCGTTGTACAGGGTGAGAAAGATCGCATTGAAGACCTATCGCAGAAAGAAAAGCTGGAACTCGCCTTGTTTGTCCTTGAACAGTTGGCGAAGGAGGCACAAAATCGCAAGCGCGAATATAAAGGTACTTACGAATTTCGTGCGCACAAAATCTCGGAGGCGTTTAGAGACAAACTCTTGCAGATTGACGGGGATAGCCCGCGAGCACAGGAGATGGAGGAATTGAATTTGTCCGATCGGCCGTGGTTTGCGCAGAATGAAATCTGGGGTACGAAAGAAGAAGAATTATTTCTGAAGTTTTTTGATGAGGTAGCTGAGAATCTGAAGCAAAGATACAATCAAATTGCCGTTCTCCGAAACGAACGACATTTTAAAATCTTCAACTTTGACGATGGACAGGCGTTTGAACCGGACTTCGTCATGTTCCTAAAAGAGAGGAAGACCAAGAAGGAAGTTTTGTATCAGATTTTCGTTGAACCGAAAGGCGATCAGTTTTTAGACGAGGATGGTCTGTTTGCGAAAGGTCGTGATGGGTGGAAAGAAAAGTTTTTGCTTCAAATCGTGGACAAATTCAAACTCAACTTTAACGATTTCAAAGTGCAAAACATGGAATTCAAACTTATCGGATTGCCGTTCTACAACGAGGGTCTGAAAGAACGATTTGAAGAGAGTTTTCACGAGTTGGTAAAGGCATAGGAATTGCCGGAGGCACCTCACTATCTCGCTTGGTTTGCTTTCGAGGCGGCGGGATGTGTGCACACTGGAGGAAGCTCCGAGTCCGCGAGGCACGGGCGGCGTCGAGTTGGCACGCGAGTGGAGCGCCCGACATCGTGGGTGTGCGGGGTATTAACTTGCATGTGGAACCGGGCGAGTTTATTTCCATTGTGGGGCAGTCCGGAACGGGGAAGTCCACGCTTGCGAAGCTTCTCTTTGCGGAGGAGCGTCCGAGCAAAGGTCAGATCGTGATTGGCGGCTGGGATATTTCTAACATTCGTCCGCGAGAAGTGCCGCTCTTGCGCCGACAGATCGGAGTGGTCTTTCAAGACTTTAAACTTCTGCAGAAAAAAACCGTTTTTGAAAACACGGCGTTTGCTCTCGAAGTTGCCGGCGTGCGGCCGAGCCGGATCCGCGAAATTGTTCCGCAGGTTTTGCGCATCGTGGGTCTCGACGACAAACTCCATCGTTACCCGCTGCAGCTCTCCGGCGGCGAACGTCAGCGCGCGGCGATCGCCCGCTCGCTCGTCCATCGCCCAAAGATTCTCGTGGCCGACGAACCGACGGGCAATCTCGACGCCATCAACGCCCGCGAGATCATTGATCTTCTTAAAAAGATCAACTCGTTCGGCACAACCGTTGTTCTCGTTACGCACAACCGCGAGATCGTGAACGGTTTGCGTCAGCGCGTTGTGATGCTTTCAAACGGCGAGGTCGCTTCCGACGTGGAGCACGGCCGTTACAAGCTTGCCTAAATCGGAAGTTTCCTTATGACTTTGATCCGCATCATAAAATTCGCATTTCAGAATATCGCCCGCAACGTTTGGCTTTCTGTCATTACGGTGTCCATGCTCGTGATGACGCTTCTGACGGTCAATATCCTCCTTACGCTCAATGTCTTGGCGAATACGGCCGTGGAGTCGGTGGAGGAACGCATTGACGTGACGGTGTATTTCAAGGATGGAACAAATCCGGATCTCGTTGCCGGCGCGCAGGCGTCGCTCATCGGACTTTCGCAGGTGCGCGACGCGGTGCGCATCGCTCCGGAAGAAGCGCTCGCACGGTTTCGCGCACGCCATGAAGATGATGAAGCCATCCTTTCTGCTCTCGACGAGGTGGGAGAAAATCCGTTCAGTTACTCCCTTGTCGTCAGCGCGCGCGACGCGTCCGATTTTCCGACGATCCTTTCCGCGCTCGAGAATCCTTCCTTTGCAGAATTCATCGAACAGAAAGACTTTGAGGACTACGAGGAGGTCATCGGTTCCATCAGCCGTGTCACGCAGTCGGTTCGCTGGCTTGGCGCCGTGCTCGCCGCCGTCTTTCTTTTCATCTCCATTCTCATTGTCATCAACACCGTGCGCGTGGCCATCTATATTTATCGCGAGGAAATTTCCATTATGCGTCTTGTGGGAGCGTCGAGCGCGTTTATTCGCACGCCCTTCTGGCTCGAAGCCGTGATCTACAGCTTGGTGGCGACGTTTATCACCGCGGGCATCGCGTATCCCGTGCTCGTCTCTCTCGAACGTTATGCTGACACCTTCTTCTATCCAGCGAACGCCGGCGTCCTTGATTTCTACCTCGCAAACGGCCTTCTCATCTTCGGTCTTGAATTTCTTATCCTCGCCGTCGTCAACATCCTCTCCGCCTCGCTTGCCATGCGGCGGTATTTGAAGGTTTAG
>Ga0076001_110_pt1 | contig 15772 bp, 15 predicted proteins | sample RifGroA2_FD_68047 | JGI IMG/M metagenome (GOLD analysis project Ga0076001, IMG submission 68047) | Parcubacteria bacterium GW2011_GWA2_53_21 | reverse complement strand
TTCCTGGCGGTGGCAATAATCACCGCGCTGGGGGTGTGGCGCGGCCAACCCATCTTGGAAATGCTGGTGTTTGGCATCGCGCTAGCGGTGGCGGTGGTGCCGGAAGCTCTGCCGGCGACGGTTACTATTTCGCTCGCTCTCGGAGTCCAGCGAATGGCCAAACGCCACGCTCTGGTGCGATATTTACCGGCTGTGGAAACGCTCGGCGCGACCACTATTATCTGCACCGACAAAACCGGCACGCTCACAAAAGATGAAATGACGGCGCGCAAAATTTTTCTCGCGAGCGGAGAAACTTTGGATATCACCGGTAGCGGCTATGAACCAACCGGAATTTTTTTATTTCAAAACAACCCTTATGCTCCCGCTGATATATTAAAACAATTGCTGACATCCGGCGCGCTCTGCTCGGACGCGCGGCTGACGGCGACTGACGGCATCTGGAACTTGAAAGGCGACCCGACCGAGGCGGCGCTCGTGGTGGCGGCCCATAAAGCGGGACTGCCAAAAGAATTACTAGATGAGAAATACCGACGGATGGCGGAAATTCCTTTTACCTCGGAAACAAAAAGAATGGTTACGCTCCACCAAAGCGGAACGAAAATGATGGCGCACGCCAAAGGCGCGGTGGAAATTATTTTGGCCGGCTCTCTTTACTACCGCGGAGCGACCGGCGCCCAGCCGCTCACTGAAAAAAAGCGCCGGGAGATTATGGACGCCGCGGAAACATTTGCCGGCCAAGCGCTTCGGGTCATCGCCATCGCTTACGCGCCAGCTTCTACGCTGGAAACGGCTGAACATAGCCTGACTTTTTTAGGGCTGGTGGGCATGATTGACCCGCCCCGCCCGGAAGCGCGTGCGGCGATTTCTGCTTGCCACAAAGCGGGAATAAAAATAATGATGATCACCGGCGACCACCCGGCGACAGCGACGGCGATCGCCCGTGAATTGGATATTCTCCAGCCGGAAGGCCGAGTCGCGACCGGCGCCGAGCTCGCCGCTATGAGCGCAGATGAATTGGAGCAAAATATTGATAATATCGCCGTCTGTGCGCGCGTATCGCCGGAACACAAACTGCACATCGTACAAATGCTGAAACGGCGCGGCCACATAGTCGCCATGACGGGAGACGGCATCAATGACGCGCCGGCGCTCAAGGCCGCCGACATCGGCATCGCCATGGGTAAAACTGGAACCGACGTCAGCAAAGAAGCGGCGGCGATGATTTTGACCGACGACAACTTCGCCTCTATCGTGGCCGCGATAGAAGAGGGGCGGGGAATTTTTTCCAACATAAAAAAATCCCTCACCTATCTGCTTTCCTCCAATCTCGGCGAGATCGGCTTAATCGCCGCGGCCTCTTTTTTGGGCCTGCCCCTGCCGCTCGCGGCTATCCAAATACTTTTTGTTAATCTAGTCTCGGATGGTTTACCCGCTCTCGCGCTGGGCGTTGATCCGCCGGAAAAAGACGGCATGGAACGCGCGCCGCGCAAATTATCAACCGGTTTTTTTAGCCGCGCCACCATAGCGCTCGTGGCGACGGGGGGAATCTGGTCAACGTTTACCACGGTAGGCATTTTCCTTTGGGCCCGCTCGTTGGGGCGGGGCCTCGGCTACAGCATGACCATGGTGTTTGTCACGCTCGTTTTGACACAATTTATAAAAACCTATAATTTCCGCTCCGATACTCACTCGGTGTTTAGAAACACTTTCAGCAATCGCTGGCTCAATGGCGCAATTATAATGGAAATTATCCTGCTGGCGGCTGTTCTTTATTTTCCATTCTGGCGAAAAATATTTTATCTAACTCCGCTGGCAGGCTCCGATATTATAGTGACGACAGCGACGGCCTTGCTGATTGTGCCCATACTGGAAACCGCCAAACTGGCGCTTTATCAATTAAAAAAACAAAGGATTAACCCTTTGCTGGCCCAAAAAACTGCTGGCTAGGCGCGCGCCGAATACTGGCCGGTTTCGGTATTAACGAGAATTTCTTCGCCTTCTTTAATAAAAATTGGGGCTTGAACGCGCAACCCGTTATCTAGCACAATCTCTTTGGTCACATTGCCGGAAGCGGTGTCGCCTTTGACGGCCGGCGGCGCTTCCGCTACCCGATATTGCACTTTCTTCGGCAGTTCAAGGCTGACTGGACGATCTTCATCGCCGGTCTTATAAAGATACTGCATAGTCTGAAACGCGACGCTCACAATATCTACCGCTTCGCCGGATTTGTAGGTGATTTCAATCACTTTGCCGGAAGCCAAATCTTTCATGCGAGTGCGCGTAAAAGCCGCGCCTTTGCCCGGGTTCACATGCTGAAATTCCACCACCACATAGAGATTGCCGTTGTGGCGAATAACGGCTCCTTTGCGAATATCGCTCGTTGTTACGGCCATAGAAATTAGTTAGTTAGCTGATCACTGACTGATTGAAAAATGACCTCATTAATATCTTTTGCGCCGGTAAACAATAGTACCATACGATCCACCCCCAAGGCAACCCCCCCCGCCCGCAACGCCAGCAAGCTGGCTTGCGTGGCGGGCGGGGCCGCCCGTTCCATGATGACCGAACTAGCCGGTATTCCCGAGCGCAAGGCCGCGATAAAATCGGGGTCTACCCGCCAAGTTTCTTTACCCAGTTTCTGACGCAAGGCTCGGTCGGCCTCTAAACGGCTTTTTTGTTCATCCGCGTCCAGCAATTCGCCAAACCCGTTGCATAATTCCAAACCACCGGTATAGCACTCCACGCGCTCGGCATAGCGCGGGTCGTCCGCGCACAAGCGCGAGAGCGAAGCCATTTGGGCCGGGTAGTCATAAATAAATATCGGGCATTCTCGCCCTAGACGCGGCTCAATTTCATTCAAAAATATTTTGAAAAACAGATCTTCATAGGTATCGCTCGCGCCAACTGGAAAACCTCTGGTTTCCACTACTTTTATTTCATTATTTTTATATTTCATCGTTTCTACGCCGATCGTTTCGGCCACAAATTTAAACAGCTCCTCCATATCATCCATAAAATCTTGATAGGCTCCCGGCGCGCGGTACCACTCAATCATGGTGAACTCTGGGTTGTGGGTGCCGCCAAAACTTTCATAGTCGCGAAAGCATTTGGTGATGGAAAAAATTTTGGCAAAACCGGCGGCAAGTAATTTTTTCAAACTAAACTCCGGCGAGGTGACGAGGTGAAACTGTTCGCTGCGGCCTTCGGGGTCGTGGAAGGTAACGGGTACGGGGTTGAGATACGGCTCCTGCCCGGGCAATTTCACCGCGAGCGGAGTATCCGTTTCCAAAAACCCCTTTTGCCAAAAAAATTCGCGGATAGCGCGAATAATGGCGGAACGGTCTTCGTAAATCTTTTTTATCCGCGGATTGTCGCGCAACTCCTGCCAGGTGGACATATTATTAAATTGCTAAACTGTTAAATTGTCAGTGAATTTTGCGCCTTCAAACAATTTAGCCATATAGCAATTTAACAATTTTATAAAAACGGCACCACAGAGTAGCGCCGTCTTTCTAAAAACCTTAGAACCAGAACTATCTTGCGATGTAACCCATCAAGCTGGCCTGGCGAGCTTTTTTAATTTCAGTCGCCACTTGGCGCTGATGGCTGGCGCAGAGGCCACTGCGGCGGCGCGGCGCGATTTTCATATACGAAGACACGAAACGGCGCAGAGTGCCGACATCTTTGTAGTCCACAATGAGTTTGTTGTTGATGCAGTAGTAGCAATCTTTCGCTATTTTTTTCGCGTTTCTATTTTGGAAGGAGGCGGGCATAAAAAATAATTTTAAAAAGGAATATCCTCAACTTTGATTTCTTCTTCAATCACCTCCGCCGGCTTGTCCGAAGCTCCGGCGAATGGCGCGCCAACCGGAGAAACTGGAGAATAGGCCGGTGTGGCGGGGCTGGAGTAGCCGCCATCACTTGGCCGGCCATCAAGCATAATAAAACTATCGCCGACAATCTCGGTGCGCGTGCGTTTTGCCCCGTCCTGGCCGGTCCATTCCCTGGTTTGCAGGCGGCCTTCCACATATACGCGCGAACCTTTGCGAAGATACTGGCTGGCGGTTTCCGCGAGCCTGGCCCAAACTACGATATTGTGATACTCCACCTGTTTCTGTTTCTGGCCATTCGGATCGGTCCACTGGCGATTGGTGGCCACGGAAAACGAAGCGACGGAGCGACCGCTCGGCAGGCTCCGGAGCTCCGGATCGCGAGTTAACCGGCCGATAATAGTTGCGCGATTGAGATCCATAGAGCAGTATTATTAAGATTGAGGAATAATAAAGTCTCCGCTGATCAGATCATCAAGCTTTTTGCTAATTTCCTCAATATTGAGCTCCTTGTCGGGGCTCTTCGCCGCCGCTACCGCTTCCGCCTCGGCGACTAACGGCGCTTTTTGCTCGCTCCATTCGGCGCTTTTCTCCGTCATGGTGGTTACGCCGGAGCTGTCGGTGGAGTAGGCGATTTTTTGGGTAGCAGTCAAACCGGTGTTAAAGTGCGTTATCATGGCGCGCAAGAGATCGCGCATTAGCGCTAAACGGTCTTCCAATTTTTTTACCGCCGGCGCAGGAGCCTTGAAAACGACGATAAAAAAATAGCCGTACCGGATCTGTTTGATCGGATAGGCGAGACGATTCTTGCCGATTGGCTGAAGCTCCACATCACTGCCAAATTCTTTCACGAGAGAAACCACTTCTTCCGAGCGAGCGGCGACTTCTTTGTCGTCAAGCGTGCCCGGGAGGATAAACAATAGTTCGTAGGTATGCATAAAATTACTTATCCCGCACTTTTTACGGCGGTCGTAAAACGCCGTAAAATGGATTTGGCCGGGCAACCGTTAGATACTGCCGGTAGCGGCCAAAAAGTGCGCGGAGTTCAAGTTTTATTAAAGGTGAGCCTATTGTAGCAGAAAACCGAAGGAAGTCAAGAGGCTCGCGCGTCGTCCTTTTTTATGCTATACTATGGACATACTTTGTCTATATCTCGCCTATGATACGACTTGATACTCTTAAAAAAATCATTAAAAAATACGGCTTCAAAATCACTGCGGCGCAACTGCGCGCGGCGCAAGCCACGGCTGTAAAATTGAATAAAGACCCGGAAGAAATTTTAATCAATGACGGCCTCGTCGGCGAAAGCGAGCTATACCAAAAAATGGGAGCGTATCTCAATGTTCCTTTTGTCGCTCTGAAAGGGCGGGAGATAAAAAAAGACGCTCTTAACTTAATCCCGGGGCCGGTGGCCGGCACACACCAGGTGGTGGCCTTTGAAAAGAACGCCAACGAAATAAAACTGGCTATGATTGACCCGACCGATATCCAAACGATTGAATTTCTTCGCCGCAAAACCGGCCTTGAGCCCAAGGTATACATCACCGCCTTGTCCGACCTGAAAGAAGCCCTGCGCCGCTACCACTCCGAGCTGGAAGGCGAACAGCTTCGCGTTATCCAAGAAAGAGAGGGCGAGGCTGGCGGAAACGAACTGAAAAAAGCGGCCGAAACCATCTCGGTCATCAACATCATCAACAACATTCTGGAAAATGCCGTCTTTGAGGGGGCATCGGATATTCATATTGAGCCGGAAGAAAAAGACGTCATCATCCGCTATCGCATTGACGGCGTTTTGAAGCAAGTAATGACCCTGCCGAAAAGCCTCCAAAGCGGAGTTACGGCGAGGATAAAAATTCTCTCTAACGTGAAACTGGACGAACATATGATACCGCAGGACGGCCGTTTCAAAATTCAGGTGCAGGATGACAAGGTGGCGTTGCGCGTGTCTATTCTGCCGGTCTATGACGGAGAAAAAATCGTCATGCGTATTTTACACGAAGGCGCCAAACCGCTTACCCTTGATCAGCTGGGTTTTCTTGACCAACCGAGAAAGATTGTGGACGCGGCCATTGCCAAACCGCACGGCATGATACTGGTTACCGGACCGACTGGTTCCGGCAAAACGACCACGCTCTACTCCATTTTGGGTATTTTAAACCAGCCCGGCGTGAACATTTCAACCATTGAAGACCCGATTGAATACCGCCTGGCGGGAGTAAACCAAAGTCAAATCAACCCTAAAGTAGGCTTTACTTTCGCTACGGGCCTGCGCGCGCTTCTGCGTCAAGACCCGAATATCATCATGGTCGGCGAGATCCGCGACCAGGAAACCGCCGAGATCGCCATCAATTCCGCCATGACCGGCCACTTGGTGCTATCCACGCTCCACACTAACGACGCGGCCACCACATTGCCACGCTTGGTGGATATGGGCGTGCCGCCATTTCTGGTAGCCTACACCGCGAACATCATCATCGCCCAGCGGCTGGTGCGCAAAATATGCCAATTTTGTAAAAAAGAATACCGCCTTGACCAAGCCGCGCTTCACGAACTCGCCAAAGTTTTTGACACTAAAAAATTAACGCCTTTGTTCAAAAAATACATCCGCGATTGGCGCGAAGGGAACAGCCCGGAAGAGCTGGCGTTCTACCAAGGAGCGGGTTGCCGGCGGTGCGGCGAAACCGGCTACCGCGGGCGGCTCGGCATCTATGAAGTGCTGGAGATCAACCCTGAAATAATTAAAATGATCAACCAGCATGCGAGTGCCAATGAAATAAAAGCCTACGCCCACGGCCACGGCATGCTCACTATTTTTGAAGATGGTTTAATCAAGGCGAAAATGGGCATCACAAGCATCAGCGAGGTGCTCCGCGTAACCCGCGAATAACCTATGCCACCGACAAAACCGGCCACATTGATAGAAAAAATGAATGAATGGGCGACCGACCACCTGCCAATTTCGTTCGTCCAGAAAATTTTGTTTGTCCACAACCTTTATATCATGGTGAAATCCGGCCTTTCCCTGGTGGAGGGTCTGCGCATTCTCTCCGAACAGATGGACAACAAGCGGCTAAAAAAAATCTTAAGCGAGATCAAACGGCAGGTGGAAAAGGGGCGGCAATTGAGCGAGGTGCTTTCCGAGTATCAAAAAATTTTCCCTTCCATCTATGTCAGTATGATCGCGGCGGGAGAAACAGCCGGTAAAATGGAAGCAGCTCTGCTCCAAGTAAATAACCAAATGAAAAAAAGCCATGAACTGGCCGCTCGCATTAAAGGAGCGCTTATTTATCCGGCAGTGATTCTCGTTGCTATGGCCGGCATCGGCATTGAAATGGTGGCCTTTGTCCTGCCCAAAATTATTGTAATGTTCAACGATTTTCACGCCGAACTGCCTCTGCCAACCCGAATGCTTATCTGGACGGTAACAACGGCCGAGCATTACGGCCTATTCATAGCCATTGGTTTGGGGGCGTTCATCGCTTTCTTGGTTTGGCTGGAACGAAAACCGCGCATAAGGCGGACGGTGCATGCCTTCAACTTGCGTCTGCCTATTTTCGGAGCGATTATTAAAAAAATCAACTTGGCCAGTTTTACCCTAACACTTTCCTCATTACTCCAAAGCGCCATTCCGATTGTTGAAGCGGTAAAAATTACCGCCAGCGTGCTCGGCAACATTAAATATCAAGAAGATTTGCTCGCGGCGGCCGAAGCCTTAAAAAAGGGCGAGCCGCTCTCCGCGGCGCTTAATCGTTCGCCGGAACGGTTCCCCCCGATGGCGGCGCAGATGATAATGGTCGGCGAACAAACGGGCGAACTGGAACAAATGCTCGGCGAGCTCTCCGAATATTACGGAGACGAAGTGGACAATACCATGAGAAATTTCTCAACAATCATTGAACCGGTGATCATTTTGGCCCTGGGCGCGGCAGTCGCCGGCATCGCGGTGGCCGTCATTATGCCCATGTATTCGCTTGCCCAAAGTTTTTAAACAGCTATGTTTCTAAACAACCCATTCCCCGGCGCTTTCGGACTAGATATCGGCGATCTGTCTATAAAGCTTATGCAAATGAACCGCCATCACCCGATAGGCCGGCCGCCTTTCTTCACGGTTGAAACCGCGCGCGCGGCCGCGCTTCCGCCGGGAGCAATCGTGAATGGAGAAATTCAATTGCCGGAGATAGTGCGCAAAAAAATTCTACATTTGCTTGGAGCGGATAATAATTTTCCGCGGCTGAAATCGCCCTGGGTGGTGGCCAATCTGCCTGAACCAAAGACATTTTTAAAACTCATTGAAATTGAAACGCCGGCGGAAGAATTGACTGATGACGAGGTCATCTACCAGGCGGCAAAGCACCTGCCTTTTGGCGAGGATGAGGCATACCTTGATTGGCAAGTGATTCCCTCCGCTGAAGCAACGGACAAAACCACGTCTGCGCTCATCGCCGCGGCGCCAAAAACCACAGCCGATTCCTACACACGCCTCTTGGAAGAGGCCGGGCTCAACCCTATAGCTCTAGAGGTGGAGGCGGCGGCTATCGCCCGCGCGCTCATTACCGCCGCCAAAGATTATGGCGGTATGGCGCGGGCCATTCTTGATCTGGGAGGAACGCGCTCCGGCCTGATTATTTACGATAAAAATACCATTCAATTTTCCACGAGCATCAATTTTTCCGGCGAGCTGGTCACCACCGCGCTCGCGCAAGGGCTCGGCATTGACCACGCGACGGCGGAAAAATTAAAAATCTCCGCCGGTGCGCGCGTTAACAAAGACTACCCCAAATACCTCAAAATCATTGACGAACTTATTGACCGATTGGTCGGGGAAATAAAACAAGCGCTAAAATTCTACCGCGAGCACTTTGCCGGCGCCAACCCGATTACCCATATTACGATGTGCGGCGGGTCGTCGCGCCTGGAAAATCTTGGTGCCATTCTTTCGCACGCGCTTCGCATTTCCGCGCATCCAGGCAATGTCTGGAAAAACGTATCAGCCGCCGCGCCGCCTTCCGCCAAACAAACCGCCGACGGGTTAGAACTGGCCGCCGTAATCGGGCTGGCTCTACGCGCGGCGCAAAATCCGCTTCGCCATTCCCTATGATGACTCTTCGCCTCAATTTATTGCCGCCGCCTAAAAAAAACGGCCTCGCCAGCATGATACGCTATTTATTCGCCAAAGAAATGCTTGAGTTTACCATCTTTACCTGCGCTCTTTTGGCGACTGCTCATCTGTTAAGCTGGTTTGTTCTCGCTCAAACACTCAATGATCTAGCGGCCACCTCTCTTCTGGTAAACCGCGAACTGCCCACGGTGAACCAAGAAATTCGGGCGATTAACGCCTTAACCAGAGAAATTGGCCTGGCCGGAGCCGGTTTCGCCCCCCTTACCCCCAGAATCGTTGACATCGCCTCCGCGTTGCCGCCGGAAATCCGCCTCACCGCCCTAACCATTGACAACAATACCGGAGCTATCAGCCTCGCTGGAATAGCGACAACGCGCGCCGCCTTTCTTGACTATCAAAAAATCATCAGTGTTCTCCCCTGGCTGGAGGGAGTGAATACGCCGGCATCGCAGTTATTCCAAAAAGAAAACATCAGTTTTGAAATTAGAGCCCATTTGAAAAAATAACCGTCGTTTTTTGTATGCGTTTCACCCCGCAGAAAAAAATTATCGCCGTCATTATCGCCCTGACCGCGACGGTCGTCATTATCACCGCCGCCGTTATACTGCCTACTATCCATTACACCAGGGAGCTGGACCGCGAAACTTATGAATTGCGCGTTTATTTGGAAAAAAAATATGAACGCAGTTTAAGCGTGCGTTCCACTCTAAAACAAACCGATGCTATTAAAGCTGAATTGGCGCGCGTGCCCGATCGCCTTTTCCGAGAAGGCGACGAACTTGAACTAATAACGAAGCTTGAAGCTATCGCGGCTAAAAATGCCATTACCCAAAAAATCACCAATTCCAATTTGGACAACATCGCCAACCGGCGCATCACGATATCTCTGGCCATCGCCGGCAGTTACCTCGGCGTGCTCAACTACTTGGCCGACATAGAAAACGAGCGTTACTTCATCATTCCCGCCCGCATATTGCTTATCCCGACCACCGGACAAAACAAGTCGGCGAACGCGAATATCAATATGAATCTTGATATCAGCTTGCATGTCAGCCCTAAATAAAAACTGGTCATTCAAAAAAATAGAGCCCTACGCCAAATGGCGGCTGGCGAGTTTGGCGTTATTCGGCGTTCTTTTGGGGAGCGTCATCGGCAGTTTCTATTTTATTTATTTAAACATTTATCGAACGCTTGATGACGCGCACAATATCATCATCTTAAACTCCAACCTATCAATAAATAAAATCAATATGGAAAGCTACCGGCAAGCCGCTCTAGCCATCAAACTCAAGGAAAAACCAAGTTCCATCCCAAAAAATATTCGTGATATATTTTCTTATGGCCAAACTGCCTCCTCCACGCCAACAACCCCTGCCAAAAAATAACCCCGCCTCCGGCCAGCCAACAGAGCGGCGGCGCTGGTTTGTTTTGGGACGCGAACCTCTGCTCTCGGCGGCGGAAATTGCCGCGGTTTTGCCGGCGGCCAAAACAACTTACGCCCCGCCGATTTTTTTGGTGACGGCTGATTTTGATCCCAAAGAAATAATCAGGCGGCTGGGCGGCACAATAAAAATCGCCGAGGAAATGGCCCCGACACTGACCGAAAAAGAAATGCTCTCCGCCATAGAAGCGGAATTAAAAAGGGTTGACGGTAAAATCCATTTTGGCTTGAGCGGCTACCCCCACGCCGGAAAAATGACAGAGGTGAAACAACTGGCGACCTGGGGTTTAACCATAAAAAAAGCGCTCAAGACAGCCGGTCGTTCAGCGCGCTATGTTGACAACCGCGGCACAGAGGCGCTCTCCTCGGCCGCCGTTTTACACAATGGCCTGGCGGAACGGGGCCGCGAGTTTATTATTATTCCCGTGTCCGACAACCAGTACGCTTTAGGGAAGACGGCCGCCATACAGCCGTTGGAGGAATTCAGCAAACGTGATTTCGGCCGCCCCGGGCGCGACGACACGAGCGGCATGTTGCCGCCCAAGCTCGCCATGATGATGATCAATCTGGCGAGCGCGGATAAAAACGGAATATTGCTAGACCCTTTCTGCGGTTCGGGGACAATTCTCACCGAAGCGGCTCTGCTCGGTTACAAAAATATTATCGGCAGTGATATTACGGAAAAAGCGATTGCTGACACCAAAAAAAATTGGGATTGGCTAAAAATGCAAGATTCGCCGCTACCAAAAATTTTCCAAGCGGACATAAAAAATATTACAGATAAGATAGAGGGGAAAAGCGTTGACGCGATAGTGACCGAGTCTTATATGGGCAAACCCCTGCGCGGTGGAGAAAAACTTGAACAATTACAATCTCAAGCGGAGGAGTTAGCCAATTTGTATGTAACGGCGTTTGAAAATTTCGCTAAAATTTTAAAACCTAAAGGCACAGTAATTTTCATCATTCCAGAATTTCAAGCAGGGAGCAATTTGGTGAAAATAAATTGTCTAGATAAAATAATTAAACTCGGATTTAAACAAGAGAAATTTTTAGACAAGGAAAACAGCCTCGCCTACCAGCGCCCCGGGCAATATGTGCGCCGGGTGATATATAAGTTTACTATTGAAGTATAAATAAATCCCGCACCACGGGCGTAAGCCCGCGGTATTGGGCTTATTACACTGCGGGGTAAATTGACATTCATCCCACGCGCTGACGCGCGGGGTCTTCTGTGGTGCGGGATAAAAGGCTAATTTTTACCCCGCAACTTTTTCACCGCTTTTTTTACTTCTTTGATATTTTTTTCTACCGGCAAATGTTCCGGCATCGTGCCACCTATTTTCCGAATCGTGTCGCGTACGTTTTCACCTATTGCGCGATGTGTGTCTGTCGCCGCGTTTTCGTCTTCAACTCGATCAATTTTTAACTTCTCATCAGTCTGTGTTATTCGGAATAAATTAGCGGCTAGCTCCGTTGCGCCAGTGCGATCGAGCAATTCTCCTTTTCTGACATTTTTATGTTCTTCTAACTCAGTAATGCCCATGCCATATAAACCAATATAACCAGCGTTGTTAAATTTTCCAAAATTACTAACACCGGATGCGCGAGCGGTTTTGAACAATCTTTTATTTTGAGTGGCTACTTCATTGCGAATAAACAGGCGTTTATCCGCCGCCGCTAATTGCTCCGCGATTTCCTGGTGTCTAGATTGCACGGCAAAATATGTTTGTGCGAGAGCGATCTCTTGTTTACGAGGGTCGCCATTTTGGGCGATTAAATAACAAGCGTAGCGCGAAAGCCAAAAATCATTAATTTTGCGCTTTGCTTCTTTTGCCGTATTTTTAGCCAAAATTATCATTTTGCCGGCGTCAGGAAAATGATCCTGAACGTTCTGATTACTTAAATCACAAGCGGCTTTAGCTTTATCAATAACTTTTTCAAAATTTTCCCATTTATTATATCCCAACAGAGACATCAACTCGCGCGCTTCCCAATATTCCACACCCTCTGGCGTTACTTTTTTTATACTTTCAAAATCCTTGACTGGCCCCCGTAGCGTTAGTTCTTGAGTCATATAAAAACAACTAAATTAGTTTAACACCTTGTTTACGCATTTATATGAAAGTAAACCAAATCCCCGTCTTTGATAATATAATCTTTGCCTTCCAGCCGCATTTTGCCGGTTTCGCGAATCTTTAACCAGCCGCCGGCGGCAACAAAATCTTCCCAGTTCACTACATCGGCTTTAATAAAACCCTTTACAAAGTCGGTATGAATAACCCCGGCGGCGTCCGGCGCTTTAGTGTTCGCCTTCACCGTCCAGGCGCGCGTTTCCGGCTCGCCGGAAGTGAGAAAAGTCACTAAATTCAATAGTTTATAACTGGACACAATCAATTTGTCCAAACCGGTCTGTTCAATACCCAAATCTTTTAAATATTGTTTAGCTTCAGCCGGGCTTAAATCCGCCAGCTCGGCTTCCAACTTCGCCGAAACTTCAATTTGTTCCGCGGCCGAGCTGATTTTTTCTACATTTTTCACGCCTTCATCCGTGTTTACTACATAGAGCATCGGCTTCATCGTCAGCAGATGTAAATTACGCATAATTTCCAGCTCGGTTTCAGTGTATTCCAATTCACGAGCCGGCTCCGCCGCCTCTAGCTTTTTATAAACATGTTCAAACAGTGCCGCTTGCGGCGCATATTCTTTGGCGCCGGGGCCTTTCATCATCCGTTTGGCGTTTTCTAATTTTTTTTCTACAGTTTGTAAATCAGCCAGTGCCAACTCGGTGTTGATAATAGCCGCGTCGTCTTTGGGGTCTACCCGATTGTGCACGTGAACAACATCATTGTCGGTGAAGGCGCGCACCACCTGCGCGATGGCACTTACTTCGCGGATATGCGACAAAAATTTATTGCCCAAACCTTCGCCTTCGGCGGCGCCTTTTACCAAACCGGCAATATCCACAAACTCAATCACCGTGGGAATGATTTTTTTTGATTTAGAGACTTCGGACAATTTGACCAAACGTTCGTCAGGTACTTCCACCACGCCGACATTGGGGTCTATGGTACAAAATGGATAATTGGCTACGTTGGCTTGTTTACTTCTAGTTAAAGCATTAAACAGCGTGGATTTACCGACGTTAGGCAAACCGACTATTCCGATGGAAAATGACATAACAAAAAAATTATAAACTATTTTTTTTAACTCAACTAAAAAACTATACCTTATATTTATTAAAAAAACAACTATTTGTATGACATAAATTATTAAATTTCGGCTTCCTATTGTACATAGAATAGTTCTGTGATACAATCTCCTTATGACGCTCACACTAAAACAAAGAGCCCAACATTTGCGACAAACCGGGAAAACCTATTTAGAAATTCAACAGAAATTAAACGTACGCTTACCAGCTAGCACTCTTTCTTTTTGGTGTAAGAAAATATCTTTATCCCAAAAACAGCGCCACCGCATCCAAACTATTATAACTCGGAACAGAGAACGCGCGCGCCGAGCGGCGGTGACGGCAAACAAAAATAAACGGCTGGAGTATCTGAATGATTTGTTCAAAAATAACAGACACCTTGCCCGGATTGCCAACAATAAAGATGTGTCAAAAATTATTGCGGCGATGCTCTACCTGGCCGAAGGAACCAAGGGAAGCCGCGGCTGCTTGACATTTGGTAATTCAGATCCGGCCATCATTTCTTTATTTATTTATCTTTTGACAAAAATCTATACTATTGACATACGCAAATTTAGATGCACAGTACAATGCCGGGCGGACGCTAATATCCCAGAACTTGAAAAATTTTGGTCGAGAATTACCAGCATACCTCTGGCACAATTCTACAAAACTAGAGTTGACCCTCGCACGGTTGGTAAAATTTCGCTCAAACCAAACTACAAAGGAGTTTGTAAACTTGACTATTTTTCCGCTCACCTATATAATGATCTGACAATTATAAGCGAAATTGTTTGTTCAATAGCCAAAAAGGGCCGTTAGCTCAGCTGGCTAGAGCGTCTGGCTGGCAGTCAGAAGGTCGTGGGTTCAAACCCCACACGGTCCACTACAAAAATCGCCCCGACTTAATTGGGACGATTTTTTGTATACTACTATTTTTGTTAAAGCGCGGCGGCCGGACTGGCGGGCGCTAAAATGGGAGTTACATCAATTGGAACAGCCGCCGACTCTAAAATACTTAGAATATCAGAAGATACTGGCGTCGGGTCTGGCGCCGGGCTGGGAATGACGGGAACAACCTCCGCTGGAACCGAAACGGGTGCTGAACCGGTTGACGCCGAAGCCGGAGCTAGTTCAGTTGAGGCTGGCGGAGTTGGAGTTGGCACTGTAGGAATTGGGGTTAAGGCAGAATCAGCCGGCGGCTCAACCGGCGAGCTCGGCGCGGGAGGCGTGGTGGTCGCGGTTTCTGCCGGCGTAGCCGGCGCCGCGTCTGCCGGAGGAGTAGTGGAAGCGCTGGAGGACGCGTTGCCTTCTGTCTGGCCGACTGTCTCCGCCGGAGCGGAAGGGGTGGCGACGGCGTCAAGAGGAGGGGTAGCTGGGGTGGCGGGGCTTTCAATTTTTATCCCGGCAACGTCAGTTATCCCGGCCGTCAGCGGATCAACGCGCTTGGCCACCACGATCCAGTCAAAAGTGGCATTGCTAATACCGCCGCTTAATTCTTTAGCCGTAAATCCAACGGCATCTTTTTTACTCACATATATTCCTTTGGCTTCGCCGGAGGTGAGCGTAACCGTAACTTTGAGCGGCTGGGTTTTGTCAATAATTTCTTGGGTGGCGGCGTCAAAATCTACCCGCGCCTCGCCGGCCATTAACTGCGAGGAGCTGGAAAAGACGAACTCGGCCGTCGGCGATTGGAGACCATACATATTTTTTTCTCCAACCGATGTTGAGAGGTGGCTCACAAAGTAGCCATTGCTGTCAATCTCCCAAAGGCCGTTTTTACCAGTGACGGCCGCCACATTCAAAATAGAGTAGCCGCCTAGATTAACATCGTTTCCGTTCGGCGCGACCAGGCTGTTATTTTGAGCCGTTTGGACTGTCAGGTTGGCCGGCGCGGCGCCGGAAGAAATGGCGATGCCGGCCGCTCCGGCGATGGTTTGAACATCTTGCCTAAGCGTGGATATGGCCTGATCGCGGTTGTAAATCCAGCCGGTGCGGATGAGCGCCATAATTTTCCCGGAAGCTCCCTCCGGCAAATCATCCAGCGCCATGCCGATAACCGCCACCAGTTTGGAACTGCTGTCTTTGTCCGGGTCATATTTCATGGCATAGCCGGCCGCAGAAGCCGCCACCAATAGATCGCCGCGTTTAATCGGCCCGTTGTCCGCCGTTACCTTCACCGGCACGCGGCC
>Ga0076001_108_pt1 | contig 32298 bp, 33 predicted proteins | sample RifGroA2_FD_68047 | JGI IMG/M metagenome (GOLD analysis project Ga0076001, IMG submission 68047) | Parcubacteria bacterium GW2011_GWA2_53_21 | reverse complement strand
GATGCGCGCGATGAGCGCCTCGAGATCCCGCTCGATGTAGGGGCCGAACGGGAACGGGCAGTTGCCCGTCTTCGTGCGCTCGATGATCCAGCGCATCCCACCCATGAGGTCGACGAGCTTGGGGAGCTCGTCATCGCCGAAGTGCCGCCTGCCGCCGCCCATGCCCATGCGACCGCGGCCGTCGAGCTGCAGGAGGTAGACCTCTGCGGCGGCGATCTCCGTGCGCCACGTGGCGAGATGGCCGGATGTCACCCCTTTCTTATCGACAGCCTGCAGGAAGCTCCCATGGAGAGCATCGATCCACGAGATGATCGGGGAGGCCGATCGGATCTCGTATCTGCCCAGGAGGCTTACTCCTTCGTGGACGAACCAGAGGGCGTGGATCCGCTCGAGGAACAGGCCTGGGAATAGCGGATTCCAGTTGACCTGGTCGTCGGGTTGGAACACCTTGAGCATCCACGAGAGCTTGGGAGACACGTACAGGAGATCCTTGCGGCAGCGCTCGCGCATCTCTCGCAGGGTCTTGGAGGACTGCTCCTTCTCCGCCTCCGCCTTCTCGAGCTGGAGCTTGAGGCTCCGGACGCGCTCGCGCATGTTGAGCCACTTGCTCGTGAGGCGCGAGACGACCCAGCCGAAGAGGGTCAGGGCGAGGAGGAGGCCGATGATGATGTTCAGATCCATGTCTTGCTCCTTCGGGACGCAAAAACAAGCGCGCAATCTACCACAAAAACACTATTTTGTCAATGCTGCTTCCTGTGGTGCTTCCTGTGGTTCCTGTGGGAAATGAGGCGCGTCAGGAGCTCTTAATACAGGTTCGCTCGACTTGGCGAGCTTTGCTATACTGCCTCCATTATGAAACCCGTGATCTTCCTCGACTGGGATGGAACCCTCTCACATCAACTCCTCTGGCACAGTTTTGTGGACGGATCGCCCAAGGAGCGGTATCTCTCCGAACAGATTAGGACCCGGATGTTTGAGAGTCAGGGGGTGTATCTCGATGCCTGGAAGCGAGGAGAGATTACAAGCGAGCAGTTCGTGCATGATGTCTCCCAACTGGTGGGGGAGGAGGAGCGCGTATTGTGGTACCGGTTTGTGGATGACTGCAAGACGATGGGGTTTGCCGATCTGGCATACATGGATATCATCGAGGAGCTTCGTCGCTCTGCGCGTGTCGTTCTTGCCACGGACACGGGTGAGCACTTTCGACGATTTGTCGTACCGAGTCAACAGCTCGACCGTGTTTTTGACGACGTGCTCACTTCCGCCGAGCGCGGTTGCTTCAAAATGGAACCGGAGCGCTTTTTCGAAGCGTCTCTCGACGAGATTCAGAATCATCGCGCGCTCATCATTGATGACACCGATGCCGTTTGTCGAGCGTTCATGGATCTCGGCGGAGAGGCGATTCAAGTTGGCGGGGAGATTTCGACGCATCACGCTCTATCAGACGCGCTTAAATGGGCCAAGAGTCTATGAGCCGTTTCGTCCATCTCCACGTCCACAGCCACTACTCGCTTCTTGAGGCTCTGCCGCGCCCGAAGGAGCTGGTTCGCGCTTGCGAGGAAATGGAAATGGACGCGATGGCCTTGACCGACAATGGCAATCTCTACGGCGCCATCGAGTTTTATCAAAAGATGAAAGACGCCGGAAAAAAACCGATCATCGGCATGGATGCTTACATGGCTCCGAATGGCTTACATCAAAAGCGCGCCCGCATCGACAAGAACAGCTGGCGGCTCGTCCTGCTTGCCGAGAACGAGGCGGGCTACAAAAATCTCATCAAGCTTTCCTCGATCGGTTTCCTCGACGGCTTTTATTACAAGCCGCGTATGGATGACGAGCTTCTTGCCAAGCATGCGGACGGGCTCATCTGTCTCTCCGGCGGATACTCAAGCGAAATCGCCACCATGCTTCGGCAAGGGTCGGACATCGAAAAAGTGGCCGAGGTTGCCAAGCGGTACAAGGAGATGTTTCCTCCAGAGCATTTCTATCTCGAACTCGTGGATCGCCCGGAGCTTGCCGATCAGAAAACCGTGAACACACAATTGATTCAACTTGGCGGCGATCTTCACATCCCCATCGTCGTCACGAAAGACGTTTATTACATGAAGCGCGACGACCAGGAGCCGTGGCGGATTTTGAAGTGCATTCAGGGTGGGCGGACACTCGACGACGTTGAACGCACCCAGGGGAGTGAATTCGACGCTTCGCTTGTGGACCCCGAAGGCATCGAGGCGCGGTTTGCCGACGTGCCTGAAGCGATTGAAAACACGCGGCGCATTGCAGACCGGTGCTCGCTCACGCTCGAACTCGGCAAGTGGAATTTCGCAAACTTTGAGCTTCCTCCCGGCAAGACGGCGGCGGAGATCTTGCGCGAACAAGCGTACACGGCGCTTTTGGACAAGGTCGGGACGCTGACGGGGGAAATGACGAAGCGTCTCGATTACGAACTCGAGATCATTGATCTGAAGGGTTTTTCCGTCTATTTTCTCATCGTAGCCGATTTTATCCGGTTTGCTCGCGAGGGTGGGATCGTTACGACAACGCGCGGTTCGGTGGCCGGTTCGCTTGTCTCTTACGCGGTTGGCATTTCCACGATTGATCCTCTGCGTTACCGGTTGCCGTTCGAGCGGTTTTTGAACCCCGAACGTCCATCTGCGCCGGATGTTGACGCCGACTTTGCCGACAACCGCCGCGACGAAGTTTTGGAGTATGTGACGAAGAAGTACGGCGAGGACAAAGTGGCCCAGATCTGTACGTTTGGAAAAATGCTCGCGCGCGGGAGTGTGCGCGACGTCGGCCGCGCTCTGGGCTTCCCATATGACTTCGTGGACGGCATCGCCAAGCTGGTTCCGATGGGGAGCCAGGGGTTTCCTATGAGTCTTAACCGTGCGCTCGAAGAGACGCCAGAGCTTCGCCGGCGTTATGAAACGGAGCCCGACGTTCGGCGCATTTTGGATCAGGCGCGCCGCATCGAAGGTAGCGCTCGCCACATTTCCATCCACGCGGCCGGTATCGTGATCTCTCCTACGGCCTTGACCGACTTCACGCCGCTTCAGCATGACACAAAGGCGGGGAAAATCATCACGCAATATGAAATGAAATCCGTGGAGGCGGCTGGGCTCGTCAAAATGGATTTCTTGGGCATCAGGAACCTCTCGATTTTGGGTGACGCAATTGCCATTGTGAAGCGCACGAAGGGTTTGGATATCAATATTGAAAACGTGGCTTTGGACGATGCCAAGACGTTCGAGCTTCTGGCGAGGGGAGACACGATGGGCGTCTTTCAGCTTGGAGGAGACGGCATGACGAAGTATCTGACGGAGCTGAAGCCGACACGCATCGAAGACATCATGGTTATGGTGGCTTTGTATCGTCCGGGCCCCATCGAATCCATTCCGGAATATATCCGCCGCAAGCATCACCCAGAGACCGTTTCGTATCTGGATTCGCGCATGGAGGGCATCTTGGACCAGTCTTACGGCGTTATCGTCTATCAGGACGACGTCATGCTCATCGCCATTCACCTTGCCGGTTACTCGTGGCTCGAGGCGGACAAACTGCGCAAAGCGATGGGGAAGAAAATTCCCGAGGAAATGCAGAAGCAGAAGGAGAAACTTCTGGAAGGGTTCGTGGAACACGGTCTTTCAAAGGCGAAGGCGGTCGAGCTTTGGCGTCTCATTGAACCTTTTGCGGCTTACGGATTCAACAAAGCGCACGCGGCCTCTTACGGCATGGTGGCCTACCAGACGGCATACATGAAGGCGAATTATCCGGCGGAGTACATGACGGCGTTTATGACGGCCGAGTTCGGCGATCTCGACAAAATTGCGGCGGCGGTGAACGAGTGCCGGCGCATGGGGATCGCGGTGCTTCCACCCGACATCAACGAATCGTACAAAAATTTTACTCATGTCGACGACCGGACGATTCGCTTCGGACTCGTGGTCATTAAAGGGATCGGTCCCGAAATCGTCGAGTCGCTGATTACCGAGCGCAAGGCCCGCGGACCGTTTATGGATTTAGCGGATATGGCCGGACGGATCAGCCATCGAGCCTTTAACAAGAAGTCGCTGGAAGCTCTCATCAAAGCTGGCGCGCTTGATCTGTTTGGAGAACGGCGGACGCTTCTTGAAAATGTTGATCAGATTCTCTCGTACAATAAGAAGGCTCTCGCCGCCAAGGAACAGCATCAGGTGTCGCTGTTTGATTTGAGCCCCGACTTGAGCCGTGAGAAGTTGAAACTGCATCCGGCAGAAGGCTCTGCTTCGCGCTCTGAAAAGCTCTCTTGGGAAAAGGAGCTTCTCGGTCTCTTTGTTACGTCGCATCCGTGGAAGGAAGTGGCGGAGAAGTTTCAGAACCATGTCGTTGCGATCGAAGATCTCGCTTCTCAAAAACTCGAGAGCTTCGTGCGTGTCGGGGGGGTGCTGGGAGACATCTCCGTCATCACGACAAAGAAGGGCGACGAGATGGCATTTGCCCAATTGAATGACGGACATGCCGGCATCGAGCTGATTATATTCCCGAAGGTCTACCAGGAGGTTCGTCCGTTTTTGGAAGAAGGCTCTGTCTGTCTCGTTTCCGCCAAGCTGTCGGAGCGCGCAGGAGAAGACCGGAAGCTCATGGTGAACAGTATCATTCCCGTGCGCGACGAATCGGTGAATGAGGTTGTGGCGATGCTTGGCGAGGGCATGTGGAGTGCGCCTCCCGCCGTTTCGGACACCGCCGCTTCGTCTGCTCCCGCGAAACAAACACTCACGCTTTCTTTGCGAGGCCGTCCCGAACGGGAGTTTATTGCCGCCCTGCGCGAGGTGTTGAAAAAAGAATCCGGACCCGTTGGCGTTGTCCTGCGTATCGAATCCGCCGACCGTTGGCGGGTTGTAGAGACGGATTATTTGGTCTCTCCCACGGAGGCGATTCTCAAAGAACTCCGTGGCCTTTTGGGGGAGGAGAATATTGTGCTATCCTAGAGGGACTATGAAATTATATCGTCGCATCGCTCTGGGATTCGTGGGGGTTACAGCGTTGGTGCTCGTGGCGGTCATTTACGCTTCGCTGGTTCGGGCGGAGATTCGTATCACGCCGCTTGAACAAGAAATTTCGTCATCATTTATCGTGGATGTCGCTCTTCGTCCGATCGAGGAAACTCAAGTGCGCGGCCGCGTCGTCAGTCGCGACGTTGAGTTTTCCGACACATTCACCGTCTCTCCGGCTGAAAATACCGAGCCGGTGGAAGGCAAGTCGTCCGGCGCCGTGACGGTTTACAACCAGCGTTCGTCGGCACAGCCTTTGGTGGAGAAGACGCGATTTCTTTCTTCCGAAGGCGTGCTCTTTCGCCTTGACAAGGGCGTTACGGTTCCTGCCCTCGGAAGCATCGAAGCTCGTATGACAGCCGACGCGTCGGGAGCGGGGGGCGACGTGGGACCTGGCCGCTTTACCATCCCCGGTCTCTCGGAGTCTCTTCAGACGCTGGTGTATGGAGAAACGACGGAGCCCATGACGGGAGGACTGCGCTATGTGCAGATGCTCACGCAGACGGATTTCGACGCGGCGCTCGAGAGTCTCCGGCAAGAAGCGATGGCGTCGGCCGAGGCGGCTTTAGAAGAAGAAGTCGGCGTGTTTGAAGGCCGAGCTCTCATGGTTGAGGATCTCTTGACGGCATCCGACACGGAAGTGGGAGAGGAGACGGATCGGTTCGGCATCAAGGCGGAGTTCCGCGTTGTGGGCGTCTTCTTTGACGAGGAAGAACTCTATCGTCTGGCTGAGTCGTCTTTATATCAGGATATCGGTGAGGGTTTGCGTCCGGTGGGAGTCAGCTCCGATGCGCTCGACTTCACGATTGATCGCTACAGCCTTGAGGAAGAAACCGCCACGCTCAAAGTTGAACTCACCGGATCGGCCATTCCCTCCGCCGCCCACCGAGCGCTCTCTCGCGGAGTCTTTGCCGGCATGACGGCGCAGGAAGTCGTAGCTTACTTCGAGGAAAATCATCTCGCCAAAACTGTCGAAGTCAACATTCGCCCGTCATGGAAAAATCGCATTCCTCGCTCGCCCAATAAAATAAAATTGCTGATTAACGAATGATGCACCTCCTTTTGCTTATGTCTTCCACGGATTATCTTCACGCCATGCGGCATTCCGCGGCTCATGTGCTGGCCGCCGCCGTGCAACATCTCTATCCCGACGTCAAGCTCGGCGTCGGTCCTGTCATTGAAAACGGATTCTTTTACGACGTCATGATTCCGAGCCACACGCTCGTAGAAGAGGATCTCAAGGCCATTCAAAAAGAGATGCAGAGGATCATCAACAAGGCTGTTGATTTTCGTCGAGAGGAAATGTCGCTTGACGAGGCGATGGCGTTTTTCGGCGAGCGCGGGCAGACGTTTAAGGTTGAGCTCTTAAAGGATCTTAAGGAACGAGGCACGACAAAAATTTCTGCCGAGGAGCTTCAAGACGTCGGCCCTTCGGCAGATTCGACAGGCTCACTGCAGGCAAGCTCAGGACAGGTGGAAACGATCTCGATCTATCACACGGGAGATTTTGTTGATCTGTGTCGGGGTCCTCATGTGGCAAACAGCAGGGAGATCGGCGCGGTGAGGCTCACAAAGTTGGCCGGAGCGTACTGGCGCGGGAAGGCGGAGAACGAACAGATGCAGCGCATTTATGGATTGGCTTTTGAGACGAAGGAGGAGCTTGACGCGTATCTCAAGATGCTTGAGGAAGCGAAAAAGCGCGATCATCGAAAGTTGGGTGCCGAGCTTGATCTCTTTGCTTTCTCCGATCTTGTCGGCCCGGGCCTCCCCCTCTTTACCCCCAAAGGGACAGTGATTCGTCACCTACTCGAGGATTTTGTCTGGTCACTCATGAAGCCCTACGGCTATAGCCGCGTGAATATTCCTCACATGGCCAAGGCTGACCTCTACAAGACAAGCGGGCACTGGGACAAGTTTGCTGACGATATCTTTCACATCTCGAGCAAGAAGAGTGATGATGCCTTTGTCATGAAGCCGATGAACTGCCCGCATCACACGCAGATCTACGCCTCACGTCCGCGTTCCTACCGTGATCTTCCTCTGCGGTATTCCGAGGTCACGACGGTGTACCGCGACGAGAATACGGGCCAGCTTCAAGGTCTCTCCCGCGTGCGTTCGATCACGCAGGATGACGCGCATGTGTTTTGCCGTCCCGATCAGGTTATGGACGAGTGCCGCGCGATTTATGAAATCATCAAGGCGTTTTACGCGAAGTTCGGCATGCCTTTGAACGCTCGACTTTCGCTTTCGGATTCGGCACAACCGGAAAAATATCTCGGCGGGCGGGAAGTCTGGGAGAGGTCGGAAGAAATCTTGCGAGGCCTCTTGAAGGAGTTTGGTCTTGCGTATGCGGAGGCGGTTGGCGAGGCGGCATTCTACGGTCCCAAGATTGATTTTATTGCCAAAGATGCGATCGGACGCGAGTGGCAACTTGCCACCATTCAGCTCGACTTTAACTTGCCGGAGCGCTTCAAGCTCGAGTATGCCAATTCCGACGGAGAAAAGAAACGGCCGGTGATGATCCATCGCGCGATCTCGGGTTCGCTCGAGCGGTTCATGGGCGTGTTGATCGAGCATTACGCCGGAGCGTTCCCTCTCTGGCTTGCTCCCGTGCAGGTTATCTTGGCTTCCGTTGGGGAAAACCACATGAAGTTTGTCGAGCATCTTGCTCGAGAGCTTTCGGAAGCAGGCGTGCGCGTGGAAGCTGACGTGTCAAGCGACACGATCGGCGCGAAAGTGCGCAAGGCGGCGAAGCAAAAGATTCCGTGGACGATTGTTGTGGGAGATAAGGAAATAGGAGGCGAGGACTTTCAGGTGAACGTGTTCGGCGCGCAGGAAAAGCTCTCGCTTTCAAAATCCGAACTCATCCGTCAATCTCTTGAATCTTGAACCCTGAACGAATGACAAAACTACCCGATCGGGTAGTTTTGTCATTCGTTCAGGCCGCGCGTTTCAGGCCGATTTCTTCCTGATCTTCCACCTCCTCTGCCGGAGCCTCGACGATTTCATCTCCTGATACTTGTTCCAAGTCCGTCGGTGCTTGACCTGACATGAGGCTGTTGATGAGCTCTTGATTTGCCAACATGGCTTCCTCGAGCTGGTGTTTGCGTTCCCGTTTCGCTCGGCTGAACCATGTGAATCCCAAAGAGCCGTATTCTGAACGCAATCGTTGCAGGCGATCCTCGATGTCAGTCAGCCGCCGCTCTCGAAAGTTCTCCATACTTACATTCTCGACGCTAGCTTTCGGATGAGCTTTTTGCATGAGGCTACTTCGAGCTCCATGGATGATCTCTTCTTGTTCCGGAGTGTGCTTTGGTGGCTCGTTCAACCGGCGCGCTTCACGATCTGCCATGCGTTGTTTGACTTCCGCGACGATGCGGTCGTGCTCGGTTCCGTATCCTTCCGGAGCCTGTGCAAGTGCAATGACATTGCGGTCGGAGAGCAATTCCTCATCGCTTAACTCGCTTCTGTGAGCTATGAGCCGCTCTTCGTCGAGATCCATGTCCGTAAGATCGAATCGTCTTGGCGGAGCGCCAGACTTTGTGCCAGCCTCGCTCAATCGGGATGGTTCAAGAGATGGGATTTCATCGTGCACTGGCGGTGGACCTTCTTCCAAAGATCCGATGGCGGAGTCAGGAAGCGGTTCAATCCCGTTCTCGAGTCGGAGAGGTGGTTTTAGCCGCGCTTGATGGGTCGCTTTTGGCAAAGGCTTTTCTTCTTGGGAGAGTTTTGGCGTTGTCCCAAATGGCTTGCCTTTCCAGAAATCTGATGGATTAAATGCTTCAGGGACGATGCCGCGAATTGATTGCGTCGTTTCAGCGGATTTTGTGCTGTCGTACTGATAGTCTTTTGCCGGATTGAGAGGTTCCGCTTTTGCTTCGTCGAGAGCGACTTGATACCGGCCGAGGAGCGCTTCCGCGGCGGCAAGCGCTTTGCGTCCGGCGTAGAGATCCTCCGGCGTGCCCGACTTGGTAAGGCCGCGCGCCGCGAAGACGAACCGCAGGAGCTCTTTGCCTTGTGCTCGAAGCATCTCCGGCTGGGCTTTGTTGGGATCAAGACTTTGGGAAAACGGTTTGAGAAGCTCGGCGAGGTTCTTGTCTGCTTGAGTTTCGGCTTCTCGGGCTCGGGTTTCGGCATTCGGAGGGAACAGGTCTATTTGAGCCGGCGACGGGTGAGCGGTGCCGGCATCAGGGTTTATTCCTCGTCGGAACATGTATGCTATGATTTCGAGCGTTATGGATTTGCTTAAGATTATCGCAATTGTGGGTCCTACTGCAAGCGGGAAGAGCGTGTGCGGGGTTAAGATTGCACGAGCGTTCAATGGCGAGGTGATTTGCGTGGACTCGCGGACGGTGTACAAAGGGATGGATATCGGAACAGCGAAGGTTAGAAACTCCGAACCCAAGCACTGGGGCGTTGATCTTGCAAGCCCCGACGAGGAGTACACGGTGGCCATGTTTCAGGAATATGCGCAGAAGAAAATTGAGGAGATTGCAAAGCGAGGAAAATTGCCGGTGCTTGTAGGCGGGACGGGGCTTTGGATGGATGCGGTTGTTGATAATCTCTCGTTTCCCAACGTGCCGCCGGACGATCGCATTCGATCTGAACTTGAGGCGCGCGAGGTGGATGATCTCGCGCGGGAGTATCTAAAGCGTGATCCGGAAGGTGCCGATTTCGTTGACATAAAAAACAAGCGCCGGTTAATCCGAGCTCTTGAAGTGTGTCGTGTGACAGGAAAGACTTTCTCGGAGCTTCGTCAGAAAGGCCATGCGCTCTACGATGCGCTTTGGATCGGCATGTCCGGCAAAGCCGGATCCGGCTCTGCCGGAGACGTTTCGCGCGAGGAGCTCGACAAGAGGATTGATAACCGGGTCGATGAGATGATCGCAGACGGTCTCGTCGAAGAAGTTCGTCGGCTCAAAGATCTGTACGGTTGCGATATTCCCTCAATGTCGGGCATCGGGTATCGAGAGCTCTGTACCTTTTTCGATAAAATTAGTAACGACGTTACTGAATCTTCAATAATTACAGGGGTTTATAGTAACGTCGTTACTGGTATGGGAATGTGTGAGGTGATTGAGATGATCAAAACAAACACCCGCCGCTTTGCTCGTCGTCAGAGACGCTGGTTCAAGCGGCGGGAGGAAATCGTGTGGGTGAAAGATTGTGGAGAGGCGATGGCGGCGGTTCGGTTATTTTTGTCGTCGTGATTCAATCTCTACGGAAATGAGATTTTGCACGAGTCCTGGGTCGGCTCTCCCCTCGGTCTCTTTCATCACGATACCCATCAGGAACTTGAGGATCTTCTCTTCGCCCGCGAGGTACCTCTTCACTTCGTCTGGATGTGCGTCGAGCGTCTTGCCGACAAGGCTGGCGAGCTGTGCCTCGTCTTTCATCTTTCCGAACCCGCGCTCTTCCATGACGTGATTCGGATCCGCTCCCGTCTCTGTCATCACCTCGAGCATTTTAAGCGCATTCGCACTCGTGACGCCGCCTTCCATGAGGATAAGCATGAGCTCGGCGAAATTTTCTGCAGAAATTTTTCGCTCTCCGACACATTCTTTGCGCGCAGAGAGAACTCCGACCCACTTGTTGAGGAGCCATGTGCCCACAAGACGCGCCATCTGCGACGTCTTGGCCTCGACTTCTTCCTCGGAGAGATCCGGACGTCGAGCCTCAAGCCATGCGTGAAGCTCGGAGAACAGATCTTCCGTGTAGCCGGCCAATTCCGGATCCTCGACGACCATCCTCACGTCTTCTTCGGAGAGCTTGTATTCTTCTTTGAACCGCAGGCGCTTTTGTGCGGGAAGCTCCGGGAGCGCGCGTTTTGCCTCCTCCGACATCTGTGTCAGATCGAGTCTTGGCAAATCTGGGTCGGGGAAGTACCGGTAGTCTGCGGAATCTTCCTTGACGCGCTGGAGAACCGTGACGCCTTTTGCATCGTCCCATCCGCGCGTGGTCGTCTCCAAAGGCGGCGTGTGAGATTCCCAAAGCTTCTTCTGACGGTCAATCTCATGCCTCAAAGCGCGCTCCACCATCCGGAAGGAGTTGAGGTTTTTAATCTCCGTCTTTGGATTGAACAGCTCGCCCTCGATCGTGCCGTCGTCGTTCAGCCGGCGGAGGGAAATATTGGCATCGCATCGCAAGTGCCCCTTCTCCATATCTGCGTCCGACACGCCGAGCGTGCGTGCGATGAGGCGAACTTCTTGGAGGTACGCCTTCGCTTCTTCGCTCGTTCGCAGATCGGGTTTGGAGACAAGTTCGATTAAGGGTACGCCCGCGCGGTTGTAATCCACGAGCGTCTTCGGCGCCGGAGCTTGCCCGTCCGTAGCCTCTGGCGAAGGCGGGTGGATATTCTTTGCGGCGTCTTCTTCGAGGTGGAGGCGTTCGATGCCGATGCGAATGACATTGCGTTCGCCCTGCGCGTTCGGCGTCTCGATCACGATCTCGCCTCCCGAACCGACTGGCAAATCAAATTGTGAGATCTGGTAGCCCTTGGGAAGATCTGGGTAGAAGTAGTTTTTTCGATCGAACTTCGAGTGCGTGTTGATGGTGCATCCAAGAGCCGTGGCCATGCGAACGGCCATTTCGATCGCACGCTTGTTGGGTACGGGGAGCGTTCCCGGATGGCCGAGGGAGACAGGAGAAATGTGACGATTCGGCGCATCTGTTTCCGCGCTTCCTTCGGGAGCGAACATCTTGGACGCAGTTTTCAGCTGAATGTGGACTTCGAGTCCGATGACGGGTTCGTATCTCATACAAGCTGTTCTTTTGCAGAAATCCCTTTGCGCGAATCGTGAAGATCCAGATAGACGAGCGTCGAGTAAATGACGAAGAGCGGAAGCGCGAGCATGTCGAGAATGCTCGCAATCACTTCTTGCCACAGCGTCGGTTGGGCGATCAGCGCGGCTTCAGGAGATACCGTGAAGAGCGTTGTTGCGATGAGGATTGCCACAATGAAGACATAGCCCAAAAGGAGGATGACGGGTCCGGCCACCAAGCGCCAAGCTACTGGCCAAAAGCGGCCGTGCACCAACGTTTGCGAAGCGGCGAGCGCCTGCCAGCCTCGCTTTTTGTGAAGGACGACTTCCATCTGGGAAAAACCGTACCAAACGGAGAAGATGAGGCCGGGGATGAGAAGGAGGAGCAAGCCTCCGAGAATGATGAGAGTGTTTAAGACGGCCACAACGATGACGGGTGGAACAAGGCGCCAAGCTTTGCCTCCGAGGACGTCGAGCTTGATCTCTTTTTTGCGAATGGCGGCAAACGTCACCACGATCATGGCATTCGTCGCCCAGACGATGAGGAGGATTTGCAAGAGGTACAGAATCGTCTGGACAGCCGTCTCTATTCCGGACGGGATGGGAGTCATCTCGACGACGATCAGGAAAATATACGGAACAAGAATCCATGCGCTGTATCCCAAAAGAAGAGACACGTTTTCTTTGTACAGCCTCCAAGTCAATTGCAGAAGCGCTAGAACAGAAGGCATAATTTTAACGGGTCATGTCTTTGTAGATCAAATAATCAGTAATGAGAATGATGGGGTTGATGAGGACGGTTTGAATCAAGACGAGGACGCCGGTGACGATCGTCGTCAAACGCACTTGGAGATCAATGTTGAGTCCGGCGGCGCCCGAAATGACCATACTCGCGATTGTGTTGACGATAAACAGTCCAAAGGCAAAGACGATGAAGAACAGCGCTTTTGGAAGAACGAGGCGAACGAGGATCTCCCAAAAGTTTCCATGAACCAATCGGTAGCTTGCCTTAAGGGCGGTGCGTCCGCGGTGTCCGTCCACGAGGAGCGTGTATGTTGAAAAGAAGAAACGGACGCCCCAAAGGATCGCCATGACGGCGGAAAGCACGATGCCGATGATAAGGAGGAGTGCGCCGATCATGGCCACCAAGGTTCCCATGCCGGAGAGACCTCTTCCCACGAGAGTGAAGAAGATGCCGGGGAGGAGGAAGAGCATGGTCGCCAGGATGACGAGGCTGAAGAGAACGCTCACGAGAAGGAACGGCCAAAAGAATTTTCTCCCGTCCTTCATCACAGTCTTAAGCGACTTTTGAGAGCCGGAGACGATCGTGTCAATCAAGCGAACGAGCGTCGCGGTGATCCAGATGCCCAACAGCGGAGCGACGAGGAAATTGTTAAGGATGAGGAGGATTGTGCCGAATGTCTCCGCCGCGCCGTAGGGACGTGCACTTAAGACGACGGTGGCGGAGGGGTAAAGGGCAAGGGCGACGATGTTCAACACGGCGACCGCGAGAAGCCAGCCGGAGACGCTCATGAATTCTCCAAAATGTTGTTTGTAGATGTGCCAGCTTTTGTCGATGATTTCACCGACGGAAATGGTTGGTTTTGCCATAGGAGTGGAGTTAGGGAGTAGGGGGTATGGGAAATGGTTAGAGAAGAGCATGAGCTAAGAACGTGCGGGTTTTTTGTTGAGTTTCTTCCGTGGTCGTGTGCGTGGTGTCGATGAGCTCGATTGCGGTGCCGCGGCTCTCGAACATCTTTCTGAACCACTCCGATCGGTAGCGTTCGTCTACCTGTGCGATGAAGGCGTGTTTCTCGAACACGGCATCGTCCTTCTTCTCGCGCGCTTCAAGTCGGCGCAAGCTTTCGTCCGGATCAACGAGATATACCGCCATCGCGTCAATCTTCGTCTCAAGCGCAAGCCGTTGCCCCGGAAGCGCCATAAGCTCGTCAAGCGGAATCGGATCGGGCTTGGTGATGGGCTGATACACCAGGGAGGAGGCCACCGAACGGTCAGAGAAAACGGTGAGACCCATCTCAAGCGCAGGGCGAATGACGCGGCGATAGAGGATCAAGCGGTCAAGCGCCCAAGCTTCTCCCATTTCCCGTCCGCTGTACGTTCTCTCGGATTGTTTTACCATCTCCTCGCGAATCGCCTTGCCGATCCATGCAGGGGAAGGCTCTTGGGAGAGGAGGGCATCATAGCCCTTGAGCTCCTCAGGTGCGGGTAGACGAGACTCCTGCTCGGCGAACAGGATGAGATCGAAGAGCTTTTTCTTTTCTCGCGCCGCCCAGGCTCTTACCTCGGCTAAGAAAAAACTTTTGCCGGCCCCCTCGTTTCCTTCCGCGACAATGAATTTGGACATAGGGGATAGGCGGTAGTCTACTACTCCCTGCATTATACCTCATGATCCCGTTGTGCCGAAACCGCCGCGGTTGGTGGCTTCGAGTTCGGCGACTTCTTCGAATATGGCTTTCGCGATGGGGACGATGAGACCTTGCATCACACGTTCGCCCTTCAAGACGGTATAAGGCTCGGAACCGATATTGTAGAGGTAGGCGTAGAGCTGGTCGTTCGGTCCGCAGTAATCTTGATCAATCACGCCGACGCCGTTCCCAAGCTGGAGGCCTTTTTTGGCGTTGCTCGATCGAGGGAAGAGGAGGAGCGTATGGCCGTCCGGAACGCAGACGACAAGGCCGGTTGCAAAGGCTCGACGTTCTCCTGGTGCGAGCGTCATTTCCACCACCAGGTGCTGGATAAATCAATGTTTATAGGGGTTCTCCAGCACCTGGTGGTGGAGAAGCTCTGAAAGAAGGGAAAAAAGAAGGCCTCGCATGATTCGCGAGGCGAGAGGAAGTCGGATGCCCCATCAGGGCCATGGGATGAATGTGTCCTGTATCCACCCGTAGGCGGCGATGAAAGCGGGGGCGAGAAAGAGCGCAAGAAGGACGAGAATGGCGATGAGGATGCCAACCTGTTCGCCCGTCATTCCTGCGTTTCTGGGCTTGATCGACAACGTTTCCATGAGCGCCTCCGAGATCATTTCACCACGCGAAAAGTAACCTGTCCAGCCGAATCGAGTGTGTTATACTGATCGCCATAAGTCATCTTTGCGACACGTCGAGTCTCAAGCTTCCGGCAATAAGAGATCATGAAACATGAATACATTTGATACGCAATATCAGGAGGCGATTCGTCTGATCATGGAAAATGGCGTGGAGGAGCGCCATGAACGCACGGGGACGACGACGCGCGCGCTTCCGGGCGTGACGTTTCAAATTGACATGGAGGAAGGATTCCCGCTTCTCACGCTTCGGAAGATTCCCATCAAACTCTTCGTGGCGGAGCAGATTTGGTTTGTGACGGGAGAGAAACAGACGGAGGGGTTCCTGCGGGAGTTCACCAAGATTTGGGACGACTTTGCCGAGGAAGACGGCACGATCTCCACGGCTTACGGGTACCGATGGCGTCATCATTTCGGTCGAGATCAGTTGATGGAGCTTGTGTGGCATCTTCAAGAAGAGCCGACGTCGCGCCAAGGCGTTGTGGTAACGTGGGATCCCAATGACGACGGACTCACTGCGCCCAAGAAGAAAAACGTGCCATGTCCGTTTACCTATGTAGTGAACATTATCGGCGGGCGTCTCAACCTGCACAACGTGGTGCGTAGCAATGACATGATGCTCGGGTGTCCGCATGACGCGGCAGGGTTTGCGCTTTTGGGATACCTGCTGGCGCAAAAGCTTGGCGTGCGTCCAGGCATTTACACGCACTCGATCTCGCACGCGCATGTGTATGGCGATCACTTTGAGCATGCGTTCGAGCTTCTTTCTCACGAACACGATCATCCCGCCGTGAAGCTTGATCTGCCGCCGCACAGCTTTGACCGCGCGTTGAAATCAGATAAGAATCTTGTTCAAGAGATTTATGAAATTCTTGCATCCCAGTATCGGCCGTGCGAGTCGAAGCTCGGACGCATGAAAATCGCCTTATGAAAGTTATTCTCTACGCCGCGATATCGGTAGATGGAAAACTCGCCGAGGCTTCCGGGCAGGTTTCAACCGACTGGACGAGCGAGGCGGACTATAAGTGGTTTGTGGCGCAGACAAAAGTGTGCGGCGTCGTGGCGATGGGGCGCAAGACGTTTGCGACGATTAACCGTCCGCTGAAGGATCGTCTGCTCTACGTCATGACGCGCTCGCCAGAAACGTGCGAGGAGATGGGAGATTCCGTTGTCTTCACCTCCATGACGCCCGCACAAATTGTGGCGGATGCCGAGTCTCGAGGATACGAAACGCTCGCGCTCGCGGGAGGCTCCGAAATCCACACGCTTTTTTTCGAGGCCGGTCTCGTAGATGAACTCTACCTTACCGTTGAACCTGTTCTCTTCGGCCACGGTGTGCCTCTCACTGGCGAGCAGTCGAGAGTCAATCTCGAACTTCTCGACACACAGCGTCTCGGGGAGCAGGCGGTGTTGTTACATTACTCAGTGAAGAAATAGTATGTCATTTAAGAAAGAAAATTTACCCGGCGCACGCGCACGTGCCGCGCGTGAGCGTCATGAGGCAAAAGGCCGTGCGGTTGCTGAGGAACAAGATACTGATTTGCCACGATCTCCTGAAGCGACGATGCTCTTAAAAAACATGAAGCCTGTCTCGGAGAAGTCGGAGCTTCAAGAGGTTTACGAAGAGGGGGTGGAAGAAACACTGGAAGCTTTTCTTGAAGGGGAAGTTCAGGACGTTGATATCGATAAAGAAACAGATCTTCTTCTAGCCATGAACATGCGGCTACAGGGTGTACGCGAGCAGCGCAGAAGTGCCGTTGAATCCGGAAACGCGTCGGAGGCCGCAACTATCGGTGTTGAGCAAGGGCATTTGCAAACGCTGCTCGAAACGGTTGTTGATAATGCGAGCTTATTGAAGTATCGTCATCATTCTTCTACGCTCGGAACGGGATTTAAACGATCGGCAAGCGCGCTTGAGAAATCACGAGGACACTCTCTCGTCATGAACGATCTGGTAGATTATGCCGTGAGAGGTATAAGTACTTTGGGGGATAGAGCAGAATCGTATACGACCAATCCACGAGAGTACTTTTCCAGAGTGGAGAAACTTGCCGGCGTACTGGCTCAAAAAAGTAGGGAAGCATTTCAAAATAACCTCGCGGACGAGACACTAGCAGGTCCGGATTTAACGAAAGCGACGAATGTACTCAACGCGGTTCAAGTTGAATTGATGCGTCTTGAAATGTTGATGGTTGAGTTGGAGCGAGACATCACACAAAAAGAACAGACGAGTGCGGTCGAGACGGCACGAGATAAAGCTCAACAGGTAGCGGGAAGTGCGGAGGCTGGAAAAGGCAGGCCAGAAATCAAGGAGGCAGATCGAGAATTACTGAATGACGTGTTTAAGGAAGGGGGTGTGTCAGCATTCGTTAGTCTTCCGAATGAATATAGCCAAAGGGGAACTCACGGGTTTCAATTTGTGATGGAAAGACGAACCATGCCCGTAGATCGTCCACCTTCCGCGCCCGCATCACGTAACTATCGAGATGTGCAAAAGCAGATGGCTTCGCAGGGTATTCATGAGTTTGTGACGTTGCAGCCACACGTGAAGCCGGTTCGTACAGAGGAGCGTCGATCAGGATTGTTTGGTATAAAGAAAGAACGTGTTCGTGTCGGGGGCGATGAACCTTACCGGCATGCTGATTTCGTTCCTGGCGGTAAGGATGAGCCTGTGTATGAGCTGGTTTATTCTACGATTGACGGTACGGATGACAAGGCGACTTACAGGGATTATTCGGGTCGCACTGGTCAACATCTTATGACCGTAATCGCCTTGCCGGAATCACTTGCTCGTAAAGTACTGGCGGCCATGAAGGAGAGTCCGGCGCTTGTTCGCGAAATGGTTGACCGTGTAAGACGTGACACAATGAAGGTGTCGGATGAGGATTGGGAACGCGGAACGGCTCATAACAGTGGACATCCTCTGAAACCACCATATGATACGTGGCGCGATCAAGCGGATGGGGTTGTTAAAATGTATTTTGAAGAACCTGAAGATCGAGGAACAGAATTTAATTCTCGTTCTGTTGTAGAGTTAACATAATGTTCATATCGTTGTGTATGCCAGACGAAATCCAATATCCCTATCTCCCCGAAGGTCGCTCGTTTAAATTTGTGCCACGCGAGGATCCTTTTATGCAGGTTGCGGATCAGGCTCGCGACGAAAAGGCGGGGGATCGCATCAATCCTGTTGGGATCGCGCTTGTGAAGGACGGGAAGGTGCTCGTGAGTGCTGGGAACGGTCACAATCTTGGTCACGGGCATGTTCACGTTTGTCCTCGCGTTGTCCTCGAATGTAAAACAGGCGAGGGGTATGATCTCTGTACGTTTCACGAAGCGGATGGGCACGCGGAACCGTCAGCTATCGCGGAAGCAAGGAAGCAGGGCATCGATCTTACGGGATGTGACGCGTACATGTCTGGGCATTGGTGGGCGTGCGAGCCGTGCTGGAAGGTTTTGATCGACGCGGGGCTGAACGATTTCTATCTTGTAGAAAATGCCCACGAGGTGTTCGACAAAAAGAATGTGCAGAGGGAGACGCTGGTGCCGAGCATGACGACGGCGTTTTTGTCGGGAGGATTAACGAGAGCTCCAGAGGAGGCTCGCACACTGTATGACGCCTTGAAAGAAGCCTGTGCTGAGCTTGGGGTGGAGCTGTATTGTCCGCACGAACATTCTGACCCGCAGGCTGGAACGGAATCTTTGAGTCCAAGAGAAGTGTATGAGTTGGATAAAAATCGTGTTCAAGGTTCAGAAGTGATGGTGTGTTATGTCGGCGAGCCGTCACTTGGTACGGGAATTGAGCTTGAGATTGCTTATCAAGCGGGAAAGCCAATCATCCTTCTTTCCGAAGTTGGCTCCAAAGTCTCGCGCATGGCTCGTGGTGTCCCGTCCGTTGTTTATCACATTGAGTCCGAAGGCATCGACGACGCGAAGCGGAAGCTCCAGCAGGTTTTGAAACAACTGTAGGAAAGTTGACAAAAAAGGATGTGTACAATATTGTGTACATGTAACATCCGTATCTATGAACTCACACGTTGGAACGACAATTCCGGCTTCTCAAGCAAGAAAAGATTTCTTTGGGATCCTCGAAAAGATTTCGAGTGGGTTTCGATATACGATCACACAAAATGGATATCCAAAGGCAGTGGTTGTGGGAGCGGAAGAATTTGAGTCAATGATGGAAACTTTAGATGTCATGCGAGATCATCCTAGGCTTCTTGAAGAGATTGAAGACGCGCGCAAAGACTATGCGCAGGGAAACTATGTGACGTTGAAAGAATTCCGTCAGGGAAAACGTACGTATGACATACCACCTCGTTCTGCAAGCGCAGGCGCAAAAAGAACTCGATCGAGTCGCACCAAAAGAGAAAAAAAGGATTGAGATGGCTCTCGATGCTCTTGAAGAAGATCCTTTTATTGGCAAGAAACTCTCTGGGGAATTTCAAGGGATTAGGTCTTTTCGTGTCTGGCCATATCGCATTCTGTATGAAATTAAAAAGAAAGAGTTGTTTGTGTTCGTGATCCGCATCGCCCATTGGCAGGGTGCGTATAAAAAATGAGATTTCCGTTATGAATGAAAATAAGCCGTGGTATATCGCTTTTGGTGTGATGGCCATTCTTCTGCTTTTGGCGGTGGTGGCCATGACACTTATCGGCGTTCCTGTGTTTCAGAATCAAACGCTTGTTCAGCCTGCTCCCCAACCCATGTTTGAGCCAACTCTTCAGGAGAAACCTCTGTTTGAAGATCCCGATGTTGAGATAGACACTTCATCGTCAGTCGAGTCACTATGACCTACGTTCCGCGACAAGACCGCATTCGCGAGCTCTTTCCAAATGAGCCTGCCTTTTCTCTACCTAACAGGCCATTGGTTATAACTATTGACTTTTTCGTTATTTTCTGCGATTATAATCCCTGTTCATTCGCTTGAGTCCGGTGTTTTGAGCGTGGCGTCTTGTCCCTTTACGGGGCCGAAACGCCACATTCAAGACTACTCTCGATAAACCGGGCGTCCGCTCGGAGTTGGGAACGTCATTCGTGGCGCTGGAGGGCTATTCCATCATGGAACGCCTCATCGAAATCAAGCAGACCGAACTGAATCCCACCCTTCGCGTGCTCTCCGACGCGGGGGTCACCGTCGAGGATGCCGCCTGGATTCGCCAGGGCAACAACGCGTCCATCGTCGAGGACTTCATCCGCCGGACGCGCAACCGCAACCCCTTCGAGCAGTCGGTGGACGAGCAGTTCGCGGCCCTGCGCAAGCAGAACACCGCCGGCAACTGGGGCATCCCCGAGGAGGTCTTCGACCGTCTCGCAATGACCGCCCCGGCCTGGCCCGCCGGGCGCGACGCCCACCGCTCCTTCACCCTCCGCTTCGGCGAGGGGACCGAGGGAATGGCGCTCACCTTCGAGGTCCACAGCGCCGCCATCAAGCGCGTTCACGGGGAGGCGAAGTTCTGGCGCTGGGAGTTGCTCCACTCGAAGCCGATGCCCTACCAGGGCAAGCTGGTGGATCGCCTCCGGCTCCTGAACGGCGACGCTACCCACCACGCCACGGTGGACTGGTGCATCATCCCCGACCTGTCGGCCTTCCGGGAGCGTCAGGACATCACCTCCGTGCGCGGCCCCAAGTCGCTCGCGGACGAGGGTCTCGTGCTCGCCTGGCTCAACCCCAAGCGCGTCGAGGCCATCGACTACAAGGGGTGGTGCGCCTGGTACTGCGGAGGATACGAGGCGAATGTCCCCGAGGACGACGGCGAGGGGTGGCGGGACGTGGTGGTCGTGGACCGCAACGCCGATTCCGGCGAGGTCAGCCTGCGCGCCGACTGGCGGAGCTACGACGGCCCGGGCTGCTCCGTTCCTTCCCTCGGGTAGTACTCGGAACTTGTCCGGCGGAGCCGGATCAGGCTTCGCCTGAAACACTTGGCGCTCGGTGGGCCTTGGGACCCCGCCCGACTGAACGATGTCCCGCCAGAATGACTCTGTCTGGCTGGCAGTCGTTCGGGCGGGTTGTCCCTTGGCTCTCCGGCGCGAAGCGCCTCGCCGCATCCGGATTTTCGATCCTACGAAGGGTCGCATCTCTCTCCGGGTGCGGCTCTTCTATTTCTGAAAGTTTTGATAAGATGGTCGCGGAAAGTAGGCCAGTGCGCCGTTGTTTACGGATAATGGTCGCCGAAATCTCTTGCAATCCCAATATGCCGTCAGAATCCAGTTTTCCCTTGAAGGTCGGAGCGTGCGGCGCGGATTGACGAGCACTCCGCATTTCATTTTGGAATCGGCCTTCGCTAAAGCTACGTCCGACAAGCCAGCCTCGCGAACGGCGACGGGTTCCGCATAAAATTCAAGGCACGGCCAGCACGGACTGGGGTCCGGAAACCGGCTGGCCTCGGATGCGTCTGTGCCTGGTGTTCCGGAAGAGTGAAGTGTGAAGGGAGGCGTCCCCGAGAACGACAACGAGGAGTGGCAGAACGTGGTGGTCGTGAACCGCAACACCGATTCCGGCAAGGTCAACCTGAACGCCAACTGGCGGAGCAACGACAACCCGGACTACTCCGTTCCTTCCCTCGGGAGTTCTCATCAAGGCAAAGGAGCGCGTTCAAGCGCTCCTTCATGCTATCCGACCGACTTCATCCAACCTCCCAGCATCTTGCCCGTGTCTATCAGCTTCGACTCGACTTTGAGATACTGAACGTTCGTGATGCACTTGCAGTCCTTGCAAAGCCGTACAAGCAGCTTCGCGGTATCGACCTTCGCGCTCGCTTCCTTCAGCCTGACGGACTTCTCCGTCGGAACCGCCGTCGTGGCTGCGCCGAGGAGAAGTTCGAGCGTGGAGAGCAGGTATCGCGAGCACGTCTCCCCGGGGGGGGGGGGGGGGGGGGGGGGGGAAAATGGGGCTTCCTTCATAAGACTGCTGTTAGTGATTTATTCGAGCGAATAGTCGCGATTGAGAATCTACTTTTGGCATGGGAGCGTTTTCGCAAGGGCAAATGCGGCCGGGAAGACGTCATGGTATTCGAACGCCGCCTCGAAGACAATCTTTTCGCCATACGCGATGAACTCCTTTCCGGAACCTACCGGCACGGCCGATATGAACCGTTCACCGTCAACGACCCGAAGCAACGGATAATCCACAAGGCCGGAGTGAAGGACCGAGTTGTTCATCAGGCTATCGTCAACGTCATCGAGCCGTTGTTCGAGGGGCGGTTTATTTTCGACAGCTACTCCTGCCGGGTCGGGAAAGGAACGCACAGGGCGGTACGGAGACTTCGAACGTTCCTGCGCCAGGCATCCCTCAATGGGACGAGGACGGTATATGCGGTGAAATGCGATGTGCGGAAGTTCTTCGCCTCCGTAAACCACGTGGCTCTGCTCGAACTTCTTGCCAAGCGCATCGAAGACGCTGAAACCATGAGGCTTCTTCGCAATATCATCGGAAGCTTTTCCGTTTCGTCTGGTACCGGTATCCCGCTTGGCAACCTCACGAGCCAATTATTCGCAAATGTCTATCTTCACGAACTCGACTGGTTCGTAAAGCAGAAACTTCGTATCGGGTACTACGTCCGCTATTGCGACGACTTTGTGATGCTGGCATTTTCCAAAGCGGAAGGACTGGCGTTAGCTGAGCAGACGGACGCATTCCTTCAGAGTCATCTCAAAGTGCAACTGCATCCGAACAAGGTCCATGTCCGAACGTGGACGCAGGGCGTGGACTTCCTCGGTTACATTTTGTTGCCCGATGCCATCGTTTTGCGGCCAATGACGACGCGCCGCGCAATCCGCCGAGCAACAGTCGAAAACGTCTCATCGTATCTCGGCCTTTGTGTCCACGCCGATGCCTACGAACTCGGACGGGATATACGAAACAGGACAGGGTTGGTCTCACGTTGCAAAGCACGTGCACATTGATTTTCATTCGTCATTCCAATACAGTCATAAAACATGGCTATTGACTAGATGCGACTTTATGAAGGTTATAAGGACAAAAGGGGGCTGCTCTTATCGACAAGATTCAAGGACACACTCAATCTATTCTCTCACGTGTGCATTGTGAGTTCATTGTTTACGTTAGATACAAAAAGAGGTAGTCGAGTTGAAGTCATGTTAAGCTCAAGAGTCACTATGACCTACGTTCCGCGACAAGACCGCATTCGCGAGCTCTTTCCAAATGAGCCCGCTTTTCGTTTACGACAAATTGAGGAAGCTCTGTTTCATCCTTCGGTTCGTGGGTGGAATGACATCACCTCGCTTTCGCTCTCGATGCGGGAGGCGCTCACGGCTTCCGTTCCGTTTCAATCGCTTGCTGTCGTGAAAATTTTCGAGAGCAAAAAACAAGATACGTTCAAGGCCATCGTCAACGTCGAGGGTGACAAGGAAGTTGAAACGGTGCTTATGAAGAATCCGCGTGGAGCGTGGACGATCTGCGTTTCTTCGCAAGTCGGATGTGCCATGGCGTGCGGATTTTGCGCGACGGGAAAGATGGGGCTCATTCGTCAGTTGCACAGCGATGAAATCGTGGATCAGTATCGTCTGTGGCAACACTTCCTTCTCGATCATCCCAAGCTTCCGCCGCGCATCTCCAACGTCGTGTTTATGGGCATGGGAGAACCGCTTGCGAACTATGAAAACGTGAAAGCGACATTGAACACGATTCTTGCTCAAAGCGATCTTGGCAAGACGCGTATCACGGTCTCGACCGTTGGGGTTCTGCCTCGACTAGAGCAACTGCTCAATGACCCTGATTGGCCTCATGTGCGCATGGCGGTTTCGCTTCACTCGGCTGATCCAAAAACACGTAAGGAGATCGTGCCAACTTCCTACGATGCCTTTTTACCAAAGTTGGAAGATTGGGCGAAGCGATACTTGGCACGCTTTGGAAATCGTCGCCATCACCTCACGTTCGAGTATGTGATGCTTTCTGGTGTAAACGACACGCCTCACCACGCAAAGCTTTTAGCGGAGTTTGTGAAACGTATTGGGAATGTGCGTGTGAACCTTATTCCTTACAACTTCACGGGATGTGAATTTACGTGTTCAACTAAAAAAAATCTCGATATGTTTGAAGAGGCTTTGGAAAAATCAGGTGTGACGGTGACTCGTCGTCGCACGATGGGAGAAGATATCGAAGCGGCGTGTGGTCAGTTGGTGCGGAAAGAAGAAGCAAACACGTGATGGGAGTCTCTCACGTGTTGCTGATGGGGAACCGTGTTTTCATTTCGTCGAGACGGCCTTCAATAATCATCTTTCGTTCTTCCTCCTTGTCGAGTTTGTAGATCTCGTCAGACTCGCTGTACTTTGCTTGCGTGAGTCCGTGGCGCTTTGCTTCTTCTGGGGTGATGGGCGAGGCAAGACGCTCAAAAATCACTTGGCAGACTCGTTCGCCCGGATACATGCGGATGACTTGGTTGCCTGCCTCGTTTTTCATGGGGAAGATGAGGTTGCCTTTGTAGTGCGCATCGATGATGCCAGAAAGCGAGAGGTTGATCCCGCGGCGATTCGTTGAAGTTCGAGGAAAGAGGAGAGCCATGAGATTTGGGGAAGAGAGCTCGACATGCTCCAGACTCGTCCCGATGACGAATTCGTTGGGCGTGAGCTCGAAGTATTGTCCGGGCTTCAAGACGATCTCGTCGTATTGCTCTTTGTGCGCCTCACTCTCGTCAATCGAGGTTTTGATGGCCTGCCGTCCGTGCGTCTCGTGCGCTCTCCAATTTTTTGGGATCAAAAACTTGTATCCAAGCCTCAAATCCACCGCATGAGGCTGAAGCTGGAAGCCGTCAATGGCGGGCGTGAAGCGGATGGCGCCGGAGTGAAGCTCTTCAAGGATTTCCTTGCGGGTGAGGATCATACGGGCACAGTTTAGCAAAGGGAGTAGGGAGTAGCCAGTAGGGGGTGCCGAACCAAAAATCACCTCTTGGGTGATTTTCGTGGACATTATTCTGCAATCTTGAGCCCCGGGCCCATGGAAGTCGTCAGAGTGATCTTCTTGATGTAGATGCCCTTGGCGCTTGACGGTCTTACTTTATTGATGAGATTCAAGAGAGCTTCGAAATTTGCTTTGAGGTGTTCGTCGGGGAAGGAGACTTTGCCGATCATCTGATGGACGTTGCCCGTCGCATCGTTGCGGAAGCTGACCTTGCCGCCCATCTGGTCGGCCACCATTTTTTTCACATCCGTTCCAATGGTATCAGTCTTTGGGTTCGGCATAACGCCGCGGGTTCCCAAGATCTTTGCGATCTTTGCGATCTTGGGCATCATGATCGGCGTAGCGATCGCCACATCGAAATCAATCTTGCCCTCTTTAAGGATGTTCGCAATGAGCTCTTCTCCGCCGACGATGGCGGCTCCGGCGGCTTTTGCGTCGGTCTCCTTGTCCGGTTCCACGAACGCCGCCACGCGCTTCATCTTTCCCGTTCCGTGGGGAAGGGTGAGCGTCCCGCGGATGTGCTGGTCTGATTTCTTGACGTCAATCCCGAGGCGCACATGCACTTCCACACTGGCATCGAATTTCACTTTGGAAGAGGCCTTCACGAGCGGGATGGCTTCTTCAAGCGAGTAAGTCTTTTTGAGGTCGAGCTGTTTCATGGTCTCGATATAACGATGACTGCGCTTTCTTGTCTTGGTAGCTTTCTTCATAGATCGTGGTACTTCGGCAGAGCCGAACCCCGCCAAAGGCGGAGGAGCCCATCCGCACAAAACGGATGGTCCCACAAATTAAGAATGAAATTATTCAACGATCTGAACGCCCATCTGGCGCGCCGTTCCGGCAATGATCTTCATGGCGGCTTCGATGTCCTGCGTATTGAGGTCGGGGAGCTTTTTCTCCGCGACTTCGCGTAGCTGTGCCTTCGTCAACTTTCCGATTTTCTCCGTGAGAGGATTGCCGGCTCCTTTTGCTATGCCGGCCGCTTTCTTGATGAGGTCGGAAGCCGGAGCCACCTTTGTGACGAAGTCGAAGGTGCGGTCTTCATAGACATTGATGATGATTGGCACCGTTTCTCCGCGGCGGTCTTGCGTTGCCGTGTTGAACCGACTGACGAAATCGGAAATGTTGAGTCCGTGCTGTCCGAGAGCCGGTCCCACGGGCGGGGCGGGCGTGGCCGCGCCTCCGGGTATTTGAAGCTTGATTTGCGTAACAAGTTTTGCCATAACCTTTCTTTTTAAGTGGATTCCCGAATGGTCGGGCAACCACGGTTATTAACTGAATGGCGGGAGTGTACCTTACGACTTCTTTACCTGCAAGAAGTCGAGTTCGACCGGCGTCTCGCGTCCGAACATGGACACAAGGACCTTGATCTTGCCGCGAGCTTCGTCGATTTCCGCGACCTTTCCTTCCGTGTTCTTGAACGGTCCGTCCACGATTTCGATCACGTCGCCCTTCTGCACATCGAGTTTGAATTCCGGATCATCCACGCCCATGCGCTTTTGAAGAGCCGCCATTTCCTCTTCCGAAATCGGGGTGGGGATCGTGCCGGTTCCGATAAAGCCCGTTACGTTAGGGGTGTTGCGCACCACATACCACGAGTCGTCGGTTACGATCATTTCCACGAGCACATAACCAGGGAAAATCTTTTCCTCGACCACGCGGCGTTTGCCGTTTTTGATCTTGATTTTCTTTTCCTTGGGAACGAGGACGTGGAAGATTTTGTCTTCCATATCCATGGATTCGATGCGTTGCTGAAGATTGTGCGTGACGTTCTCTTCGTATCCGGAGTACGTGTGGATCGCGTACCAGCGGCGACCCAGTTTGGTTGTTTCGGCTTGCTTGGCCATAGAAAAGAGCTGTGTATGTATGAGAGATGAGAGCCGTGATAATTAATTAGGAGGCGAGGTTGATGAGAGCGGAGAGACCTTGATTAAAAGCGATGTCGAGAAGGAAGAAGAAGACGCCGATTCCCACACTGATAAGAACGACTATGAGAGCATACTTATTCGTCTCATGACGCGTGGGCCAGGTGACTTTTCCAAGTTCCTCCTTGGATTCGCGCAGGTAGCGGAAGAGAGCGTTGTTTGCGATGTGCATAAGTATTTAAAAACGGCCCGTCGGCCAATTCGAGAAGACTATACGCCATCCTCAAAAATGCGTCAAGCGTCAATATCGTTTGTGACGAAACCCGCCGACAATGACGAAATCCCGGCTCGAGACGGGCGATGAACTGGGGATTCATTGTTGTCTCGCCGACGCGAGTTCTAAATATCCAAATTTTTCACTCGCTTGGCGTGAGTTTGGATAAATTTTTTGCGAGGGGCGACTTCGGAGCCCATGAGGGTTTCAAACAGCGCGTCGGCTTTGGAGGCGTCTTCAATCGTCACGCGCTTCAAGAGGCGTCCGGCCGGATCCATCGTGGTTTCCCAAAGTTGATCCGGATTCATTTCTCCCAAACCTTTGTAGCGCTGGATGGCGACTTTTCGTCCGCCAATGACAACCGACTCGATTTCCTCTTCTCCCGCGCGAGGTTCTTCTTCGAGCATCTCGTCTTTTGCCTCTGTCATGACCTGCTTCTTCTGCGTGGTCTCCGTCTTCATCTTTCCGAACTCCTCCAAAATCTTCTCCTTCCCCTCATCCGTATAAGCATAGCGCACCTCCTTGCCGAACCCGATGCGATAGAGAGGAGGCTGGGCGAGATAGATGTGTCCGTGGTGAATCAGATCGGGGAAGTGGCGGAAGAACAGAGTGAGAAGGAGAGTGGAAATGTGTGCGCCGTCCACGTCAGCATCCGTCATGATGATGACGCGGTGATAGCGGAGTTTTTCCAAGTCGAACATCTCGCCGATGTTAGTGCCAAGCGCAATGACGAGATTTTTCACTTCATTGTTGTGGAGGATTTTATCAAGGCGTGCGCGCTCCACGTTCAAAATCTTCCCTCGCAGGGGAAGGATGGCCTGAAAGTCGCGGTCGCGTCCCTGCTTGGCGCTTCCTCCGGCAGAGTCTCCCTCGACGATGTAGAGTTCGCACTTGTGCGGATCGCGGTTGGAACAATCGGCGAGCTTGCCCGGGAGCGTCATGCCCTCGAGCGCGCCCTTGCGCAGGACCGTGTCGCGCGCGGCGCGTGCGGCGCGGCGGGCTTCTGCGGCGATGAGGCATTTTGAAAGGATAGCCTCAGCGTCTTTGGGATGTTCCTCAAGATAAATTTTCAACGCTTCCGCAAAAACGGCTTCGACCGCCGTGCGGGCTTCCGGATTGCCGAGCTTGCCTTTGGTTTGTCCTTCGAATTGCGGATCGCGGAGTTTCACGCTGATGACGGCCGTGAGTCCTTCGCGCACGTCGTCGCCGGAGAGGTTATCGTCTTTCTCCTTCAAGATGCCTTTTGTGCGGGCGTAGGTGTTGAGTTCGCGCGTCAAGGCTGCGCGAAAGCCAATCAAGTGCGCCCCACCTTCGGGGTTATAAATGTTGTTCGTGAAGCAGTACATGGATTCGTGATATTCCTCCGTGTACTGCAAAGCAACCTCCACGTCGATGTCGGATGCATCGTCGTGTTTGAAGATGTAGAAGACGTTTTCGTGCTTGGCGGCTTTTTTGTGGTTGAGATGTCGGACAAAACTGGCGACGCCTCCTTCGAAATAGAATGCGTGGACACGGCGTGCCTCTTCACGCTCATCCGCGATGATCACCTTGATGCCTTTCGTGAGGTAGCTCTGCTGGCGCAAGTGGTCAATGACGGTTTTCCAATCGAAGACGACGGTTTCAAAAATGGATGCGTCTGGTTCAAACGTGATGGTTGTTCCGGCGCCTTTGGCTTTCTCTCCTTTTTTCACTTTATGTTGCGGCTTGCCGAGCTTGTATTCCTGGCTCCAGATGTAGCCGTCGCGCTTCACCTCGGCTTTCACATACGTCGAGAGCGCGTTGACAACTGAAACGCCCACGCCGTGCAGTCCGCCGGAAACTTTGTATCCGCCTCCGCCGAATTTTCCTCCGGCGTGGAGTTTGGTCATGACGAGTTCGAGCGCGGAGACTTTGAATTGCTTGTGGATGTCCACCGGAATGCCGCGGCCGTTGTCCTCAACCGAAACGCGGTTGCCAGGGAGAAGCGTTACGATGATGGTGTTGGCATGTCCGGCCATCGCCTCGTCGAACGAGTTGTCCACGACCTCCCAAATAAGGTGGTGGAGTCCCTGCGGTCCCGTGGAGCCGATATACATGCCAGGACGTTTCCGAACCGGATCGAGTCCTTCCAGAACCTGGATTTCCTTTGCGCTGTAGTCGGACACCTTCGTCTCCTTTGCGCCTCTTATAACCTTTTTTGCCATACGTTTTGTCAAAATGAATGTCCACAGAGTAGCACGGAGAACGGGTTTTTGGAAGGGGAATCTGGTATCATCATGTGACATGAGTGGCAGGAATAGCATTGCTTTCATTGACGGACAGAACCTCTATATGGGCACAAGGACGGGAAACGATCCTTGGACAGTGGATCTGTTTCGGTTTCGACGCTACTTGAAGGAAAAATACAGTGTCGAGCGCGCTTACTATTTTCTTGGGTTCATGAACGAAGAACGGCAGGATCTTTATGGCAAGATCCAGGAGGCAGGCTTTATCCTTGTGTTTAAACAGCACAATCCTGCCATGCAGGGAGAAAAAAAAGGAAACGTTGACACGGACATCGTCTTTACAGCCATGAGGAAGCTTTATAAGAGAGAAGATTTCGATCGAATCCTGTTGGTTTCCGGAGATGGCGACTATAAGATTCTTGTTGATTTTCTCATTGAAGAAAATCGGTTTGAAAAGATTCTTTTTCCGAATAGGCGTTTTGCCTCGTCACTCTATCGAAGACTTCCGACACGGTTTTATGATTATCTTGAAAGTACAGATATCAGAAGCAAAATCTGTAGAGTAAACAAAAACAAAGAAGGGTCCCCTTAGGCAATTAACCGTTCGGATTCCCTTCGTCTTAATGTGTTTGAAATATACTAGGAATTGTCGTCCGTGTCAAGTTCAATACGGATACAGAGATTTCGACGGTTCTGGTATACTCTGTGCACTATGGATGATCTCTCCTACGAAGTTCCCGAAGTGAAAGCGACGGAAAAGTTTTACCGGCGTTCGCGATGGTGGATTTCTCATCGTGAACGTCTCAAGCGCATCGGCCTTGGGGTGTGGATTGCCCTTGATCTATTTTTGGTTGCCTTCGCTCTGTGGGTGTTTGTCGATACGTTTTTAATCCGCTACGAATCCGAACGCGGGCTTCTGCGTTCCATGCTCGTAGAAAATCCCAATACGCTCTACGCCAACTCCCAGGCGCTTTCGGCCAGGCCGCTCACGATTGACGGCGCGCCGACCATTCTTGCTTCGGGTGACGGCGCCTACGACTTCGTCGGGTTCGTGACGAATCCCAACAAAGACTGGCGAGCGGAGGTTGCCTACCAGTTTACCTACGGCGCGGAGGAATCCACAGAACCAGAAATGGCTCTTGTGTATCCAAACGAAACGAGGCCGATCCTTGCTCTCGGAGTGGAGAGCGCGCGTCCGGCGAACGCGAAGTTGCGCGTCCTCTCTCTGCGCTGGCACCGTATTGATCCTCACGCCATTCCCGATTTCTCCGCATGGAAGGCGGAACGTCTCAACCTCGTCGTAGCGGACGCGGAGTTTTCTGGGATCTCGGGAGGCGGAGAGACGCTCGGGCGCTCGACGTTTTCCGTAACAAACCGGAGTGCCTTTGGGTACTGGAGTGTCCCCCTTGCCGTCCTCTTGAAGCGCGGCTCTGCCATTGTCGGGGTTTCAACCACGTCTTTGGAGCAACTCGAAGCCGGGGAAACGCGCCGCGTGAATCTCACATGGTTCGAATCCATTCCGGGAGTCGGCGAGATCGAGGTTGTGCCGCTTCAGAATCTCTTTGACGCGTCAAATGATCTTCCCGCGCGCGCGGAGCGATCTCTCGACACTCGCGCCAACTTTGGCCAATGAGATCTAACTTTCTTCGACAGTTCGATTGGTGGATGGGACTTTCCGTCCTTGTCCTCGTCGCGTTCGGATTCGCGGCGATTTATTCCGTCGCTCTTTCGCAGTCACTCGGGGAGTTTATCTCCTTGAAGAAACAGGCGATCGCTCTTGGGATCGGTCTTGTGCTCATTATCGGACTTGTTGGGAGCAACTACCGCGTGCTCTTGAGCTTTAGCCCGCATCTCTATGTGCTGGGAATTCTTCTCCTTCTCGCCGTCCTTTTTTTTGGTGAGACGGTTCGGGGAACGACTGGGTGGTTTCGTCTTGGCGGGTTCAGTTTTCAGCCGGTTGAGTTTATGAAGCTCGCTCTGATTCTCGTTTTGGCTCGGTACTTTTCCGGACGACAAGGGTTATCTCTTAGGTGGAGAGAAATTTTTGCGACGGGAGGGCTCGCGTTGTTCCCCTCCGCGCTTGTTCTTTTTCAGCCTGATTTGGGATCCGCATTTGTGCTCATCGCCACTTGGGGGGTTCTCCTCCTCTTTGCACGCGTGTCCAAACGTCAGCTTCTGATCCTTCTTGGCATCGCCATCTTCCTTGCCGCCGCGGGCTGGCAATTCGGCCTCGCGGATTATCAGAAGGCGCGGTTGACATCCTTTCTTGATCCCGCGTCTGATCCGTTGGGTCAAGGCTACAATGTCGCTCAATCGGTGATTGCCGTGGGTTCCGGCCAGTGGTTCGGCCGCGGATTGGGATTCGGTTCGCAAAGCCAGTTGCGGTTTCTTCCGGAGGCGCATACGGATTTCGTATTGGCCGTCATTGCCGAAGAGCTGGGCTTTGTGGGTCTCGCGCTCGTCTTTGCCGCCTTTGCCGTTCTCTTCTGGCGCCTGGGGCTGTTGGCTTCGCGCGCGGCGGACGGCTTTACCGTTTTTCTTGTGTTGGGAATCGGGACGACCGTTTTTTTGCAGTTTGCGGTGAATGTCGGAATGAATCTCGGGCTCATGCCGGTAACCGGAATCACCTTGCCATTTGTGAGTTATGGCGGTTCTTCTCTCGTGTTGTTTCTTGTCATGATCGGGATTGTGGAAAGCGCTTCGCTCCGTCTGTCGGTTTTCCAGGAACGAGACAGAATGGTAAACTGAAGCCATGTGAAAAGATCTTCTCTTCCCAAAGAAACGCTCCGGCTCCTTTCGTATTGTCCGCTTTGCAGGGAGACGGGTCAGGGCGTTGAAGCGAACATCCTCGGTTCGGAGGGGAATTTGTGCGTGTGGCATGTTCGGACGCGGTCGTGCGGGCACGCGCTGTTGGCTATGGTTTTGAAGAACAAGGAACTGGTGAGCGCGGTCGGCATTGCGACGGATCTTTCGGCGGAGGATGTCCTGCGCGTCATGAACCAGAAATCCGTTTCGATTGACGACGTCCTGTGCGCCCACCAGTCCTTTGGTGACACGGCATTTTTGGAGCGCCTTTTGATGATGATTTGACAAAATGGCTGATTTCTGATACTTTTCGCTCCTTATTCTTTTTAATTTCCTCGTTGAGCACGGCGTTTTGCGGCTATTTCATGGCCTTAA
>Ga0076001_103_pt1 | contig 49358 bp, 42 predicted proteins | sample RifGroA2_FD_68047 | JGI IMG/M metagenome (GOLD analysis project Ga0076001, IMG submission 68047) | Parcubacteria bacterium GW2011_GWA2_53_21 | reverse complement strand
GTAACGCGCAGGCGGCTTCGTCTCGTGTCCCTGCGGTTTTAGCGAGACGCACGAAAGGACGTCGCCTTCCTTCATCTGCGGGAGCACGCGATCCTCGCCACTCTCTTCCTCGTCGGAGCCTTCCATGTACACGGCCATGTAACCGGCGAATTCGACGACGCGTCCGGAGGCCGCGAAGATTCCGATTCCGTTCGAGAGGAGGACGCGTGTGTTTTTCAGTTTGGCTGAGAGCATTTGCGAGGCCAGAGTGCGTTTCCAGATGAGCTCGTAAAGTTTCAATTCCGTCGGATTGAGATCCGCCGCGATATCCTTGGGATGGCGGAATGTTTCGCCAGCCGGTCGGATTGATTCGTGGGCTTCCTGCGCGTTTTTGACCTTCGTTTTGTACTCGTTGGCGGCGGAGGGGAGGAACTCGGCGCCGAAATCTTTCTTCACGCCCTCTCTTGCCGCCCCGATTGCCTGTTCGGAGAGGAACGTCGAGTCGGTGCGCATGTAGGTGATGTAGCCGCGTTCGTAGAGAGCTTGCGCCGTGCGCATGGTTTCCTTCGCGGAGAGGTTCAGCTTGCGGGCAGACTCCTGCTGAAGAGTGCTCGTGGTAAATGGAGCCGAGGGTTTGGAGACCATCGGTTTTTCTTCCACGGAAGAGACTTTCCATGCCTGCTCTTTCCATGCTTTGGCAAAAGCGTTCGTCTCGGCTTCGTCAAGAAGCCGCACAGACTTTGCCTTAGCCGCGTCGTTCAACGTTCCCGTTTTGGGATCAAAATCTTTTCCGGTTGCAACGGATTGTCCGCCCACTTCGACAAGTTTCGCCTCGAATCCCTCGGAGGCTTTTTCAAATGATCCGGCGAGATCCCAATAAGCCGCTTTGACAAATCGCATCCGCTCGCGCTCGCGTTCGACGATGAGGCGGGTCGCCACGCTTTGCACGCGTCCGGCGGAGAGTTTGGGAGCGACTTTGCGCCAGAGAATGGGGGAGATCAGGTAGCCGTAGAGGCGGTCGAGAACGCGCCGAGCTTGTTGGGCATCCACAAGACGCTCGTCGAGCGGACGCGGATTTTTGATAGCGTGCTCAATGGCGCTCTTGGTGATCTCGTGGAAGACGATGCGCTTGATCTTCTCTGGCTTGATCTTCAAGACATCGGCCAGGTGCCATGAGATTGCTTCTCCTTCGCGGTCTTCGTCCGTGGCGAAGAGGATGTCGTCGGCCTTCTCTGCGGCGTCCTTAAGTGCTTTCACATGCTTGCGCGACGCGGGAGGAATTACGTACTTGGCCGCGTAGCCGTGTTCGACGTCCACGCCCAAGTCGCTCTTGGGAAGATCGCGGATGTGCCCGAACGAGGACAGGACTTTGTAGTCTGTGCCAAGAAACTTGGTGATCGTTTTTGCTTTCGTCGGAGATTCGACGATGACGAGGGTAGACATGGGGCGGGGTGAGGGGGTGATTATTGTGTCGTAGGATTTCAGAGATAGAAGAAATCGTCAAGAAGGAAGAGAGAAAATAAATCACAAATGACAAGTACCAAAGGGCAAACAAATCCTAAGCTCCAAGTTCCAACTTACAAACGCGAAACGTTTGAGAGTTTTTGCATTGTGATTTGGAACTTAGAATTTGTTTGCCCTTTGGTACTTGTCATTTGGATCTTATTTGTTTGTCCCTTTCGTGTTTTCTCATTTATTTTCTCCGATATCTATTCCCTCCAACCTCCACCACGCCATCCCGAAGCTCCAATGCCGTCAGGGTGGAGAGAACGAGCGGGGTGGGGAGGGAGCTTTCGCGGGCGAGATCGTCCACATGTTTGGGCTCGCGCGTGAGGTGGGCGAGGAGAGTGGCTTCGGTTGCATTTTGAGGTTCCAAAGGCTTGCGGATCGTGTCGTCCTCGGGTGGTTCGACGTTTAAAACTTCAAGGATATCTTTGGCACAGGTAACGGCGTGCGCGCCTTGACGGATGAGGCGGTTGGGGCCGAGCGAAAGGGGAGAGGTGATGGGGCCGGGGACGGCGAGCACTTCGCGGTTTTGGTCGAGCGCACTTCGGGCGGTGATGAGCGAGCCCGATTTTTCCGCCGCTTCGACGACGAGGGTTGCTCGCGCCATGCCAGAGATGATGCGGTTGCGCACGGGGAAGTGGTTTTTAAGCGATGGCGTGCCGATAGGGAACTCGCTCATGATGCCTCCTCCTCCCATGACCATGCGCCCAGCGAGGTGCCGGTGGCGGGACGGGGAGAGGCTGTCCCAGTCGCATCCGCCCGGGAGGACGCCCCATGTGTGCCCCGCCTTCTCGACGGCGAGATGGTGTGCGCGTCCGTCCACACCGATGGCCAGACCGCTCACGATGCCCACGCCCGCGCGGATCAATTCCGGGACGAGTTCCTCAAGCGCGCGTTCGCCGTAAGGAGACATGTCTCGGGAGCCGACGATGGAAAGAAGCGTCTCATGCGGTTTGGGGAGCGAGCCTCGGACGAAGAGGACGGCCGGCGGGTCGTGAATCTCGGAGAGGAGCACCGGGTAACGTTCGTCTCCGAAGGGAACGGCTTCGAGTCCGTGTTCGGCTACGCGCTGTGCCTCCGCGTCGGGAGAGATTGTGGGACGCACGGCGACGAATTCGGAAGCGAGGTTTGGGTGGACGCCGGCGCGCAAAAGGTCGTCCCGCGGTGCGCGCCACGCCTCGGCAAAAGAAGGGAAGTTGTCGCGGATGCGTCCGAGATGCACGGCGCCGAATTTATGAAATCGGGTGAAGGCGAGGAGATAAGGGAGGTCGGTTAGGTCGGTCATAATGTGCTATTCTAACACAAGAGAGCCTTGACGCAGACCTCTGTCTCTGTTAGGCTCGGCTCTTCGTTTTCGGCTGAATCCACGGCCGAAACGCAAGACGGACCTTTATAAGAAGGGAACCACGAAGATGACCGCCAGGATGATTGTCGGCTTCGCTCCCGAGTCCTCTGATGCCCTCACCCCCCCTCTCCATGGCGCCCTCGACGCGCCCGATCCCGAGGAGCACCAGCCTCCGGTTCGTCTCGACTCCGGCGAGGAGATCCCTTCGTTCGACCTCGAGGAAGTCATCCCCACCGCAGACGAAGACGGCGTGCCCACTGGCATCGCGCGGGGGCAGGACGAAGCTTCGCCCCAGCAGATGGGCTACCCGGCCGCGCTTGCGCGGGCCGAGGAGCGCTGGCCCCACGGCTACTCCGTCGATCGCGAGGAGTGGGCACAAGTCACTTCCGGGACGAGTCGTCACCTCAGCCAGCCAAAGTACCTCGCACTCGAGGCCAAGCTCAACGCGGCGGAGGAAGCGAAGTTCGCCTCCAGCCGCGATCACTTCTTCGATCAGCTCAAGGAGGCTCACTCCAGCGCGGACGAAGCTACCCTCCGTCGCGCCGCCCGCTGGATCGCGGGAGAGACGAACGACGAGAACCGCAAGGCGTTCAACTCGCTCGGCCCGACCGCGAGGCTGGCCGACCGGACGGAGGGCGATGAGCTCGAACCCGACGAGACCTTCGACATGGATGAGATGCACAAGCTCGCGCGCGAGCTGGACGAAGAGCGAGACGCGACGTCTGACGTCGAGCGCGGATCAGCCCGCGTGATCCCCGAGGACAGCGACTCCTACAGGATCGACGAGTCCTTCGCACGGACTGCCGGGACGCTTCTGCGCCTGCCCGAGGAGACCGTCTACCCCATGGAGTACCGCTCCGCGGAGCGGCTCCTGCGCACGGTCTTCTCCGAGATGTCCGAGGCTCGCCGCCGGATCTGCGCCATCGCGCTCTCCGGCGTGACGAGCTACGTGTCCGAGGATGAGCCCAGGGAGGCCATCGCCATCACGGCAAGCGACATCGAGGCGTGGGTCGCCGAGGTGGACCGTGAGCGTGCGGACCGTGATGCCCGACACGAGGAGATCGCGGGCGCTGTCGAGGCGCGCGTGTCCGAAGCCGTCCGTGGCTTCTCTGCCCAGCTCGACGAGCCGTGGTACACCACCGCGGCCGGGAAGATCTCGGCCGCCGCAATCCTCCTCATCATCCTCCTCGCCGGCTGGTACGTCGTCGCCGACCACCTCGCTGTTCAGCGGATCAGGGAGAAGCGCGACGCGGCCGCCGCCGAGATCGGCACGGTTCGCACGCCCAACGGCGAACTCGCCACTGTGACGACCGCCGAGGAGCTCTACGCCACTGCTGGCGTCTCCGAAGATGCCGACGAGCGTGAGATACAGATCGTCGCGAGAGTCGCGGGTCATGAGGGGCGTCTCACGGCGATTGAGAGCCGCGACTCCGCTCTCGAAGACGATCGCGACAGAGCAGTCGGTGAGGTGGTCATCGAGCGTGACCAGCGTGTTCGCACCGAAGTCGCCTTCGATGCGCTCGAGGAGCTTCGCCGTCAAGAGCAGGCCGAGTACAGCCTGCGTCAGGGCGAACTCGAGTCCAAGCTCTCCCGCGCCGAGCGCGCTCTGGGCGTTGCCGCGGGAGATGCAGAGACAGCCAAGGTGCTCTACAAGGATCACGTTCGGGCGGGACGCTGCGGCGATCCGCTCGACGAGGCCCATCCGGCAGATGCCGATGCTGACCGCGCGCACTACCAGTGCGGCTTCGGCCTCATCCTGTGCGACGGCCGCTTGCCCAGCCAAGCCGACAACTGCCGGCGCGTCGTCAAGCGCTGACTCGCTCCTCCCCTCTTCCTTCTCGTCCCGCAACGCGGGATTCAACAAGCCCGTCGGTACAACCGGCGGGCGCTTCTTATTTATACGACCTATAGGTCACAGGGGACCTGTACTCTTCATTGCGTGCTCCACAATTTCCGGCAAGCGTGCTGATTCCTGTGCGCTCCACTTTGTCAGCACCCAGTCTTCGAGGGGCACGTTATTATTCTCCGGCCGGCCGATGCCCACGCGCACGCGAGTAAAGTTTCCGCCGATGTGTTCGATCAAGGACTTCACGCCGTTGTGTCCGGCACTGCCTCCGTCCTCCCTCACGCGGATTTTCCCAAACGGTAAGTCGGCGTCGTCGTAGATAGCGATGATGCGATCTGGCTTCTGCCACCCTGCCACCGCTTGCACGGCCTCTCCGGAGCGGTTCATAAACGTCGTCGGTTTGACGAGGATCAATCTTTGCGAAGACCCTTCGACAACCCGCCCGTACCGAACGGGTACGTTCGGGCGGGGCTCGAGATGACAAATGGCGATCTCCGCTCGCAACTTTTTCTTCTCCGAAAAACTTGTCCCACAGCGACGCGCAAGTTCGTCCACAACCAAAAATCCCGCGTTGTGCCGCGTGCCCTCGTACGCTTTCCCGAAGTTGCCGAGCCCGACGATAAGCGTCGTGCCTCTAGCCGGCTTGGACGGGTTTGACGTGAATAATGATGGGGGTGCCTTCAAGCCCGAACTCATCATGGAAGCGATTTTCGAGATAACGGACATAGGATTCCTGTAATTTTTTCTTGTGGCGCGACTTGAGAGCGAGCTCGAAGCGCGGGGGAGCCGTGCCGATTTGCTTGAGCCCCAGAATTTTGGGAGGCGCCGAGCCCATGCCTTTTGCCGGGCGATGGTGGATGATGGCGCGTTTCAAAAACGTCTCAAGCTCCTCGTCGGTAAATTCGGCAAAGCGATGACGCTGAACGGTGTCTATCACGTCGAATAATTTTTCAACGCGCGATCCGGTCAGGGCGCTCACGAAGACGACAGGCGCGTTCTGCAACATGGGGAGCATGAATCGCAATTCGTCCGCCGCTTCCTTCATCGTATTCGTTTCTTTGCCTCCGATCAAATCCCACTTGTTGACGACGATGATGGTGCCCGCATGAGACTCGGCCAACTTGCCCGCCAAAATGCGTTCCTGCGCGCCTATGGCGTTCTGCGCTTCGATCACGAAGAGGACGACGTCGGATCGTTTAATGGACTGAAGGCTCTTTTTCACCGCCTGGGTTTCGAGCCCGGTGAGTTTTTTGCGCAGGGACGAGCGCCGAATGCCGGCGGTGTCCACAAATACGTAGTCGCGTCCGTCGTGAGTCATGCGCGTGTCGTTGGGCTCGCGCGTCGTGTGTTCGACCACGCTCACAATGAATCGCTCTTCGCCCAGAAGTTTGTTGAGGATGGAGGACTTTCCCACGTTGGGTTTGCCGATGACGGTGACGCGCGTGGCGACCATGTCTACGATGTCCGCGGCCGGCTTGCCGACGGCCTTAAGACGCTCGAAGATCTCGTCGAGGAGGTCGCCCACGCCGTGTCCGCGCGCGGCGCTCACGCGACGGGGTACGCCATACCTCCACGTCCACGCATCGTCCTCCCGATCGCGCGCCGCGGAGGTATCGGCTTTGTTGACGGCAATAACGAACGGCTTTCCGAGGGACTCGATCTTTGCCCCGAACGCTCGGTCGAAATCAGTGAGCGGCACCTCGCCGTCCACGAGAAAGAGCACCACATCGGCTTCCCGCATGGCGACGTCGCTCTGGCGCAGAATTTCCGCCTCAATGTCGCTCGGGTGACGGATGTCCACGCCGCCGGTGTCAAGGACGCGGATCACGCGCGCTCGCCAGATGCATTCTCCTTCAGCGCGGTCGCGCGTGGTTCCGGGGACGGGAGAGACGAGCGCTTTGCGGGATTCAAGAAGACGGTTAAAGAGCGTTGATTTCCCAACGTTGGCGCGTCCGACAATGGCGATGGTTGGCAAAGGCATAGTTATCGAATCACTTTCACGCTACTGTGCCCGAGGATGATGAGAAAATCAACGCCTTCTCCCAGGGCTGTCTCTTTGGCGGAGTCGTTCGTGAGCGTGAGATGGTCGGGGACGATCCCTTCAGAAAGAAGCCAGCCTGGAGCGGAAAGGGAAATGTCTGCGGCGAGGAAATCCGAGAGTGCGATCAGTTCCATCTTGTGCGCGCCGTCGGTCAAGTCGTAAATGAGCGTGCGTTCTTGGTTCGTAACGGTGGCGTTTCCGACGTCTCCGACCTCGTACCCCTGAAGCGCCAGGAGCGCGGCGGCTTGTGTGGCCAAGCCGGAAATGTCGGTGCCGTTTTGCAGTTCGATCCTGATGCCTCTGGGCGCGGCATCCGGAAGCTGGATAATCTCGTCATCCGCCGTGAAGATGTTTTCCGCGATCGTCTGCAAGGGTGTCCAATCATTGCCCCGTGGGAGAATCACATAAGCGCCGTTCACCGTCGTTTCATAGAGTGGGCTGCCCGGAGCAGTGGTGAGAACGACGTTGCCGATCTCGTCGCTGTCGAAGATGTTCCCAAGGTTGGCGAAGCGGATCATTTCCCATGTGGACATGTTCGTGCGGATGTTATCGTTGAAGGTGTCAATCAGACGGGCAATGCGGGCGGGGTTCAGGAGCGTCGTGGGGGAAAGGAGTTTGCGTTTGACGGCGAGGATCACCTTTTGCTGGCGCGCCGCGCGGGCGAAGTCGGATCCTTCGTTGTTGTTGCCGTGCCGCGAGCGAACAAACCGCAGAGCCGTTTCTCCGTCCATGTGCGTGATGCCTTGTGCGAATTCAAGCGCGATCACGGTGCCTTCGCCGTCGTCAATGGGATAGGCGGGATCTGTGAAGGTGCGTTCGACGTCTATGTCCACGCCGCCGATGGCATCAATGAATTCTTCAAAGCCCTTGAAGTCAACCTTGACCCAGTAGTGGACGGGCTGGTCGAAGACTTCGCCGATCGTTTTTGCGGCGAGCGTGGGGCCGTAGCCGTTTCGCTGTTCTTCGCCGTATGCGTTGACGTGGTTCACTTTGCGCCAGCCGTAGCCTTCAAGCGGCACCGAGAGGTCGCGCGGAATGGAGAGCATGCCGACTTCTTTTGTGGACGGACGCACGGAAGCGAGGATGATGGTGTCGGTGAGTTCCGGTCCGTCGTGTCCGGCGCCTCCGATGCCCAAGATGAGGAAGTTGACGCGGTCTCCTTCCTCGCCTTTCAGCTCTTTGTCTGCGCTCACGACGAGTCCGCGAACGGTTCCAAAAAACGACGGATGTCCAGTCCCGTCCTCGTCTCCATTCGAAGTGAAGGAAAACACAATGCCCGCGATGAGCGTGAGGGCGATGATAGAAAGCGTAAACCGGCGAAACAAAAAGAACGGTCGCCGCCCTTTCGAGTGTACCGTTTCACTCGTGTCCTCAAGAAGATTAATCTGATCTTCATCCATACCGATCGCATTATAGCAAAGGGAGTAGGGAGTAGGGAGTAGGCGGTAGTGGTGAGGGTTGCCAAAACGCAAAAAGATTCGTAGACTGCCTTGAGCGCGGGTGTATAGCTCAGTTTCCACCAAATGCGGATCCGCCTTTGGTGGAGGTTACCCGCCCGAACGACCGAACGACCTTGTCCTTGATGGGTGTATAGCTCAGTTGGTTAGAGCGCTACGTTCACATCGCAGAGGTCCGTGGTTCGAGTCCACGTACACCCACCATGGAGGGCGTCGTTCGGTCGGGCGGGGAGCGCTACGTTCACATCGCAGAGGTCCGTGGTTCGAGTCCACGTACACCCACCAGAGCCGATCCGAACATCTCGGATCGGTTTTGTTTTTTTCTCGGTCGGGGTACACTGTGGGTATTATGGGGTCGTGGAAAAGACAACCAGAACCTGCGTCTGAATCGCCGAACATTGCACAGGAGCCGACGCGAGAGATGTCTCGAGATGCAGTTCTTCATGACGATGAATTTTCCGATAAGGATCTTGAGGATCATCTGCGGGAAGCCCGCGAGCATCTTGGACCGATGAATCCGGAGAGAGGAACGAGCGGCGAAAAGCACGAACTCCCCATCGTCATTGAAGGTCTACCGGACATCGGCCCGGATGGTCGGTTTCTTTTATGGAGCATGGAGGGCGAGGACGGGGAGATCCATCATGAATTGCAGACATCTTCCTCGAGAGGGGAGCGGCGCGTGGACGCTCGAGACGCTCTCAATCCTCATATCCTGTCCACGCTCAAAGAGTTTAACCCTTTTCACAGTCGAGCCTGGATGGGGGAGTATGTGTATTCCAGGCGCAACTCGATCAGACCGAAAATTCCAATGCAAAGAAGAAAAGACGGGGGGATAGACTATGAAACGTTTCCGTTCGATCTGCCCAAGAGCGTGAAGGTTCATGGCGTTGAATACGCGTACCATAGCGTGATTGGCCGCGGCGGTATGGCTGGAGCGTTTCTCTATCGCTCAAAAGAACACGTACACGAGAAGATCGTCTTGAAAGTTGCCATCATGTCTTTGTTGCGGCCGTATCAGGAAGTGCGGGCTATTGAAGAAACGACCTATCATGCCGTGCTGAATCCAAGGTTTGATGCAGACGGGAAAGCCATTTCGCCTCTGGCTCGCGCTATTCATCGGTCGGACGGCAGAAAACCAGGAGCGGGATCAAGGCGTTTTGTGGAGTACATTGACAGTGTTTACCTCCGGCCGAAAATGTCGTCCGATCGAGCCGTGGGGACGTTCATGGAGTATTTAGACTGGGGCAATCTTGCGAGAACCATTGCGGACGAACAGCCTCACAAACTTCGTGAGTCGTCGGAGAAGGATGCCTATCGCAAATTTCTTTCAAAGGCGGTGCAGGATGGGGTGGATCTTGCCGAGGGGCTTGTGGAACTTCATGCCGCTGGCATTGAGCATCGCGATCTCAAGCCGGAAAACGCCGTTCGAGGAAACGATGGTGGTTTGCGCATCATTGATCCCGGCATCGCGCGCGGCGAGACGGTTCGAGCTTTGCGCGCTGTGGAGGAGCGAGTCAGTGCGAGGAGGAGAGAGGATCAAGAAAGGAATGTCGAGCGCGACCTTCATGCCAAGATCACGAACGATGCAAAGGGGTTGTATCTGCTTGCCGTGACCAGAGGCGAGGGATTTACTCGCTTGCCGGAGGCTCTTGGGCGCATCATGGAAAAGAAAACTGGGACGTATGAAAAACGCTCTTCCGATTGGCAGAAGATGCTTTCGTTTCAACAGCAGGAGGAGATTTGGAAATGGCTGCAGGATTGGCAAGGATATCAGTATGAACCCATGGGCGTTCAAGAGAGAACAGAACTGTTACAGGATTTAGCGCGGCGTTTTCGTAGACTTGAGGAAAAGCACCGCGAACATTTTTGGACGCTTTCCACAGATCTCCCCAAGCATTTCACGGTTTGGCGGCCAAGCAAATGGAGTATGGAAGATCTTGCCGCGTTGGAGTCTCTCAATGCTTCGCCGGGAGCTGACGCGGGCACTGTCACGGCGGATGGCGATATGTTTGGAAATCTTGGCGAGCGTGCAGAGCTTGGCGCGGAGACAATGGACTCCGGCGCGCGTTTTAAGCAGGACATCTTTTCTCTTGGAGCCACGCTTCTTCAACTGACGGGTCTGGCCACGCTTCCGGACATGAACAACGTTGTGAAAGAAGGGGAGGAGAAAGTTTCAGTAAAGGAGATTGTTCGCAGAATCTATGAGGCTCATCTTGCGCCTGATCGCGGCATCGAGTATCACAAGGCAGGGCTCCTTTCTCTGGAGCAAGAGGCAAGGCTCCGTGAAGCGGAGCAGGGCTCTTTGGACAGAGGTGAAAATTTGGAGGATCCTTGGGCGCCGGAGAAGCAGAAGGTTCAAGCGCTATTAGATGAACCGGGAATTCCAAGACTTCTTGGGCTTCTCTGGTGGGCGACGCTTTACAACCCGGCCGATCGGCCTACGGCGAACGAGTTGCTGAATGGTCTTTATCAGGTGCAAGCGGATGAGATCAATGAGGAGGTTCAAAGAGAAGTAGAAGCTCGCGAGCGCGCGCGGCAGGCAGCGAAAGGGGAAGCGCAAGAAGCCGAGCGCGCCGCGGGGTAGGCGGTGTTGGGGTCAGGTCGGGATACGGGATATTTTTTTCCTATGAATCCATCGTGAGTAACTCACGATGGATTCTTTGAGTGAGTGGATGGCCGGACTGGTGGCTGAAGTGGAAGCTGGACGAGCGAAGAAAGCTCAAACCCAAGGCGGTGACGACTGATTCCCGACTTGGTCTTCAACCTCCCAATCTTGTCCCAACCCGGTTACAACGAGGTTGGTCATTCCTTGCCCCCGAAGTCTTCGGGGGACATACTCCGGCCATGTCGGAGTCTTCTTTTTAAGTCCAACCTCCTCCTTGCTCAAGGCTTCTTTCCGTGTTATGATCTTCCCATTCTTATGTTTAAACGCCAGCATCAGCGCTTCATTGAACGGCTGGAGAGCTCGCTCGGGCCAACGGCGGCCTCAGCCGTTCTCTTTTTTCTGGAGGTCGTGCAAATCATCGTGGTCTCGGTCGCAATCATCCTGCCGGTGCGGTACTTTCTCATTCAGCCCTTCGTTGTCCGAGGCGCTTCCATGGAGCCGAATTTTTACGATCACGAGTACCTTATCATTGACGAGCTTTCCTATCGCTTTGGAGAACCCGAACGAGGCAACATCGTGGTATTTCGGTATCCTCGCGACGAGACGCAATTTTTTATCAAGCGCGTGATTGGGCTTCCGGGCGAGACGGTGGATGTTTCCGATGGAGCCGTGACGATTTACAACGATGAGTTTCCGGTGGGAAAGGTGTTGGAAGAACCTTACATTGGCTCCGAACAAACGCTCGGCAAAAAACGCACGGAGCTTAGCGAGAGCGAATACTTCGTCATGGGCGATAATCGCGGTTACAGTCTCGATTCTCGTTCCTTCGGCCCCGTGCAAAAAGACGAAATCATCGGCCGTGTGTGGTTTCGCGGGTTTCCTTTTAATCGCGTGAGCGGGTTTCCCGTTCCTGAATATAATTTCTGACACGTATGATGGCAAAGAAGATTATAAAAGCTTCGAGGGTTGAGAGGGCTTCGAGGGTTGCAAAGGTTGAGGTGGAAGCCGAGGAGACGGTGAAGAAGCAACGCGCTCCGAAGGACTTGACAACGCTTCGCGGGTTCCGCGATGTTCTGCCGGAAGAGGAGCCGTATTGGAACCGCGTGCGCGACAACGCGCGTCAGCTCGCCGAGTATTACAGTTTCGGCCGCTTGGATCTCCCCTTGCTCGAGTATGCCGATTTGTTCCAGCGCACGCTCGGGAAAGCCACCGACGTGATCGAGAAGGAGATGTATGTGTTTACGGATCCGTCCGGCTACGACGTCGCTCTGCGTCCGGAGGCGACGGCGCAAACAGTACGCGCTTATATCAACCACGGGATGCTGAACCGTCCCCAGCCAGTGAAGCTCTATTACGAAGGACAGATGTTCCGCCATGACCGTCCGCAGGCCGGCCGTTACCGCCAGTTCAATCAGTTTGGTTTTGAATCCATTGGAGAAGCCGACCCCATCGTGGATGCGCAACTTATCGTGATCGGAGAGCGTTTCTTCCGAGATCTCGGACTGAATGTCGTGGTTGAGATCAACTCCATCGGAACGTCCGAAACTCGCAAGGCTTATGTCATGGAACTCGTGAGCTACTTCCGAGGATTCCGGAAAAATCTTTCCGAAGACGACAAGCGCCGCCTGCAAAAGAACCCTCTGCGCCTCCTCGATTCCAAAGAACCCTACATGGCGGAACTGCTGAAGGATGCTCCGCAGATTGTGGATTGGCTGGACGAAGCGAGCAAGAACCACTTTATGAAAGTGCTGGAGTTTCTGGAGGAGATCGAAGTGCCGTATCGTCTCAATCCCCATCTCGTGCGCGGGCTCGATTACTACAACCGCACGGTGTTTGAAATGTATCTCGCGGGCGAGACTTCCTCCGAAGCGTCTCAAGGCGCGCTTCTCTCCGGCGGGCGCTACGACGGACTCGTCGAGATGCTGGGAGGCAGGGAAGGAACGCCGGCGTGCGGATTCGCTTGCGGGATGGAGCGCGTTGTGAGCGCGCTTAAGGAGGCGGGTGTTGATCCCAACCCGCGTTTTCAGCCGCGCGTGTTCTTTGCCCAGCTTGGGGATGCGGCGCGGCGCAAGGGGCTTCGATTGTTCGAAGAGTTCCGCGCGGAGCATATTCAGGTGGCAGAAGCGTTCGGCAAGGGTTCCTTGAAGGCCCAGCTGGAAGTTGCCAACAAGATGAACGCGGCCTATACGATTATTCTCGGGCAGAAAGAAGTGCTGGACGGGACGATCATCATTCGCGATATGGATTCCGGCGCGCAAGAAATTGTGGATGCGGGCAAGGTCGTCTCTATCATGCAAAAGCGGCTTGTCCTTTGACGCGTCACGAATGCCATGTTATTCTCTCGCCGTCCTCTGAAAGGGGCGCAAGACTATGCTCAAAATCACACGAAGAAAAAACGAAAGCTTTGAAGCGTTTTTCCGAAGATTCAATCGTCGTATCCAGCTTTCCGGACGCATTCTGCAAGCGAAGAAGGTGCGTTACCGCGGACATGATCTGAACGCGACGAAGCGCAAGGCCTCCGCTATCCGGCGCATTGAAAAAGCGACCGAGCGTGAATACAAACTCAAAACCGGACAGCTCAAAGAAGAAGACTTTCATCAAGCTCCCCGCCGGCAGTAAACGACAAAATCCCCGCATGGGGATTTTGCGTTACCACGATCTTGAAAAAATAGCTAAGATCGTGGTAACTTCTATCACATCTATAACCTTGATCACTTCTCTAACATTTCTATGCCCCTCCCCGAACAAATCATGAACGACGTGAAGGTCGCGATGAAGGCGAAGGAAGCCCAAACGCTTTCAACACTTCGTCTGCTTCAGTCTTCTCTCAAGAACAAAAAAATCGAATTGGGCAAGGAGCTTGAAGAAGGCGACGTGATCTCGGTCGTCAAAAAAGAAGTGAAAGCGCTTGAGGATTCCATCGTCTCATTCGTACAAGGCGCGCGGGAGGATTTGGCGCAGAAGGCCCGCGCGGAAGTCGAAACGCTCAAGAACTATCTGCCCGAAGAAATGAGCGACGAGCGTCTCGAAACGATCGTCAAGGAAGCTCTTGCAGAAATCGGAGCCGTGACGAAGGCAGAAATGGGGAAGGTGATGGGCGCGGTGATGGGCAAAGTTGCGGGTTCAGCCGACGGCAAGCGCGTGAAGGCGATAGTGGAGAAGTTGTTGAAGTAGGGAGTCAAAAATCAAAAGTTTCAAATGAGGCTCGGGCTTACGGCTCGAGTTTTACTTTCACTTACTCACAACTTCCCACTTCTGACTTCTGATTTTTTCCGCTATACTATCCCCATGAATCGTTCCCGTCTGAAACGACTCGCGTTGGGATTCATCGTCGTCTTTGCGTTGGCGGCGGTTTTGCCGTTTGTTCCGCACGCGCTCGCGCAAATTCCTTCCGCCGATCTTGCCGCCGTGGGCAACACGGGCATTCCCGTGACGGACATTCGCATCATCGTGGCGCGTCTCATCCGTATTGTCATCAGTCTGCTTGGCATCGTGCTGGTCGCCCTCATCATCTACGCCGGCATTCTCTACATGCTCGCGCGCGGCGACAAGGACAAGGTTCAAGATGCATGGAAGATTATCCGCAACGCCATCATCGGTCTTGCCATCGTCCTTGCTTCCTATGTCATCACCACATTCGTCTTGAACGCGCTTCTGCGTGCGGCGGGACTCTCGGGGACGAGTCTTACGGGTTCGAGCGGAGTGATCGAGCCGTTGTCCGGATCTCTTGGAGCTGGCATCATCCAGGACCATTATCCGCCGCGCGGCGGCTTCGACATCCCGCGCAACACGAAGATCATCGTAACGTTCAAGGAGCCGATTGCTTTTGATTCCATTCTTGCGTCCGGCAGTTACGATCCGTCAGCCGCGCTCGTGACGGGAGATCTCAATGCGAACAACGTGAAGATTTATAAAACGAGTGATACCGTGAGCGGAGCTCTCTCCTCCGCACAAGTTGATGTGGCTGTAACCGCGGACCGCAAAACGTTCGTCTTTGATCCCGTCGCGTTGTTGGGAAGCCCGATCGAGTCCCAGAACTACAGCGTCTTTCTCTCGCCCGCCATTCAAAAACTTCTTCCGGATTTTTCAACGACCGCACCGGCCTTCCCCGCGCCTTACGACGACGGGTATCTCTGGAACTTCCAAGTCTCAACCGTGGTTGACATCACTCCTCCGCAAGTGCAGAACTGGATCCCTTTGCCCAATGCGCTCTACGCTCGCAACATTCTCGTGCAGGTAACCTTCAACGAAGCCGTTGACCCCACGTCCACAACCGGTGTTTTCCAGCTGACATCTGATGTTTTGCTTGATTTCAACAATATCCAAGTGCGCAACGATTCCGCCGCCGGAGCGCCGGTCGAGGGAACCTATATCATTTCAAACGGTTATCGGACGGTTGAGTTCATCACGTTCGACGCCTGCGGAGAAAACGCCTGCGGAGGAACCATCTATTGTTTGCCGGGCTCCTCTAACTTCACGCTGTTCGTGCGCGCGGCTCCTTTGGGCGCCGAGCCACCCCAAGCGCTCTTCGGCCCAGCCGGATACGGTGGCGTGGCAGATGTGGCGGGCAACTCGCTTGATGGAGGAGGGGAGGAGGCTCTCTTAAAAAATTTGATCGCACAAGGACCGCCCATCGCCGTCAACGCGCTTGCCGTGGACAACTTTTGGAGTGATTTCTCCACTGACAATACGCTCAACACGAATCGTCCGCACCTAGACGCGATCCTGCCTGCGCAAAATCAGCCCGATGTGAGCGTGGATCAAGATGTCGAAATCACGTTCAACGAACCGATGCGGTTCTCCACGCTCACGAATGCGAACATCGGACTTACGCCGCGTCCCGCGCATGAGCTGTGGTACCGCGTGGGGGCGCAAAACGTCGCGAATGTCGTGGCAAGCGTGGTTACGGGAACGGTCGCGATTATCGAACACGGCCTTTTTCTTGATTACATTGCCGGCGGCCCTCTGCAAAACTACTATCCGATCGTGAACAACGAAGTTTCCACAGCGTATCAAATCTGCTACTACCCGGCCTACGGTCCTCCTTCTAACTGTGGCGTTTCTGCGGCGCAGCCGAGCTGTTGTTTTGGCGCGGCGAGCTCAAGCTCGGCCTGTTCCATCCCGACGTCCATCAGCTCTCCATAAGTTATGAGGAACTCTCGCAAAACCCAATGGTTATCTGCACAGAGGAAGACTTGGCGCCAGAGTTGTTTGCGATTGGCAAACCCGTTTTATTATCGGGTAAAGAAATGGTTGGTATCCAAGGTTGTCTGCAGTTGCCGTCAAATTTTGAGAGCCTGCGGCCTGCCCGTTCGAAGCTCTGGAGCGAAGGCGGGTTCAAAATTTCGGCGGCAACTGCCCATGGTTCCAGCCGTGTTTGCTGTTGTGATGCTCTTGTGGCTTCCCGAACTTGCGTTCGCGGAAACGCTTCCCGAAACGGGGCTTTCGGAGTTTGCCGCGCAGGCCGGGTTTGGCGGTTCTGACGTCCGGCTCATCATCGCCCGTCTCATCCGCACGGTTCTTTCGCTCACTGGCATCGTCCTCATCATCATGCTCGTGTACGGAGGCTTCTTGTGGATGCTCTCGGGCGGAGTGCAGGAGAAGATCACCAAGGCTCGAGGCATGATCGTCAACGCGGTGATCGGACTCGTCATTATTCTTTCCGCATTTGCCGTTACGCAGTTTGTCATCGTGTCGCTCGTCGGAGCGACAGGGGCCGTCTCAAGCGTGTCGGACTCGACCGGAGGCCCCGGCGTGCCGGGATGCCCGACGTGTCCGGTGGATTACAGCTCGAGTTTCGTAACGGAGTCTTGGGGATGTCTTGAGACGCTCCAAGTCTTGCCAATGAACGCGCAGATTCAGATTCTTTTTAACCGCACAGTGCAGACGAACCCCGTTGCCCTTGACGACTTCATCGCTGTGTCAGCGGGTTCAAGCGTGGTCGAAGTCAAGCGCGTCGGTTTGGGGCAAGTCGTTACGGTGAACCCCGCGGGCGACACATGTCCGTCGGAACCGGGCGACGTGTTCTGCCCGGGGACAACCTACACGGTTACGGTCGAGGAAGGGTTTCTCTCCGCGGATGGCGTCCCGATTGACTGCACAATCTACAACCCGTGCTCTTACAGTTTTACGACCGGAAACACGAGCGACAACGCGGGGCCGTCGGTCATGTTGAACGCGCCGCCCGATGGAGGAACGGTTTTTTCCTTCATCCCGCTTGATCTTCAGGCAAGCGTCGTGGACGATTCGGGCGTGGGCGTTACGGATTTTACCGTGGGTAGCGCGTACGTGGATTCCGCGGAGCCTTCTGCCTGTACGGGCGACGGGCCCATGTCGTGCGCGGCAAACGGCCTTTGGACGCCGGGGAACCTTGTGCCAGGCTCGTCGCATGTGATTCGCGCGACGGCCTCCGACTGCTCCGGCAACACGGCGACTTCGAGTCCGGTGACGGTTACGGCGCTCGCGCCTCACTGCGCCAATGAAGTAGAGGACGAAGATGAAACGGGTATTGATTGCGGAGGAGGAGATTGTCTTTCGTGCTCCGGATCTTCCTGCATCGAGGCCTCCGACTGCTCATCCTTCCTGTGCTTGAACGGCGTGTGCGCGACGGGTCCAAAAATCACGAACGTTTCGCCTCGCGGCGATGCAACCGGAACGCCCTCGCTTGCCGGAGTGCCCAATGGCGCGCCGGGGAACTTCATCACAATTTCTGGAACGGGGTTTGGCGCAACGCCCGGACTCGTAACATTTCTGGGCGCGCCCGGGAACGACAGCGACAATACGAATGCTCCCATTGTGGCGTGCCCTTCGCCAAGCTGGATAAACACACAGATCGTCGTGGCGGTTCCTGCAGGCGCGGCAAGCGGATCTCTGCAAGTCACAACCGGAGGAACGTCTCCTCTCGTGGACGCCACCTCTGACGGCTACGGGCCTCCGGTTCCCGATTTTGTCGTCAACACCATCGCGCGTCCGGGACTCTGCGGCGTGATTCCGTCTTCGGGGGACTCGGGTGACCGTCTCGCCATCGCCGGAGTGAATTTTGGAACTGACCCGAGCGCTGGCTCCGTTTACTTTGATGGGGCAAATGTTTACGAGGCCGCGTTTCTCTCCGCTATTGACTCGTGGTCGTCTTCCGCGATCAGTATTCTTATGCCGCCCGCAACGGCGGGAGACTACGATCTCTCTGTGTTCGTGAGCGGTGAAGGATCCAACGAGCTTGAGTTTGAAGTGACGGAGGCGGAGGCGACGGCGAACGCTCCCCGCATTGACTATGTGGATTCGGGCGTTTCTCTCTGCGTCGGTTCGATTGCCGCCGAAAGCGGCCTGTGCGCCACGGACGCGGATTGCGGCGGAGGATCGTGCGTCTCGGCTGGGGCGACGGGGGCGCATGGGCAATATGTCACGATTTTCGGAGACAACTTCGGGAGCGCGACGGGCACCGTTCTTTTTGCCGATGAAAACACGGGCGACGTCACGTTCGTCCCGGACTTCCCGCCGCAGTGCTCTACGAATTGGTGGAGCGACACCGCGATCGTCGTTCAAGTTCCCGAAGGCCTCTCCGTCTCCCCGACCTATAATCCCAAAACCATCCGCGTGCGCGCGGCCGGATATCCTCTGACACCCGAAAGCAATACGGCCGACTTTACCGTCTCCGACATTGCCGTTACGCCGGGGCTGTGCGCCGTCGCTCCCTCGGCGGGGCCTATCGGCACTCCCGTCACGCTCTACGGCGACAATCTTGGCGAGTCCGCGTCCGATTTTGAAATTCGCTTTTACAATGGCTCCTCGCTTCCGCCTTCCGTTCCAGCACTCTCCTCGACCGAAGCCTACATCTCCGATCAGGAGATTGGTGCGAATGTGCCTGCGGGAGCGGCAACCGGCCCATTGTCGGCCGTTGTTGACGTCTCCTCCAACACGCTCAATTTTCTCGTGGGTGACTGTAACACCGTTCCGAATCTCTGCGCCTCGGCGCAAGTCTGCTGCCCAAGCGGCGCTTGTGCGGCAAGCGTCTCCGCGTGTGCTGGCGCTCCGGTGGACGCTCAGTATGTCTACGGTTTTACAACCGGTCCCATTCCTAACCTTCCAACGGTGATTGAACAGTGTGTCTCCTATCTTTCTCCGACGCCATCAACCTTGTGGGAGGATGGAAGCGCGGCCTGTGTCAACGCCAATATCAGGGTGGCATTTTCTCCGGGGAGTCCGGCAACCGCGATGAACGTCTCGACGCTTGATGATGCTGGCAATGTCTATGTTGAACACTGCGTGGGCACCGGCCTTGACCCCTGCGAGGCGGTGGAGGAAGACACGGAGGGCAATCCGGTTCATCTTGCGGGGGATCTCTCGCCGACGCCTCTCTCCGTGTCGTTTGATCCGGACGCGCTTTTCGTCCAAAACGCTTGGTATCAGGTAACGGTGACGGCTGATGTTGTGAACGCGCTTGGTGTAGCTCTTGCGGAAGATTACGTGTTCCGTTTCAAGACCCGCAACGATGCGACCGAATGCGAGGTGGAGGAACTTCTCGTCTCCCCGGCCAACTACACGGCGGTGTCATCTGACCCGATCAACTATGAAGCACTTCCGACAAATGGATTGTGCCAGACGCTCGATCCTGACGATTACAGCTACGACTGGACGCTCACGAACTACGGGAAGGACATTGTGTTCCCCGGCAACGTTGTGAGCGTTCCGGGAACGGTGAATGAGGTGAGGGTGCTCCCGAATGAAGAAACAAACGCGGGACAGCCGGCTTTGGTGAACGCGGGCGTGGTTGGGTTTTTGGCCGAGGACACAGAGGAGCTCATCGTGGACTTCACCGATCCGTACGTGACGGAATTTTATCCACAGTGCGCAACCGCCTGCGTGAACGCGAGCGTCGGGGCGAGCTTCAACACGGCGATGACTCCTTCGGGCTCCACGGGCGTTGCCGGAGCTCACACGGGATCATCAGGACTCGAAGAAAACGTGCGCCTCTTTAAGTGTCTCAATGAAATTTGCGACACGTTTGCGGGAGGCCCCCTCGCGTTCCCGATCATGTTTGTTGACGATCCCATTGATGCCACCGACGGCCGCGAGTTTTTCTTGAACGGCACGCTCGAGCCCTCGACCTATTACCGCGTGATGATTTGGGGTGGCGTGGAGTCGGCTCCAGGACCAAGCCAGCCAAACGGCGTGGCGTTGTGGGGTGAGACGACGAGCGCGGGAGATCCCGTCGAGCCTCTCAACTACGGCGATTACTACTCATGGACATTCCGAACGCGCGCGGACGCCACGGCCTGCGGAATCGGTTCGGTTGATGTCTCTCCGGCATCGCTTATTCTTGACGCGATCGGCGCGCGCGGCGCTTTTTCCGCACAGCCCTTTGGCCAACCCGACTCCTGTTCCTTAAACGGTCAACGTCTCAATCCGCTTGATTATCCGTGGAGCTGGATCATGGGGGCTGTTGAAAATCCATTCACGAGCGCGCTCGATTTGATCGCCACCTTCTTGCCGGCTCACTCCGAAACGGCCACGCTTGACACGAGCTCGGCTGAACTTTCGAGCTGTACTGGCTCATGCCTCAACGCGGGCTCGTCCGCCTATGTGGCTGTGTGCGGCAATGGTGTTGTTAATCGAAATGCCGTGACGGGCGCGTGGGAAGATTGCGATCCGACGGCTCCCGGCTGGAGTGCGGCCGAGTGCACGTCTTCCTGCCAAGTGATCGGCGTCAGCGCGTGCGATGCGACCTTGACGAGTCTCTGTTGCGGCAACGGCGCCAGGGAAGGCCGCGAAGAATGCGACGACGGAGGAAACGCGGACGGCAACGGTTGCAGTTCGGCGTGTTTGAATGAAGGCGCGGCGCGCGCGGGACTCACCTGCGGAGACGGCGTCGTGTCACATACCAATACGCTTTTCCCCGACGGGGTGCATTCTGGCGGCGAAGAGTGCGACGACGGTGGCGCAGTGTCCAGCGACGGCTGTTCAAGCGTCTGTCTGCGCGAGGGCTCCGTCAATACGTCCCTCATCGGCGGCGTGGTTTGCGGCGACGGACAAATCGGCGCGGGCGAAGACTGCGACGGGGGAAATGCGGTTTCGGGCGACGGCTGTTCGGCGAGTTGTTTGCAGGAATCTCTCGCGGGCGCATGGGTTTTCGGAACGCTTTCGGGCGTCTGCGGCAACGGCACACTCGAACCCTCGCTCCTCTCCGCCTTGACGATCGTGTCCGGCGTTGGCGAGGAATGCGACGATGGAAATACGGTCTCGGGAGACGGTTGCAGTGCAGGCTGTTTGAACGAAGGCTCTTCCATTTTCTACGACGCGCCTTCTTTCTGCGGCGACGGCGATCTCGTTTATGCTCCGGCCACGGGAGGGGAGGAGTGCGAAGTGACGGAGTCCGACGACGTGGGCGCATTCGACCCGGTGCAGTATGTTGAAATCGAGCCGGTGGCGGCGCAAATCGTGGAAGACGGCGAGGTGTCAGCCAACCTTCAGGCGACCGGATCGGACTCGGTCACGTCCACGTCGGCTTTGGGCACGGCGGTTGTCAGGCTTAACTGTTCCTGCGAGTCGGACTCCGCCTGCGGCAATGCGACCGCGATCGGCTGCGGACTCTCCGGCTGCTGTTTTGAACGTCCCGAAGTGGATCCTCTCCACACCTATCCTTTGACGACGACGGCAAATGCGCTCTGCCGCAACACGCTCGTGGAGGTGCGCTTCACCGATGAAATGGATGAGGAGAGCTTTTTTGCCGGAGCGAGCGACACGGAATTGCAGGTCTTTCTCGAGCTGATCGCTAGCGCGGGCGGCTGGATAGACGCGAATAGCAACGGACGCTACGACGCTTCGGCGGACACGATTGTCTCCGTCGCGTGCCCCTCTTCCTATGTGAGCTATGACACGAGCGCGCACAATCGCTTTGTACGCCTCTTCCGCCGCCTCGTGCGCGTTTTCCGTCCCACGGCTTTTGCCGAGACATCCGCCTGCGTCCTGCCGGCTCAACTCATTCCAGTGAATCTCAACGTTGGTACGCCATCGGTCCCCGACATCGTAACGCGGGTGCAAGTTCAGTATAGCCAAGCTCTCGAACCCGGAGCCGTCTACCGCCTTGTTGTTGTCGCCGACGGTAACATCATGGATGCGACAGCGGAAGGCGTTGCGAGCGTCTGGAATGTCACCATGAACGGCGTGTCGGGAGCGAACATCGGTTCGGCCGGAGGATATGCGGGCGTGTGGTCTAACACCTTCACGACCGGCACGCAGATTTGCGACGTGGACTTGGTGACGGTGGAAGACGAATCGGCAAGTTCTGGACTCTTTACTGTCGCCGCCGAATCGCACCCACTTCTTGCACGGCCCTATCATCGCAACGGTCCTCTGCTTGAGCCGATCGTCGAAGTGCCGGGACTCTACGAATGGAGCTGGTCGGGGACGGAAGCTCCCTCGCTTATCTGGGGTTGGACATCAAATCCCGCAACGCCCGCGGGCGACGTGCTTGCATTTTCAGGTAACATGAACGACACGCCGTCCGTCACGCTTGCGACGACTGATCCCGCGATCAACGGGGAAGAGACGATCCAGGCTCAACTGCGTGTGGACGCGGCGACGGATCCTTCCATTGATACACCCGGCCGCATCGTTGCCGGTTCCATCGAGGAAACCGTCTTCCTGTGCGAGAACCCATGGCCGGCTGTCGGCAATTTCCCGTTTGCCGACACGGCGGAGTTTTCTGTGAGCAACACGCTTTCGCCACCCTTGACCCTCTCAACGCCTTATACCAACTTTTCCTTTTACTACTGCCGCGACACGGGAGAACCGGCCGATGCGTCCGACGATCTTCCCGCGCTCTCCATCGTGGAAAAGACGAGCGGCATCGAAGCCCCCGGCATTTTCAAGGAGTTTATTTTTGCCGTGGATGATCCCGATATCAATGATGCGATCGGCGTGCGCATTCTCGGGAACAGCGAGTATCAAAGTCCTTCGGATTGGTTTGTCTCGCAGGGATTCGTGGGGGCTCCGTCGCCTGAAACACTCGACGGGTTTGAAGCCGTCCAAGACGGACGCACACTCTACGCCTCGGCGCCCAATATCGGTTCGGCGATCGCTCCTTTGAACGGCACGGTGATCTATCCCAACGTCTACGTGGCCGCCTACAATGAAGGAGCGTCGGCGGAAACCATCGAGATCTACAACCGCCTCCTCGCGCAGTGGTCGTTTGCCGCAAATGAGAATGTTGCTACGGGCGAGCCGATCATCTCGAACGCGCGCGTATGTACGGTGGCGCTTGCGGGCGGACCTGACCCGGTGGAGGTCGGCGGCGCAACGGTCGCCTGCACGAGCGATGCCGACTGTGCGAACGTCTCCGCAAGCGATGAGAACGGCGATCCTATCGTGCCATTCTGCGACGCGCAAAAGGATAAACTGCGCCGCGATTTCCTTCGGCTCTCGGACTTGCGTTCGATCGGCACGGCTCTTGAGGAATATGGCGACACGCACGGTCATTGCAGCGTGACGAAGAACCAGGCCTGCTTTGTAGACGACGACTGTTCCGGCACGGAAACCTGCGTGGCGTCCGTTCCCGTACTTGCGTCCGGCACCTTCATCCCGTCCATGTCCGCCTCGACCTGGCCGTCCTGGCAGGCACAGCTTGGCAACGCGCTCGGCTTCGCTTTGCCGACGGATCCTCTCAACGCCTACGCCAACTGTCCCGACGGCTATGACGACATTTCCTGCTACAACGCGCTCGAAGCTCTTGCGCAATGTCCCAACGACTCCTATGTGTACAACTACCGCTCCATCGGCGGAGAATCCTACCAACTCGAAGCCGACCTCGAATACGGTAACGACGTTACTCCCTACGCGTGGGCTGAGCCGCTGGACGTGTTCGACTTGGGCGAGTTCTTCGTGGGAAACGCCGTTCAGCCGAATACGAACTATCCTGCGACCGGTGACCTCGGCGGTTTTGAGACGGCTCCCAACTGTCAGTCGAGCGTGATCTTCAGCGCGGCGAATGTGTGCGGCGACGGACTTGTCGGATCGGGAGAATTCTGCGAAGTGGGTCAGACCTCGACCGTCTCGTGCACGGTGAGCGTCTGCACCAACACGACGGACTTGAATTACAACGGCGACGTCTGTACGACGAACGCGGAGTGCGGCGCCGGCGGTTCTTGCAATCCGACGACGGGTGTCAAGACAGTGGCCTGCTACGCTCCGGGCGAACCTCTTGGAGGTCCTGGGTGCACCGGCTATCAGCAAGCCTCTGAATCAACGGCCGCCTGCTTGCCGTATTTCTGCGGCGACGGCATTTGGCAGGCAAACGGTCCCGACGACATTGTGGGCAACGGCGACGACGAGATCTGCGACGACGGCCCCTTGAACGGGCAATACGGCTACTGCGATGTGAGCTGTTCGTACGCCAGCGCGGCCTTCTGCGGAGACGGAACGCTGGGCGGAGCGGAAGTTTGCGATTGCGGTGCGTCGAGCGCTTACAGCTCAAGCGCCGTGCGCTGTGATCCCCCGTCAAGTGCCACTTTGCTGAACGGAACCTACTGGGCTGACTCAACGTACGGTTGCTCTGCGAGTTGTAACGGACCTCAAGCCTACTGCGGCGACAGGGTGGTGAACGGCGCGGAAACCTGCGACGGCGAAGTGGAACCATGGGGAGGCAAGCTCTGTGCCGATGGCACGGCGTGCACGGTGAACGCACAGTGCGCTTCGGGCGCGTGCGGAGCCGGAGCCGCGGCGTGCCCCGTCTCTTCGGACGGATTCGATCAAGTCCGCACCCGCATCTGCCAAGGGGTCGTCACTCCGATAGTTGACTCCTGCACATGGGGATCTCCCGACTCGGTTGTGCCTCCGCTCCCGGCTCTTTCCGGATGGAGCGCGTGCGAGCCCACGGGTGCGTGTGGCAATGGCGTTCGCGAGGGAGCCGAAGCTTGCGACGACGGCGACACGGACAATCAGGACGGCTGTATCATCAACCAGTCCGCGGGTGTCATGTGCCAGTTGAATGTCTGTGGAGATGGCTACCGCAACATTGGTGTGGAAGCCTGCGATCTGGGAGACGACAACGGCGAGGCTTGTACCGCTCCCTACGGCGGCAACTGCACGTCCTGTTCCAACACTTGCAACTTCTTGACAACGACCGGCGACTACTGCGGCGACGGGGAAATCAACGGCGGCGAATACTGCGACGGAGAGGACATCCCGAGCCGGTGTTACAGGGGTACTGTAGATCCGTCTCTGCGGGAAATCGGCGACGTCTGCGGAGACGGCTATCCGGCGTGTCCAGACGGCTTTGCTTGCAATGAAAATGTCGGACTCTGCAACGGCGGAGTGGTCACGATCGACAGTTCCGATGTCAATTCCAATGGGGCTCCATGTCGGAGCGGTTCTGCCCCTTTTTATACTTGCGGCACGGGAGGGGAATGCGTTGTCCAAGACTGTAACAATACGTGCGCGGCGGCCTGTCCCTTCACGTTGAATCAAGGAGCGGTGCAGGTGCAGGCGGAAGGATCAAGCTCGCGCACAAACGAAGTCAACCTCTACAGTTATCTGGCAGGCCCCGCGCCCGACGAAGCCGTCCTCTACTTCCCGGCGTGTACGGTTGGCGCCTCGCTCTTGGCGGACGTCAGTTTTGAGAACGTGCTCTCGCCGCAAGTGGACGTACTTTTCCTCGTGGACTTGTCCCGTAGCATGCTCTTCGACGTGGACGGCAACGATCCGGCAGATTCCAACAGCGAGTTTATGCCCCCCGACCGCATCAGCATTGTCGAGAACGGGCTCCTCTCCGCTCTGGACGCTCTCTACGACGCCTTCACACTCGGAAACATGCAGGTCGCTCTTGTCGGATTTACCTCGCCGATAGCATTGTCTCCATCGGTAACGGTGAATAGTTTCGGCACCGCCGCGACTCTGCACGATTTCACGGAATCGCAATCGGAGCTCGAAGAGGCTGTAACGACGCTTCTCACGCCGATTTCCGGAACGACCACGGCGGACGGACTCGATTGGGCATACAATCTTTTGCAGGCTCGCGCGAATGATCCCGCGACGGCAAACCGTGAACGCATCGTGGTGCTCTTGACCGACGGAATCCCGAGTGCGGATTTGCAGAAACAGCGCGAGCATTGCCGCTGTCAATCATTTTTCCAGCAACGAGTGCGGTGATGAATTTACGGATCTTGAAGACTGTCAAATTCCCGAAGACGGGGTGAATTACGCCTACAACGCGCAAACGGAGGCTGGATTCAACGAGATGATAGGGGACATCGTGGATAACATTCTCGGTCTCAATGTGAGTTATCTGACCGAGACTGGCTCCGAAGGCGGCGCGGTCATGGAAGGTAACGACGTTACTCTTCCGTTCCCTCCCGGATTCGCTTGCGAGGAAGTGAACGACATTCCGCAGACGTTCACGATCCCGTTCTTCACCACGTTCAACTCCGGCGATCCGCTTGGGAGCACAGTCAACTTAAGCAACTTCAGATTGGAATATTGTCCGTTTCAATAATATGGAGGAACAAGACGGCTACATCAATTATCCCCAAACTCCCTGGTACGAGGAGAAGGAAAACTGGCTTTACATTGGCGGCGGAGTTCTTCTTGTCGTCTTGATCGTCGTCGGGTCCGTCTGGTTCGTCCGTTCCCGATCGGCCGCGCGGCAGATGGCAGTGGAAGAAGCGCAGGTTGTGGAAGAGACGCGAGGCCGGCTCAACGGAGATCTTGCGGCGTGTGAAGGGGCGAGCGATGTGGAAGGCTGTCGTGAAGACGAAGTGCGTCAAGCGGCCGCGCAAGCCGGATCAATCGAACTGTGCCAGTCGCTTTCCCTCGAGGCCTATGCATCCTGCGTGACGGATGTGGCCGTGAAGAAACAGCATCTTGAATCCTGCGGCGCGCTTGAAGATCCGATGCCTTGCCGCGACCGCGTATCCTTTGCGATCGCCAAGAGCGAACGCAACTATGGCGGGTGCGAGCGCATTAAAGACGAGGTTCTTAGAGGGTCTTGTCGCGATCGGCTGATCGGGGCGGCGTTTGCGAGCGGGCAATCGTGCGCGTCCACGCATCTTTCAGAGGAAGCTTGTCTCATCATCGAGCTTCGCGCGCAAGCCGTCGGAACGGGCGATGTTTCTGTCTGCGATCGGATGCCAACGCCAGCGTCCGCGGAGGAATGCGTTTTGGACATGAGCGAGAGCGATTTGGATCGGGATTACAATCCTCTTGGGGAGGGGAGAATCGAGTAAAGTGGTATAATCATAAAAGACCCAAGGAGCAAGATAAGCTCCAAAAGACAAGAGCCAAAGAACAAACAAATTCTAAATCACAAATGACAACGCAAAAACGCTATCGAGTTTCTCGCGTTTGTGAATTTGGAAATTGATGCTTGGATCTTGTTTGCTCTTTGGTACTTGTTATTTTCTCCTTATTTATGTTCGATGATCAACAATCTCAACCGGGAGCTGTGTCGAGCTCCAAAAAAGCGTCTCCACCGGAGGATATTTTTTCCGGCGTGGATCCTTCTGCGTCCGCTCCGGCAAATCCCGCGCCACGCGCGCCTTCCACAACTCCCGCTCCCGTGCCTCCCGGGCTTGGAGACCATGAAATCTTTTCCGCTCCGCCGGTTCCCCGCCCGACAGAGTCGTTCGGGCAGGCCGTGGCTCCTCGCGAGCCGGTGCAAGCCGTCTCCATGGTTTCCCATGGCCGCACGGCTAAGAAGATGATTCTGATCGGCGTGATTGCCGTGCTGGTGGTGATCGCGGCTGTTCTTTTGGCCAGCCTCATTCTGCGTTCGCAAAAAGCGATGGTTCCCGCGGAGCTGTCTCCTGTTCCGAGCGTTACGACGCCGATTGAGGAAATCATTTCCCCGTCTTCGAGTGTGATCCCAGGGTCGGACAATCCGCGCGTTCGCGACGATTTGCTTTTGGGAGGATCCGGGGAGCCCGAATCACCGGCTGTTCCGACCGACTCTGATCGCGACGGCCTTTCCGACGAAGAAGAACTTTCGCTTGGAACCTCTTCGCGCTCGGCCGACACCGATGCCGACGGCCTTTCCGACCGCGATGAAACGAAGCAGTGGGGAACGAATCCGCTCAATCCAGACACCGATGGAGATTCCTACAAGGATGGAGACGAAGTGAACAACGGATATGATCCCAAGGGGTCGGGAAAACTTTTTGAAATTCCTGGGGAATAGTTGATAGGTCATAGATGACCTATAGGACCCATAGGACCTATGGCAAACAACGAACAAGCAACGCCCAAAGACGCTGTCCGGACAGACATCGGAATGATTCATGTCATGCCCGCGGTCTATCAGGGCGGGAAGATGCCGGAAGGATCAAAAGCCGCAGAGCCGCGGCTGTCCTTGTCGCATCGTGTTGAGGGGCATGAACAGAAGAAGCCGATGTCGCCTCAACCTCAAGTAAAACAGCCAGTCGCGAAGCCGCTTCCGCCGAAAAAGAATCCTCACAAGCGCCGCATTCTGTTGATGGTCGGCGGCGGGGTTGTCTTTGCTCTCATGATCGTTGTCCTCGTGGTTTTTCTGACGAGTCGGAGTGCGGAAACCGACGAGCTCCCCGCACCGGTTGTCATAATTCCTGAAGCGCCTTCCGTGGTGGTGCCGGAACCGGTTCCGGAACCTGTTCCGGAACCGGAGCCTGGTCAAGGAGAACCGTTCATGAAAGAACCGACGTCCGGGCGGGACACCGACTCTGACGGGCTTTCGGACGTCGAAGAGCGTTTGTATGGTTCCAACCCTCGCCTTCCCGATACCGATCGCGACGGTTTCCTCGACGGCAACGAAGTGTTCCATCAGTACGATCCCATGACGCCCGATCCGGCGGAGCTGTTTGATCGGGGGGTCGTGTCATGGTTTGAACAGCCGCTTGTGGTGTTTTTGTATCCATCCGTCTGGAAGCCATCCGTGGCTTTTGAACCCCCGTTCTTTCTTAATCTCGTGATTGAAGTGCCAAGCGGGGAGAGAGTAACCGTGAATACTTCCCGCATGGCCGATGGGTCAAGCCTCCGAATGGAACTCGAGCGCATGGCCGAAGAAGAGAAGGATCCAAAGATTCTCGATGTCGAGTACTCGAAGAGCAAGGCCGGATACGAACTGGCGATGCAGAAGGATCAGATGCGCGCGACGCTCGCGGTTGACGGACTCTTAGTCGTGTTCCGTTACGAGCTTGGGGAGAAGAACACGATTGACTTTGTCCAGACGTTTCAAATGATGGTGAATAGTCTTGATACCGCCTCCGAACCTGGGGATTGAGCTATGATTCGCATTGAATACGCGCCCGGCCGGGCAAGGGGCGAGGGGAGGCTTTCGGAGGCGCTGGTGAGACGGACGGCCAGAGTCGTTTCGAAGGCTCTTCGGCTGAAGGGATCCTTCGTTGTTTCGATCGCACTCGTGGACGCTCCTTCGATGCACCGATTGAACAAAGCGTTTCGCGGCAAGGATGCCGTTACGGACGTCCTTTCTTTTACCTACGGTGAACGAGAAATGTTTGGAGAGATTCTCATCTGCCCGTCCCAAGCGCGGAAGCAGGCTCGGTCGGCAAAGCGTTCGCTGAAGAAAGAAATGCTCGAGCTTCTCGTGCACGGCCTGCTTCACGTATTCGGCTATGACCATCTCAAACCGCAGGATGCGCGCGTAATGCTCCCGCTTCAGGAGCGTTTGTTAAAGAATCTCGTATGAGCCTCACACAACTGTTGAAAAGTTTCCGCTACGCCTTTCGCGGTTTCGGGCATCTCTGGAGATCCGAACAAAATTTTCGTCTGCAGGTTCTGGCCGGCGCTCTGGCACTTGCGGCCGCATGGATCCTCCCGCTTCTCGTTTGGCAGCGCATCACAATCGTCCTTCTCGTGGCCATGGTGCTGGTGCTTGAGATCATCAACAGCGTCATTGAGCGGCTTGCCGATGTCCTCAAGTCAAGGATCCACCCTTCCGTTCGGGACATGAAGGACATGATGGCGACCGCGGTCTTGTTGGCTTCGTTCGTTGCGCTCCTGATCGGGGGCATCATCTTGTATCCATATCTTGTTCAGCTGTGGATGGAGTAGAGCTCAATTCTTGTTCAGAACGAATCAATCTCGTATACTAGGGGACGTATGAAGAGTCAGGAGATCATCGCGGGGCTTGATATCGGTTCCACCGCCATTCGTGTTGCTGTTGGAGAAAGGATAGGGACTTCGGAAGGGAAGGATCAGCTTCATATTGTCGGAGCGGTCGAAGTGCCTTCCGAGGGAGTCAGCAAAGGGAGTGTAACGAGCCTTGAGAACACGGTGTCGTGTTTGAGTAAGGCGATCGAGAAGGCCGAACGAATGACGGGCCTCCCCATCGGGAGCGCATGGGTTGGTATCGGCGGATCGCACATCATCGCGCAAGAAAGCAAAGGCGTTGTGGGCGTGTCTCGTTCGGACGGGGAGATTCGAGAAGAAGACGTTGACCGCGCCATTGATGCGGCTCGCACAGTGGCGACGCCCGCCAATTATGAAATCCTCCACGTCATTCCCAAGGGGTTTACGGTGGATGGAGAACGCGGCATCAAGGATCCGGTCGGCATGACGGGCATCCGTCTCGAAGTGGATGCCGTGATCGTTCAAGGGTTGAGCTCGCAAATCAAGAATCTCACCAAGAGCGTGTACCGCACAGGGATTGACATTGACGATCTCGTGTTTTCCATTCTGGCGGCTTCGGAAGCGGTTGTAACGGAGCGTCAAAAGGAACTGGGCGTCTGCGTGGTCAATATCGGGGCATCTCTTACCAGTTTGGCGGTGTTTGAAGAGGGAGACGTGCTCCACACAGCCGTTCTGCCTCTTGGCGCCGATCACATTACTTCCGACATCGCCATTGGGCTTCGCACCTCGCTCGACGTCGCGGAGGGCGTCAAACTTGGCGCGGGGACGGCACTGTCCGAATCCGTGGGACGTAAGGACGAAGTCAATCTTTCCCTGTACGGCGCTCCGGAAGATGAACGAGTCATGCGCCGTTACGTTGCGGAAATTATCGAAGCGCGCGTCGAAGAGATTTTTGAAAAGATTGATGAAGAACTCGTGCGATGCGGACGCTCCGGCATGTTGCCTTCGGGCGTGGTCATCACCGGCGGCGGAGCGAAGCTGAACGGGATGCTTGATGTGGCCAAAAAACGTCTGCGCCTTCCGGCAAGCTTGGGTATTCCCATGGGAGTCTCAACCGTGATTGACCGCGTGAAGGATCCGGCCATGGCGACCGCCGTGGGTCTTGTCGCGTGGGGAAATATGATTGCTCGCACACAGGGGCGTCCAAAGCTTGGAAGCCTTTTTGCCAAGTTTGCCATTATGGAGGATCTTCGAGGCGGGATTGTGAAATGGTTGAAGGCTTTGAAACCTTAGGTAGACGGTAGACGGTAGACGGTAGGGGGTAGGGAGGCGAGAGTCTCTTTTTTCTCATCCACAAAAATAGTTGACACTCCAGAAACATCACCGTATCCTTTGAGTAAGAATTCTGCTCAAGAGAGCAGAGACTGAACACATAATGTATTCACCATGATTATTCTATGGCTCAAGTTAAACCGGATTTTGAAACCTTCGCCAAGATCAAAGTCGTCGGCATCGGCGGCGGCGGCGGTTCGGCGATCAACCGCATGATTACGGAGGGCATCAAGGGCGTGGACTTTGTCGCGATCAATACCGACGTGCAGGCGCTTCACCAGAATCTTGCCAAGCAAAAAATTTCCATTGGGAAGACGGTAACGCGAGGACTTGGCGCCGGGATGAATCCGGAACTTGGGAAAATGGCGGCGGAGGAAAATCAGAACGACATCCGCAATATCTTGAATGGCACCGACATGGTCTTTTTGACGGCCGGACTTGGGGGGGGAACGGGATCGGGGGCCATCACGGAAATTGCCAAGCTGGCCAAAGATGTCGGATCTCTCTGCGTCGCGGTCGTCACCAAGCCGTTCACGTTTGAGGGCGCCCAGCGCAAGCGTATTGCGGACGAGGCGTTCCAGAACCTGATTCAGTATGTGGACACCGTGATTACCATTCCCAACGACCGCGTTTTACAAATTATTGACAAGAAGACATCCCTGCTTGATGCGTTCAAAGTCGTAGATGATGTGCTTCGGCAGGGCGTGCAGGGGATCAGCGATTTGATCACCGTGCCCGGCCTCATCAACGTGGACTTTGCCGACGTGCGTGCCATCATGGAAAATGCCGGTTCGGCTCTCATGGGCATCGGCAAATCAACGGGGGAAAATAGGTCGGTGGAAGCCGCCAAACAGGCGATCGCGAGCCCGCTTCTTGAACTCTCCATTGACGGCGCGAAGGGCATCCTCTTCACGATCACCGGTTCGGAGTCGCTTGGCATGCACGAAGTTGCCGAAGCCGCCAAGGTGATCACCGGTTCGGCCGATGAAGACGCCAAGGTGATCTTCGGAGCCAACATTGATCCCGATCTCGGAGATGAAGTGCGCATTACCGTGGTGGCTACCGGATTCGACAGCCGCGAGCGCCGAAGCATGTCGTCTCACGGAGCGTCGGAAGTCCCCGCGCAATCCACATGGTCTCCTTCTTCGCTTCTTCGGCGCGAACAGGAACGCCCCGCTCCATCTCCGATGAAGCCCGCGCGCCCCATGATGGTGCCTCCAAAACCCGCGCGAATGGAGTACGCATCCGAGCCAGAATCCTCGCGAGCGCAAAAGCCGTCCATCCCTGCCATGCCAAAGAAGGTCGAAACGCAGGAAGAAGACGATCTCGAGATCCCGGCGTTTATTCGAAAGAAGATGATGTAGTTAGGGAGTAGGATGTAGGATGTAGGCTTTAGGGAGTAGGGACTGAACCTACTTCTTTTGCTATAATGGGAACCTATGCATTGTCCCATTTGCCATCACAAAGAAACCAAGGTAGTGGATTCCCGTCTGCATAATGAAGGCATGGGCATTCGGCGGCGTCGGCAATGCGAGAAGTGCGACTACCGCTTTTCCACAATCGAGGAAATGGAGATGCTCGGTTTCACGGTGGTGAAGCGCGACGGCAGGAGGGTGCCTTACGAACGCGAGAAGGTTTTGCGCGGGCTTGAACGGTCGCTTGAAAAGCGCGCCTACACCGAATCTGCTTTTCAAAAGCTCGTGCACCGGATTGAACGCGACGTGCAGAAGAAACGGACAGGGGAAATCACGAGTGCCCAGCTGGGTGAGATCGTGATGAAGCATTTGCGGCGGTTCGACAAGATTGCGTATATCCGCTTCGCTTCGGTGTATCAGTCGTTTGAAGAGCTCGAGGATATTGAACGGGAGATTGAGATGTTGATGCGCCGCAAGAAGCGAAAGAAGATCCATCATAAAGAGTGAACCGTATGAACGAAGAACACACAAAAATAACGGAACAGGCCGCTCCCATGATGGCGCTCGGGGCGCTCGCCGGAGCTGTGGCAGGACTTTTCGTGATCGGCGGTTTCTTTTTGTGGTTTGAAACATGGATCAATCAGCCGTCAACGTGGGAAGCGTTTAGCCAGAAGGAGGCGAATCAAGCGGTCGTGGAACTTCAAGAGGAGGAAGCGGCGACGATTGCGATCGTGGAGAGGGTTTCTTCGGCGGTGGCGAGCGTAACGATCCGCAAACTCCCCGCGGATCTTCGCGGCGGGCCGGTCATCCTTTTTAATGGACAGCCGTTTGGCGGAAGTGAACCAAAGAGCGCGCGCGAAGACGGACTGGTGGATGTGGGAAGCGGGACGGCGTTCTTCGTGGATGCGGAAGGGATGCTGTTGACTAACCGCCATGTGGCCGAAGACGAGAACGCCCGGTACTTCATCACGACGTGGGACGGAAATGAGTACGAAGCGGACGTCGTGGCTCGCGATACGCTTTACGATGTGGCGGTTCTACGCGTGAAGGCACCCGACGTTCCCGAAGGAGGATTTTCGGTGGCGGAGATGGCTCTCAATGAGCCGCTTCGGATCGGCCAGACGGTGATTGCGGTTGGGAACGCTCTGGGAGAATTTAAGAATACGGTGACGAAAGGCATTGTTTCTGGCATCAACCGCGATCTGGTTGCAGGAGGCGGAGGCGGCAGTGAACGCATCCAAGAAGCCATCCAAACCGACGCCGCCATCAACCCGGGCAACTCCGGCGGCCCGCTCATCAATTTGCGCGGGGAAGTGATCGGGATCAATACGGCCGTCTCCAACCGCGGAAGCGGACTCGGATTTGCCATTCCGATCTCCGTCGGAAAAAGGGCGGTGGACGATGTGAGGGAGTTCGGTCGCATCGTGCGTCCGTGGCTCGGCATCCGCTACGTCATGCTTGATGATGCACGCGCTGAAGAATACGGACTGCCAAAACTCCAGCGCGGCGCTTATATCCTGCCAAGCGAGGAGACGGAAGCGCCGGGCGTGCTGGCTGGCTCTCCGGCGGCAGAAGCAGGACTGCGCGAGGGCGACGTGATCGTGAAGCTTGACAGCCGCTTGCTCACAAAAGACGACAACCTTGCCGCTCTCCTCAACGCATACGATCCGCTTGACGCGGTCACGCTTGAAGTCCTGCGCGACGGCACGATCCTTCAAGTAACGGTTACACTGGGCGAGTTTGACGACGACGTCTTACAATAAAATATGAAAAGGAGGACGAAAATTATTGCAACCGTCGGGCCTACCAGCCAATCGGTGGCGACGCTTGAGCGCATGATGCGAGCCGGAATGAATGCGGCTCGCTTGAATTTTTCCCACGGAACGCATGCCAGTCATCGCGGACTCATTCGCTCCATCCGCAAAGCCTCTCGGGATGCCAAGCGCCATGTGGCGATTCTGGCCGATCTCCAGGGTCCAAAGATTCGTGTTGGGGCGCTTCCGTCGAGCGTCAACGTCAAGCGGGGGATGAAGATAGTCCTTCCCGTCACGTTTGCCGGTCTTGGAGCGCACTTGAAAAAAGGCGCGCGAGTGTTACTCGATGACGGACGCGTCGAAGCCGAGTACCTTGCTGGCAGGGGAGAGACCGTAACGGTCAGGATTGTGAGCGGGGGTGAAATCTCTTCGCACGTCGGGCTTGCCGTGCCGGGGCTCAAGCTGAAGGGCGTCTCTGTCTTGACCTCGAAGGATAAAGACGACGCGTTCTTTGCTATGAAGGAGCACGCGGACTGGCTAGTGCAGTCGTTTGTTACGAAGCCTGCCGACATCGCCGCACTTCGTCGGTTTGTTCATACTCATGCCGATTCCGGGTTTGAACCCAAGATCATGGCGAAGATCGAACGGGCGGAGGCGGTGAAAAACGCACGTGCCATTATCAAGGCGGCAGACGGCGTTATGATCGGGCGCGGAGATCTGGGACTCGACCTTCCACTCGAAGAAGTTCCGTTGGCGCAGAAAAAGATCATCCGGCTATGCCGCGAGGCGGGGAAGCCGGTCGTGGTTGCCACCCACATGCTCGAATCTATGATCACGAATCCACGCCCGACGCGCGCGGAAGTGAGTGATGTGGCGAACGCGGTCATTGATCACACGGACGGTGTTCTGCTCGCGGGCGAGACGGCGAAGGGGGCGTATCCGCTTGAAGCTGTCGAGATGATGTCGCGCGTCATTGTCGAAACGGAAGCGTCCGCGTATGACGACCTGACCCCGGAAAAGCGCGGGGGGCATTTGAGCAAGGTTCAGTCCTTTGCGTTTCTGATCTCCGAGTTGGCGTATGCCGGACGCATCAAACATCTGGCCGTCTCGATCCATGACACCACGCTTCTCGAAGCCTTGAGTTTGTATCGCCCGGAAGTTTCCGTGTTTGTTTTGGGAACCAATCCGTACGCGCTTCGTCAAGAGCTTGTGCGATGGGGAGCCGAGCCGGTGAAAATTCTTGCTTCGCTCGAAGGATCCGATCCAGAGCGTCTTGCACAGTTTTTGTTGAAGGAGCGTCAAGTAAAAAAAGGATCTGCGGTAACGGTTGTGCATGCTCGCAGAAAAGAGCCGACATTTACGACCGTGAAGGTTTAGCACCCCCTCCTTTTTAAGGAGGGTAGGGGGTGGTTATGAATTGAAGAGGCACCCGTCGAGAGTGTTCTCTTCGGGTGCCGTGGGCTCTACGGAGGCCGCCTGTTCGGGCGGAAGTCCGCGAGCGAGTTGTTGTGTCGATCAGGCCTCGGCGGTCTGCGTCGCGTAGCTCTCGGCCGCGGGCTGGACGGCCTCGACCTCGGGGGAGGTGTCGACGGTCGGGCGCAGGGAGGCGTCCCGGATCGCTTGGGCGGTCTCCACCTCCTCTGGCGTGGGCGTCGCGGTCTTGAGGTGTCCTCCGAGGAGGAGCTTGAGTGCCTGGCGCTTGAGCTCGGTGTTCGGGGCGGGGACGCCGCGGGTGGCGTACCACTTCCCGTCGGAGCGCTTGGTGGCGTACGGGTTGAGGTTGATCCGATCGCCCGTCTTCCTCAGGTGGCCGCGCTGGATCTTCTCGAGCCCCACGGCCGCGCCCGCCTGAACGGCGTTCATGGAGACGTGCCTGTTGGGCTTCGTCACGCCTCCATGGCCGCTCCAGTCCCTCCGATCGCCATCGACGGCCTGCAAGGGCTGGCGAGGCGTGGACCTTCCACTGGTATCAGACAACGTACTGCTCCAGATTTGGGGGTGTTATCGAACATCGGGGCTCCTCCCCGCGCACGATGGGAGGGAGGATAGCAGAGTGAGACAAAACGTCAACCTCGTGATAGCATGGTCGCCTGTGGATACGCGTTTGAACAAATTTTTAGCCCAAGCAGGGATCGTTTCTCGGCGAGGAGCGGATGAACTGATTTCTTCCGGCCGCGTGACCGTCAATGGAAACACGGCCGAGCTGGGGACGAAGATTTCCGATCGTGACGAGGTCTTGGTGGATGGCCGTGCGGTGGGCGAGCGCGAGCCACTCGTCTACCTCGCGCTTCACAAGCCCGTGGGGTTTATCACCTCGGTTGATCCCAGCCGCCAGGATACGGTGCGCGATCTCGTAGATGTTTCCGAACGGGTGTTTCCGGTCGGCCGCCTCGACGTCGCATCTTCCGGACTCCTCCTTATGACAAACGACGGAGCGTTGTCCGAGCGCATCACGCACCCTCGCTACGATCACGAGAAAGAGTACGAAGTGAAAGTGAATCGTCCGATGACCGATGAGTTTCTGGACGTGATGGCGACGGGCGTGAGTCTTTCAGACGGCAAAACGAAAACCGCGCGCGTGGAGATGCTCGGTCCCGATCAATTTTCGATTGTGCTCACCGAAGGCCGCAACCGCCAGATTCGGCGCATGTGCGAAGCGCTCGGCTGGGAAGTCGTCAAACTCAAACGCGTGCGCGTGATGAACATCCGCCTCGGCAGACTCAAACCAGGAGACTGGCGGCCTCTCACCCGCGAGGAAATAAAAAAGCTCCGAGAGCTAAGTGGGGTCAGGTCCAGACAACGGACTTTTCCAGAGGAACGGGTCGGATGGGGAGGCGATTGAGGCGCTCGAGAATCATGTCATAGATGGTCTCCGGCGGCTCGAGCGCGTCGATCACATGCGTTGCGTGCGCGGCGGAGGGCATGACATACGCGCGGGCATTTGGGAGCATCACTTCGGTGAGATAACCTTCCTCCACCCACGGTTGGCGTTCTTTACGTCGAGTGATCTGCTCTGCCTCGGGAAGGTTGAAGAAGAAACTTACGTCCATGAGCTCGCGGAGTTCCGCGTGATATAGCGTGAGAAAGCCGTCCACGATCATGATCGCTTTTGGCAGAAGGCATTTTTCTCCGACGCATCGGTTGAGGGCGCGGTCGTAGTGGGGAGTGGTGGCGCTCTCTCCGGACTTCAAAACCTCGGCGGCGCGGATCAGTCCCTCCCAGTCAATGCTCGAGGGATCGTCCCAGTTCCGATAACCCATGTACGTGGCCACCTCGTCCAAATCGCAAAAAAAGTCATCGAGCTTTAGCCGCCCGACGTTGGTGTGTGAGCGTTCCAACCGCCGACAAAAAGTTGATTTTCCGCCACCCGAAGGTCCGGCGATGCCGATGAGGATTGAGGGCATACGTTGGGACATTGTAGCATGAATCATTCTCTTGCCCGTCCAACGACCCTATGTTATTCTACCGTCGCTTCAGAACTACGGGTCGGTAGTTCAATTGGTTAGAGCACCGCCCTGTCACGGCGGAAGTTGCGGGTTCGAGTCCCGTCCGACCCGCCACGTAAACATCCCAGCTTGTCTGGGATGTTTACGTGGCGGGAGGAAGGATCTGCCTGAGGCAGATCCGCCGGGGCGAGAACGCCGGAGGCTTATTCCGTCACCAGACGGAATGCCGAGGCGGTGGCCAGACCTTTCATCACGACTGGTGATGAAAGAGTCGAGGCCGAGTCCCGTTTAATTTTTAGCACACAGCAAACACACCTCCTTTCACGGAGGTGTTTTTGTTGATAAACTGGATGGGCCAGACTTCTTAAAAGTCCGTTGTCCGGACATGACCCCAGTCCTCCAGTCTTCCTTTCAGTCAAAGCCGCCGCGGCACATGCTCGCACCATGGAGGCGTGGCGGAGTGGTTGTAACGTCCATTATGTTCACCTATACCATGACACATCAAGAAGCAAACGATACAAGAGCAACCATTAGTCGCGTTCTCCCAATCGTGGGCAGTGCGCATAACAAATGGATAGCTGTGTCCGACATTACAGAAAGGAATGATGTCAGACGAAATATCTTTGAAGGACTTAGTAAGTCGTTGAACAGTTACTACGCCGTCCTTGCCCCATTATCTGGTAAACCCTGCTTTGAATCGCTCATCAAGCTACCGAACGCATCGCTTGCAACAAACTTCGCAAATGAAGTCTTCACTTTCTGCAAATGGGGATACTTGGTAAACACATGGGTGTTGGTTGAGGAGTGCTTTCGGGATATTGCGGCGATTTCAACCATAGACCCATCGGGCAAGATAAAACACGTTATCAATGCTGTTTTGAAAGTATATGAGTGTCAACAATTTGCAGACCTGGTTCACATACTCCGAGTAATCCGCAATCTCCAACATTCAAATGGTATCTATTGTCAACCAAGACCAGAAGGACCCTACTCATGGAATGGAAAGATGGTGAACTTTGTGTCAGGACAACCCGCCGAATCGTGGGTGCTGCACGAGGACTTTCTGATCGACGAAGTTCAAAGGGACTTAGTCCGGTGTTTTGAGGGAATATTTCTCCACCAAAATGTTTCTGATATGCATCACATTCCACGTAGATTATTGCTTCCAGAATAGTCTGCCTGCGAAATCCGCTGTTCCGAGACTACCTCTATATGCTGCTATTTTGCTTCCAATTAGAAAATCAGTTGAAAGATGCCCTGCGTGATTGGCGGAACTAACCATTGCTTTGAAAGCAGAAGTCGGCTAATCTTTCAGCACGTATGACTCAGGAAGAAAAAAACAACATTATTACACGACTTCAGGAGAGAGGTGCTCAAATGCCCTGTCCACGCTGTGGGCATCAACACTTTTCTCTCACGGATGGGTACTTCTCACATCAGGTTCAACAGAGTTTTGGTGAGCTAACTATTGGCGGTGGTCCAACTATTCCGACTGTTGTGGTGATCTGCACACAGTGTGGATTTCTTTCGCAACACGCATTGGGTAGTCTCGGCTTACTTCCACCTTCACCAAATGGAAATCCATAGATGTATGGTGACAGAAAGAAAGTCAACCATTACGCCGGAGGTCAGACGTGAGATCATCCAAAACTCCCCTGTTCACATAAATGTTGGGCAGGATTTTATCTACACAACCGATGACAAAATCCGTCTCTGCCTCATGCGTTATTTGAAGGGGTTAGAACAAGGCCGATCATGGGAAACACCGCTGGGTCTTTTCCTAACGATTGTGCTAACAATGCTGACCACAGACTTCAAGGATTACTATTTGTCAAAGTACACGTGGCAGGCCGTCTTTATTATCGGTCTCGTTGGATCATTGGTTTGGTTACTAATATCGACAGTAAAAGCCCTACGTGCGTACACGGTTGACAACGTGCTTGCAGAAATCAAACAAAGTGCTATTGCAACAGATGACTCAAAAACTTTTCAAAGTAAGAATTGATGATCACACCTTGACTGACTTCTATGCACTGGAATCTGTTAGTCAGAGAATGCTAACTTCTGCTCCGCAAAATATCTTCCCACCGCGTCCACAACGTCCCGCCAGTCAAAATTCCGAGCTCATGCTCGGTGTTTTTGATTTTGCAGAGATTCCTTTTGGAGGGACAGGGGCAAGGTGTATACTCATTCCGTATGCATCAATCCATGGAGTCTCGGAGTGGTTTTGAACCTCGGCGCGAGGTTGAGAAGCGTACCGATGACGAGCTGATCGAGCGGGTTGTTTCAGGCGACCAAAAAGCTTGGACGGAGCTTCAGGAACGCTATCAGGATCGGTTGACATTGTATGTGAGAAAATTTCTCAAGAAGAACGAGGATGCGGACGAAGTCGTGAACGAATCTTTTTACCGAGCCTCAACGCATCTGGAAGGCTTCAAATTGGGAGTGCCATTTTGGAACTGGCTGGTTCGTCTTGCAAGAAATATCGCGTATGATCGCCTCCGGTATAATCAATATCGCTCGCAGGTTCAGCCTTTTGCGCATCTCGAAGATGTGGCGGGAACCGTCGAAGGCGATCCGGAAGCGGCGTTTGCCCAACGTGAGATGCATGATCGGCTGATGGATGCGCTAGGTGAACTTACGGAGAGTTTGCGCGATGCGTATGTGCTGGTCGAGATTGAAGAGCTTTCTTCTAAAGACGCCGCTGACAGGCTTGGCATTCCAGAGTCGACGATGCGCGTGCGGGTCTATCGTGCCAAAGAGAAATTGCGGGGATTGCTTTCGGATCTTGAACTTGGATATAAGGAAGCGGCTTGAGAAGTCTGTGGATAATGTTTTGAACAGAAACTGATCATACTCTACAATGGAATCATTCTGTGGGGACCGCGATTTTCGCGCTCCCTTTTATTCTTAACGATGATTTTATGAAATGTTGGTGTCTGCACCCTCAAGCTAAGAACTTCGGTCTTCTTATGCTTCGCCTTGCCGTCGGCGCCGTCTTTATGTACCACGGCTGGTTGAAACTTGCCGATATGGGCGCGACCGCCGGCTTCTTTGCGAGCCAAGGCATCCCGCTTGCCGTTGTTGCGGCATGGGTAGTGGCGCTTGTCGAGTTTATCGGCGGCATCGCCATGGTGCTTGGTGTTCATGTCAAGACGTTTTCCCTGCTTCTTGCCATCAACATGATCGTCGCTCTCCTCGTCGTCCACATCCGTATGCCCTACGTCGCGGCGGAACTCCCGTTGGTTCTTTTGGGTGCGGTTCTCGCTCTTTATGGGATGGGTGCGGGAGAATGGCGGCTGATGCAGAAGGAATGTGTTTGCGAAATGAAAAAGCAATAAATACAGATACAAAAAACTCGAGGCATGCGTCTCGAGTTTTCGTTTGCGATTTAAGGTTTAAATACGCTCTTGGCTTCCGTGCTCGAGCTTGAGGTCGGACGCGCGCGCAAGCGATGCTCGTCGATCTTCTCTCCCGTGTACTTGCAGATGCCGTAGGTGCCGTCTTTCAACCGTTCAAACGCTTTGGCAACATCGCGCAGTTCCTTCTCGTAGGAATCTTTCACGGATTGATTGACGATGAATTCCTCGATCTCGTGCACGCTGTCGTCTTCGTCGTCGCCGTACTCCGGATAGGTTCCGTCGGGAAGCGCGGCATCCTCCGCTTTGTGGGCGAACTTGCCAAGTTTGGCTTCGAGCTCTTCTTTCATGGAAATTAGCTTTGCGGTGATTTCCTCGATAAAGTTTTTGGAAAACAGGTCTGATGTGGTTTGAGTTTTCATAATGTTTTTCTTGTCGCTTCATTATACTCGTTTTGACGAATTTGGGAAGGGGAGCGGTGTGGTAGAATAGAAGCCTATGTCCATGCGTCAGGCCATTCTCGATTTTCCTAAACAGTTTACGTTTTCTCCTGTGGTGGAGAACGCTTCCGGTCTTGCGAGGAAGCCGTCTGTGATCGTTGCCGGTATGGGAGGTTCACATCTCGCGGCTGATATTTTGAAGGCTGGAGATCCAACGGTCAATCTTTTTATTCATTCGGACTACGGGCTTCCTCCGTGGTCCCTAGCTCGTCTTCAAGAGACGCTTCTTATTGCAAGTTCTTACTCAGGCAATACGGAGGAGACGCTTGATGCCTATGAAGCGGCCGGAGATCTCGGCATGTCGCGAGCCGTGATTTCCGTCGGCGGGCGTTTGCTCGAGGCGGCGGAGCGCGATGGCGTGTCTTGTATCCATCTTCCGCAAACCGGCGTTCAGCCTCGCAGTGCGATCGGGTTGAGTCTCGTGGCGTTGGCGAAGCTCCTTGGCCGCGGCGATCTCCTTGCCGAGCTTGCTTCGCTCACCTTAACGCTTCCTGCCGCCGCCTTCGAGGCGCCCGGCAGAAAGCTTGCCGACGAACTTCACGCGCGCGTTCCCGTCATCTATGCCTCATCAGCCAACGTCGCTGTGGCGGCCAACTGGAAAATCAAAATCAACGAAACGGGGAAGTCGCCGGCATTTTTCAATGTCTTCCCGGAACTCAATCACAATGAAATGACCGGGTTTGACAAGCGTGATGCGTCCGCGCCTCCGTCGAGCGGCTTTGCTTTCGTCTTTTTGAACGATGCTGACGATCATCTCCGTACTCGTCGGCGTATGGAAGTGACAGCAGAGCTGTATCGCGCTCGCGGATATGCTGTCCACGAGATCGAACTTGAAGGTAATACGCGCTTCGAGCGTCTCTTTAACGCACTGCTTCTTGCCGACTGGACAGCGTTGTCTCTCGCCGAACGTTACGGACTCGAATCGGAGCAGGTTCCGATGGTTGAAGAGTTTAAGAAACTGGTGTGATGCGTGATCCGAATGAGTTTCGCGCGTGCAGAATCTCCGCCTCCGAAATCCACCGCGGTCGCAGATCAGCCGCAAGAAAAAACGAACCCGTGATCAAAATGGGGTCAGGTCTTGATAATTGATTTTTGTACGAGAGGAGATCATCAAGGCCTTCGTCTGAAGTGAGGAAAGAGGAGGTCTTGAGCGAAGGCTTGAGGCGGTTTGCGATGCGCTCGAGATCCGTCGGGTTAGCGCATGTGCGGTCGCTCGACGCAAATGGAACAAACGTGATCGATCGGGCAATGTTCAGCAATGGCTTGAGCATGTTCTTGTGGTCTTTGTTGGCCGAAGCGGCGAAGAGCACATGGGGCTTGGGGAGCTTGTGCCGCTTCCACTCGGCGGCGAGGTAGGTGCACTTGTCGGGATTGTGAGCGACGTCAAGAACGACCAGCGGGTGCGTTTGGAGGATTTCAAATCGTCCGGGGAGGGTAGGACCCTTCGCCCGAAGGGGTAAATGGATGGTGTGATTCAAAACGGCTTCTGCGAGCTCTACGTTTCCCCCGTGCACATACGTGAACGGCACGTGTTTTTCGTCCGCTCGCGCTTTGAGAATGCGGCGAATGGCTGGGGAGCGTTCGGAGGTGAACACATGGGATCCGCGCTTGATGATCCCCGCTTTCGTCTTGGCGATTTCGCGTTTAGTCGTTCCAAGAAGCTCGACGTGATCCAGCCCGATATTGGTGATCACGGCCGCTCGGGGAGAGGGAATAGCATTCGTCGCATCGAACTCGCCTCCGCATCCGACCTCGATGACGGCCCATGTCACACACTCGCGCCGAAAATGTTCGAGTGCCATGGCAAACTCGATTTCAAAGTACGACGGTAAGCCGTAGGGAGATTTTTTGAGGCAGGTCATGAGCGCGGGCTTGAGCCACTCGACGAGCTCGACGTAGCGCCGAGGACTCATGAGTTTGCCGTTCACCCAGAATCGTTCAACGGTTGTCGTGATATGAGGAGACGTGTAGGCTCCGACCTGTTCTCCAGCGGCTCGAAGTCCATGGGCGATTCCCATCGTTGTCGTCCCCTTGCCTGACGTCCCGCCGACATGAATGAAATTCGGGATGGCGAGGTGCGGGTTTCCGATCTCCGCAAGCAAAAAACGGAGCCGCTTGAGATAGAGGCTCCGATCTTTTTTTCGGGAGAGCATGTAGTCTCCCTTCTGGATTTTGGTCAGGCCTTCGACGAAGGCGACGGCAGAATGATACGTCATGACTTCACTTTCTCGACAATCTTTGCAAACACGGCGGGATAGCCGGCGGCGATTTGCGAAAGCACTTTGCGGTCAAGTCCTACGTTCGCCTTCTTGAGAAGATCAATGAACCGCGAGTAGGAGAGGCCGAGCGGACGCACGGCGGCGTTCACGCGTACTTGCATCAGCTGGCGATTGACACGCTTCTTGGCGCGTCGGTCGCGAAACGCATGCGCGCCGGCTTTGAGGACAGCCACGCGGGCGAGACGCAGTTTGGTCGCGCGCCCCCATCGGTAACCTTTGGCATCCTTGAGGAGGTTGCGGCGCTTTTTGGTGTGGATCATTCCACGTTTGACTCTTGGCATATTGGGATGAGCTCTACTTCAAGTGGGTTTTAGGCAAGAGGGCTTTGAGGGTCGTCTTCTTGGCGGCGATAAATGTTTTGTCGCTGCGCTTGTTACGAGTCGTATTTCCGCGCTCTCTGGAATTAAAATGATCCTGTCCGGCGGTGCGCTTGATGACCTTTCCTCGGCCGGTGATTTTCACCCGCTTGGAAAGCGCTTTGTGTGTTTTCTGCTTCATAGAAGTCGGCGATAGAATAGTTGAGCCTTGAGAGATTGTCAACGGAGCCTTATTCCCGCGTAATGATGGCGGTGACGCGGTTTCCCATTTTTTTGACGGGCTGTTCGGTCTTGATGGGGAAAAATGCCCGCACATTTTCGATGAAGCTCTCGATAATTTCTCGGGCAAGCTCGAAATGCGCCTTTTCCCGTCCTCGCAAGATGAGCTCGATCCGAACCTTGTTGCCCTTCTCCATAAACTTCTTGGCGCTTGCGAGCCGCACATTCTTGTCGCCCTCGGCGATGCGCAAGGACAGCCGCACGCCCTTCACCTCCACTTCCTTCGATTGTGCTCTCTGCTTCTTGACTTCCTTCTCCTTTTGATACTTGAACTGCTTCCACTCGAGGAGCTTTGCCACCGGTGGATTGGCCTTGGGAGACACTTCCACGAGATCGAGCTCGCGTTCCTCTGCAATCCTTCGAGCGTCTGCCGTCTTCAGAACGCCCAGAGGCTTGTCGTTTTCATCAATGACAAAAAGCTCTTCGCTGTCAATCCGGTCGTTAACCTTGTAAGCGGGGATGACGATCTTGGGGCGATTCTGCCTGTGGCGATGGATGCGCATGGGGCGGAGTATAGGGGAGGAAGAGAGGATTGTCAAAGGAAATGGGGTCGGAGGAAACAAAAAACCGTCAGAATGATCTGACGGTTTTTTGGTGGAGCTGGCGGGAATCGAACCCGCGTGTGGTAAGCGACGGCGCTCCTGCTGCTTCCAAGCTCATTCCCGTGAGATGACGGCGCGTTCAGGCACGGGACCACCATTCGCGCGGCGTGTTTCGTCGCCAGTGTCGAATCACGTCAGACGAAACGATGCATGATTCCAAGCCTCATGATTATGACACCCGACTGGCCGCTATGAGACATCATGGCCGCGGATGGGCGCTCGTACTTAGGCGAGCGCCGGAGCGAAGGCCGGCATGGAAAATGCCGTCTTCACTTTGTTGAAGAAGTTGGCAGGTATCTTCGTTGCGTGGGTTTTACGAGGGACACGCACCTCGGCTTGCGCAGAAGACCGAATGGCTCCCATCGAGACCGATCAGCCCCAGGGGAATGATGAAATCCGGTTTCATGATTCCCCCGAAGAGCTTATCATCGAGAATACATCCGTGTGCGAACTTCGCGGTCGAGCTCGCGTTTTTTGATCGCCTGCTTTTTCTCGTACTGCTTTTTTCCGCGGGCGAGAGCGATTTCGACTTTGACGTACCGCCCTCGAAGATACACGCGAGTGGGGATGAGCGTCAAACCCGCTTCTCGCTGTTTCCCGATAAGACGCTTCAACTCGCGTCTGTGCAGAAGAAGCTTGCGGTCGCGGTTCGGATCATAGCTCTCGCCAAGATGCGCCGGCTTGTAGGGAGCGATGTAAGCATTTTTCAATGTCGCTTCCGAATCGCTCATGCTCACAAACGCTCCCTTGAGTTGAAGATGTCCATCCTTGGCCGACTTTGTCTCGGCTCCCGTCAAAGCCACCCCCGCCTCGTACGTCTCAAGCCAGTCATAATCAAAGCGAGCGCGCTTGTTCAAGGCGAGTGTTTGGCCAACGGTTTTTTTTGTGTGAGGCATAAACTCTCAAGATGTTAACAAAGAACGAGACTTTTCCATAGCCCTTCCTCGTCGTTTTTGTTATACTGTATCCAACCTATGATTCTGAATAAGGACGGAGGCAATCATGCGGTAACGGTATCCACATGGACGATCATCAAAATCGTTCTCGTTTTGCTTGGCGTGGCGCTCGTGTGGTTTTTGAAAGATGTCGTGGCGATGCTTTTCGTCGCGCTTCTTTTGGCCGCCCTCATTGATCCCTTCGCCGACTGGTTCGCTCGCCGCCACATTCCTCGCGGCGCGGCGGTGCTCATCATCTACCTCTGCTTGCTTCTCATTCTCGGGCTCGTCTTCTTCTTGCTCATCCCGCCGCTCATCGAACAGGCAACCCAGCTCATCGGGCGATTCGGATACAGCGGGGAAGTGAACGAGTTCTTGAAAGACGCGCGCGCGCTCACGGCTGGTTCCAGCTTGCCGGAAGCGGGGTCCATCCTCGAAGCGCTCCAAAGTTTCTCCTCGACGATCACGAGCTTCATCGGGAGCGTGGGAGCGCTCGCCATCGTCCTCGTCCTCACCTTTTACATGGTGGTGGAGGAAGAAGCCGTGTCGCGCGTGTTCCGCTCGCTCGCTCCGCAGGAGTATCAGCCGTATCTGTCCCAGCTCTTCGACCGCATGCGCGAGAAAATCGGCGCGTGGTTGCGCGGGCAGATCATTCTCGCCGTCATCGTGGGCGCGCTGACCTTTGTGGGTCTGGCGATCTTCGACATTCGTTACGCGCTCGTTCTCGCTCTCATTGCCGGTGTGTTTGAAATCATCCCCTACGTTGGTCCCATCCTTGCGGCGATCCCGGCGGTGATTCTCACCTTCATTGATTCTCCGACTAAAGGCTTGATCGTCTTGGTTGTCTATTTCTTGATTCAGCAGGTAGAAAATAACATCCTCGTTCCTCGCGTGATGCAGCGCATCGCGGGCCTCAACCCGATTGTGAGCATCGTGGCTCTCATCGTCGGACTCAAGCTCGGCGGCATTGTCGGCGCTGTCTTCGCCATCCCCGTGGCCATGATGATTTCCGTCGTCCTGCAGGATCTCTTCTACGACAAGCCCACCGAGTAAGGCCGTCTATGTTCCACGAACATCATCATAAAAGCGCTTTTCCTCTCCTTGTCGTTGGGCTAACCCTGGCGTTGTTGCTTGTCCTCGCCCTGCTTTTTGGTCCCGGGGTTCGCGATCAAAGCCGCGGGCTTCTGCGTCCTTCACAAGCTGTGAGTGCAGAGATGTATGAACGCGATGTTGCTCAAATCATGGTTCGTCTTCAGGAACGTACAGAGATGGTCGAAGACGACGAAGCTCACTATGACATTCTTTCTTCCGCGACGAGCGAACTCCTTGCTCTGACAGTTCCGGCGTCGTATCAATCCGTTCATCTCGAGCTTGTGGCGAGTCTTGATCTTCTGCGACAGGGTGTGTTTGGGGAAGAAACGAAGGTGGAAGAAGGGGCACGTCGTTTGGAAGCGTTGTATCAAACCTACCCATGGCTCTAAGTTCTCAACTAATCTCTGCACCCGCTCCGGCGCCGCGTAAAAAGAAACGCGGTTGTTTTTCATGCGTCATGGCGAGTCTTGCGCTTGGCGTCGCGTTCGTTCTTTGGGCGCTGTGGAGCGTTGCGGCGACAGGGTTCGTGCGCATTCCTGTTTTCTCCGCGCTTGCGTTTCGGCAACCCGCGCCGACGCGCATCGTCGAAAGCGGCAACATCAATCTGAACCGATGGATTGAGGCGTTCGGAGGCGGCATTTCGTCTCGTGTGAGCCTTACCGTTCCCGAAGAGGTTCTCACAGCTCTCCTGCGTTCCGCTGATTCCTCGGATGGTCTGGGCGACGTCATTGACTTCTCCAAGAGCCAGATTGCCGTGGAGGATGGGGCTCTCGAAATCTTCCTTCCGTTCAAAGATGCGCCCACGGCCATAACGGCTCTTCTCGTTCCTTCCGCGGATGAGAACGGTCTCCATATTTCTGCAATGGAGTTTCGCATCGGTTCGCGGCGCATTCCAAAATTTTTGCTCCGGAATCTTGTTGATCGCGTGCTCCGTCTTGTGATTGATCGCGTGGAGGATGAATTTGGTTCGATGGCGACGATTGAACGGATCGCCGCGACGGCGGACGGCTTGGTCATTGAAGGCGTCATTGCGGACGGGGCTCTCTCATTGTAACGTAGCCGTTATGTTGATTTTCTATCGTTTCATTCCGTTTCTTGCGGGGCTTCTGTGCGCCGCCGCTCTTGGTCTTGCGATCGTCGCTCCCGATTGGTTTCTTCCGGCCATGGGAGCGCTTTTGCTGGCGCTTGCCTTTCTCTATGCGCGGCTCATTGATCTTCCCAAGCACGATTTTGGATTTTGGAATTTTCTTCTCACACCGCTCCTATTCACCTTGTCGGCAGGTTTCTTCTTCGTATTTCTCGAGGACGCCTCCTCGATGTTCATTCTTTTGGGAGTTCTTGCCGCGCTCCATCTCATCTACGCCGAGCACTTGTTTTACTATTTTCACCGGCCTTCTGAATATCGGGTGTACACGATCGAACGCGTCTCGCTCGTTCTCTCTATCGCTACGATGTTTCTTCTTTCGAGTTCGCTGTTCGGACTCATGATCTTCGTGCAAGTTCCTTTGTGGGCGCTCGCTCCGATCTTTTTTCTCACGGCCGTGTTTACGGTGTATGCCGTCTTGTGGGTCAGTAAAATGGATCCAAATCGCGGCTCGCTCTATGCGATCGTGCTCGGCCTTCTCTTGACCGAGCTCTTTCTCGCGCTGTCGTTTCTCCCTGTTGGACACACGACAAACGCCGTCCTCATGGCTTCCTTCTTGTACTTTTTTCTGGGCGTGAGCCGGGCTGATTTTATGGGGCGGTTGACGCGGAGGGTCTTTCTGCGATACCTCTTCTTTACCATCGTCATGGTGGCGACGGTTCTCTCAACGACAACATGGGTATGAATCATGACATAAAAAAAACAGGAATCACGCTTCTTCTTATCTCCTTGATCTCCGGAGCGGCGGCGGGAATCATCGGAGCGATAGCGACGGAATCGTATCTCGATCGGTACGCGGATGCGCTGTCTTCCGGAAGCACGCCGCCTCGGCTGGGCGACGAGCGTTCGCGCACAAGCTCCGGGAGTTACGAGGAGTCGCTCAAGCGCGCACACGAACGTCTCCTGCCTTCAACGGTCGTGTGGCATCGCCGATTGCCCGAGACTGCTTCGGCGGTGCGGGGGAGTTATGCGCCGGAAGACGCCATCGGGGCGGGCGTGGTCGTTTCTTCCGACGGCTGGGTGTTGACGTCCGCGGAGGTGTTTTCGGTTGCGCAAGTGGGGCAGATGACGGCGG
>Ga0076001_102_pt1 | contig 55990 bp, 40 predicted proteins | sample RifGroA2_FD_68047 | JGI IMG/M metagenome (GOLD analysis project Ga0076001, IMG submission 68047) | Parcubacteria bacterium GW2011_GWA2_53_21 | reverse complement strand
GCCCGCAAACGCATTTTCTCGGCAGACGCGTAATACTTCGCGTCCGCTTTCTCGCCCAACGTCATATATACCTGCCCGGCCCATACTGAAAACAACGGGTTGTCCGGGTAGCGCTCGCTCTGTTTTTCCAGAACATCAGCCGCGTTAACAGCCGCGACTATCGCTTCCTTGCCGGCAATATCAATTCCAGCTTTCTCCAGTTGTGTAAAACGTTCCGCCAAAAAAATCGCCGTTTCGCCAACAAAAGGAACGGGGAAAGAGAGCGCCTTGTTGCTATTCTCCGCCCAAGCCTGACCGCTCACCGCCGCTTGCGCGCGCGACAGATAATATGAAGACTGGAGGGGAATATAATTGAAACGCCAGAACAAAAAAAGCGCTAATATAGCGTACGCCCCAACAAACCAACGACTGCGCCAAAACCGCGCCAAAACCGCCGCTAATTGAGACGGCGAAACCGGGGCAGAATCCGAAGCAAACTGGCTAGAAACAAATGCCAGGAGAAGAAAAAAGAGCAACAAAGAATTGCTGGTCTCAAAAAGAAAAAAATTTTGCGCGGCGCCGGCGGCCAAACTAGCCAAAACAACAGCGCCCGCGAATGTTCGTTTTTTGAAAGCCGCGTAACCCGCGAACATAAGTATCGCCACATAGCTCACAACGCCAAAGGCGCCGCCACCGTCGGCCAGTTCCAAAAACCAATTATGCGGCTTGTCCCAGACCGTTTCGGAAAAACTAAATCGTAAAAATTGCGGATCGTAATACTTGTTAAAAACAACGTCAAAATTATTGGGCCCCCACCCCAAAAACGGCCGGGCTGCAAAACCGCGCCACCCGATGCGCCAAGCTAAAAGACGCGTCTGCGCAGTAGCGCTAAAATAATTGCTAAACGAAACTACGCGAGCAAATTCCGGAAAATTTTCGCGATGAGTTGAATAATACCGCGAAATAATGAACAAACAACCGGCAATAATTACCAGGCCTGATATTACGCCCAAAAAAACTTTACGCCGCCTCTCGGCAGTAATTAAACGCCAGGATAAAATCGCCGCCAAAATCGCCCCAACCGCCAAACCAACAAACGCCCCGCGATTGGCTACATATATTAAAGCGGACACCAGTATAAATAAAGGAAAGGCGAGAAACCACCGTCGCGCGCTCTGCCAAAGCGTAAAAAGCAACACGGTGAGCCCGATGCTCCCTAAAAGATAGCTGGCGGCAAACCCGCGATTGCCAATAATGCCGCCATCCGCCTCGCTTTGCCAAGCCGCTGGCAGATACTGTTGGAAAAAAATCGTCAGACTTACCAACACTGCCACGCCGACGCTGATGGCAAGCAATTTTTTCCAATCTTCCGGTTTTTTAAATGTATTCACCATCAAAAAATACCACACGCCAAAATGCAGCCAAGTGAAAACACCGTCCGCGCGCGCCTGATACCCCCAAAAACTATGAGCAAAACTAACCCCGGTAATCGCCGTGATAATAAGTATAGAAAGAAAAATAATGATGGACCAATCTAGGCCACGGAGAGCAAGCGAGGCCGGACGGCCTTTAACAGCCCATAACAGCCAGCAGAGAAGCAGTAACTCAACAACTATCTGAAAAATAATCGTCTTGCCAAAAAGCCATGGAAAATAAGTGAAGGAGGTAAAGAGCAACGGCAAAAATAAAGTGCCATACAACCCATACCGTATAACCGCCGACAGATAACGTTGCATACAAAACAAATAAAGTGCTCGCCTATTCTACCGAAAAACCGATAAAAAAACAACCCCCCGACTAAGTCGGGGGGTGTTTCGCCCAATGCTCTGGGCGAAGAATGGTTCTGTGCTACCACTAAACTAATTCTACTAGTAAGTGAAGGTCTTATACAGGAGCGGCAGATCGGCGCCCATGGCGGTGAGACTGGTGCTCACGCCATCAGTCCAGAGGAAGCCGAGGTTGCTGCTCGCGGTGCCAGCCGGAATACGTATTGAGAGAGACTTGGTGCTTGCCGCATCCGAAGTATCAAGCGTTACGTAGAAAGTCTTGCTGGCCCCTGACGCAATGTCTACGTCAGTAAAGTCGCTTTCGGCAATCCTGGTTGACGCGGCGGCGACAGATCCAGAAGGACCCGTGCCATCAAACTTCTCGGCAGCCGCAAAATTGCTGGTAGCAAGCGCGGTGGTTGCCAATGAATCTTTGTACACTGTCAACGCGCGGGTGGAATTGGTGCCAACCGCGGCGGAAATAGTGGTGGAAAGATCAAAGTTGACAAGGTTCACTGTAGCGGTGTACGAACCGGCGTTGGCCAGGTTCGTAACCACGAACTTAGCAACGGTCTGGCTAGTCCCTGGGGAAGCGGCTCCGCTTGGAGTATCCGTGGACCAGGCTGTAGTTAGTTTGGCGCGATACAACGTCGCTGTGGCAACATACGCGCCGCCCATCAACGGGCCGGCCGCGGCTGATGTGCCATAGTTGTTGATAGTTCCGCTGTTGGAAACTGTAGCGGTAACCGTGCTTCCGGAAGAAGCGCCGGTCGCGGTAATCGGGTTAGTCCCGCTCACCACGCCGGTATACGCCGCTAATACAGCCAAACCTACCTTTTGGCCAGTGGTTGTATAGCCGCCATCCACATAAGTGGTAATATCGGCTTTCACCTGAACGGTCTTGGAGATGCCGGCGCTAACCTGAAGATTCAAACCGGTGAAAGTGGCGTGCGAATAGGTGCCAGTGGCCGCGCTGGAACCGGCTACCGTGTCATTGAAAGATGAAACGGCTGTGCCGATTTGCAATCCAGTGAGATCATCCACTAAGCGGACGTTCTTGATGGTGCCGGTAGCGGCTGAACTGAAGTCGGCGCTAAGAACCAACTGGGTGATGTTAATCGCTTCAGTGGACGAGGCGCTGATTTTGAATTTGCCAAGCACTTGATCCGTGGCGCCCATCAGGTAGTTATTGGCTACCGCGGTGTCGGAATCAACTTGGATCATCAAGCTGCCAACTGAAGAGATATACGAATTTTGGAGCTCTTTATTCTGGGAAGTCGCGCTGGCGTCAGTGCCAGTTGTCTTGCCGCTCGCCGTAATCGTGTTGACATCTAAGAGCGCGGTCGCGGTCGTAAGCGAGGCTTTCAAATCAGCAAACACATCAATAACATATTGCGCGCCGTTAGTAATGGTAACGACCGGCGAAATGTTATAGGTGAATGAATTTTGCGTCGTGCAAGTCGTGGACGGATTGGACACGGTTGTGCCCAGCTGTTTGCCAGCGGAATCCTTCAATGTCAAATTCTGCATGTAAGTGCCAACACAAGTGCTGGCAGCGTTATCGCGCAGAACCACTTGTGATAGATCAACATCTTCTCCCGCGCCAGCCACAATGACCAGCGAGGCGACTTTCACCCCCGAGGCATTGACCGGACCAGTCGGGTTTGAAGAGCTCTTATCGCCAAAGGCCGCATTCTTGGACACAGTAACAGTGCCGGCCTTAACGGTCAAAGTATTGGCATTCGTGCCAACTGAGCTAATGCTGGTCAAGGAAACGGTGCCTTGGGCATTGCTTGAACCGGCCGGGAAACCAGCGATGACCGTTTCGTCCGCGGCGACACTGCTATGAGTAGTGTCGGCGACGACAGAAACAACGGCGCTCTTGCCAGCTTTAATAATAAAGCTGTTGCCGAATGTTCCCCAACCGTTGTTGCTTGCGCCATTGGCTGTAAGGGTGGAGATAGTGCTACCAACCTGCGAGCCATCCACCAAGAGACGGACGTTGGACAAGGAGTTGCCGCTTGAAGTGGAAGACACATTCAAGCTGGAAACTTTGATATCCTCGCCGTTCGCTTTCCAGAGGAATTTGGCTAATGTAACATTGGTCGCGCCATCGGCGATGTTGCCGGTCGGCGAGTCAGCGGACAAAGTCTGGGTTAAGCTACCGGTGTTGATAGTGTAACTTACTGCGGTAGTTCCGGTTACTGGCGAAAGAACCGTGAAAGTGTCAGTGCCGTTCGTTTTGACAAACACCCCATAGTTCTTGTCATAGGAAACGATATCGCCGGAATTCTGGAAAGAGGCGTAAAAAGTGCGGTTGGTGCCGGCCACGACGTCAGCCTTGAGACTCAAGGTCTTGGTTTGGCCTTTGGTCACCAAATATGGAGCCGCGCTTAAATCCAACGTAACAAGCTTACTGGAATCCATATCAACTACCGTGGAACCAATCTGCGTGGATCCGTCCCAGAGACTGAAATTCTGAAGGTCGCCAACATTGATTGAACCAACCATGGTGAGAACGATCTTGCGGATTTGCATGTCCTGGTTGGTGCTAGCCGCCGTGAATCTCCAGATTTCAAAACCAGTGGTGCCTGGATCAACTGTGCCAGCGGCCGTTGGGCTGACGTTGGTAAACACAAGTTTGCCAAGATCAGAAACTGCGGCAGAAGTAAAGACATTGCTCTTTACTGGGAAGGTCCCGCTCACCGTTCCGCCGCCGGACACAACGACATCAGTTCCAGCGTCTACCGAGAAAACGAACTCCTTGCCAGCTGTTACAGCATTCTTCAAATCCAACTTAGCCACCAGGGTCTTGCTGGCTCCGGAAGCAATCGTTACGATGCCAGCGCTCTTGGTAAATGTGATGCTGTTGTTGGAAACACTCGGGTTGCTAACAACTTGCGTTTCGCCATCGTAAAGGTACATATTGCTGATATCAGTATCAGCGGAAATACCAGAACGAACAAGCTTGATGCTTGTGATTTTAGCTTCGCCGCCCGCGGCCGTGAGATTCAACTTGAGAACCGGAATCATGGACTGGGCGCCGTTCGTGCCGGAATCAGAAACGATCGTAGCCGCGACTGGATTGTCTGAAGCGAGAGCTACGGTCAAACTGCCGGTGGTGGTTGCCACTGGGGCCGGAGTGGTGGTTGTAGTGGTGGTGGTGGTCGTAGTAGTAGCCGTAGTAGAGCTTGATCCACCGCCAGTCTGGGAACGATCAGCGACTGATGCCACGAGGGCGTCAATTTTTTCGCCAACGCTCAAACCAGCAATCATATCATCGGTCGCCGCGCGCACAAACGCTGTCTTGAAGCGGTTGGCAGTGAAACCGGTGTCAGAAACTTCGCGCAATTTGCTGTCGGCGTCAACATACCAATTCTTGCCGCCATTTTTGACGAGCATGCCTGGGTGCACTTTGGATTCAGTTACTTCAACGCCGCGGTCATTGCCATAATTTGGCCAAAACACATCAGCGATCGTAAAAGTCTTGTGACCCATTCCATAGAGCGCGTTAGCGGCAGCCACCGTAATTTTTGCCAGTTTGTTGCCCGGCTCTACAACGTATAATTGATCAGATGAAGCGCGTTTGAGAGTGTAAGAGCCCGGTCGGAAACCGACTCCGTATGGAGCATTGACTGGAATTGGCAGAGCGTCAAAACACTCTTGTGAAATAGTGGTGTAACCGCTATATTTGTTGTCTACATTCCAACTTTTGAACTCATCGCCACTGGGGAAGTAAAGCAGCTTGCCGTTGCTGTCTACGGAGTAAATGGCTGGTTTCCCAGTCACTTTCACCATATCACCAGAGCTGAAAGAGGGGCAGGCAGCCGCCTGAGCCACTGCTGGCACCAAGCTCGCTACGCCAACCGACCATAACATGGTGGTAAAGACAGTACTAACGGTCAGGACTTTCTTTCCTAACTTTAATACATTTGACATAAATAATTTAGCAATTTAATGCTGCTAGGCAATTGCGTCTCGAGTAACTCGGGATCAATTGACTAGAGCTTGCGGTCCCAGCTTGCGCCGAGGCCCACAGGAAGGCAGGCAAATCGCATACGCGACTTTCGACCTTTAAGCGCTGGCCTTATGGTTAACTATTTTCTCTCTCCCAGTTTGGTGCGCGACGCGCGTTTTCGCGCCAAACTGGGAGAGAGAAATGAATAAATACTTAATTTTTTAATAAAATCGGAATCACAACGGGAGTCGCGCTAACAGCGGAAACCGGCGTGGTCGTCACGATCAGCGGGGGCAAATCTTTGCCAATGCTTTGAACAGTGGTGGTTGCCGCGGAGCTGTCCTTAATTACCTGCACGATCGGCAAAAATGTCTGGGTTTTTTCAATCGCCGTATCAGATATCTTCTCCGCATCTTTGGAGGCTTGGTTGGCTTCCCGCACCTTATCCACAGCCTGCGCCAAATCATCTTTATTCATAAAATCGTTAGCTTCATTAACCTTTTTGTCCAGCTCCACCGACACCGCTTCGGTCTTTAAAACCGCCGCTACTGTTTGGTTGGCCGCGGTAGAAACTTTATCAGAAAAAGCTTTGGTGCTTGATACTAAATCAATATTATTTTGTTTTTGAGCTTCACTCTTCAAATCTTGAACCGCGCCTCTCATGCTCTCTAAAATAATCTTGGCGCCGTCTACATTTTGTTTGGACACGCCAACATCATCCACCGACGTTTGCAGGGCGCTGCTGATTTCTTTTTTTACTTCCTCTTTAGAAACACTCGTATCGCCTTCAAGATGCTTGGTTACGAGCACTTCCATCGCCTTCACCGAAACATCCTTTACCAAATCTTTAGTTTCGCTGATCTCTTGAGAAAGAACTTTATTCTCCACATTCGGAGTCAGGGCCAAATTATCTTTAGCGTCTTGCAAGACATTTTTAATTTGCTCGGTGTTCTGTTTTATATCTTTCGCTACCGTGGCTTGAAAATTTACATTAGCGCTTTTATTCTCATCAAGCTTGGAATTAATGCTTTTCATCTCATCTTTCAAATCGGCCACGGTTTCTCCGACTTTCGCCGCTTTGTCAGGATCAGTGCTATTAATTATTTGTTTAGTTTCCGCCGCGCGCCGTTTCGCGAACTCCACATGCAACTTTGTCTGCGAAGTTGCATTGCCGATTACCGAAAGCACGGCCGCTTGGGTTTTTTCCACGCCCCGTTTAGCTGGATAGAGCCAATCACCCGGAAGCGTTTCATAAGATGCCTTCACCGTGCCGGAATAGGCGGTGGTGGCCACCAAGACGACAATAAGCAACATCGCCACCGGGCGCACCACATTATATACTAGCGGCTTCGGAATAAAAATAGACAAGCCAGCCCACATTCTTTCTGTCGATTTAATTGACAAACTCTCCGGCAGGGTATTTTTTATCTGGGACAAAAGCAAAGCGCGATTCCGCGCCTCCCAATCGGTTTGGGGGTTTACACTTCCGTGTTGCAACCGTTTCAATTGTTCAATAACGCGTTCCCGCATAGATTAATTTTCGGGTAAAATTTCCCGAATTTTTTTTATCGCTCGGTGAAGGGTGACACGCACCGCCATTTTTGTTTTTCCCACTATTTCCGCGATTTCATCTATTTCCAGTTCATCAACATAGCGCAACGTTACCACTTCCCGATATTCTTGTTTCAATTTCTTTAAAACTTCAATGATTTGCTGTGCTTCCATTTTTCCTCCAACATCGGCGTACCATTGTCCTCTATCGCCTATTTCTAGCGCCTCTTCCAAAAAATTAGACAATGCTGTTTCTGGTTTGGCCGCCTTTCTTCTATACAAATCAATAATACAATTACGCGCGACCCGATAGAGCAGACCAGAAAAACTTTTCACTTCTTTTTTTTCCTGTAAAAAATGCCACGCTTTAAGAAATACTTCCGACGTTATGTCTTCCGCTTCCTCGTGCGACGAAACCTTAAAATAAACAAACCGGTAAATTCGTTTTACATATATATCATAGAGAGCGGCGAAGGCTTCCGGATCTTGCTCTATTTGTAATTTGAACAGGAGAATTTTCTCTTGTAAAGTACCGGACATTCTAGTAGACGTAAAAAAAATAAAAGTGTTACACTGCCATTTCCAATTTCCTTTAAAGTAACACTACTTTAACTAAAAAATGCCTACCAAAACAAGTAAACTACAACATACAGAATAACAAAAAATCACTGACAGGTCAAATAAACAGCGTCCTAAACGACCATACATAAGATTTTGCTCGCTGTCATCTTGAGGTCGCCGTAGGCGACCGCCCCCCCCCGACACGACTTGCCGTGGGAAAAGCAACAAGCAAAGTTATTCAAGTTTGTATACACTAGTGTATACAAACTTGAATAATGGCACTCCGACGAGGAAAAGGCCTATTTTATAAGTAAAAAACTAAAATTTGTATACACTAGTGTATACAAAAAAATGAAAACCAGCCCATAAAATCTTGACAAACAAAAGAATATATGCTAGTCTTTGTCTAGACTACTCTATACAAATAGATATGGATGACGTTAAAATAAACAAATCTAAAGAAATGGTCCGGGTCTCAATTTCAGAGGCCGCTCGCCTTTTTGGGGTTAACACCCAAACCGTCCGCCGCGCTATTCAAGCTCAAGAAGTGACCTATGTCATAGTAGCCGGACGATACAAAATAAACTTTGAAAGCCTGGTTAAATGGTCGCAACACCACACTACCGTCCGCAATAAACTGGCCCAAAAGGGAATCGGACAATTTGTGGATAAGTGGAAAATCAAAAATCCGCTGTTCTCCCCCAACCCGAAGTCTGTCCCTAAAATTTTACCGCCTGACACTTCAACAACCAACACAGCAACCGATACCAGCACAAAACCCTTAGCTTAAAAGCCAAGGGTTTTTTATTTGACTTTACCTCTCTATACCAATATAATTCACCATATGCTCAAAAAAATTTACTCCTTCTTTCATCGCCATTACCACGCTCGCTACCATGGTATTTATCACCACGCCAAACAATTATTTATTTTTGATATTGTCCTGCTACTGTTAGCTACACTCATGCTCGGCACGAGCCTGTGGTTCTTCTTCTGGAAACCGGGCATCGCCAATCTCATAGAGCTATCCATGTCGGTGGGCGGTAACAGAATCAAAAGCGGCGAAGAAGTACGCCTCACTGTTGACTATGCCAACCACAGCAAACATCTGCTCACCGATGTGGCGTTGGCTCTTCGTCTGCCCGAGGGCTTTGTCATTAACCGACAGGCCACCCCGGAATCCGTTTTTTCCAACAACTCAACATTTACTATTCCACCTGTCCCGCCCGGAGGAAAAGGTCAAATAACGGTCACCGGACGTTTGTGGGCAATGCCCCAACACGAAGAAAATATTTTTGGGACCTTTTCGTATAAACAAGAAAAGAGCGAGGAGCGCGAACAGGCGCTCACCAGTTTTCTTCTGTCGCTTCCGGAGAGTGTTCTTCGTCCGCGCCTCGTTATCGCATCGTCAACCTTTCCCAGTGCTTCTTTGCCATTTACGTACACTCTGCAAAATACCGGCGCTGTTGCTATTGAAGAAATACAGCTAAACGTCACCGGAGGCAACGCCGCCTTTGACCAGCCGGACGCTACGACATTTTCACTGGCACGGCAGGAAACAAAAACTATCACTGGACGCTTGGCCGTGCCGGAAAAAACTGCCAACATCGTATTCACCATCACCCCGGCGGCTCTTGTTAATAATCGCCCTATCGCGCAAACACCAGTGCAAACTAAAATTACCATTATCGCTCCGCGTGTCGCGTCTTCGGCTCGGCTGGCTGAACCGGTCGCTTACGCGGAGCCAACGCAGAAAATACCAATCATCGTCAGCTGGCGCAACGACAGCGACTACTCTCTCAAAGCGCAACGCCTGCGCCTCGCCACCACTCCCGGCCTGGTAGATCTAAAAACCACTGCCCTGGAAAACAATTTAAAAATTGAAGGGAACGCCCTAATCGCCGACAGCTCAAACCGAACCGCGCTCGCGAGCGGAGGCCGCGGGTCTGGCGACACCTTTACGGTTAATTTTACGCTCTTGCCGGCTTTTACTACCGCAAACGACGCCGACTCTTTTACCCTCACGCCAATATTTGAAGGTGATGCCACCGAAGTACCGGGACAAAAATTTTCTGAAACCGGCAAGGCCATACATATTCCACTGGCCACTGAAGTTGCCTTGAAAAGCGAAGTGCGCTACTACACCGACGAAGGCGACCAACTGGGACGTGGCCCTTTGCCGCCAACAGTTGGTGAAGCCACCAAATACTGGATATTTGTCCAATTTACCAATACCGCCAATCCGCTCCGCGACGCCACCCTTGCGCTTGTTCTCCCTCCAGGCGTGGAATTCACCGGCCGGCAGAGTGTTACTATCGGGCCAGAGCTCGTTTACAACTCAACCAGCAAAACTGTTTCCTGGCATTACCGGCTTATTCCGGCCCGCAGTTCTGCCGGCTTATATTTTGAAGTGGCATTGCGCCCGACCCCAAACCAACTCGGAGAAACCTTAACCATCACCAAAGATATAACCCTAACAGCTACCGATGATACGGTCGGCAAAAACTTCCAACTAACCGGGCCGTCTCTCACCAATATTCTCGGCCCAACCGACCGCGGTTCGACTGCCGGAGCGACGGTTGTGGCGAGATAATCAAACATAACAAAATCCCAGTCATAATAGACTGGGATTTTGTTTTCCAATGTATATCCAACTAAGCGGCGGCTTGCTTCAAAGCGTCAATCTTATCAAGCCTCTCCCACGGAAACTCGGTTCGTCCAAAATGCCCGTAGGAGGCGGTGGCGCGATAGATCGGACGAAGAAGATCAAGGTTCTGAATAATTTTACCTGGGCGGAAATCAAAAACCTGTTTAACCGCGGCGATCAATTTTTCATCGCTAACTTTACCGGTGCCAAACGTATTGATATTAATGCTGGTCGGTTCAGCGCGGCCTATGACATACGCCACTTGCAACTCACAACGCTCGGCCAAACCAGCAGCTACCACATTTTTCGCCGCATAACGCGCCATATAGGCGCCGGAGCGATCAACTTTCGATGGGTCTTTGCCAGAAAAACAACCGCCACCGTGGCGACCCATGCCGCCGTAAGTATCTACGATAATTTTGCGCCCGGTAAGACCGGTATCGCCCTGCGGACCGCCAATCACGAATCGCCCGGTCATATTTATAAAAAATTGAGCGGCCTCGCTTAAATAGCTGGCACAGACGGGTTTAATTACCTTCTCTGTGATATCACGACGTAAATCTTCCAATTCCACGGTGTCATGATGCTGGGCGGAAATAACCACGTTCTCCACACCAACCGGTTTGCCATTTTCGTATAAAACCGCCACCTGTGACTTGCCGTCTGGCCGGAGATACGGAATGGTGCCATCTTTGCGTACTACCGCCAAACGCTCGGCCAACCGATGCGCGAGTAAAATCGGTAACGGCATATATTCCGAGGTTTCATTGGTCGCATAGCCAAACATCAGCCCTTGATCGCCGGCCCCCTGTTCTTCAGCAGTCAATTTGGCCACCCCCTGAGCAATGTCCGGGGATTGTTCATGAATAGAAACTAAAATGCCGGCATGCTCGGCATCAATGCCATACGCCGGATCGGTGTAACCAATGTCGCCCAAAACTGTCCGAGCAATTTTCTGCACATCAACGTAGCCATTGGTGGTCACTTCACCGCCAACAATCACGAGGCCGGTGGTGGTAAAACACTCCACTGCCACATGCGACGCCGGATCTTGTTCCAACAAATTATCCAAAACTGCGTCGGAAATCTGGTCGCAAATTTTATCCGGGTGACCTTCGGTCACCGACTCCGAAGTAAAAAAATATTTTTCTGACATAAAACTAAAAAATAACTTAATAACAAACTAGCCAAAGAAGATAGAAGGAAGTTGTTGCACAGTAATCGCCCGCATCGACCCCGAACGATGGAACCGGTCAACAACCAACACCATCTTCTTAATTTCGCTACTTTTCCAGCGCTCCGTAGAGGCTGAATATCGCCAGTATACTAAAAAATGCCAACAATGGCAAGAGCAAAAACCACGTTCGCTTTTCCTGCCCCGTCGCTCTAAAATACGTCAAAATCATAATAATGGATTCAACGGCAATAAAAAGTCCGCCCACCACATTCAAGATACCCACAAAATGCCGCGCCCCCAGCAAAAACAGAGCCAACGGAACGCTGATAACCAAAAATTGCGCCGCGCCGGATGGAACGCGATAATCCCACATCAGCGTTTCTTTAAGTGCCGTGCCCAAACCCATAAAACCGGTGCTCATGGCGAGCACGGCAAAGATATTCGCTAATATCAAAAAAATCGGGCTAAAGGCTTGGCCGATTCCAACTGTAGCGACGGGCGTAGTGGATAAGCCGCTCAAACCAACCACCGCTACCGTGAAAAGAATATAAACGGCTATCGGAATTATTGTTCCGATAACCAGCGCGCGCCGAAATGCCGCGGGACGCCCTGGTAAAAGCGCTCGCGCTTCCGCGATAGCGGGCGTGGCGTGCAAAGCAAATAAAATAACTCCCATGGGAAAGAAAAATGACGGCCAATGCACTTCCGTAAACGCCGCTGGGCGGAAGTAGGGCAGAAGCCCGGCCGATAGCACTGCAATAATAATTATCACCGCTAGACTGAAAAATTTCTCCACATATCGGATGCGTTGCAGGCCAAGCCATATTAAAAAACTGCCGGCTGACCAAAAAACTACGCTCCACCCAAGCGCGCTGCCGCCGAACAAAGCGCTCAAGGCCGCCCCCTCGCCAACCAAATACGCTAACAAAACTCCGTATGAACTAAAAATAACCGTAATGGAAAGAACTCCTTTCGCCCACCCGCCTAAATACTTACCCGCCAACCCCGGCAACTGTAAATTATCTCCGGCCAGTGTCGCTACTCTGCCAATCATTAAATTGATAGAGAACATTATAATCCCTAAAACAAAAATTAAAAATACTCCGGGCAAAAGGCCAGCGCGAGAAACAGCGTACGGAAGGCCTAAAATGCCAGCGCCGATGGTCATGCCGGTAATCATAAACACCGCCTCTCCTACTGTGGCGGTTTTTTTATAAACTCCTTGATGTAAAACTACCTGGCGTTCATCGTGAAGCATATTCTCAATGAGAAGTATACCATAAAAAAAGACAAATAAAAAACTGCTTTTTACGAAGCAATTTCCTTGCTGGTGCACGCCAAGGGATTCGAACCCCTGACCCCCTCGGTGTAAACGAGGTGCTCTAACCAACTGAGCTAGGCGTGCGAAAGTTGGGCTACTATAACCGAAAAAGGCCTTTCCGTCAATTCCCTTTAGGCAAAGTTTTTACATAATCAGGAATTTCATTGTATCCCTTTTTTTGCAGCCAATACCACCACTCCGCGCCCCACAAATACACCCGCGGAAATCCAGACCGCTTGGCATACTCAATATTTTCTTGAAGACGTTCCCTGTTCATTGATTGATATTGTTCGGCTAAAGGTACGCTCGTGATAGGCTTGCCCGGGCTCCATGGTTCGGCCTGCAATTCCATTACAAACGCGGTATTAAGATCACGCCCCATAAAAAATGCCCGCGCCGGATACCAGCCCGAAGGGAGAAAACGATAAGTAAAATATCCAAACATTTTGTCCCATACCGTGCGATACATCGTAGCGCCGAAATAATCCGCGGCCCGGGCCGTTTTCCACCACAAACTCAACTCGCCGCTATCAGTAGTGATGGTAGGGTGCGCCGAATCTAGCCGCTTCACCAAAGTTATTTCCTCTTTCAAATCTTTGACGCCAAAAGCATGGCACTCGCCAAAATCCAAAAACGGCTCGTTTTCCACCTGCCACAGCTCAATCCCCGGCCAAACGCGATAATGTTCAACGACGGCGGTAATATAGTTCAAAAGCGCCGCGCGATTTTCGGCCGCCGGCAATTTTTTAGCCCACTCCGGCTCATGACACTCGGGCCAGCGCGGCGTCTTCTGACCAATAGCGAGCGTTATTTTGGCCCCCGCTTCCGCCGCCCGATTGACATACCAATCCAAATCGCTAAAATCATACTGCCCGCGCTGATTTTCAACCGTGTCCCAATGCGCCGACAGACGAATATACCTAAAACCCCAATCGCGAATTAACGCTTCGTAATAGGCTTTCCCGGAATCAATCCCGAGATAACGGGCGTAGACCGGATCAAAACTAACGCCATATATTTGGTTTGAACGGCGGCCCCAATTCAAAAATAGGCTGGCATAAAAGAATGCCAGCAACCCGAACAGCGCCGCGCCAACCAAAATAATTTTTTTACGCCGCAATGAACGCCTGCCCATAATCATAAAAGCACTAAAACGAGACCGGACGCAATCAACACGACCGCCGCCAACTCTTGAACGATCTCTCCCGCCGCGTACGTTTCACGAAACACGCCCGGAGCGAACTTTGACAGCGCCGCGACAAGAATTACCAAAAATCCATATTGTACTCCAGCTAAAGCATTAACGACTGACACGCTCCCGAGCGCCACCGCGTATTGCACGAGCGCCACCCCGACCGCGCCAAGCAACTTATCGGCCAACACCACCATACGCGCTGTCATAGGCCGCCTGCGGCTCTGTGAGCGATCTGGGTGCCATAATACCTCGCGAACAACTGGGTGGGTCAATAAAAACACGCCGCACAGCCCGACACTAGCCCAAATCCACACAAAACCGCTGTAAAAACCTACCAAACCATAGATATATTTTGACAAAACCTGATAGATGGCAGCAAAAAAACCCGCCACCGCCCCCCACCAAAACCCTCGGTGCCAACCATGGTGGCGCGGACTATTTTCAAAAGAAATGATAAGCGAGCCGAGAATAAGCAGTGCTATCGCCGCCTCCTGCCGGACAGTAATCTGTTCATTCAAAAAAATCCGGCCAAATACTAAAACAAAACTCGGTACCACCGCGCCGATAAACGGACCGATATGGCTCGCCTCGCTCTCGGCCACCGCACGGTAGAGGGCCCAGAGAGTAAGAGCGAAACCGAGCCCGGCCGCTAACGCTGAAAGCCACTGCGCCGGCGAAGCAAAAATTTTTACTCCAAAAGGCAAGAGAAACCAAATGGGAACGACAAAAATCGTGGAATAAAAAACATACAAAATCGGCCGCACTTTTCGCTCCGACAAAATATATTTATCTAAAATGGTGACCACGGCTAAACAAATGTAGCCGCTAACAGCACTGGTTAACCACATAAGCTTCGCTATAATATAGCATAAAAAAACTCTCCCGCATACGTTGAGAGAGTTTTTTGTTGTAGTCTTTCGTCCTTAGTCAAAACAGTTGTGGACTCATCAGTCCCGCTATCAGCGGGAGAGACTAGATTGCCGGAGAGGGTGAGCATTGTCCGCTGTTTGTCACAGCCGACTGTGCATTCACCCGTCTCCGGGTCAGGTAGAGCAACGCGAGCGCGCGGACTAGGCGTCGCGGCCGGGCTGGCGGTCGGAGGAGAAGCCGTGCACCGCCACCAGGAAGTACCGGACGTTGTCACCCAGCAGGCGGATACGGCGCCGGCGCTTGTCGCCGCTCCTCCTTGCGGTCTGCTCCGCCACGAGCTCCTTGGTGTGGAGCACCGCCTCGGCGCGCCTGGCCTCCAGCTTCTCGTAGCCTTCGCGGGTGCGCCCCTCCGGTGCGACTTTGCAGTACACTCCCTGCGGGGCGATCTCCACGATCAGACTCCCGGGGAACCTACCGCGGCAATGGGGGGCGCCGCTCTGGAGCGCCGTCTGCACGCGGCCGACCAGATCGTCCTCGCGCCCGTCAAAGTGCGACAGGCGCCCGCTCGGCTTGTAGTGCCTTTTGAGCTCCGGGTGCACTGCAACCAGCTTCTCCTGCTGTTTTCTCGCCACCGCGTTCTCCATGTAACTTCCTCCTTGGAGGAAACCAATCGTCAGCGCCGCCCTCTGCGACAGTGAGACTGGTTGTCGCTGGCATTCCCGCCAGACTAGCAAACCGCCTTAAAAAGGCAATTTGCTAGTCTGGCGGACTCATTAAAAAACCCCGAGAGTTTAGGTTCGAGGTTCTTATAAACGAAATTTATCCATTATCTATCTTCGTTTATATTCACCCCAAAACCCGCACGGGCGCGCAATTACCGCCAAAGTCAAAGTAAAGGCGCTCTTTGCCTTTTTATCCCAGCGAAGATTGTTGGAGTGATTTAACGACATAGTAGTGTAATATAATAAGACTACCGATCTTACTAAAAACTGTCAAATTAATGTTATCCACAGGGTCATTCTACCCCGCAAGCACCCGCTATTTTAGACCATTTTTACCTCGGCATAAACCGCCTCTACATTGTCTAAATAACGGCCCAAATCATGGTTTTTCCGCACTAAATCCCTGCCTGCGGCAACCATGCTCTCTACCTGATTTTGCGGGGCTGTCATGGCCTCCTGAATGGCCCGCGCAAGGTCGGCCGGGTCTTCCGGGCGAGCTAACCAACCAGTTTTTCCATCAATTACCAGCTCAGGATTCCCGCCTCGATCGCTTGCCACCACCAACCGCCCTAGCGCCAATGCTTCCAGAATCGTGAGCGAGCAGAGGTCGTAAAAAATCGCCGGGACGACCACCGCGCGCGCTTCCGCCAGCGCCGCCTCTTTTCCGGCTCCGCTCACCCAGCCGCGCCGCTCAACGTGAGTGAGGCGATTATCTTTTATAAATTGGTCTACCCACGCCGCTTCCGGTCCATCCCCCGCTACCACCACTCGGTACTGCTTCAAATCTTTCACCGCGCGCATAAACACTCTGATACCACGCTCCACATGCAGACGGCTTAAATACACGATTTTGTCGCCGAGCGGCGGGATATTTTTTAACACCGTGGCGGCAGGATACATTATTTTCCGAATTCTTTCGGCAGGAAAACCATACTGAATCAACTTATCTTTCATGAACTCGCTCGGCGCGATAAATCGATCAACTTTTTTCCAAATGCCGCGGGCGCGGTAATAATAGGCTTCGGCGGCGCCCGCTAGACTCTGCGTGAACGAACCATTGACGCATTTGTTAATCACACATTTATAAAGCCGATTAAGTTTGGCTTCGGCCAAAGTTTCACCTAAAATAAAACTGTGGTTGGGGCATAGCGGAAACATATCGTGCACCGTATGAACGATCGGCACGCCCAGTTTTTTCAAGGTCAAAAATGTGCTTGCCGAGAGTTCGCGGTAGGCATTGTGCACATGCGCCGCGTCAGGCCGGGTGTCCTTCACCAATTGAGTGAGTTTGGCGGTAACTTCGGAAGAAGAAAAAATACGCCGCGCAGCGCGCCAACGTTCGGCAAGGCTCCCGGCGCGCAGGGATACCGGACTGACAAAATATTTTTCGTAAGCCGAGGGTCTGTCCCCCTCCCGCCGCATAGAAAACTCGACGACCGTATGGCCGCGCCCGCGCAACCCTTCAATCGTTTCAAAAAAAACGGTGTCCGAACCGCCTTGCACGGAAAAAAATTTATTAATCTGCAATATCCGCATAAAAATTATGGTTTAACTGCTACGACCGCCAAATTTCTCCCGCCTTTGCTGTCGCTCCAGGTGCCGCTACTATATTCCAGCCGTTCAACGACGAATCCGGCGCGCGTTAAAAGACCTTTTAATTCTTCCGGCGTGAAATGGTGGTAGTAACGCTCGGCTTCAATCACTCCCGACGGATTTTTCCACGGAATTAGGAAATCGTGCTCACCAAGTTGTTTCCATGTCTTCTTTTTCTCTTTCGCCCAGTCACTCCCTAGATTCCATACTAATATCACCAATTTGCCACCCGGTTTCAATTCCTGCCATGTTTTATCAAGTAATTTTTGCCGGCTCGGTTCATCGGGCAGATGAAAAAACGACGCAATCATAAAAACCAGATCAAAAAAGTCGGGAGGAAACTTTTTCTCGCGGACTGCTGTTGAATAAAAATGCGCCCGGCCGGATTTAATAAATTCAGCGTATTGCCGTCGCGCAATTTTTAAAAGTTCAATACTTTGATCAACGCCAAAATATTCCACTTGCCATTTCTCCAGCATCAACAATAGCCGCCCACTGCCGCAACCCCAGTCTAAAATCCGTTGACCATTCTTGATGAGTGCGCTAAACTGGTCAAACTCCGGCCAAACGCGGCTTCGCGTGGCCGCGAAATGCTTGGCAATTTTATTGTAATCATCGCGCGTCTTCTGTACAATGTCCATACGTTTCGTCGTCTTCCTCACCTATTAGGGAGAGGATAGAGGATGGGGGGTTAAGACAAAAAACTATGATCTTGACTGAAAAAATAATCATGGCTTCCATCAAACAACCGCCTACTGATGAGCGGACTTTTAACGCGCTCAAACGCGCGGTTATTCTAGGTGAAAAGACGCACGGCGGATTGCCCACAAAAACCAGCTTGCTGTCAGCATACCACAGATTGTTAGCCAAGAAAAGAATTAAACGAGTGCCTGCTCTGGAACGCCTGCTCACTCGCCGCGCGGTGCGTTCACTCTCCGGCATTGCTGTCGTTACTTCTCTCGTTAAGCCTTACCCTTGCCCGGGAGAATGCGTCTACTGCCCGCTAGATGAACGCATGCCGAAAAGCTACCTGGCCGAGGAGCCGGCCGCGATGCGCGCGCTCACGCTTAAATTCAACCCCTACGAACAAATGGCGCGGCGTATTGAGGCTTTGGAAAACAATGGCCACCCCACCGACAAAATTGAATTCATCGTGAAAGGCGGCACCTGGAACTCCTACCCGCTCGCTTATCAATACTGGTTTATTTTGAAATCATTTGAAGCTTGCAATACCTGCGGCAAAACTAAACCAAAACTCGCCAAGCTTACTGAAACGTCGCAGTTGGCCGAATTAAAAAAAGAACTATTCAAACAACAACGCCTCAACGAAACCGCCAAACACCGTATTATCGGCCTTACTTTAGAAACTCGTCCGGATTGTATTAACAAACACACCATCTGGCAGATGCGCGAGCAGGGCTGTACCCGCTTGGAGCTGGGCATACAGCATACTGATGATACGATTTTGGCTCTTACCAAACGCGGTCATACCATTGCCCGCGCTCGCGAAGCTACCGAACTTTTACGCAACTACGGCTATAAAGTGGACTTTCACTTAATGCCGCAGTTACCGGGGGCAACGCCAAAAAAAGATTTGACCATGATGGAAAATGTTTTTACCGACCCGGGCTTGAAGCCGGATATGATTAAAATTTACCCTTGCACGGTCGTAAAAGGCTCTGAACTCTATGATTGGTTTGTGCAGGGAAAATACCACGCTTACCCGACGCGCGATTTGATAAAAATTATCAAAATTTTCAAAACGACTATCCCCCGCTATGCCCGCGTCTCGCGCCTCATCCGCGACATCCCCGGGCAATATATTGAGAATGGCAATATCGTCACGAATTTACGCCAAGTTATTGAAACGGAAATGAAACGCGATGGCCTGATGTGCCGGTGTTTGCGTTGCCGCGAAATTGGCCATGTGAAAACAGATGAATGGACACTCCAAGAACTGAAGCCGATTTTATTTATTGATGAATATAAAATGCGCGGCGGCACGGAATATTTTTTAAGTTTTGAAGATAAAAAACAGCGCGTGGTCTTTGCTTTCTGCCGCCTCCGTCTCGTTGACAAACCTATTACCCACCCAAACAAAAAATTAAATTCCTACGGAGCCTACATCCGCGAGCTTCACACCTATGGCCAGCTCGTGCGCATCGGGAAAAAACAAGAAACCTCCAGCCAGCACAAGGGTTTAGGGAAAAAATTGTTGGCTCTGACGGAGAAAATTGTAAAAGATCATAAGATTAAAAAATTAGCGGTGATTTCCGGCGTTGGCGTACGCGCTTATTATCGCCGTTTGGGCTACCGACTGGAAAAAACGTATATGGTAAAAAATCTGAAACCATAGCAAAAAATTTTAATTTTGGAAAAAATTCCGCGCCGAGCGCACCACCGCCATATTCTTGGCTCCGGCCGCGCGCACGTCATGAATGGCCGCTTCATCAATGCCGCCAATCGCGAGCCACGGAACGGAAATTTCATCAGCCACCTGGCGCACCAACTCAAGCCCGACGGCCGGACGATCCGGCTTGGTGGGCGTGGCATATACCGGACCAATGCTCACATAGTCCGCGCCATCCGCCACTGCTTCTCGGATTTGTTCAATAGAGTGATTGGAACGGCCGATAATCTTATTGCTCCCCACCAATCGGCGCGCCGGAGCGACCGTGCCATCCTCTTGGCCGATATGCACTCCAGCCACCGGCAACTCCGCGGCGATTTCCGGATAGTCGTTTATTATAAAAAGAATTTGGTCTCCGCCGGCCTTATTTTTTTCGACGATCGCCGCGCTCAAAAATTTAGCCTTTGCAAACACTTCAGCGCGCGAACTGGTTTTGTCGCGCAACTGCACCATTTGCGCCCCGTGTTCTACGAGCCACAAAATTTCCTCCACGCTCTCCGAGAGCGGATAAATAACCCCGCGTTCAAAATAACGCCGCAAATAATAGTGCGGCGTCGCCTGCAGTAACTCCTTCTCCAGCACATACACGGCATAACGCGAATGTTTGACAAACTCCGTCGCCGGCGAAGCGTAAATTTTGGAAAACTCTTCCAGAATCCGCAACGACTCGGCTACTCGCCCCACGCTCGCGCGAATTAAAGACCAGGTGGTGGTGCGAACGGCCTCCGCGCCCATTACCTCCGCCCCAGGCTTGCCAGTGTCTCCCCGCGCTCCGACTAATCTGGCCGGGCCAAACCAAGCTCCAATATCCTGCAAATCATGCCGGATAGTCTTTAGCTCGGTAAAAACACCCTCTTGAGCGGTAATAAAATGGGCGATTTCATCAAGCAAGCGCAGGCCCTCGCTAGCCCGCTCCAAATTGCTATCAATAACGGCAAAATCGCTATTCATATAAATATATTGCGTTCAAAGCAATGAAATGATACCATAGGGGAGCGGAAAGTAGCAATTTATATGTACACCCATAATCTTAAAAACTTTGACCCGGACATTCTCGCGAGCATAAAACGAGAACAAAACCGGCAGGAAACCGGTTTGGAAATGATCCCTTCGGAAAACTTTGTTTCCCCGGCCGTGCTTGAGGCACTGGGTTCTATTCTTACCAACAAATATTCTGAAGGCTACGCGGGTAAACGCTACTACGGCGGCTGTGAATTTATTGATGAAGTGGAAACGCTGGCGATTGATCGCGCCAAACAGCTCTTTGGCGCCAAACACGTCAATGTTCAACCGCTCTCCGGCGCGCCGGCGAATATCGCGGTTTATTTCGGGCTCCTGAAACCCGGTGATACGATTCTTGGCATGGACCTGTCTCATGGCGGACACCTCACTCATGGCCACCCCGTCACCTACATGGCGCAAATTTTCAACTTCGTCCGCTATAAAACGAACGCCGAGGGTAAAATTGATTTAGACAACTTGCGGCAGATGGCGCTCACGCATAAACCAAAAATGATTTTGGTCGGGTACTCGGCCTACTCGCGTGAAATTGAATACGAAAAAATTAAAGCCATCGCCGACGAAGTCGGGGCTTTAACCATGGCCGACATCGCCCACATCGCCGGCCTCATCGCGGGCGGCCAAATGAATAATCCCGTGCCACTTTTTGACGTGGTTACCACCACCACCCACAAAACGCTCCGCGGCCCGCGCGGCGGCATGATTATGTGTAAGGAAAAGTGGGCTAAAGCGATTGACAAAGCGGTTTTCCCGGGCTTTCAGGGCGGCCCGCATGAAAATAACATAGCGGCGAAAGCCGTGGCCTTCAAAGAAGCCTTGCAACCGGAATTTAAAGACTACGCCAAACAAATTAAAACCAATGCCAAGGCGCTAGAAAAAATTTTTAATGCCAAAAACTACCAGCTCTGCTTTGGCGGCACCGATAACCACCTTCTGCTTATAAATGTATTTGAGAGCAAAGGCATCACCGGCAAAGAGGCGCAAATCGCGCTGGACAAAGCGGGCATCACGGTGAACAAAAATATGATTCCCGATGACCCGCGTTCGCCGATGGACCCAAGCGGCATTCGCCTCGGCACGCCGGCCCTCACTACCCGTAATTTTAGGGAGGCCGAAATGGAGCAGGTGGGGGAATGGATTGATCAAGCTATTCTAAACGCTAAAGACGACGCCAAACTAATGGCTATAAAAGAAGAAGTAAAAAATCTCACCAAAAAATTCCCGCTTTACCCGACACTTCAATAAAACTATCTTCGGGCAATAGCTGACGGATTATTAAGGAAAGTATTGACCATTTTTGCGCTATACAACTCTTCGGGAGAGAGAGTACACCGCTTGGCAATTTTTGTCATTTCCGTTTTAATCCTTTCAGCCAAACCAGCGTCGCCACCGCTTTCATATCGCGCGCTTAACGCCTTCAGGGAGCTTAACTGTTCATCAAATTGCTGGCGAAAAACTTTTTCATCCATTCCGGCCGGAGTTCCCGGATAATGCACTTTTGTGCCTGCTTGGTAATACTTATCCCCTAAAAATTCCCTATGCAAAGCGGCAGTAAGTTTCGTTACTCTTACCCCTGTATTCACAACAACTCCCTCAGTTCTAACAGAACTACCGGCTTGAGCCACATCAGCCGCGCTTCCGATCGCGCTGTCGCCTTTCGTCAAATTACCAGACATACCGCGAATATTCACCCGTGCGGATTCCGCGGCTGACAATGCTCCACGATGACTCCCCGTCGCGGCCGGCGGCGCGTCCATGATATACGTCTTCCCCGTTACTTTAATGCCCAAATGACCGTTCTCGTCTTCCGTCAAGAGAACAAAATTGTCTTTCTTGTTTTGCCAAACGACGCCCAGGTGCGAGTGGCCGTCTTTATTAATATAACCCCCTTCAATGGCCAGACGGGCCGCTTCGTGTTTGGCCCATTCGGCGGCATCGGTGAACCGTTTCTGCGCGTCAAATCCGTAGTGGCCGGGGTTGGCTGAAAGCTGGCGGGCGACCAAGGCTGTAACGCTGTTGGCGCCTCGTTCCCGGGCCACCAGCACGCTCTTGAGCGCGGTGTCAATATCAGTCCCGCCCTCCAATTGGGCATTGAGCGTGTGCATAGCGTCAGCATTCCCTCCCGCTCCGGCTACCAGCCGATCGATAGTGGCCGCTTTCCCCGCCACCCCGGCGGAAGAACTTACGTCAATCGCGTCAATCGCCTCCGCGCTTAACCCATGTTTAGTCCAAGTTGAGATCTTGCGTCCCACCATATCTGCCTCGCGCAATACATTGTGAAGATCGGCGCCCTCTTCACCGAGATTGGCGTTAATGAACCTGGCGATGATTCCTTTGTTTTCCCCGCCTCTCTCAAGCAGTTGATCAACCGCCTCCATAGTTCTGGTGTCTACGCGCGCAATCGCGTCAATACTGCCCGCGTTCAACCCGCTCTTTTCCCAGCCGGTAATGCTGTCTTTGAGCCTGACGGCGCTTTCCAAAACTTTTGTAACATCCGCTTGGGGCAGAGGAATATCGCGGTTCAACATTTTCACCACCGCGGTATGCCCTCCGTGAGCTTTATCCCACGCCAACAGGTTGTTCACTGTCTCGGCCGCGGGACCTCTGGCGACGCCGCGTCTCATCGCGCCAATCGCCGCGATAGCGTCTTTCTCAAGACCCTGTTCCTCCCAGCCGGCGAATGTTTTGGACATATCTTGCAGAGCTTCTACCCGATCGTGAAGCGGCATAACATCAAGCTCATGTGACTGCAAACCGTAATGGCGCAGTAAATTTTCCCGGCCTTGGGCTTCGGTAATTTTCAATTGAATCAAACCGACATCCAGCGCCTTTCCGCCATCTACTGATATGCCCTTCAGCTCGGCGAACGTCAGATCCTCAACATCGTGCACCTCATGGCCGGGTGCGGCAAATGACTGCAACGCTCGGTCTTTCACGCCGGCCGGCACGCCTGCCAAAAGTTCATCCAATTTTTCTTCCATTTTTACTTCCTGCCTCTGCTCCGCCCACTCGCCGCCCAAAAACCCGATACCGCCGCCGACCACCGCCCCGGCCGCGAGCCCTACCCACCGCCGCCACCGGCCGGCATCTTTGTTTATTCTTTGCATCTGCGCGCCGGCATGCTCAACTATTGTCTCGCGCTGTTTGCGCAACGCAACCAGCAATTCGCTCGTTTTTTCAATTTCCCTAATAATCCGCCTGGCCTCATGAACAATCGCTTCCGCTTCGGTAAGGAGAAGTGTTTTTTGTTTCCCCGTCTGCAGAGCCGATAAAATTTCAATGTCGGCGTCTAACTTCCCGACATAATCTCTTAAATAACCTAAATCATGCTCGGTGAGTTCAACTGGCGGCATTCGATCTTTATACTTGCCAACGGCTGTTTCTGTATTTTTCATCACTTCATTCACCTCAACCTCTACTTGTTTCTCTTTGGCCGCCCGGTCGCGCGCTTCACCCATTTTATAACCGGTCACACCCATACCAAAAGCGCCCAGGCCCGCGCGCGCCCCCACCGCAACCCCGGAAGTATAGGCCAAACCAACGGCCGCGCCGACCGCGATCGGAGCCAAATAGCCGGCCGCCTTTTCAATTTTTGATTTTTTTGTATCGCCTTTAGCGGCGGCAAACAGCTGGCCGCTCTTGGCTTCCTGCAATTTCTTTAAAATTTCAATCGCGACCGGCGTGGATTCGGCATCGGCGATAAGTTTTTTCAATTCTGGATCGGTCTCGCGCAGATTGCCTAAACCAGCAATCAAGCCTTCCAATTCCCTCGCCTGCGCTTCATCTGCTTCACCGTCAGCTTTCAACCTTTCCGCTGTTTTAAGCAGACTATCTTGAACGATTGTTCGATTGGCGTTCTCGTCGCCCGCGGACGCTTCACGGATAGCTTGGCTCAACACCAACGACATCCCCGTTTCATCGCTTTCCCATTCCTTTACCAACTTGTCAACAATCTCGCTTTTCTTTTTCTGAATGAGCGCGTTCATTCTGCTCTGTGCTTCTTTCTCATCAGCACTCTCTGCCCCTTCTTCGCGCCGTTTCTTGGCAAAACCCTGGAAAAAACGCGAAATCACGCCGCCGGTCGCCACACCGGCGCCAATGGCCGCCGCGGCGCCAAACACTGCGCCGAAGCCGGTGGCAGTGGCGGCGGTGATGCCACCGATCAGCAAAGCCTTTTTGGCAATCCCTTTCCAATTTAGTTTCAATTTATCAATAGTGGAAATTTCTGCCACCGCCTGTTTTCGTATTTCCGCGTCCGCGCGATCTTGGACAACTTTCAAAACCAGCTCATATAAACCATCTTTCCATTGTTCGCGAAATTGTTCTAAAGTAAAGCCTTGAGGGGCTAAAACTTTATCCAGTTTTGCCTCAAGGTCCGTCTGTTCTACTTGGACGCTGGCAGAACCGCGTCTATCTAGCAAATCATGACAAATATCTCTTGCCGTTTGCTGATCACTGGAAACAACTGCTCTAATTAAATTATTTCTCTCGCCGCTTTCTCTGACAATATCTTTCACCAAAGCCGCCGGAATATCCACTGTCGCTTTCCGGCCTGGTTCAAAATCTTTTCTTCTCGGCTCGCCGCGCACTCTGTTAAGATCAATAATGGCTGTATCCGCCGGCCGAGAATCGGCTGATGAATCTTTTCCGGTTGGCGTCGCCGTTGCTTTCTCCCTCAAATTATCTCTTTCTAAAATAACATTAACAGCGTTTTTCAAAACTCCTAGCGATTCTGACAGTTCAGTCACTTGATCGCGAAACGCCTCATAATCACTTTCCCCCAGCTGTTCTTTAGACCGTGCCAATTCTTCCAATTCATCTTCCAGCGCATCCGCTTCTTCTATAAAACCTCTATCCCACAAATCTTGCAATTCCTTCTTAATCGTTCTGATTTTCGTTTGTAGTTGCGTTTCGCTGGCGGCGCGTTCTTGTGCTTCCGTTCCCTCCGGGTGTACCAAACGAAGACGCCTTTCCGACCCTTGACCTTGGGGGGGACGGCTGTCGGGAGCTTGAAAGGCTGATTTGGCAGAAGCCATATAAAATATATATTAACTCATCCGTTTAATTTTTTCCAAAACATTCCGCGCCTTGGCGCGGTCAAGCGCGGCCAGTATTTCTTTATGCAACACCGCGCGTTTCTTTTGTAAAACGACCAATCGTTTCAAAATATCCTCGTAATTTTTTACGAGTTCGCTGTGAATTTGCCCTAGCCGCTGTTTCTGCGTGGTACCAGTCTTGGCCATATTATACGCGGGCTAAAATTTTTCGGCAGTCCTCGGCAAATTTCTTTAAAATTGACTTAACAGTAGTATCAAACTGCGGTACGGCTTGTTTCCAAAAAGCCTGCCAAACTGTTGGCGAGCTCTCTTCCGCGGACACCATATCACTAAATTTTTTCGCTTGCTCTTGATCAAGCTTGGGGAGCAATTCAAGACCCAAACGATGCTCGGCTTCCGCCGCGAGCTGTGGCACGTAGACTTGTCTATTGGCTTCGGACAATTTGCCGAGCCCGCTGTCTTGCAAAACCTCCATGATATAATTTTCCAAAAAAGAAAGTTCCTGCTTGGCCATAGAAATAAAAATTAATAATTATATGCTTCCAGCTAGATTCGTAATCAAATTATACCACTCCACAACTGTCTGCGTCAAAGCGTTCCTCACCTCCCTATATTTACCATTATGTTATCTCCCGGACCTCCACCAAATTGACATGACCCGCCTGGCCAACCGGCTCGCCAGCCACTATAATCATGGTATCGCCTTTTTTCGCGAGCTTCTGCTGTTTAATATAATTTATGGAACGCTCCACCAACTCCTCAATAGACTGGCACGGCAACATCATAAACGGCTTCACTCCCCAGGAAAGATTCAACTGTCGCCACGAAGCCGGCGTCGCGGTAGCCACCAGTATCGGCAGAAGGGGCCGAACATGGCTGATGAGCCGGCCAGTTTCTCCGGAAATTGACGCCGCTAAAATCAGCTTGGCATTCAGCTCATCGGCGAGCAGACGCGACATATCAGCGATAGCCGAATCCAACGGCGTCCCTTTGTGATGAATGGGCAAATCCGTGTCGTCATAGCTTGAACGCTCGGTGGTGACGGCAATATCCGCCATGGTTTCCACCGCCAAAACCGGGAACTCCCCGCTTGCTGTTTCGTTGGTCAAAAGCAGAGCGTCGGCGTGATCAATGACAGCGTTCGCCACGTCGGACACCTCCGCGCGCGTGGGGCGGCGGCTGGTCTGCATGGAATTGAGCATCTGGGTGGCCACAATCACCGGCTTGGCCAACGCGTTCGCGGCATCAATAATTCTTTTTTGCACCAAAGGCACCTGCGCCGCCGGCAATTCTAGACCCAAATCGCCGCGCGCCACCATAATGCCGTCGGCCACATCTAAAATTTCACTTAAATTCTCCACCGCGACCCGCCGTTCAATTTTGGCGATAATAAAAATCGGCTGTTTACGGGTGAGATTTTCTTCTTTCAAATATTGTTGTATTAAAAAACGAACATCCAAAATATCTTTGGCACTGCTGACAAAAGACAGTCCGACCATGTCTACTTCATTTTTCACGGCAAATCGCAAATCTGAGCGATCTTTTTCACTCAAAGCCGGAATCGTGAGCGCGCTGTCCGGCAAATTTATTCCTTTATGCGATTTTACCACGCCGCCTTGGGTCGCACTTCCGGTCACTTGCGTGCCGGTAACATTTGTCACCTCCAACTCCACCCGGCCGTCATCAATAAGAATACGCTCTCCCGGTTTAATAAAACGGTGCAACTCGGGATGATCAACCGGCCAATCGCCGCCGGCGTAGGCAGTGAGAGCGGTGTTCAAAATAACACTTTCGCCATCTTTTATAGCCACTCCATCATCGGGCATAACGCCAATGCGAATACGCGGCCCTTGTAAATCTTGAAGAATGGCAATCGGCTCGCCGGTCTTTTCCTCTACAGCGCGAATCGTTTTGAGCAGCGCTCCGTTGCTCTCGTGCGTGCCGTGAGCAAAATTAAGACGGGCAAAATTCATCCCGGCTTTGACCATTTTCTCCAGCACCAGCTGGTCGGCGCATGACGGGCCGACGGTAGCGCCAATTTTCGTGTGTTTAAACATAGCTTATTTTTTACCCGTCCCGGACGGCTGTAACATCGCCTTGAGTTGTTCCCGCTCCACCGCGTTGATCGGCAAGACATCAAGCAAGCTGTTCACCGAGGAGCTTGACAGCTGACCCTTGGCCGCCGCGTTTAAAAACAGACCATATTTATTTTGCAACCCTTTCAGAATAGACGGCAAATACCAAACAGCCCAAATAAGCGGCACGATAATTACTAGAAGCCGAAGCCAATTGGCCGCCGCCGCCCACAACAATTTGCTGTTAATTCTCCGGTTCTGTTCGTAAATAATTTGCGACCATTTGAGATTTTTTTCCAAAAGATCGCGCAACGCCAGCGGGCTCGCGTCTTTCGGAGCGGCTGTCTCAACGCGTTCCGCCGCTTCGGAGGCGGCCGCTCCCGCCGACGCGCCGCTCACGGCGTTCTGATCTTCCGGCGGAGTTTTAACCGCGCGTTTAAACATAAAATAAATGCTATTTAATTTGTTTATGGCTAAGACGCTTCAGCTCCTTTTCAAACGTCTTTACGTCTTTAAAGTCGCGATAAACGCTCGCGAAACGAATATAAGCTATTTTATCAAAACTATGCAGGTGTTTCATCACGATTTCGCCGATCTCGTTGCTCGCGATTTCCCGCCGCCGTTTCTTTTGAATATCGCGCTCAATGGCGTGAAACAGCCGGTGCAATTTATCCTGCGTAAAAGGGCGCTTGGTAAGCGAGCGCCGAATGCCGGCCTCTATTTTGTCGCGCATATAACTCTGCCGTTCGCCGTTTCTCTTCACGACAATGACGTCCAACAGCTCAATTTCTTCCACCGTGGAAAACCGATAGTGGCATTTCTGGCATTCCCGGCGCCGGCGGACGGATAAATCATCCTCCAACGGACGAGTATCTATAACGCTGACATCGCGATAGTTGCAAACTGGACAGCGCATACAGAAAGAATAAAATTAGCATTTTCACTAGAGACCCATTCTTTTACGAAGGAAAGCCGGCATTTCCGGATCTTCTTCCAGACCCGCATCTTGATCTTTGGCTAATTTATTCGCTTCGCTCGGGTTCGGCGCGGCGGCCGGAATATTCCGTTGAGTAAAATTCTTGAATTTTTTTTCTTCCTCTTCCTCTTCCTTCTGCGCTTTGCGCAAAAACGTGCTCGGCATATATTTGCCGCCGGAGAAGAAATTCTGCGCCGGCGCCGTGTCTTCTTTCAATGTGCTCGGGCGGCGATCGTCAAAGCCGGTGGCCACCACATTAATGCGCATACTGCCGGTCATGCTTTCATCAATAATGGCGCCAAAAATAATTTTGGCGTCAGCCGCGGCTGAACCGGTGATCAGTTTGGCCGCGTCGGTTACTTCGTTCATGGTCAAATCCGGACCGCCGGTGATGGTGAAAAGAATGCCGTGCGCGCCGTCAATGGATAGTTCCAGCAGAGGGCTGGCCACGGCCGCTTTGGCGGCTTCCACCGCCCGGCTCTCGCCGGTGCCGACGCCAATGCCCATCAGCGCTGAACCGGTGTCGCGCATAATAGTTTTCACGTCGGCAAAATCAACGTTGATAAGCCCGGGGATGGTGATCAACTCGGAAATTCCTTGCACGCCTTGACGTAAAATATCATCAACAATTTTGAACGCGTCAAGCAAAGTGGTTTTTTTATCAATCACCTGAAGTACCCGATCGTTCGGGATAGTAATAATAGTATCCACATTCTTTACCAGCTCCTCCCACGCTTTATCGGCGATAGAGCCGCGTTGCGGCCCCTCAAAAGAAAAGGGCTTGGTTACCACCGCCACCGTCAAAGCGCCCAGCTCTTTCGCCACCTCGGCCACAATCGGCGCCGCCCCCGAACCGGTGCCTCCGCCCAGCCCGCAAGTGATAAACACCATATCGGTTTCCTTAAGAGCTTCGCGGATTTCATTTTGCGATTCCTCGGCCGCTTTGCGGCCGACCTCCCGATCCATGCCGGCGCCGAGGCCTTTGGTCACTGTTTTGCCAATATGAATTTTATGCGGCGCGCTGTTGTAGTGGAGCGCCTGCACATCGGTATTCATGGCGATAAAATCAACACCGCGAATTTTATTCGCCATCATTCGGTTGATGGCCGCGCCGCCGCTCCCGCCCACGCCAACCACTTTAATTTTGGCAAAAGCTTCAATTTCTGGTTTTACCTGCGGCATAAGTGTGAAATTGATGAATAATTTTTGTGTTCAAACCCCTGATAATAAAATAAGCGAAGAAACGCCTCTTCGCTAGATAGTGTATCGTTCAAGATAATACCCTGTCAAGCGCGATTGTTAAGGAATGTGTATAACTAAACGCTTAAGGTATAAGCGTTTTGAACCATTTTTTAAGCTGACCGCCGGCGCGATTTATTTTTTTCATCGGCCCTCTCTCTTCGCGCCGTCCGCTATAGCCGCGCCGCTCCATGGCTCCTCCCCACTTCACCAAGCCAACCGCGGTGGCGAAGCCTAAATCATTTACTTTGTCAGTAACGCTCGCCACATTGAGCGGATAGCCCAGAATGGCGGGAAGGCGCAATTGCTTTTTAGCCAGCTCCACCAAACCGGCTAGCTTGGCGCCGCCGCCGGTCAAAACCGCCCCGGCCGGAAGCAGAGCGTTCCGTTTTATCCGGGTTAACTCTTGATTAATTTTTTGTAAAATCTCCTCCGCGCGCGCCTCAATGATTTCACTCACATATTGTTTTTTCACAATTTCATGTTCCGGCGCGCCGAGCTCATAAAGATCAACCTCTTCGCGTTTGGATACCAAGCCCGGCGCGCAATCGCCGTGCTCAAGCTTTACCGCTTCGGCAATATCAATAGACGTGCGAAGCCCTAACGCGATATCTTTGGTAATATGTTCGGAACCGAGCGGGATAATGGCCGTATGTAAAATTTCCCCTTCCTCAAAAACCGCCAAACTCGTGGTAGACACTCCGATATTCACCACTAAAACGCCGATCTCCTTCTGCCGCGGCGTTACCACCGCTTCGGCGGTAGCGAGAATGGATAGAACCAAATCTTCAATATCCTGCCCTGTCCGATAAACCGCTTTCGTTAAATTTTTAATTTGCGAAGCCGACCCGAGAATAATCTGCGCGTCCACCTCCAGGCGAATGCCGGTCATGCCAACCGGATCTTTAACGGTACCCTGCCCGTCAATGCCAAAATTCTTTGGCAAAACATGCAACACTTCATAATTAAGCGGCGTGGCGATAGCTCGCGCCGCCTCAATCGCCCGCGTTACATCTTCCTCGCTGATTTCGCTGTCCGCTTTGGAAACAGCCACGACTCCCTTGCTATTCTGTGAAATAATGTGAAGGCCGGAAATTCCCACCCACAAACTGTTAATGGGCGCCCCCACCATGCGCTCCGCCGTCTCCAAACAAGCGGATATGGAAGAAACAACATCTTCAATGCTGGTGATGATGCCCTTTTGCACGCCTTCCGACGGCGCTTCGGCCGCGCCCAAAATTTGCAGTTCAACTTCGCTCTCCGCCTCTTCCGGAGAAGCGAGCTGGCCCACTACGAGCCGAATCGCGGACGACCCGATATCTAAACCGGCGATCAGCGAGGAATAATCTTTTTTCATACACTGGCAGTATACACTATCTGGCTAAACTGATAAAGTACGGACTCATAATGATCACCCCGATAATGAACGCGCCGAGCGACGTAACGAGCACGGCGGCGGCCATAGTATCTTTAATCGCGCCAACGTAGTGATGCAATCGCGGCTTGAGCAAATCGGTAAAGCGCTCCAAGGCCGTGTTCAGAATCTCCATCGTTAAAACCATCACGATAAGAAGAAAAATGACAACCATTTCCCACTGGCGCAGAGGAAAATACGCCATCGCCGCCAAAACCAGCGCCGCGCCCATAACTTGCAGACGAAAATTCTGCTCCGTCCGGAACACTTGGGCTAAACCGCGAATGGCATCCTTGAAGCTTTGCGCCAAACGGCGTAATGACAACATAAAGTTTGCTAAAATCGCTTTACAGATAATCGCGCTGGCGCGATAATTTTTTCCTGCAGGGAAAACATGCGCTTGGCTTCCCGCGACCGGACATGGTCATGCCCCGCTATATGCAACAAACCGTGAACCAGCATGCGCGCGAATTCTTCCTTGACCGACGCTTGAAACGCGCGCGCTTGCCGCCTGATCTGCGGATATGACAGATAGACTTGCCCCAAATACGCGCTGGGCATGGTTTGATCCTCGCCCCACGCGAATGAGAGCACGTCGGTAGTTTGGTTTTTCCCGCGATAACGTTTATTCAAACTCCTAATCGCCGCGTCCCCCATCACGGTGATATCAATTTGACCTTTTATTTTTTTCTCCTGCCGAGCCGCTAAACTGGCTATTCTTTCCACTTCTCTTCTGGATATTGGACAAACAACAGTGGACCGATAAAAAATCGTCAGCATACCTCGGTCAGAGCGTCGGCTGAGTTGAGGTCGCGGGAGTGCTGGCGACATCAAACACCACTGCCGGCGAGGGAGGCGGTAAAGCAAAGCCGTTGCCAGGATAGCGGAAGCTCTGGGCCATCATAGCGATAACCGAACGGTAATTCGCAATGTTTTCGCCGACCGCCGGGTGATACGCCGCCGTTATAATTTGATTCGGACGAGTGAAATAAAAAACCAAACCATCGGGACGGCGCAAACCTGTTTCCTTAAACACCGACGCGTAATTGGCCAGAGTATTTATATTTTCAGTAGGCGCAAAAACATTAAACCAATCGGCCATCGTCTGGCCGGGCTCAATACCGGATACTTTCACTTCAATATTCTCGCCGGTCAGGGCACTGAAAAGCATATCGCGATAATTCTCATCAACATTCCCAACCGCCCATGAAGACGGATAATAGAGCCGATAATTAAAAACCGGATTAACAAATTCTTTAACCAGACCAGAGTCAATCAATTTTTGCGGCTCTTTGCCAACCGGGTTATACAAATGGTAAACCTCGCTCCCATCAAAATAAACATCGCCATCGGTGTCGGAATTTTGGGGGTCGGTTTTGAATAATTCTTCTTCCGGACCAGATAAGCCATCGCGATCGGAATCCGGCGCGCTACCCAATATTAAAGATGGGAACTCCATCAGACCGCTGGCGACGGCGGGAGTAGTGGTCGGGGTTTCCTCCGCTAACGGCGGAGCCGTCGTTTCAACAGTAGTCGTGGCGACAATCGGCTGTTCCTCTACCACTGGAGCGACGGGGACAACTGGTGGAGCCGCGGGAGCCGGTGTCGGCAAATTAGCCTGACGGAGGTAATACCAACTGGCGCCACCGACGAAAAGCGCCAGCAAAACAACGCCGGCAATGACAATAAAACGGCGGCTGGTGAAAAGATTCGCCGGATGAAACGGCTGGCCGCTACCCGGCGCGGTAGCCCGATCAAGCGCTTTTTTCTCACCGGCCGTCAAACCGCCGGACGACACTTCTTTCGCCACCGTCTTAAATGTCACCACCGGGTTGGCGCCGCCATAAAATTCCGCCGGCATCGCCGAAATAGGAACGGCGCTTGGCGGTTTTTCTTCGATATTTTTTTTCGTGCCCAAACCAAACATATTTTACAAAAATTATGGAGTCCCGGCCGGGACGGTGGAAGTGGGACTCAACAAAAGCCGGCCCCGCCCTAACGGGTTGTAACCATTCTTTACCTCCGCGCCATCAAGATAGCTGTCGCCATCGGTATCCGAGTTGAGCGGATTGGTTTTCCACGCCAAAACCTCGTCGCCGTCGTTCAAACCGTCGCCATCGGTATCCGGGTTGTTCTGGTCGGCGCCGATTTCTTTTTCTCGCACATCGTCAAGACCGTCCTTGTCACTGTCCACCGGTTCGCCAAATAAAATAGCGTCATTTTTTATCTTCGTCATAATAGTAGAAGTCGGGGTCTCGGAAACCAGCGGCTGATCGCTGGCTGGCGGTGCCGCGGGGGCTGGCGCCGCGGGAGTTGCCGCCGCCGGAGGCGGAGGCCGGACAATCGGCGCCGGTGTTTCGGTGATCGCCGGAACGATCGGTGCTTTTTTAGCTATGTAATTGGCGTAGAGCCACCAGCCGCCCCAGCCGATGCCGCCGAGCGCCGCTAAAATCAAAATCACTAATAATATTTTGCCTAATATCGGCTGGGCAGTGGCTGAAAATGACGTTGCCGGCACCGCTGTGGCCTCTTCTCCAACGGATGGCAGAGGCGCAACAGCCGCTGGTTTTGGTATTTCGGCACTTTTTCGTTTCAAAAGCCCGGACGACAAAGCATCGGGCATTTTTGGCGGCGCCACCTCCGCGCTTTCCTCCACTCCGGCGAACATATCCACCGGTTCCGTGGGCAAATTTGCCGGCGGCCCGCCGGCGCTTTTTGGTTGGTCCTCAAACATATAACTATCAGGCGCGAAAAATTATCCGCGCGATAAAAATATAAATTTCTTTATAAAGAAAGTTTGCCCGCGCCATTGGGGTTCAAACCGCGCCGCACTTCCGCGCCGTCCTTAACTCCATCACCATCGGTATCGGCTTTTAGCGGGTTGGAACGATAAATGGCAATCTCATCTTTATCTAAAATTCCGTCGCCATCGGTGTCGGCTTTGGCCGGGTCGGTGCCATACTTTTTCTCCTCCGCGTCTGTCAGGCCGTCCAAATCTTTATCGGTTTCGCTTATTTTTTTAAAAACTTCGCTCAAGGCCTTATCAGCGCCTTCACCACCAGATTGATCAACCGTTACTTCAGCCGGAACCGGCGGTCGCGAACGCCGATACGCCCAAAACGCTCCCGCGGCCACTACGAAACCAACAATAATAAAAATGACAAGCTTCTTCATATTAAAATTGAGCTACGCCCGTCACTATTCTACCATTATCAAGCGGAACCGTCACGTTCTCAATGCGGTTGATAACGTCAGACGGAGTTTTCTGTATCTTCAAAACCTCCCAGTACGATGCTCCAGGATTATCCGATGAAACATCAGCTAGAGAAAATTGAAAACTTTTGTCCGGCCGGGTGAAAGTGGCATAATCCGGCACGCGTGCTGGCGTTTTCGGCAAGTAAACATCCACCCGCAATTTTGCTGTCCGGCCGATATTCTTGATGGCGCTTCCGTCTTCGGTGCGCACATAAAATACATAGGTATCGTTCTGCATGTCAGCAGTGTTAACAGTATAAGATTCTTCCGAGAGCAAACCTGGTGTTTGTCCGCGGCCATGCGACCAAATTTTCCAAAGATCTGTATCAGGCTTGGTGAAATAATCAAAACCAGTGACGGGAGGTTGGCTGAAACCCAAAGATTCAATAGTCGGACTGCCGGCGACCGGCTTTGCAAAACCGCTCGCAAACGCATTTTCACCCACCCAGCTTACCACAATGCGTATATCATTGGGACGTTGGCTTCTGTCCAACAGCGCCGGTGGAACACTCTTACTAATATCTTTCAGCCCGATCGTGCTGATAATCGGTGACAATACAAAATCATACTGCCAAGGTTCCGGCGCTTTCTTAATTGGGAACAAGAATGGATCACTGCCATTTACTGACAGCCTATAATTTCCCCCGTTATCGCCGGCATAACAAAGGCTGTCGGTCGCGAGCGGCACGCTAGTACTGTGAGAAGAATCTTGCAACGTATACGCTGAAGATGGTTTATAACGACTAGAAGCGTTTAGAGGATCCATTGGACGTCGCCGGGTTGGCCGCCTCCAACACATTAAGCATATTACCCTTAACGATTACCCCTTTATCCGCGTCTATACCGCACCTAACACAACTGGCTTGATTAGTTTCTTTCGTTAAGATCGCTGTGCAATTGTTGGCGCAAACTTTAGTTCCTTTCTTAAATACATTTGTTTCAATGGGTTCACTGGCGCAAACCAACACCTTGTAGCCATTGTTCTCTGGAGATTTTACTAATATAGTGGTGGCCGGAGTGGTGGTGGATTTAGCGTAGACCACGCCCGCGGCATCGGTATCGCACGCCTCGGAGGCTTCAATAATGCCGTCACCGCAATACTCGGTGGGCTGGACATCTATTTTATTTTTACAGTCGGCGGAACAATACGAGCAGGCGCGGCCGTAGCTCGGAGCGCAAACAAGGCCATTATTGGCCGGGCCGTTATCGCAGGCTTCCGCCGGGTCAACCACAGTGTTGCCGCAGGAGCCAACTGGCGGCGGAGGCAAAACCACCGGAGCCGCGGCGCACCAATCAATGCCCCAATTTTTAACCTCGTCTCCGGTAAGCGCCCGATTATAAAAAACTGCCTCATCAATCAACCCGTCAAAATTACCGATGCGGATGGTCTTGTTTTCTGCTCCTGTAATTTGTAAATTTTGCCTAACAAAATTAGCATTTTGGACACTATCACTTTGATATAACTTCCCATCAATATAAAACCATAAATTATGCCCATCGTACGTTACAAAAACATTACTCCATTGGTTGAGCCATACGGAAAAAGTCTTGATAAACTCAGCTATTTTTGTGTTATTTTTCTTAACCGTAATCTTTGGTTTGGCCAAATTTTGGGCGTTATTGGTAAGTTCAAAGTTAAATGTCGTATTGCCAATAACGCTTTGCCAAATAACTGTACTTGCGGGTGGAAGGGTTGACCATTTAATCCAAAATCCAAAAGAGAATGAGGATGTGGCGCTGGTGTCAGTATAGTTCGCCCCCACAATGCTGTTAGAACTGAATTTATAAGCTTTGCCGAATTTACCGGTTGAAGAAACAACGGGACAATTTCCAACACACACCCCAGGGTGGTTACCCATGGCATCGGCTACTGCGCTCCCTTGAAGTTCGTCAAATCTCCACCACCAGGCGGCTCCGGCGACGGACGCCTGCCCGCCCTGCTTCTTGCAGTCGCTGGAACAGGCAAAGACGCCTTTTCTCCCGGCCGCGTTGGTGCAGGTAAAATCGCTGGCCGCCGGGTCGCACTCCTCGCCATTCAATATCTGCACCGCGCCGTCGCCGCAATAAGTACCGTATGATTGGCAGTCGGAACTGCATGATGTCGTTTTATCGGTTGTACTAGTAGCATAGATCGGCTGGTCAGTGGCGTTGTCGCACAGCTCAAATACCGGGTTCTTTTGGCCATCGCCGCAATATCCGGGCGAAGCCGAAGGATTACCCGGATTGTAAGCCGCCACCTTACCCGTACAAGTATCATTACAGTGGTTATATTTCCCCTTCAACGCGCCGTCATCGCAGGTCTCCCCCGCTTCCACCCGGCCATTGCCGCATTTGCTTAAAGAAGCGCAAGAAACGGCGGAAGGGCTCGCAGGAATCCACTGGCATTTATCACTGCACACCTCCACAGTTATCTGGTTATTGATGCAGGAGCTGAATCTTTGTCCGCCGGGCGGATCGCACTGTTCGCCATTGGCGACATTCACCTGCCGATCGCCGCACACCCCTTTGTTGATGGTGGCGACTTCCTGGTCTTTATTACAAATACCGGTTCCTCCGCCGTTAAACCCAAGTCCGTTATAACGGCTTAAATCTGAAAAATTAAATCCGCTCAAAAAACCATCCAGATTATTTACCGGCACCCCGATATCTTCAATGTTGGAACGGAGGGCATACCCAGTGGAAGAGGAATTGATATAACGATACGCGTATGATGAAGTGGCGCAGGCAAAACTAAACCGCCGATCCGCCACGCTCCAGCCGGTGGCGGAGTCATGCAGGGCGCATTTACCCGAGCCGCACTGAGCGTCGGTTGTGCAAAAAATATTACACTGGCCGCGGGCGCACAGAATGTCTGTTGTGTCTGGGGGAGTGGAGCTTGGCGTGCAGGTGCCGGCTTTCCCCAGCTGGTTAATCGGATCAAGCGGCAAGGATTGGCCGACCGCCTGCCCCAAGACCGACCAAGACGACCAGGCGCTTAATGTCTGCCCCTCAAGATAGGTGCCTTCTTTCAGATCCGGATATTTTTTCACTCCAACCGCACCGCCCGTATGATCGGCCGCGTAGCTCTCTAAACTGGCCTCAATTGTCCGCAAATCGCGTATGCGCTGATAGTCGCGGCGCATTTTTTCCACCTGAACCGCGCACACCCGGCCGGATGGGCAATCAAGATCAGAGCGGCACGGAACATTATAGTCGGGAGTATCCATCGTCGCGCCGCAATAGCCGTCATTCCCGGTCAGGTTGGTCGTTAAATGAAAATTTTTGACCATGACGTCAAATACCTGGCGCGTCTCGCTCTGGGCATTGCTGTTAACACTCAACAGATAAATCAGATCATACAAACTCTTGGTGGAAGTTGAATAATTCAGAGCGCCAATATACATATTATTCCCGTTGCTCGCGGCGGCATAGCCATCCACTTTGGTAGTTTGCACCGCACCCTGGAACCCCTGCCCGCCGCTCCGCTTGTCTTCCGCATACCACTCTTCGGGGGTGAGATGGCGCGGGTTGCTAAATACCTGAATGCCGATAGCGTCGCTGTTGCTCTTGGCGGTGAAAATGAAACGTTTCAATAGCAGGTAGCGATCCAGCGATAAATCGGCATCTGTCGTTTGCACGGCCGGACGCAAATAGGGCAGGTCATCAAAAATGCCTGGACCGCCGCTGTCGGCGCAGTAGTAGGTGCTGAAATTGTAATAGCCATCGCCTACTCCCGGCGCGCGAACGGCGCTCGGCGGAATCGCCGTGTTAGAAAAAGCTCCAGCAGAAAAATCAAAGGCATCGTTGTTGCCGGAAGCGTCCTCATACGGGAATATGGTAAACGGCCCGGATTTTACTGTGCCGGCGGCTTGCCGGGTAAAAATTTCTAAATCGCTTCCTAAACCCCGCACATTATAAAGCGCCGCATTATTAGTGGCCAAAAACACATAGCCGCCGGATGTAAATACTCCGTGGCCGGACGGCGGATCAAACAACGTTCTTTCTTCCACTTTTCTGGGGCTGGCCGGATTTTGAATATTAAAAATACGGAAAATATTAGGAAGGGCGGGCTGGCCGCTCGGTGCCGTGGCCTGATCAATCTCATAAAGCAAATCCCCGGAAACAGCTATACCCTTAACCGCCCCGCCAACGGGAATGGAGCTGACTAAAATTGGATCAAGCGGGTCGCTAATATCTATGATTTCAATATTGAATTTCGTATTGTCCGGAGAGTGATCGCTAATGTAAATGTAGTTCCCCGCGACAACAACATTCGGGACGCTTTGCGCCGGATTAGCCAGCTTATAATGAGGCTTCTCCTGCGGGCTAGTCGGATCTTCAAGATCAAAAATCTTCAGAAATCCGGTCTCACGTCCACCTATTAAAACATTTGCCGGCGTATAAACGTAACGACCGCTCAGCGCGCCAGAATTAAGCGCGAGGGCTAAATCAGACAAGAAAATATTCCCCGCTTCAATTGGCCGAGACGGGTCACGCACATCAATTATTAAGAGCAGACCCTTTCGTGCATTATTAACGACAGGACCATTAGTAAATATATAGGCATAGCCGCCTGAAATAGCCACCGCACCCGGCCAAACCGGTGTGTAACCCAATGGATATGGATATTCAGACACCTCCACCGGGCGAGCCGGATCGCGGATACTAAAAATTTTTAAGAAACTTCCTCCACCATATTTTGAATAAGTTACATAGGCATAATCGCCGGCCACGGTCACTCCGGACGGCGAACCTATTATAGTAATTGAAGATGCCAGAACCGGACGCGCCGGGTCGGCAAAGTTGATAATTTCAAAACTTCCTGGTTTACCGCCATAATCTAGACGGGTAACATACGCGTAACTCCCGGAAAAAACCACTTCCATAATTAACCCGACCGAATGGGGATAAACGCCCAACATATTCAACCCCGCCGGCACAGCTTTCTCGGTGTAAATATCTTTCGGCGGCCACGGATTTTCACAAAGGAACACCACCACATGCGCGGTGCCACTGCCGACAATACCAGTCGCGCTGGTGAAATTGTTATCAATAATACTGGCGCTGGCGCGCACCGTGGCCTCGCCATTGCTGTTCTTTGAAGCGATCACTACCTGGCCCTCCCGGCTGGCCGGCACGCTCACCGAATTGTTATTCACCGGCGCCCAAAGATAATCCCACGAATAAAATCCGGGCAACGATTGGATGGGCGCGCCGCTTTGGGAATGAGCGTACGCGATCAATGTGGTGGTGGCATTAGCCTTGGAAAAATACCACTCTGCCGGATCTACCGTTACCGAATCCACCAAGCACGGCGGCCCGTCGCGCGTGTCAAATTTCCAAGAGATATTCTTTCCGTTATTATCCAGACCAATGCTAACCCCGCTCGTATTCTTAATACCCGGCTTCAAAATAACGGCATACTCTGTTTTCGGCGAGAGCGGCCTGATGAGAGCAATGCTGACGCGAGAAGTGGAGTTCGGCCCGGCGGCAACGGTTACTGTCCCCAAGTCTTGGCCGGCACACCATTTAGGTTGCAGGCCAAAAGCGCTCGCGAGCGCTCGTTCGCCAAAAATACCGCGCGCCATTGAGATCATCCAATCCAGTATGCTCCGAAGCCACGAACGATGGCCACCGACCGGCGCGGAAGCAATTAGAGCCGTCACATCGTTCCCGGGGCCGGAGCAGGACTCGCTCACGTTAACACGCCGGACAATAAGCAAATTATCTTGAACGGTGGCCGGATCAATTGACTGATCAAAAGTTGCCTGTATAGCGGTATTAACACACACCGCCGCTCCGTTTACCGGATCAGACACCTTGTCAACCGGCACGGTCGGCTTAACGAGGCGCGGCCGGGCATAACAGCAGGAATCCGGCGCAACGCCATAATCGCTTCCCCGCGCCGCCACGCAATCAGCGTCGGTCTTATAGCCGCAAGCGATAATAAACTCGCCTTTCCCGCTTACCGTTTTACCAGGTACCGGCGCCGTGGCGGCCGTAATAGAGGCGCGTTGAGCCGGCGGGGAGCCGACGGCGGTTCCTTTGCCCACTCCGACGGCCAATGTCCACGGGTCAATAAGACCATCATGCGTAATCGTCAAATCACTTTCACAAAACGAGTCTTCGCCAATACCAACTCGCCAATCGCCGCAAACCGACGGGACAGCGTAGGTAAGAGATGAGCCGAGATACTGGGCGTTAGCATCACACCCGGCGCTATTGGGAACGCAACCCGATTTCGGATGGTCTTTATCATTTGCTAAACAGACATCGTTACACCAAACGGCATGTTTGCCGCCGCCCAAATCACAACCCGGGTCCTCTTCAGGATTCTGCATCCCATCGCCGCATTGGCTATACGCGTTTGCGCAAGTTGAACTGGCGACATTGCCAAACCCGCCCAGTATCTCGCTATTATCAACACACCATTTGCTTGATAAACGCGTTCCCTGATGAAGACACTTGGCGGAACAGCCAAGAGTTGAGGTCGGAGACGATAAATTGGCCGATACGCCGGTATCGCAATCTTCGCCACTGCCGACTGTGCCGTTTCCGCAAATAGAAACGGAGGTGGCGTTGCCAATAGCGGAAGCCGGCAGAGAACCAAGATGCAGGCAATTCGCGCTACAACCAATTTTTGTTTTGGGATCATTAGGATCGCACGCTTCGCCTTTGGCCGGCGAAACAAAACCATCGCCGCACAACCCGGCATTAGCAGTGCGAATAGTTGAGGTATTTACATTACCTAAAAAACGGCAATCCAGCCCGCATCCGGCAGTCTTGCCGGGCGGATCGCAGTCTTCGCCCGCTTCCACTTTACTATTACCGCACACCGGCCAAATACTGCTGGCGGTGGAAGGAATGGCGCTGCCTTTTTTAACGCAAGATGCCGTACAAAAACTATTGCGCCCCGCGGTGCTAAAGGTGGTTACGGCCGCCACTGCCGGGGCGGTTGAACTCCAAGTCCAATTTACTTTCCAAGGATTTAATTTTTGCCCGGAGGCTGAACACGCGTCCGGCGATGAAAAAGGTACCGCGGTATAAACCTTCCGATCAGTGATAAATTGAGCAATAAATTCCTTGGGCGCGACCTCCACTCGATTCGCCGCGCATTTATCTTTCTTGGTCCGAAAATTCCAAACAAACTCTCGGTTGTATGGTTTGCTGGCCGACGACGGCGCATCGGAACGGGCGCGCGACCAAACCTGATTGGTGGCGGCCGGATCTGAATTGATCGCGGACACTACTACTTGATAAAGCTGATTAGGTTCAAGTTCTGCTGAATCGTCGACGCTGTTAGCAATATGTAAAATGTTAAAAGGAGATTGCGGGTCAAGAATCACGTCTGATGACACGCCGACCGGTGTAATGCTCAAACAATTTTCATCATTACATTTATTAAGTTTCACCACTCCCCGCTCAATAGCGTTGCCGTCAATATTTTTGGTTGATAAGCTCACATTAAACTGCACCGCCACATCGGCATTGGTGCACGCTTCCAGACACTTCGGCCAATAACCTATTACCTCCGGATTAGCTAAATCAATCGTGAGCGGACTCTGGCCTTGTTTAGAGAGCGAACCGTCCGGCGTATTCGTGGTCGCGGTCGCCTTAATGAGTACGGAATCATTGGCAATCCCGACCCCCACCGTATTCGCCTTGGCGGACACGTTTACCACCCGACCAGTGCTAGTGCTATAGATATCGGCGTAAGCGGCATTCCCTCCCGCCCATCGCCAAGCGTATCCGCTCACATCCATCATAATACAGCGCTGACTGCTAAGGCCGTTGCCAACGTAATCAACCGGCGCACCGGTTCCCTGCACTGTGCGCCGCCTCATGGGCGCTTCCAATAATTCGGTTAAATAACTATAGGGAGTGACAATCACTTTATCCAACACGCAGGGCTGGCCGCCGCCCTGGAACACAAAACAATAAGCCGAATCGCCACCGCAAGGTTTGTCGGCTGACAAAGCGATGGCAACGCCGCCGATTGAAGCGTCGGATTTAATTTTATTGCTTAATACTACCTGATACCAGATGCCTTTCTCCCACGGCCTCGTATTCTGAAGTCCAAAATAACTATGATTGCTCCGCCGTTCGCCTCTCGCGGGATCAAGTTGGTAACTCTCCGGTTTTAGCGTCTGCGGTACCGGATTAACGCAATTATTTTTATTATCAACACTGGTACAACGATTCACCACTACATTTTGGGCGTTGACCGTCGCCTGATCAATGACCGTGGAAAATTCCACCACCGCGAGAGCGTTTGAGCACACGGCGTGATGGTCGCCTTGATTATTGGCATCCCACTGAATGCTCGGCGTCGGAGTGGGCAAAGCCGCACCGCTCTCGGTGGCGGCGTCACAACGTTCCACCACATGCGGCACCGGCGGCAAATCTTTGGTGGAAAACCGCCAAACATAGCCGCTGGAACGTGTCTCCCCAATACAAAGTTCGCTATTTAATTTACAAAAACCCGCCTGGTCGCCGGCCAGACAGCAGTGACTGCCGGCCGCGCACTGGTTCCCGGTCGCCCGGCAATCGCCGGCATTAAAATTGACCGGATTGCTGATCTTTTTGTCTATTCCGCGATAAACCGATACCGGACCGGTAATGGCCGCGTCTGGCGGCCGGACAGCGATAATAGTGGTCGTAATGGAGAATAAATTGGAGCGATCAGCTACCGGCCGATTAGTAATAGCGGCTGGATTGCCACTGCCGCCCCAAAAATATACGTCGGTTGGCAACGGGCCGGTGGTGCCGCCTGGCATAGGAATCAAAAAATACTCGCCGGACAATCGCACTGTCTGACCGGCCGGAAATGGTATTGGCCCGGAAAGCGGAGTAATGGAACAAATGCCGGGCGACGGCTCGCCGGCTTTCAAAGTGAAAATCTGATTGCTATCAATAACGCTGGAACGGTTGTCGCTTGTATTAATTTGCACCAAGTAGGTCGTATTTGCCGTCCCGCTGCTAAAAGGAAATTTAACGATAATTTTTTTGTCGCTCCATAGATTATTCTGACAGGCTTTGGGAAAATTAAAACTGCCGATAATGGCCGCGCTAGTCGGCGTGGCTTTAAACCACACTGCGCCGATGGCGTCACCAAAATTACCGCCAACGATGGTGATATAGTCCCCGGCCGCGCCCTGCCCGGGAGTAACGCTGGATATAAAAGGCTCCGTCGCGGTGGCTCCTCCGGAAAATAAAAAGCGGACGCTGTTGCTGGGCACGCCGTCTTTCGTAACCGTTACTCCCACGGGCCCGGCGGCTAAAACCGGCGCGGCCGCCGTAATGCGCTCCGCGGCCCAGGCCGGCGTTCCGTTTTGATTCTGGGCTATGACAGCTTTCAAATCGCCAAACGTAATATTGTCAGTCGCGTTCCGCAAAGCGCCAAAATTTTTGCCGCTTATAGCCACCAGATCGCCCGCCTGGCCATGATTGGGATCAAGCGCGCAAATTCCCGGCCGCACCAAAGCTGTCACCTCAAAATTGGGCAGATTGCGGTTGCTCGTTACATCCACCGGGTAGGTTGCGGCGCCATCCTGTATTACGGGCGCCGCTTCCACCTTAATCGGGCTGGACGCCGCTGTCGCGACCGGCACCTCAACCAAAATCTGCCGGTCGCTCCAATTATCAATGGTATTGCCGCAATTTACCACTTTTGCTTCTTTCCAATCGCCCGGATTGCCGGCGACCGGGCGGGCGGTAGTGGCAAAGTATACTTTACCCGGAATCTCTCCAAACCAACGGCCGGAAATGGTCACAAAAGTGCCGGGAGCGCCTGAACCGGGAGAAAAACTGTCAATCCGCATTACATTGCGGCATATCCCATTCGCGCAGGTGCCGCTCGCGCACTGATTATTGGCGGTGCAGGTATTCCCCTCACAGCGGCCGCAACCGCTCGTGCCGCCGCAATCAACAGCCTCTTCATTGGCGTCTTTAATACCGTTAGAACATTGCGCCGGCCGCAACGTGGCATCCTCCGTATCCACGCCCTGTTGGCCAGCCCAGTCAGTTGCGATGGCCGACAACGTATAGACGCCGGGAGCAATGCCGCCGGTCGGCCACGGTATAGTAACATCGTCGCTCTGCTTACAACCGCTAAATGACACGCTGTCAACAAATGTTGAACTGCTTGAACCCTTGGCGTAGGATAAAGCTAAATTTTGCACGCCATTATCATCGGAATAATGAAGCCTCGCCGTCACTATCGCCCCGGGCGGTAAAATACTATCGGCCGCCGGGTAAGTTATCGTCACCGCGGGCGGCAGACGGTCCACTCCAAGACCACTTTTGAACGGCACCGGGCCGCACCCGGCCTTATACCGGCAATTCAAAACAAGTTCCGGGTTCTTATCAAGCGTCTTGATGCCGGCGGCATTTTTGAATACCAAATTATACGCTGTCTCCGGTTTGAAACAATCGTCTCCAACGCTCGGCGCGCACGACCCGTTCGGCGTGAATACCGCCATATTCTTGGTTCGGCCGTATTTCCAGCTTCCCGCCGTTTCCACGTCATTCGCGCTGGAATCCGTCACAACGATATTGCCTCCGAGCGTTGCCAAATCAACTTCTTTATTGAAAACAACCAGCAAATTAATATTACGGATACAAATTGAACCGGCTTGCGGCAGACTGCTCACATAAAAGACATTGGAAAGAAAACCGCCACCTCCACCGCCCCCGCCACCTCCACCGCCCTCCGTTTCTGTGCCGGTGGTGGCGCCCACCAATTTATTCATGACAAAACTCGCGATTGAAAAAGCTGATAAAATAATGACTAAGCCAATCGCCCCATTAATCAAAATCTTTTTCGCTTCCGATACTTTCTCCTCATTCCCTCCAGACGTCATGTAGAGAAAACCGCCATACAAAATAACCATCACGGCTATTATCCCGAGAAACCCCAGCGCGGCTCTAATAATTCTCGCCACCGTTAAACGGATGTCGGCAGTTCCCAGCCCGGTGGCAGCGCCATAATTTATTCCCAAATCATTGGAACTAATAAGGCCGGTATCGGCAACGCCTGCGTTGGTCTGGGCCAGCGTCCCGCGCGCGAAAAAAAATCCCGCCCCCACCGCCAAGAGAGCGAACAAAAAGCCTATTCTCAAATTATGCGCGGCTTTATTCACAAAATTATGGACTATTAGCCCGTAAATTCGTCAAACACGTCTTTTGATCAGTTAAACTCGCCGTCCCATCGCAACAAAAAGGCGCCGTGCCGGCGACCGCCGCGCAACACTGGTTCGGGCGCTGATCGTCGCAGACTAACGATGATTTCGTCGCCGGATCAAATCCGAGCGGACCCTTGCCGGGATAAAAACAATTAAAATGAACGTCCTCAACCTGTGAATCAACCGTCGGAAAATAGTAATGGCGCGCCGTATCAACAAAAGGACAATGCTCCAGCCGCGTCAAAGTGGTGCCGTTTAATAAGTCAAACGATACCCTGGGCACGCGGCAGAGCGGCTCGGCCGGCGCCGGCTGTTCTTCCACACCAATCGCGTACATAGGGTCGGCTAACATGCGCTTGCTGAATACCAAGCCAAAATCAGCGTTAGCGGGAATATAGTCGGCGTCTACGCCGGGGAACACCCGCTGAATATACGGAGCGGTTAAATCAACCTTATCGTTCAATGTAAAACCCCAAAAATAGTTATCCGGCATTTCTTGCCCGGGAAAAACCGAAGCTGTACTGCTCGCCGCCTGCACTCGGCCGTCGCTATTGCCGTCAAGAGCGTTACCGGCCAAATCCATCGCTCCGGAAAAAGGCGCCGCTTCAAAAGAATTGACGGAAAAAGTTGTCGCCGCCTTCAAAAGAATTTTGTAATCATCATGGTCGCAGTTCGCCCCGGCCAAATCGCACACCGGCAGACAATAAATCTTGCCGCCGCAGGCATTATCGCCGCACTCTTTGCTCGGCGTAAATTCTAATGTCCGATAGCCGTTGGTCAAACGAAAGGTGCCAACTGGCAGACCGCTCTTCCCGCTTTTTAAAAAAATATTATTCCCGCGTAAAGCATAATAACCGGCGGCAGTTGAAACAAACGCCCCCTGTAAGCCAATCGGGTCTATCGCTTCGCTAAAATCAATCTGAATAGCGCTATTTTTTGCTTCGGTCGCGCCGGCCGACGGAAAAACACTGCTAACCCGAGGCGGAACAGTGTCAAGCGCGGTGTCAGTGGTAAAATCCCATTCGTATAAATCACGACCGGCCGGCCGGCCTTTAAAAATAGACGGGTTGCCGTTATTTGGATCATTTATAGTAATACCCTTGCCAACATGAACACGATAGGGAATTTTGGCAGTCGGAGAATCAAGAGTATCGTAAGGACGAATAACAATCGTATACAATTTTCCACTCTCATAGCTTGCCAAAATGGCCGCCCCGCGTATAATTTCGTTTGTGTCAATTCGCGCGAGAGTGATATAGTCCGCTCCGCTTTTAATTTGGTCGCAATCCGTTTCCCAATTCATCCCGGTGCCCTGATTCAGACAGTCGCCATAGATTGGATTACCGTCGCTACCTTTGCTCTGGTTGCTGTTAATAATGAAACTATTCGGATTTATCGGTTTGCGGAACGTAACCGCGATCTTCGTGTTGCGCGAAACGTCTTTCTGATTGCGGCCCGGATAATGATCTTTGATCACAGAGCCTAACGCGCCGGAACCGCGAAAATTATCCTCGACCGGCGCGGTCAGCCCGGCGCCGCCCTCCGAACCAATAAGACCACTCAAACCCAGAAGCCGCATGACGAAAAGCACGATCGCGTACGCGCTCAAAATAATCCCGAGACCGATGGAAGCATTAACGAGAATCTTTTTCGCCGAAGCCACCTGCTCTTCATTGCCCCCGCTTGTCATGTACAAAAAACCGCCATACAGAAAAAGAACTATAAGCACCAAGCCGAGCAACCCGAGCGCCGCCCGGATGATATTGGCGATAATCAGACGAATATCAGTGGCGGGAAGTCCGAGCGGCTGTTGGATAACAGCGATACCCTGATTCAAACTGCTATCGGAAGCCGCGATACTCTGCGCCGCGGCCGGGTGAAGAGGAACTGTTAAAAAATAAAAAAACACCGCTAAAATCAACCAGAACCTCGCGGTGGTTTTTATTTCGCGACCGTTTCTCTTATGTTTAAGGCTCCATTGAAGCATGGGACAATGGATTCAACAACACCTCCTTGGAACACCCAAGGAGTTTAACGACTAAATTTCTTTTTGAACGTATCTTCCGGCAATCGGCCAATCTTTTTCAGATAGGCCATCTTTTCCGCCACCGCTAAACGATGCAAGGCGCTTTTACGGCGGACGTTCCGGCTTTTTTCTCCCGCAAAAAATTGCGTTTTTTTCACTTGCAATACTTTGCCGGACTGCTGCCAGATTTTTTTGACCCGGCGCATGTACGCTTCAAACGATTCATTTTTTCTCCGCTTGATTCCTGCCACAATTCCACCTCCGTTTCTTAAATAAATTTATAAGCAAATACCTTATCAGTATAACGCTAAAAATGCTTGCCGTCAAACGCTTTTCTTTTCCCCTCTCTCCCCCTGGCCATTTTCCATTCCCAATTTTTTTCTAATAATTTGTTCCAGTTTTTTCTGGTCAACAATCTCCTGAACACCCGACTCCATATCGCGGATAATAACCGTCTTGTCCTGCACTTCCTTCTGCCCTAAAATCACCACATACGCCACTCCCAGATTGTTGGCCGATTCAAGCTGTGTCTTAAGGGAATTCTTAAAAAAATTAAACGCTATCCGGATGCCGCTCTCCCGTAAATTGGTAATAATTTTAAGCGCCTGACGTTTCGCTTCGTCGCCTAATTGAGCGAAAAAAATACTAAATTTCGGCTCGCTCAAAACAATTTCGTTTTCTTTATTATAGGCTTTGAGCGCTGAAATCGCCCGCTCCAGCCCAATCGCTACGCCCGCGGCCGGAGCCGGACGGCCGCCTAGTTGCTCAACCAGCAAATCATAGCGCCCGCCGCCGGCCACCGCGCTTTGCCCGCCCAAACTCGGCGAAACAGGCTCGCCGGCCGAGCCTGGTTCGCGAGACTGGTCATCGGCTTCCTGGCTCTCCGGCTTATTTAAAACCGGATACATCTCAAAAACCGTGTGCGTGTAATAGTCAAGCCCGCGCACCAAAGTCGGCGTCAACATATACGGAATCGCCAACTCGTCCAAATACTCCAAAACTTTCATAAAGTAACTTTTTGAATCTTCGGTCAGCCAATCCACAATTTGCGGCGCCCCTTCTTTCACCGGCTGACAACCGGCCTCTTTGCAATCCAAAAGCCTAAGCGGATTCTTGGCTAGTCTGGCGCGGCATTCCTCGCACAGGTAGCTGCGCTTACTGCGATAGTAGCTGGTAAGTTCGTTGATATAGCGTTCGCGCTCCTCCGGAGCGCCGATGCTATTGATAGCCACTGTTACGGGAAGCCCGATATCTTTAAAAAAGCTATACGCCACTAAAATAAGCTCGGCGTCGGCCGAAGGGTCTTTGGCGCCGAGCGTTTCAAAACCGGCTTGAAAAAACTCGCGGTAACGCCCGGCCTGCGGCCGGTCATGGCGAAACATCGGCCCCTGGTACCATACTTTGACCGGCTGGGTCATATTCCACATACCGTTGCCAATATAAGCGCGCGCCACCGAGGCGGTCGCTTCCGGACGCAAACATACCCGCGATCCATCGCGATCTTCAAAACTGTACATTTCCTTGTCAACCACGTCCGTTCCTCGCCCGATGGAACGCACAAACAGGCTGGTTTCTTCCAGGAGCGGAGTTTCAATGCGCCCAAACTGAAAATATTCGGCCAAATTTTCCACGGCATGCGACATCAGTCTCCAATATTTTTCTTCCTTGGGCAAAATATCATGCATTCCCCGAAGAACGCTGTATGTCTTTTTATTGCTTTTCTCAACCACCGTGGTAGCCGCAGATGCTTTCCCGCCCGAGGCCGGCCCGGAGCCTAGGCGGGCGGAGCCGCCTTTAGCGGATTTTTCTTTCAAAGCTGACGCCGTTTTTTTTATCATTTTATTTTTCTTAGTTTTCATAAAATATTAAAGAGCTTTTATAGATTAAAGCCGGGTGCCGCGAATGTTTGGATGCGCGCTACCGGCCAACCGCGAAACCAGGCCCGGCCGACGATAGCATCCAAATTGACCGGCCCGAAGCGGCGGGAATCATAACTATTCGGCCGGTTATCGCCAAGCACAAAATATTCCTGATCGCCAAGAGTGGTTATCTCCTCGCCGGCCGTCGCCAAATCTTTCGGCAAATATGATTCCTCCACCGCCACCCCTTCCGGATATTCCGGATTATAAATCGTCACATGGCCTTCAGAAATTTTTATACGCTCGCCGGGCAAGCCGACCACCCGTTTCAAAAAATATTCCTTTGGATTACCCGGATAATGAAACACCACTACCTCGCCGCGCGCCGGAGCGCGAAAACGATAGCTCAACTCATCCACAATCAAGTATTCATGGTCGTAAAAATTCGGCTCCATTGAAGCGCCCTTCACATAAAACGGCTTAAACAGAAAATACCGAATAAGCCCAATGGTGAGCGCCGCCAAGAGCCCAACTTTAATAAGTTCTATTATAAAAATGCCGAACGCCTGAGCGCGCGAATTTCCCGGCGCCACTTCCGCCCCTGAAGCCGGCTTGAACTCAAACTGACCGATGTTTCTATTTTCAGTCATAGCATAGTTAATTACACGGTATTTCCACGTTGAGTATACCTTATTATTACATCTTTGGCAAATAAATCCCCCGACGGGAGCATCGGGGGATAATTGTGTGGCCCGCCGCGGGGGACGCGCTCATGTGGGCATGCCAAGAGTTGAACTTGGGACCTCTACATTATCAGTGTAGCGCTCTAACCAACTGAGCTACATGCCCTTATAAATTGTACTTGTTGTTTAAGTTTTACCAACCATGGTTCAACTCTGTGGGCGACAGAGGAGTTGAACCTCTGACCTTCACAATGTCAATGTGACGCTCTAACCAACTGAGCTAGCCGCCCCTAAATTTTTCTTTTGATTACTGGAATAAATGAACCAACAAACCAACTGCCTGCCCGCCTCTGGCGGGAGCTAATTGCCCTAAATAGGTAGGGACAGTATATGAAAAAAAATGAATAAAGTCAATGGTTTGTTAAATTTGGCGCAAATTAGCCAAAAATACCCTGCCGCAAAAGGCTCCTTCTTGACAAAAACCCTAAAATGTGCTACAATGGCTTGTTTAGCATCTGTGGAAACGGCCTTATTCAGGTCGATTTCTCGGAGCTAAAACCCTGTGCCATTAGGGCATTGGGAAACGCACTTTGAAAACAAACGTCCTTGGAGGACCAAAATGCCGTCGCGCAACGGTCGCAACATCAACCTCATCAATATCGTGATCTTCATCACGATCATCCCGATCCTCGCTTTTACCTGTCTCGGCCTGTTCCTGGTGAACCGAACCGAGCCCGTCGTGGAGGCGACGGAGAAACAAGGGTACGCCGACGTGGTCATCACCGGCCGGACGTGGTTTCTCGTCGGCTTCCGCGGGTGCGGAGGCGACGACGCCGTCAAGTTCGACGCGCAGGCGACGAACGCACTCGGCCGGCGCGTCGACCTCATTCTGTGCACGGGCTTCTTCAAAGGAGTCACTGTCCGCACCGAATGAGGTGGTTCGTTTCAAAATGCAAAGCCCTCGACTTCGGTCGGGGGCTTCACATTTTTAGACAAATAAAACTCCGCTCTTACGCGGAATTTTTAATCAGTTTAAATTAGTGTCAATAACTGCCTTCCACTAAACCTTTCAAAAATGCCAGTTCTTCGGGGGTGCCGATTTTATGTTTCCTAAATAACTCCACCACCTTCTCTTTAAACTGGCCATCCTTTTTATATTTTTTGTCCAATCTATTAAAAATATCCGAGGTATAATCAGCTAATTTTTCATCAATATAAACTTTCAGGTCATAATTTACCTCACCAAGTCTTTGTTCAACGTGGCCGAGTCCTTGCTCAACCTTTTCAACTCTTTTCTCTAGACGATCAACACTTTCCTGCGAAGCCGCGTGATCTTTGATAAAACGAACAATCTCTAAAATTTCTTGGGTATCGCTGGTATATTTTTTGGACATAAACTTCTTCTTAATAACGAGTCTATTATTTCACTCTTTGGCCGCGGCGTCAAGCAGTCATTTCCGGGCCATTTTCCTCACAATCCCGCGCTCCGCGTCCACTTCCACCATGTCGCCGTCTTTGAATACTTTAGTAGCGATTTTGGTGCCGATGACGCAGGGTTTGCCGAGTTCGCGAGAAACAATGGCCGCGTGGCAGGTGATGCCGCCTTCGTCGGTGACGATGGCGGCGGCGCGTTTCATGGCCGGCACCATGTCAGGGTCGGTCATGGAGGTGACGAGAATTTCCCCGGGCAATAAATTCTGCACCTGATACTCCATCAATATCAAACGCGCCGGCCCTTTAGCGTAGCCTTTTTGGGCGATATTTCCCTTAATTTCGCTGACTGGTTTATTTTGCAGGGCCAACAAATCCTGCACGAATGTTTTGGCTGGCTCCCCGCTCCCCTCTTTTAGCCGGCTACCTTTTAACAGACAATAATAATACTGCAGTCGGGATTTAATAATATTTTGAAAGCGGCTATTTACTTTGCCCGTTCGCAAAACTGCCGACATTTCAAAGCTGGTTAGCTGGCGCAACGAAACCACATCGACGCCAACGCGATTGGCAATTTCCTGAAACAGCGGATAAGACCAAAGCAGAGCCTTGCTCATCGCCGCTTTGCGGCTTTCATTGATACAGTTTATCTCTTTAAAAAAATTTATGAAGCTCAATTCGGAAGGATTAAATTCGTACTTTCTAAACAGTTTCTTTTTCTCCTCAATTACGGAGCGGGGGCGTTTTTTTAATTCCGTTAATTCGTCCGCCGCGCTCGCATCTTTAACGGCTTCTCTTACTAAATTCAAGGCTAAATCCAAATTAAGCGGCTGGACATGATGATTGACCGGCACCCAATTAAAATCTTTAGCGTAGCTTTCAATCTGCGCGTACAATTGCGGATGGAAACGGCCGAGCTGTTGGATAATTTCTTCGTTGGATTCGCTCATCAATGCCGCCAGAGCTTTTTCTTTAATGGATTCGGAAATAGACAGCAAGGCCAGGCGGTCTTGGACATAATCGCTGATGGTGTCCGAGGCGATAAGCCTAGACAAATCTTCTTTAGAAATTTTGAAACTAATCTTCCGGGGCAACAAAGCCGCCAGAGCGTCGCTAAAAATTTTAGGCAGAGGGTAAAAACCAAATTTAGCCTGATACAAGACGCCGAATTTTTTTAACAGCCGGAGCAATACATTTTTGTTTGCTTTGGCTAAATCGCGATAGTAAAGAGAACGGCAAAATTTTAATAAATCCTCATCAATTTTTCTGAATAATCTAGGTAATCGGAAAACAAATTTTTTGTCTGACAATTTTTTATCCAGATACTTTTGAACAAAAAATATTATTTTCCAGATCATAATATACCGACGTTAGTTGCTGATCGGTGACGGAAATCCAGCCGTCCAAGGGCAATTTAAGTTTTTCGTTGGCATTTTCTTTAAGGCCGCGAACAAATTGCTCCATGTAAAAAGGCATTCTAATGCCGGCTGAAATAAATTTTTCCCAAGCCATATAGTATAGTTAGAGAAATCACGTCTTTATCTTACCCACCTTTGCCCATTTTGGCAAACAAAAATCGTCCCATCAGCGATAAATAGAATGATCGCCGACATCAATAAAACCAATGATACCTTTATCAATAAACTCAAAAAGTACGCGGTGCGAAAATGTTAAAGAAAACGACCAGCGGCCACGGGGGTACCCTTTGAGCTTGTGAGGTTTGAGCCGAGGATCAAAACAATTAGCCTTAAATATTGCTTCACGTTCAGCAATAATTTGTTTATACGCCAGTGGCAACGCCTTAAGCGAACGCAGGAAGCGGGAAGAATAACGAATCTCCTTAATCCTGGGCATAGAGCAATGGGTTCAACCCATTAAATCCGTCAACGATCCTTTAAGCGTTTTTAAAGTCCCCGCCCTTTTTTCTGCTTTGTAGATGCGAATTGCTTCCTCGGCATCTCTCTCTTCCATAAACTGGCGCAAAGCAACACGAACGAGTTCGGAGTTAGTCATTTGCTGCTGTTTAGCAATTTTTTTTGCCTGCTTCGCCATAGCCGGCGGAAGGGAAATGGTAACGATGGTTGAGGTGCGCATAAAGTTATTACTTAGTAATACAAAGTGATACTACCACGACACCAACCGTCCGTCAAGAGGGCGCGGCTTTAGCAAACAAAAAAAACCCACCAAGACGGTGAGTCTTTTTTAACCATGGACCACAAGGGGTTCATGGCCTTAACAACACAGAGTGACAAAAACGCATACTATCTACCTTACATCACTAAAACCTTGCGGTTCTAGCATGTTCGACGGAAATCATAGTCTTTCGACTAAGTATCTCCAGAAAGGAGGTGATCCATGAGCAGCTTCCGCTACCCATGCCTTGTTACGACTTCACCCTAGTCACTGACCCTGCCTTAATCCCCCGAAGGGGGACTTTGGGCATTGCCAGCTCCCGTGGTGTGACGGGCGATTATCTTCTAGAAACTTAGAATTGATGTTCCCATCGTGCCTGCGGATTTCCCGCACACGACGAGCTCTAATGCATTTTCTGCTTAAGATTATAGATCTTTCTAAGACCGGAATTCTTCAAATGATCATTGTTTATAACCATTTCCATAATCTGACAAAAAATTTCAAAGTCACGGCTCTTTGATCGTAATCGCAAAGAGTTACTTCTGAAAAATGGAATAATTATTTTCTGCAAATCTTTTCTATTGGCGACTTCGTAGCGATAACAGTCTTGATGATTGGCGCGTTTATCTTTTTGAAAATAAACATTGCCACAACCAAAGAATTTTTTCAAATCATAGAGAATCTTTTTGTCTTTCTCAATGAGTTTGAGGTAAAACCTCGGTTCAACTTTTGTTCTTCGCTTAACTTCTTTGGACGCATCCGGATTTTTTACATAAGCTGTAAAACTTCCTTCTCCGTCCGTGAGACCAACGATATAGTTAGCAGATATTTCTTCCATACGACTAGAGTGAATCCTTCCTTCGACACAATATCGAAGTACTACGATTCAGCTGACTTCTTACGCCGCGTAAGTTGCATTACTTGATTACACCATAATAATCAAGACGACGTAAGATCTCCTAGGGTCATATATTATTCATTTCCGGACATTCCACTCAAGCCTGTTCAATGTATTTTCCCCTTGCTCACCGCCGATTCAAAGGTCAATACGGCTTTTCTATGATTGGACTATCTTTTGCCTCGAGATCCTTCGCCGTCTTCCTTGCGAAAGACGACTATCTTTTAGCTACGCTCTGCCGACAAGCAGAGGGAGAGACTTTAACTCTCTAGAATAATATACTGCCTAGCGCTTTTATTGTGAGTACAAGACCCGAGAACGTATTCAACGCCCCGTGGCTGATAGGCGTTTACTAGCGATTCCTACTTCATGCAGGCGAGTTGCAGCCTGCAATCTGAACTGGGGGAAGTTTTGATGGGATTAGCTCCATCTCGCGACTTAGCAACCCATTGTACTTCCCATTGTTTCATGTGTGTAGCCCTGGACGTAAGAGCCATGCTGATTTGACGTCGTCCACCCCTTCCTCCCAGCTCTTTGCCAACGAGCTATAAGCAGAGTAGGCAGCTTAAGCACGACGAGTAATTGCTTACTTTGCTTCACTCATTTTCAAAGGGCTGGGCGGTCTCGTGTGTAAATTTAACACACGACGTGGGTTGCGCTCGTTTCCCAACTTAATGGTACACCTCACGGCACGAGCTGACGGCAACCATGCAGCACCTATCTAGCACCCTCAAAGGCGGCCTCCGTTTCTGGAGGCTTGCAGCTAGTAGTTGAGCCCAGGTAAGGTTCCCCGTTTACCATCGAATTAAACCACATGAACCACCGCTTGTGCGGGTCCCCGTCTATTTCTTTGAGTTTTAGCCTTGCGGCCGTACTCCCCAGGCGGCATACTTAACGCGTTAGCTTTTTTAAACGGCACTGACAGGGTCGATACTGCCAATACCTAGTATGCATAGTTTAGGGCGTGGACTACCAGGGTATCTAATCCTGTTTGCTCCCCACGCTTTCGTCC
>Ga0076001_105_pt1 | contig 69249 bp, 61 predicted proteins | sample RifGroA2_FD_68047 | JGI IMG/M metagenome (GOLD analysis project Ga0076001, IMG submission 68047) | Parcubacteria bacterium GW2011_GWA2_53_21 | reverse complement strand
AATCTCCTCCTCATCCATCACCCACTTTTCTCCCGTGAGTTCACAAACCCGCTCGCCGGGTTGGGTCGCGTTGAGAATGGATTTTACCTTCGCGTCGTAATTTGGTGTTTTGGGCATAGGAACTATTCGCTTATTCGCGCGAATTAGCCGAGCTCGCATCTTGACCCAGCTAACCCGATGACGTTCGCTCTTTTGCCAACCCCTCCACAACCTGCACATTCAGCAGAGACGCAAGGAAGGAACCGGGGAGGGCGAGTTTTGATGTTCGCAGGCCACTGCCAAGAATAATGTGGGGGGTATCAACAACTCGCTTGTCGACCAGAATCACCCAGTCTTGTGGAAGACCGACCGGTGTGATGGCGCCGTATTCCATCCCCGTGATGGAGACAGCCTGCTCCATCGGAGCAAATGAAACATGTCGAGCATCAAGCGTGCGACGCACCAGTCCGTTCACATCCGCTTGCGTGTGAGCCAAGACGACGCACGCCGCAAACCATGTGCGATCCCCGCGCTTCGCCTCCAACACAATACAGTTCGCCGCCTGATCCGGACGCGTCCCATATCGTTCGCAAAACGCCGTTGTGTCGGATACCTCCGGATCGATTTGTGTCACGCCCACGTTATCTGCACCCACAAGCCGAGCCAACATCTTCGCCACAGGATCCGCAAGAAGATCCGTACGATCGCCCCATGGCTTGATTTCAAGATCTCCAAGTCCCATTTCCATAGACTCCAAGTCTACACGATTTCCGATTAAACATTCAATTAAATGTTTTTTACCCCTGATGACGAAAGAGTGAATTTTCCATCTCGTCGTTGTTTAATCAGACCGACCCGAAGGAGCTTCTTCAGATGAAAGCTCGCCGCCGGCTCTGAAATCCCGATCTCATCGGCAAGATCGCAGACAGCAAGTTGACCACGTTCGTGAATAGAGATGTACATTCGTACCCGACGCTCGTTGCCAAGAGCCCGGCAGAGATCAATGAATGAGTTCATAAATCTGGATGAAACAATTAAACATTTCATTAAACGTTTTGGTGTCGTGAAAGGCTCGTTGAAACAAAAACGACTCCGCCACGAACATGAAGAGAGAATGACTCTACTTCATGTTGTTTGGGGGAGTTACTTTTGGAGCATTGGAGATAGCCAACTTTGAACCATCCAACTAAATCTTATTCCATCACGTTTTTTTCATTTTGTCAAGATCAGCCTGTGGAAAATTTTACGCTTGGATTTCGAAATACCGCTTGCCGGTACGGACGGCTTCAAGCACGATAGCAACGGGTTCGAAGAGGGGTTCTGGAAGATCGTTGAGATCGTACCAACCAAGACTCTCGACGCGATCCGGCTCGCAGATCTTCGGCTCGCCCGAAACAATCTCCGCAGTGAAGGAGATGTCGATGTAGTGCTTGCCGTCTTTGTGGAGACTCGTACACGAAGCAAACTCCACATTCCCAATTTCGATTCCGAGTTCCTCCCGCGCCTCGCGCTTTGCCGCCTCAAGCGGACTCTCGCCAAACTCCACATGTCCTCCGCAAGAGCCGTAAGCCCCCGCCGCATGGGACCCCTTCCGCTTCGCAAGCAGAGTCTTCCCATCCTGAACAATCACCACCCCCACGCCGATTTTGATAACTGGCTGATCCATACAGATTCACTTATTCGTTATCAACGTCGTCTCCAAACACATCCTCATACTCCCAATACTTAACCGCCGCGCGATGCCATGCCGGAGGAGACGGATGTTGTTTCTCTTTCACGATCGCGCGTGCGATTCGTCTGGCTCCCTCACGATCATTGTCTACGATCCGATAAAATAACTCGGCATATCCATCTTTCCTCTTGTCCATCAATAGAAATTCTTCCGGCTTCATCCAAGCCAACGCTCTCCACCCGTCCGAGCCGACAACTTTGATGATATCTTGCTTCGCCTGATCATCCCACCCATACATCGCCAAGCGATCAAATTGCTCTTGAACTAATTCAACCGTTCTGCCGGACGACTCCGCCACCTTCTCGATCAACAGTCGAAGAAACATTCGCACGTCAAAATAACTCCCACTGATATTTATTTTTCCCGAATTTTCAAAGGATGGATAAATTTCCTTATCCCTGAGCCGAACGACCGAATCATTGTCGTTGTGAGTAAGCGCTTGCTCACGACATTCATGCATCTGGCGCTTCAAGTCCTCCGAAACATCGGAATCTTTGGAAAGCGCAAAGTCAGTCACCAGGCGATGCTGAAGCGAAGAAATCATCGCCTCATTGAGACCTTCAAACCATCTTTGAGACGTCGTGCCTCCGACAGAAGCAACGGCAATGCCCACTTGATCTACAACGATTGTCCGCGCGACATGATGCCGTCTGGCAGAAGCATAATGGAGCATTTCATGAACCGCGATATTTAAAAAGTCAAGTCTAGCTCTCTCTGAACGATTTTGCAGAGGCGACAGCTCAATGAACTCATTCAATTGAAACGCATTGCGAGATTCCCATGAATGATTAGCAATGCGAACCTTCGCATCCGAAATCCTTAGCAAATGATCCGAGAACAGCCGAAAAAGAAAGCCATCAATAATTTTCTCCGCTTGCAAAACAAGCTTCCGCTCTCTGTCATTCATTTCGCGAGTCTCTTCTAAAAACTGCTCCCGTGCGCTTCCCTTAATTTGCTGATGGATTTCTTTTGACAAAGGACCTACCAAAGCGCTTTCCACATTCACTCGCTTTCCAAACAGCCCCGGGCCGTGTTCTTTTGACATACGTTTACTTCAACCCCCTCGCCGCGGCGGCGAATGTATCGCCGAGTTTGGTGGCCACAGTTGGATCTTTGTACCCGAGCGCGGGCGAGAAGATGACGCCATCGCCGGAGGTTGCGGTCTCGGCCGCGATCTTCACCGCTTCTTCCATTGTTTTCGCGTGGAGAAGCTGTGTCGCCTCCGTTGTGCCGATTTGATTTTCAAACTTGACCGAACCTTCCCCGGGCAGAAGAATCACACTCTTGCACACCATCTCCACGACCTTGATTAGCTCCTTCAAATCCCCTTCCGTCACGTCGCCGCCGGAGATGAGGTGAATGGAGCGCCCGCGTTCGCCAAATCGGCGCAGGACGTTGAGCGTAAGTTCGGGCGTCGAGCCGAGCGCGTCGTTGACGTAGAGAACGCCGGAAATGTCCGTCACGATTTCCTGCCGGTCGTCGTCGGTCGAGAAATTCGAGACGACGTGTTGGATCCGCTCGTTCGACACGCCATGCAGTTTTGCAACCACAATCGCTCCCAACACATTGCGGAGATTGTCATCACCCGTCATGCGCACATCCGAAGCGGACATGATTGGTTGAGAGCGGGGCGCAGTGGCCCCGCCTATGTTGGCAAAAACATCCCCGTTTTCAACCCAGACGCCTTCCTCTCCATCCGCAAGAGGTGAAAGCGACACCCACATCACGCGCCCGGGAGCTTCAGACGCCAGCGCGGCAAGTTCCAGTTGATCCTTCGATAGCACCGCAACGCCGTTCGCACCACCCTTCGCAAAAATGTTTTTCTTCGATGCCGCATAGTCCGCAAGCGAGTTGTAGCGATGCAGATGATCAGCGTAGATGTTCGTGAAGAGCCCGACCGTCGGTCCCTTTTCACCGTCGTCGAGACTCTCAAGGAGCCACGACGAAAGTTCGAGCACAATCGGCATCGGCTCTTTTGAAACCATGATCTCGTCGAGATACTCAAGTGGCGACACGCGCATATTTCCCGCCACGACCGTTGCCGGATTCGCCGCTTTGCACATCTCCCCCGCGAGAGCTGTCATAAACGTTTTTCCGCGCGCCGCCGTCACCCCTGTTACCGAGTAGGGACAGAGCTCAAAGAAAAGGCTGACATCGGAGCGCACCGGAACGCCGGCGTCTTTCGCGAGCTTGAGATAGGGGGAATCGTGCGGGATGTCGGGGTTCGTCACGACCATCTGGGCTTGCGTAAAATCTTCCTCACGATGTTCACCCAAGACGAAAACTGGATGATAAAGCTCGCGGCTTGGATCTTTGGCCTTCTCTTCATCAAACCAGCGGCTCACTTCGTCAATGGATTCATTGAGTTCCGCCTCGTCGCGAAAATCCGTAATGACCACTTGCGCTCCGTGCCGCAAGAGCCACTTGACAGCTCCGACGCCAGACCCCTTCTTGAGGCGCCCAAGCCCCATGACAGTAACAACCATGTCTTGAATATCGTTCATGTTCATAATTCCTTCCTTTTAACTTTGGATGTTAACTCATTAACTTTTCCCGAAGCGTAAGCGAGACGCACAACCCAAAACGCTTTCAAAACTTGCCACCACATTCTCGCATATTGCGGGAAAGCTTTCCACCCGACTTTTTGAAACTTGGTGCGAATCTTCACTCCCGACATAAACACACTGCCATAGACGAGCCCATGCGATCGGCAGGCGAAGTTGAGCGATGCCTCAACCATGTAACCCTTGAGATGCTCGTCGGGAACCATTTCAAAGATTGTTCGCAGAAGCGCCCGCTCACCGGAAACGAGAGGCAAGCGCGGACCGAGGAATCGGCTGAATTTCCCGCGGTCGCGCAGGCCGATGTTCATCTGCCGCGACCCCGAAAGGACCGGCGAGAGAAGCGACTCAAGATGTTCTTCGCGCAAACCGCGCAGATCCGCATCTAAAAAAAGCACAATGGGAGCGTCCGTCCATGTCACCCCATGACGGAGAGCTGAACCTTTGCCGGACTGCGTGGGTAAGTCGAATACTTGCGCGCCGGCTTGGCGAGCCGCCTCCGCCGTGCAATCCGTCGAACCGTCGGAGACGACAATCACCTCGTCCACCAACGGAGAACGCATCGCCGTTTCAACAACGCCCGCGATCGTCTCTGCTTCGTTGAACGCGGGAATGATGGCCGCCACTCGCATTTTCATAGGTTGCGCGGACGAAGAAACGCCACGAACTTGTAAGCTTCAATCAACACCAACTCTATGAGGATCATGATACTCAACCACACCCAATCCGACAAACGCAGAGGCGCGAGAGAGAGAAGCGATTGAAGAGGCCGCCAGTAAACCGCGAGGAGCGTGGCAAGCGTTCCTCCCAACAGCGACCAGAGAAGAAAGCGGTTATTGAGAACCGATGCCTCCCAGAGGAAACGGCGCACAGAACGGATAGAAAACACAAACGCCAGCGCCTGAAGCGAAATGGCCGTAAAGGCGATGGTCTGGGCAGAGCTATAACTTGCCCCGCTCGCAAGAAAAAGCGCGTACAATCCAAAGGGAAGAAACGAGAGAAGTGTGCCAAGTCCGAACACGAGACCCTTGACTCTCCCCGTTAAGACCGGAGTGCCTCGACGGCGCGGAGACTCGCGCATCACTCCATGCTCTCCCGGATCCATAGTGAGCGCCACCGACGGCAATCCGTCAGTTACGAAGTTGATGTAGAGAATTTGAGCCGTGAGGAGGGGCAGAGGAAGTCCGAACAGGAGGCCGAGAAAAATGAGACTCATTTCAGAAAATCCCGTCAGGAGAAGATACATGGTCGTCTTCCTGATGTTGTCAAAGATGACGCGGCCTTCCTCGATGGCCGAAACAATCGTTTCAAGATTACTGTCGAGAAGCACCATGTCCGCTACCTGCTTCGTCACATCCGTACCATTACCCTGTGCGACCCCAATGTCGGCGGCCTTAAGCGCGGGCGCGTCGTTCACCCCGTCGCCTATCATCGCAACCGTCTCTCCGCGCGCGCGCCATGCCCGCACGATACGTACCTTGTGCGCGGGCTCCACGCGGGCATACACATCAATGTCAACGACGCGCTCGCGCAAATTTTCATCGGAAAGCGTATCGAGTTCCGCTCCCGTCATCACTCCCAACCGATGATCTCCAACGAAGCCGGATCCGACTCTGCCGAGGTGCCCCAATCCGACTTCGCGCGCGATCGCTCGAGCCGTGCGCGGGTGGTCACCCGTGATCACGACCGTACGCACGCCGGCGGACGCCGCCTTCTTGATCGCCGAGGCCGCCGAAGGACGGACGGGATCGCGCAGGCCCATAAACCCGACGAACACCATATCGCGAGCATCGTCGAGATTCAGGTGAGCATCCGTTCCATCTGCCGGACGATACGCGCATCCAAGCACGCGAAGCCCTCGCTCCGTCATCGTTTCCGCTTGGTGCGCCAATTCCTCGCGCGTCTTCACGTTAAGAGCACGCACACCACCGGCGGCGAGAACCTGCGTCGAGGCTCCCAGCACGACTTCGGCAGCGCCTTTCATGAGGATCTCTTCGCCCGCTTCTCCCAAAACGCGCACGAGCATGAATTTATGCTTCGCATCGAACGGCAGAACCGCCGTACGCGGCGTCCGTGAGTCAAGCTCGCGTCTTAAAAGCCCGATGCCTTCACCCAACGTCAGCAAAGCTATTTCCGTAGGAGAACCCGTATAGCGACTGGGAGAAAGTGGATTTTCTTGATGAAAAATCGAGGCGTCATTGCAAAGAACTCCAATGAAAACAGCCCTTTCAGCCCCATCAGCCACCCAACATGGTTGGGAGTTGAGGGAGTCGAATTCGTGGTCGGGAGTAACAATGGAGACGACTTGCATGGAGGCTTGCGTGATCGTCCCTGTTTTGTCGGTGCAGATCACTGACACGCTCCCGAGCGTTTCCGTCGCTACCAAGCGACGCACCAGTGCCTTGCGCTTAAGCATCCTCTGCATACCAATGGCCAGAACGACGGTAACGGCTACGAGCAAACCTTCCGGCACGGCGGCGACGGCAAGAGCGGTGGAGAGAAGAAACATCTCGAAAAGACTTTTCCCCAGCGCGAGACCTATGGCAAAGATGCTGACGGCGGCCAAAGAGTAGAGACCCGCAAGAAACCGGCTCAAGCGAATAAACTGCTCCTGCAAAGGCGAGCGATCGTCTTGGGTTTCCACCACCATCTCCGCGATCGCTCCGATTTCGCTCCGATGCCCCGTCGCCGTCACAATGGCCTCCGCCCGACCGCGCGTCACGAGCGTGCCGCCAAACACCATATTGGTGCGTTCGGCAAGAGGAGTTTGAAGAGCGAGAGACGCGACTGTTTTCCCAACCGGCAGAGATTCTCCCGTAAGAACGGCTTCGTCCGTTTCGAAACTCTCGGCGCGAACCAGCCGGGCGTCGGCGGGAATCATGCGGCCGGGTTCAAGAAGGATCACATCGCCCGCGACAAGTTCGGCGGCCGGAAGTTCACGAACATTCCCCCCGCGCCGCACGACCGCGCTTGGCACGGAGAAAGCCCGCAGTTCGTTGAGCGCGCGCCCGGCTTTGTTCTCTTGAATAAATCCGACGGCGACGTTAACCGCAACGGCCAAGCTGATCATGATCGCATCCGCATCGTCTCCAAATGCCACGCTCGCCGCCATGGCCGCGAGAAGAATGAGCATGAGTGGACTCCAAAACTGCCGCAAGAGAATCCTGGGCCAGCCGGGCGGAGGATTCTTCGGCAGTTCATTGCGGCCGTCGCGCAGAAGACGAAGCGTAGCCTCTTCATTCGAAAGGCCTTGTTCCGACGTTTTGAGAACGTCTTTCACTCTGGCAATCGTGAGATCGTAAAAAGTCATACGCCTTGTCAGTGCCGAATCGTGCGATACACCTCCATAGTATGTTGCGCAATCATATCCCAGTTGAAGTACGCCATCACGGTTTCAAGCGAACGAGCGGAGGCAAGCGCCAGCGCGTCTTCGTCGGAGAGAAGTTCTTGGAGTCGGCGGGCAAGATCGTCCACGTTTCTTTTTTCAAACGAGAATCCGGCATGATGAATCGCCTCGAGATTTTCCGGAATGTCGGAAACGAGAACGGGGAGGCCGTAACTCATGGCTTCGAGCACGACGAGTGGCAGACCTTCCGCTTCCGACGGATGCACATAGAGCTTGGCATGAGCAAAAATCTGCGCAAGCTTTTCTCCTTTCTGAAAACCGAGAAAGCGGATGTCGGAATTGCCCGCGGCTTGGCGCTTGAGGTCGCGGAAGTAGGCGTCGGTGAAGCTTGGCGCGCCGACAATGACAAGTTTGGGAAGCGTCTTCTTTTCCATCGTGCGCGAAAGGAGTGCGTAGGCGGAGATCAGATCGTGCAAACCTTTGTGGGCAACAATGCGGCCGACGTTCAACAAGTATCCTCCCGTCTCAAGCCCGAACTCCGTCAAGTGATCATGGGATGCGACCTTGTGAACCTCGGCGCCGTTGGGAATGTAGACGACTTCTCGGAAGAAACGCTCGCGGCAGAAAACTTGGAGCGTGTGGGAGACCGCAATACAGACATGGGGAAAATGCACGGCCGCCCACTCGCCGAAATAGAGATAGATGCGCGCCAGCAAACTCCACTTGGCATGAAAGCGATCCTGCGAATGGAATGTAACGACGATGTGGGTTCGTCGCAACAGCAAGCGCGGGATCCAAGCGAGCGTGGCGGGGCCGACGCCGTGATAATGGATGATATCGTAGGAACCGAAAAGCGCATGCAACGTCGAAAGAAACGTGTGCGTGATCGTCTCGAGATTCTTTGTATAGATTGCAGGGAGATAGACGATGTGCATGCCTTCGATCTTCGTCCCCTTCCCCGGCATAGCTTTACGGCGAGCATACACAAACACGTCATGAGTCCCATGCTTCACGAGCCGCTTCCCGATTGCCTCAACGTGCTTCTCGACTCCCCCTCCCCGTTCTCCCGTCTGAATCCCTTTTTGTCCGATCATCGCAATGCGCATAGCTGTTGTATTGTATCAGAACTTGGAGCGGACGTGGGTTTGTGAGAGAATAACAGCAATTATTCTTATCTCATTTCTATGGCACAAGTTTCTTCCACACGCGCGGCCGAATGGGTCCTGCGCATTGCCGTCGCCGGCGAGTTCATCGGCCACGGCGTTTTTTCGCTCCAGCATAAGGCCGGCTGGTTCGATTACTACTCGGCTGTGGGCATCGGCGAACCCGCGGCCACAACGCTCATGACGCTCGTCGGCCTCCTCGATCTTTTTGTCGCGATCGTCGTTCTCATTCACCCCGTCCGCCTCGTTCTTCTTTGGGCGGTGTTCTGGACGTTCGTAACCGCTCTCATCCGCCCGATCGCCGGAGATCCCGTCTGGGACTTTATTGAACGATTCGCCAATATCGGCGCGCCGCTCGCGCTGTTGTACATGATCGGACTTCCAAAGCAAGTGAAAGAGTGGCTGGTGTAAGAAACAAAAAAACCTCCGAGAACATCCTCGGGGGTTTTGGTTTGACTCATCAGAAAACCTCCGGCGCTTGCGGAACGATAGACAACGCTTGATGAAAATGCTATTCTCTCCGCCAAATACTCCTTACGCGCCGGTAGCTCAGTGGTAGAGCAGGGGCCTTTTAAGCCCAAGGTCGCGGGTCCGATCCCCGCCCGGCGCACCATAAAAAACTCCACTCTTGACAACCCCCTTGCGCCCTGTTCCAAACTCATGAGAAAATGTCCTCGCTAATTCATAAGCGCATCTGCCAGCGTTCTTATGGACGACGACACGATGAATAATGACGACGACATGGACATGGAGTCTCCCGACTCCAAGGACATGGACGCCGACGTGGATTCAGATGATGACGCGGGTTCCGACGATAACAGCGACGGGGACGATAGCAACGATTGGTAAGCAAGCAACAAAAACACCTCGGGTTTATCCCGGGGTGTTTTTTTGTCGGATGAGCCACACGATCTCTTCCGCTCCATTAGAAGAAAACAAGCCACCGATGCGCTCTTCCAGCTGTTTCTTGCGATGCGGTTCGAGCGTTTCGTGGATGGTTTTGAGAAGGTCGGTGTCGAGATGATCTTGGGCAAGCACCACTCCGGCTCGCGCCTCTTCAACGAATTTCGCATTGGCAACCTGCGGCGAGTCGGGAAGCGGAACGAAAATCGCCGCTTTCTTTTTTCGCACAAGCTCGAGGAGTGTCCCTACTCCGGCTCGCGTTACGACAAGGTCGGCAAGATCAAGCGCCATGCCGAAGTCGTCTATGAAAAGTTCGACTGTTTTGTAAGTTTCAGGAGCTCGGCGGTCCTTGAAGATTCCCTTCCCCGCACCAGTCGAATGCAAAATGTTCATCTCGCTCGCGAGCCGATCTGCCACACGCTCGAACGCTTGGTTCAACACGAGCGAACCGATCCCGCCGCCCAACACAAGAATGGTCGGCCTTCCAACGTCGAGATCGAAATGCTCAATAGCCTCCGCGCGAGAAACGCTTAGGACATGCGATCCATAGGCGAGCGCGCCGACAACTTCGACATGCTTGCAAGGAAGTTGACGCGCGGTGGAGGGAAACGTCGAGGTTACAAGCGAAGCCACCGGCGCCATAAGTCTATTCGCCAGACCAAGTTCGTAATCAAGCTGATGAATGGCGACGCGTGTTCGAAAGAGCGGAGCCAAAAGCGCGAGCGGCACGCTGACGTAAGATCCCGCCGAGAGAATCCAACTTGGGCGAAATTGAGCGAGGAGCCATGCGGAAGCGAGAAACGACCAGACGAGAAGTATCGGAGAAAAGAGCCATCGCCATGTGAGATACCGATAAGCTTTGGGAACGAGAATGGGGTGAAACGGCAAACCTGTCTCCTCGATGAGTTTGCGCTCGGGGCCTCTCGGCGTTCCCACAAAAAGAAATGTCTGCTCGGGATCCAGCTTTCTCCAAGCCTCGTAAACGCTCAAAAGAGGCGTCACAGATCCCAGTGTCCCGCCTCCGGTGAGCATGATGCTTTTACCAGTTGTCTTCTTCCAAGTCTCCGGCATATTCGTCATCTTCTTTCCAGTCTTCATATTGATCTGCAACAAATCCGCCATCCATATTGATTGCTTCATACTTCTCTCGCATCTGCGCAACATCGTCAGGCGTTCTTCCAAGATGAACACGAACATTATAGAACGTATCCGTGCCATGCTGATATTCTGAAACCACTTGCATCTCTGCGATCAGATCGGCCTTCCTCGCCAACCGTTCCAACTGCCGTTGCAAAATCTGAAAGCTCGTTTTTCCTCGCGCATTGGTGATGATCGGCAAGTAGGGTCGCTCCTCTGTGCCATAGTGCGCCATATAGGCATTGAAAAATTCCGTTATCAGCTTCCCGCCAGCCATTCTTGCCTCCGGATCCGCCGCAATGTCTGAAATATACACCTCCGGCAAACCGCCATTCACACCTTCATAAGCTAAACAATACCCTCTCGCTATGCCGCCTTGATCACGATACATGAACGATAAATTCGGCCGGCCAAAATGCTCATTGGCAATCCGCATGCCGATGAGATTATTCTGCATGCCATGCAAGTTCTCGAGCAAGCTCACGTTGTCGGAATACGCCTTCCCCTCCAGCATGGCCACATCAATGGTATCTGGTGTCCGAAGCGGAGCGATGCCCGCTCTCCGTCGAGGCGGAGGACCTTGAATATCCGTGTGCATCACATAGACATCCGCATGAACATTGTCCGAATATCCCATCGGCGCAAGTGGGACAAGGGTGTTCGGAACGGAGTCGAGCCCAAGAGATTTTGGCGTATATCCTTTCCCGACCGCGACGCGCGTCAAGTCAACACCCAACTCCCCGCCGTGTTCAAGCAAATACTTCCTCATAAACACCTCATACACCCGCCGAATAACCTCTACCCGCTTACCCTCCTCATTCTTCGCCACCTCGATGTTATCGGCTGTCAAAACGTATGCGCCGTTCGTATCACCCTCCGTCAGCACATCTCGCATGTGTCCGCCTCGACTTTTATACTCTCGAATCAACGTCGGCGTCGAATGTGCCGTCTCCAAATCCACCGTCATCACGGATTGCGCCGCCGTTCGCCACTTGCCATCACTCCCCTTTCTTTCAACCACGAGCTGTACACAGTTAGGATTGAACATATAAACATTGTTCTTTCCGGAGCCAAACGGCATGCAACTTGCCGTATCGTTTCCCGCCACCGTCATATCCGGATCGCTCTTGCGGCCGATACGAACCCGATAAATGTCCTCCGGCATCTTCATGCCAAACGCGCGGTCAAAGACAATCTCGCGAAGCTCGGTCTGCACTCCCTCATTGAGTGCTTCCAGAACCCGCACCCCCGTTGCCAACTCCCACAGATCTTTGAATACGACTCCATGTTTTTTACAAAATTCTTGCACCGCCGTAAAAGACTTACGAGCTGATTGAGCTTCCGGCTCAATGCCGTCTCGCCGTTGCCCGAGCGCGCGCCGCAGATACTCATGCAACGCTACGGCATCCTCCGGATCCTGTGTCATCTCCATCGGCGGAAGAACTTGAAGCCGATCAAGCGCACCTTCAACGTAGGCATCACGGAGATTTTCCGCCGTCATGCCGAGATAGGGAAGAGACAGGTAGTTCTTTGGCTTCTTCGCCGCATTGATACGCTCGCTCGTATGCTCGTCGTCAATACCAAAAAATTCTGCCGGATTCGCCAAACTTCTTGAAAGCTTTCCACGACTCAAATGGTGAACTTCCCTTTTCCTCAAAACTCCTGACAAGATCTTGCAACTTCTTGACGCTCGGATATTGTTGAGCCTTGTAGGATACATAGGATACAAGATCTAAAGGCCGACCCTCGGGATATTCTCGACCTTCATTCTCATCCGCTATCATCTCGTCCATCGCGTAAAAAAATGCTCCGTCGATCAACCCGCCAAAAAGGTGGTGAGCCGTTCCTTCTTCATAAGAGGCGTGATCCATCGCCACGTGTCTCATGGTGGTCTTTGCAAATTCTTGCGGATCAATGTTGTTCCTCGCCAAAAGGTTTTTAAGTGTCGGAAGATAATAGAGAGCATCGTGCACGGATAAATCCGGTCGGTTCAGGTAGTCAAGCAAGAGGTCGTCACCGAACAGTTTTCGAGCCTCATCATACAACGACCTTATGTCCGGATCATGGGCGGTGCCACCGACTTCGTTCATGAGCGCTTCTGGAAAACTTGGATCCTCGGGCGTCATTTTATATTCAACATAGATCGTCGCCAGAACCTCCGGCGAAACCCTATAATCCACCCGTGCCCGTAACAACAATTCGAGATGATCAATTTTGAATCGAGCAAATTCGTTCAGAGGCTTGCTGTAATCTTCCGGTGGCCCCGCCAGCAAGTCAACCGTTTCTTGAGACTGCTTCACTCTCAATGGCACGGCACCATCCGTAAAGAACTTCCAAACACCTTGATCCCGTTCACTCATCTCCACTTCCGTAAACTGATCCATCTTATCTTTTATCTCCTCGTACAAACCCGCGCTCAAAAGCCAAACGGCCACTCTTGAATCAAGCCCTTTGAGTTTATAAAGATTTTCTGCAACGTGCCGAGGTTTAAGATGATCCATGAGAACGCCCTCTTCGTAACAAAGTTTGTTGTGATCAAGACCCGGAAAGCGTTCAAGATCGTCTAGCACAACCGCGCCGAGTTTTCGATCCGCAAGCCTGTGGGCAAGATCTGTGGCGGCTTGCGAACTCAAATTATTAAAATTTCTCATGCACTCCGCAATCGCCTCCGGATTAAAAGAAACGAAGAGCCCTGCGAAGTCGTCCTGGCTCATCTCCGGAAACAGGCTCATGTGCCTTAGCGTTTCAAGCGCATCAGCCTTCATGGCTTTCTCTGCAAAAGAGCGATCAAACACGAGCGGTCTAAATTCCGGGTTCTTCCTATCCTCCTCTGTCCCCTGAAAGATCTCCGGATGATCAAAAACAAGCCTCGCCACTTGAGCTTTAGCCAGACATGCCTTTACGACATCAAGATCAAGCCCCTGAAAATCTTGAACGTGTTGAGTCAGCAGATCCGCGTGGCCTCTCTGAATAAGATTCAAGGCAATTTCCTTGTGAGCTTCCGGAGCGAAAGCTTCAATGTGCTTGACAACCATGTCACTGAACTTGGGATCCACATACATGAACTTTATGGCAACCTCGGCGCTCAATCCCGACCACAGCCCTTTTGACAAACCCTCAACCAATGCTGTGCTACGATCATAATCAGAATGACAATAATCCCACATCTCTCTCGCGAAAGCGTCGTTAAACTCAAGCCCCTCAAACTTGCCCGGGCTATTCATCACATTGCGCGCGAATCCGATATCAATGAGTTTATATGCAATATCTGCAGTGAGTCCTTCGAAGCTGGATAGGTTCTCTGCCACAGCAGACATCCGAAAGCCATGGGTGACGGGCTCCCGCCCGCATGCGGCCTCGATCAGCTTGTTTGCAATTACAGGATGCCACTCTACCGGGATCTTCCCCAAAACCGCAAAGCCTTCTTCGTGGATTTGCTCAACAAAATCTCGCAGTGGTTCCCCAGCAGAAACATGAGCGTCCGGCGTGGTCACCATCTGACCATCCGCCCCTAACAGCTCCGGAGGTAAGTCTCCTTTTCTGTGTTCCGACATATGGCTAGAGTTTGGCATATCTTGAAACATTCAACACCACCCCAATCGCTCCCATCGTAATCGCAAGCGACGTTCCTCCATAACTTACAAGAGGAAGCGGCACACCCGTCATCGGCATGACACCAAGCATGGAACCGATGTTGATGAACGCTTGAAACGTAATCCATGTAACGATGCCAATGACAAGGTACCGGCCGAAGCCGTCCTTTGTTCTCGCGGCAATTTTCAAGCCTCGCCAGAAGAGAAGGGCGAAGAGGAAGATAAGCGGCACGCTGAAAAAGAATCCGAGCTCCTCGGCCATCACCGCAAAGATGGAATCGCTCACCGCTTCCGGCAGATACTGAAACTTCTGCACCGAATGTCCGTAACCAAGACCGAAAAAGCCTCCGGAGCCGATGGCGATGAGCGCTTGATTGATGTGATAGCCGATGCCGAGAGGATCGCGCTCGGGGTTCAAAAACGCCGTAAAACGTTCCAGCCGATACGAAGCTGTCGCGATGAGAACGGCCAGAAGAATCATCCCGCCGGAGCATAGCATGGAGAGATGCGACCACGGCGCGCCAGCGACGAAGTACACGGCCAAAGACATGAGCGCGATCACCATCATTGTTCCTACGTCTGGTTGGAGAATCATCAGCATCATGATGACCCCCAAGACGGTGACGAATGGAACAAGACCAGCAGACACATCCTTCACGCCCGAACCTCGACGTTCAAGCCATGCCGCCAAGTAGAAAAGAAATGTGAGCTTCACGATCTCCGACGGCTGGATGGAAAATGATCCTCCGATCGAAATCCACGATCTTGACGTTCCAAACTCCGATCCGATGCCGGGAATGAAAACCAACACAAGAAGGACGATGCTCACGAGCAGAAGCTCCCACGCCCACTTGCGCCACCATTGGTACGGCAGGCGAGAAAAAAATATAATGGCGGCAATGCCCGGGAGAAATCCGAAGATGAGCTGATGCTTCAAGGAGTAATACGCATCGCCGAACTCGGCATAGCCGGAGGGACCGCCGGCGGAAGCGATCATGAAAAGACCCACGGCGATCAGAAGAATCGAGAGGAGAAGAAACGGATAATCTATCGAACCGCGATGACCAGAACTCATAGAAGTCCAACGCCAAGATTGACATCGAGAACGGCGAGCGCAACGCCAAGCGCCGCCATGACCATGGACACGATCCATGCGCGCATGACGATTTTCGGTTCGGGCCAGCCGATCGCTTCAAGATGATGATGCAGAGGCGAGGATAGGAAGATTTTTTTGTCGCGGATTTTTTTGGAAGCCATCTGCATGATGGAAGACAGCATCTCAACGACGAACACGAACCCGATCACCGGAAGCAAGAGCGGCTGGTTCGTGAGCATGGCGATGATGCCGAGCGTTACGCCAAGCGACATGGAACCGGTGTCCCCCATCATAAACCGCGCCGGAGGGATGTTGAACCAGAGGAACGCCAGAAGCGCTCCGACAATCGCCGCGCACAGCGCCGCCAAATCCTCGCGGCCGATGATAAGGGCGATCACTCCGTAAGCGCCGAACGACGTGAGCAGAACTCCGCCGGCCAGGCCGTCCAACCCGTCCGTCTGGTTAGTGGAAAACGACGTGGCGACGATGATGACGGCAAAGATGAAGAGCGACCAGAACCCGACAGAGAGATCTCCCAGAAACGGCACATGGAGAATCTGCCACTCGAGTTTAAACGTGAACCACCAGGCTCCGACAAAAGCGATCGCCGTGTAGATGGCCAGACGGTGGCGCGCGCGCAAGCCTCCGCCGTGAGCGCCGATGCCACGCACATTCAGATAATCGTCAACCACGCCAACCAAAGCCGAAGCGACGAGCGCGCCGAGCGGAAGCCATGTTTGAGACCGTGAGAGAAAATCAACGCGCGCGAAAATACGCGTGACGCCCCATGTTTCCGGAAGCCAGATGGAGAGGGCGTGAAGGCCAAGCGCGAGCGCCAAGACGGGAATCCACACCACAAGTCCGCCCATCGTCGGCAGACCCAACTTCTTGGCGTGAAGGCGGTGAAAAATAGGGGCCTCCTTGACATCACGCAGGCGTTTGCCGAATTTGTGCTTGAACAAAAAGCGCATGACGACCGGCGTAAACATAAAAGCCAGCGCAAAGGCAAGCGTGGCCACGACGAGAAGTTTAGTAACCGCGAGATTTGTCAACATACCTCAAAGATTGAGAAGGAGTGTGAAGACGACTCCGGCAAACAAAACAACTTCGAGAATCGGCGTCAACCAAAGAACGAGTTGGGCAAGCATCGGCTCTCCCTGATGAAATCCCAAAGGGAGTAAAGGAGTCCGTCTCTCGATTTCGGAAAACCGCGACGCGAGCGAGAGATTAAGGACGAGCATGACGAGTCCAAGAACGGGAAGAATGAAGATGCGGTACCATGGACCGAACCCGTCAATGCCGAGATAGATATTGTAGTGCAGAGGGATGAAAGGATTTTCTCGGACGATGGGCAAGAGTCTCGAGAGCGGCAGAACGACCATCAACATCACGAGGGTAAGGGAAAAAAGCGCGATCCATTTCGCCCGCGCGTGAGACGCAAAATATGAGCGAAAATCTTCTTGAGAGCGGCCAACGGCGTTGAACACAGACATAGATTATGGAACGGAGATGACTTCTCGAATTTGAGGAATAGCTTCGCGAAGAACACTTTCGATCCCGGCTTTTAGCGTCATCTCCGAGAGAGGACAATTCACGCACGTGCCCTTAAAACGCACGGAGACGATTCCAGACGTCTCGTCAAAAGAAACCAGTTCGACATCTCCGCGATGCCGCGCAAGAGCCGGCCGAATGCCCTCCAAGACAGCCTCAATGCGTTCTCTCATGCGGGAATGAGTGTACCAAAAAATCAGCCCGATGGCGAGCTGACTTTCTGATTGGGGATCCTGCAAAAGTCGATGAGATTGCGGATTGTGGGCTGGCAGTCGTTGAAAACGTACTGAATGGTACGTTGAGACGATGTCTGGGTGCCCGCAGGCCGCAAGCTCGCGACTTTTGCAGAGATCCCATTTAATTCTGCGGCGTAACCGAGACGTACGTCCGATGTTTGAGAACGCCGGTGAACGCCTTGGCCATTTTCTTCTTGAAACTGACCAAGCCTTCAGCGACAGCGTAGAGCGTGTCGTCCTTGCCGCGGCGCACATTGAGACCGGGATGAACTTTCGTTCCGCGCTGGCGAACAAGGATCTGCCCGGGACGAGCAAGTGATCCGTCGGCCGTCTTGATGCCGAGGCGTTTGGCAACGGAGTCTCGGCCGTTCTGTGTCGAACCTGCCGCTTTTTTATGGGCCATAGGAAGAGGCTTAAGAAGTTGAAGAGGTTGAAGAAGTCAAAGAGGTTGCGAGGAGGAATATACGAGATCGGAGGAAATCTGTCAATGGGTTTCGGATTGCTTTTTCTTTGCCATGAGAGCCGCTTTGATGAAGTCGCGGAAGAGAGGGTGCGGAGCGAGGGGGCGAGATTTGAATTCAGGGTGGAACTGAACGCCAACAAACCACGGATGGTCTTTCAGCTCCACGATTTCGACGAGATTGTTTTCCTTGTTAACACCCGAGACGATCATGCCTTTTGCTTCGAGGGCAGAGCGATAGTCATTGTTGAACTCATAGCGGTGGCGGTGGCGTTCGGAGATGTTCGTCTTGCCGTAAGCCTTGCGAACTTTGGTTCCCGGCTTGAGATCACAAGCATAGGCTCCAAGACGCATTGTGCCGCCGTAGCGGTTCTCGCGGATGTTCTTGAGTTGCGTCGGGTTGATGTGAATGATCGGATCCTTCGCCGCCTTGTCCACTTCGACCGTATGCGCACCTTTGAGCTTCAAGATGTTGCGGGCGAATTCCACTGTCGCGAGTTGCATGCCGTAGCAGATGCCGAGGTACGGGATTCTTTTTTCCCGACAGCATCTCACCGTCGCAATTACACCTTCGATTCCCCGCGTCCCGAACCCGCCGGGAACCAGAATGCCGTCGTGCTTCGAAAGCGTGCGGAGTTTTTTCGGATCGGCCTCGAAATCTTCCGAGTTGATCCAATCCATCTCGATTTTGGCTCCGTTCGCCCATGCGGCATGCTTCAGGGATTCGATGACAGAGATGTAGGAATCGGAAAGCGTATAGTCACCGGTGGAAAAATACTTCCCAACTACGCCGATCTTCACCGTCTTCTTCGCGTCAAACTGCACGCCCGCCATGCGCTTCCATGCGGAGAGATTCTGCTGCTTCGACTTCAAACCAAACTTGCGGAGAATATGCGACGAGAGTCCTTGTTTCTCAAAGAGCGCAGGGATCTCGTAAATAGATTTCACGTCGGGAGCGGAAATCACATCGTCAGCGTGCACGTTGCAAAACACGGAGAGTTTCTCGCGGCGCGGACGGTCGAGGAAATGCTCGCCGCGGCAAACGATGAAGTCGGGATGGATGCCGGCGGAGTTGAGCGTACGCGTCGCGTGCTGGGTCGGCTTGGTCTTCATCTCCCCCAAGTGCGACGGCACAGGAAGATAGCTCACCAAGACAAAGAGCACATCGCCGGGAGATTCGAGGTGCATCATGCGGGCGGCTTCGAGAAAAAGAATGTTCTCATATTCCCCCACCGTGCCTCCAATCTCGACAACCGTCACATCCGCCTTCGCACGGTCCGATGCCGTTTTGATGCGATGGATGACTTCCTGCGGAATATGCGGCACGACCTGCACGCACTTGCCCTTGTACTCCAAGTTGCGTTCGCGATGGATCACGCTCTCATACACGCGTCCTGTCGTCATGTAATTCGTGGAGGTGAGATCGGTTCCCAAGAAGCGTTCATAGTTGCCCATGTCCTGATCGGTCTCGTCGCCGTCGTCGGTGACAAACACTTCTCCATGCTCCACTGGATTCATCGTTCCGGCATCCACGTTGACGTACGGATCAATCTTGATCGCCGTCACACAGAGCCCGCACGACTGGAGAATCTTCCCGATCGAGGCTGTCGTAACGCCCTTTCCAACGCCCGACATGACGCCACCAATGATGAAAATATACTTATGCTTCATAGACAAAGAGGCCTAAGCGGCCTCGATAATGATCTTGACTTGAGACTCGAATCCGCCCGGGAAGGAGACGAGAATATCCTCCTCGCCGGTTTCCTTCATCGGCTTCATCTTGATCTGATCAGCCTTCACGTCGTAGCCTTCGCGCTTGAGCGCTTTAGCCACTTCCTTCGCGTTCACGGCGGCGTAAAGATGGCCCGTGTCGCTCACCTTTTCAGTGAGAATCAGTTCGTACCCGTCGAGTTTGCCGGCCGCATCGCGAGCCTGATCGGATGTTCGTTGTGAGCGGCGCTTCGCCGTCTCCTTCGTCGCGGTTGCCTCCTCGATCGCCCGATCCGTGGCTTCAACGGCGATGTGTCCCGGAAATAAGAAGTTAAACGCATGCCCGTCGGAGACTTGCACCACGTCTCCTTTTCTTCCGAGCGGCTGGTGATCTTTCAAGAGGATGACCTTCATACGAGGAGGATTATAACAAAGGCGGTAGGGAGTAGCCAGTAGGAAGTAGGGGGTTCGTCACTCTTTACCCCCTACCGCTTGCGCATACATCCTCGAAGCCGCGACAACGGCCAGTGGTGGAACAACGAAATTCAAAACCGGAACCAATAGCAGGAAAAAGACGGGGATGGCGAAGGCAATGATGGAGCGATGATGACGAACGAGAAAGGCGAGACGAGAACGAAACGGAAGAGAGTCTTTTGCAAACGCCTCGCCGAAAAACTCCATCGAGAGGAGGAGAATTGCGACGACAAAAGCGCCGATGAAGTGCATGACCGTGCCGATGCCGGGAATCACGTTGAAGAGAATGAGCCCGAGCTGGAGAACGATGAAGAGGGCGCCGAGCTTAAGCGTGTAGGCGAGAGCGCGTGCCATCTCGCGCGGCCAGGAAATCTCTTTGATCACCATCCCCACTTCACGCATTGCGTCCTCGGCGAGGGCTCCATAAAACGGCGCGCCAATGACGGTCGTGAATGCGGCAAAAACAAAAAGGGCAAGAACGATCGCGGCCGCGACGGCAAAGAAGCCGGCGAGGATCGTGAGAATCGCCGCCCACCACGCGTCCGGCAAAGAGAGAGACATCGCCCACTTCGCAAAAATGAAGGCCATGGGAATCACCGTAGCCCACAGAAGCAGATTGAGAAAGACAGGAGCCAAAACAAGAAGACGGCGCTTTCTCGTCGCCCACATGAAGTTCCATGCCTGCTCAAGCTCACGTACGGATGCCTGCAACGAAGACATATCAACTTATCGGTAATGGTTCGTAATTTGGAACACTTCCGCTTTGCCATCCGTGATAAAAAACAACGCCCGATAGGTTTTATCGAGGCGGAAAGAGTAGATCCCTCGCCAACGCGGTTCCAAGAGTTCTGTGTGAAGAGACGGGTGCCTCAAATCAGATTCAAAGATATTTTTTGCCTTGACCCATTTCTGTTTCAATCCGCGCTTCGACAGAAATACTTCAAGATCTTTCCGCAGAGGCTTAACGGGAATGCCGTTTGGCATAGGTGGATTTGCGCAAACCGTTCTCCAAATCCAGGAGAAAATCTTCCGAGTAGAGACCCGTCGTCCTGAAATCTGCGGCAACTTCGCCGATTGGATCTCGCAACTGCAACTCAAATACCCTGGAAACTAAAGATCGATAGGCTCGTGCCTGATCTCTCAACCGAGAATATTCCGTCTTTGAGAGCGTGATAGAACCTCTCGTGGGTTGTCTCAACATACAACCATCAGTATAAGCAAAAATCCGGACAAAAGCGAATTTACGACGAAGCACCTCGTTCAATGAACTTAATCGCCTGGCGGACGATGGGATCCATGTTGTCGTAACTTGAACGACGCAAGACGTCTCCGATCGGCACCCACAGTCCGCGGCGCACGCGTTCGCCCATGTCCTTCGCCGGCTGAATTTGGATGCGGGCGTTCCCGGGAACTTCAAAGAGATAGTAGTGGATGAATTTGTGAACAAGGTAACCCTTGAACACGAACCGGTCGCGGAACCAGATGTCGTTCGTGCCGAGGCGCCGCAAGAGCGTCAAGGAGCACAAGCCCAGCTCCTCGCACACTTCGCGCGCGGCCGCTTCTCCAAGCTGTTCTCCGCGGCGGACATGGCCCTTCGGGAACGCCAGCTTGCCATAGGAGTCCACGATCATGGCAAATAAAATCCCCTTCCTCGTGCGCTTAAACACAATCCCGCCAGCCGAAACTTCGCGGCGAGTTTTTTCTTCCGCAAACGCACCCTCGGGCTTTTTGTGCCGATCGCTTTTAGGAGCTCGCTGGATCGTTCTGGGTCTCTGGTGAGAAGTCATAGGTTCCGTTAATAATTTGGAGCGCGGCGTCCATTTGAGGATCCAATCCATTCTCCAAGTCCTCGAGAGAGAATTCGACGGCGACGTCCGGTTCGATCCCCGTCTCATGGATGGAGTTTCCGTTGGGCGTCAGCCACTCGGCGATCGTGAGCTTTACGCTCGACCCGTCAGAAAGTTCCTGATAGTCCTGCACGGAGCCTTTGCCAAACGTCGTCTCGCCCACGATCGTCGCCAGATCATAGTCCTTGAGAGCGCCCGCAACGATTTCCGACGCGCTTGCCGAGCCGCCGTTCACGAGAACGACGGTAGGCAGATCGGCAAGGCGAGCACGGCCGGATCCGCTCATCGGCTGATCAACTCCTTGAATGCGCTCGATTACCACCGGCCGGCCGTCTACCCATTCGCCCGCCACCTCAATCGCCGAGTCAAGGAGTCCGCCCGGATTGTTGCGAAGATCCACCACAAGTCCCTTCGCGCCGGAGGTAAGCATTTCCTGAATCGCCTCGCGCCAACGCGCCCCCGTGTCCCCGTTGAAAAAACTGATGCGAACGCGCGCGATGCCGTCTTTAATTTCCCACGTTACGCTGTCAACGCGAATCGTGTCGCGCACGACGTCCACGTCGCGCAGATCGCTCAAGCCGTCGGAGCTGATCGTGAGAGTTACCGTCGTGCCGCGCTCGCCGCGAATCCGCAGGACGGCGTCCTCCACGCTCATCTCAAGCGTATCCTCTCCGTCAATCGCGAAAATCTTGTCCCCGGAGCGCAAACCTGCTTTCTCGGCAGGCGTTCCCGGCAAAGGAGCGATCACTTGCAACTGGTCGTTTCGGATGCCGATTTCCATGCCCACGCCTTCAAAACTCCCCTCGAGTTCCTCATTGAAAATTTCCGTCTCCTCGGGATCGAAGAAAACGGAATAGGGATCGTCAAGACCCGAGACGAGCCCTTGCAGAGCGCCATAGAACAGCTCAACGTCGGACACCGGCTGGCGATAATAACTGTCTTTGATGTGGTTCCACGTGTCCCAAAAGAGCTTAAAATCCACGTCGCGGGAAAGATAAGCCGGCGTCTCTCCCACTCCCATGACGGCTCCTTCACCCTCGGGAACACTTTCTCTCGCCGCGGCTTGCCGTCCCAAATAAAACCCGATCACGAACGTCGTGAGGACGACAACGATCACAAACAACCCAATCACCGGTTTTGACACCTTCGCTTGCGACAAAATGGGTTTTTCGACAAGAATCTCATCCATAACAGGCCAAAGGATACCATACCTTGATCCTGATCTGGAAATCTGCTAGGGTGGGACGTCCAGCGTTTTGAGCTTCATGCGAAGCGGCGCTCGGAAAACAGGAGAAGCCATGTCCACGCCGGACAACGTCATTCTCTGCATCAAACTTCCCAATCCCCTCACGAGCAAACCGTTGTCTCTTGAGGAGCTCCACAGACGCATCACGGAAGGCATGAAGCTCGCCCGCGAACATGGGCACGCGACCCAGGTCGTCGGCATGGTCGTGTACTGGGCGCTTCAGACATTCATCCGTGACTACTGGCGCCAGCTCCTCCCCGGCATCAACCGCGCCGTCAAGGATGGCGAGACGTTCGAAAGCCTGGCGCCGATTGATCTCGAGAATATGGAGTACCTCGTGCTCCTCATCGAACTTCTCGCGGCGAAGAAAGACAAGCACACTTCCTATCTGCAGGGAGTTGCCTATCGGCTCAAGGACATGTTCCAGACCTTTGGATCCGACCGAAACACACACCGCATCGTTTGGGTCATCCATCAAGCCGCACAGGCGCGGGTCGTGCTCTGCGCGAGACATCAGCTCTCGTTGAGTGAGAGACACCCAACCGCGCAGATGGTGCGGCAAGAGTGGTGCTCCACGCGCCAGAAGATTGAGAAGCTGGCGCAAGACGTCACGGACGGAGACCTTGCCAAGAGCGGCGACGGCCAAAAGCGCACGGCCGATGAGATCACCGACGAAGAGCTCAAGCACGCCGTTCATGGCCTGTTTGAGCTTCACGAAGGTCAGGCGTACTCATCCGACCACCTCGAGTCAGAGCTGACACGCGCTCTCCGCCTTCGCGGACGCAAAGAGAGCACAAGGCTCAAGTTGCGCGCCATCACTCTGGGCTACATTCACAAAATGAGCCGCGAACAGCCGTTCTACACACGCGGTCCTTCCCTCGCCGCTTGAGAGCATCCCATCTGCTCTCCCGTGCCACCCTTCGCTCCTCGGAGCTACGGGTGGTTCTTCATTTTCTCGCCTGTTGATATACTGATCCCGCTATGCCGACATCCATCCGTATTCTTCTCTTTTGGACCTTCGTTACTGGATTTCTCGTCGCCGCTCCCCTCTTGATCTTCTACACGTTCGGGTTTCGATATAACTTCCAAACCGGCCGCGTGGAACACACGGGCGTCATTTCCGTCTCCACCATCCCGCGCGGAGCCAACGTGAGCGTGAACGGAAAGCCGCACCGCTCCGTAACGCCCACTCTCGTGAAGCAGTTGCGCCCGCGAGACCACCTCGTGAGCCTGACGAAAGACGGATTTCATTCTTGGGAGAAGACCGTAAGAGCCGTGGAACGAAAAACAGTTTTTCTGGACTCGATCGTCCTGTGGGCTAATCGCAAACCCGTTCTCGTGACTGATCAGGGGAACATCCATCTCATGAATAAAGCGAGCACGGCGCTTGCAAGCCTTGAGGTAACCGGTGCATGGACAGAAGTCTGGATTGAAGAACTTGAAAAAAATACACGGGCGCTCGTTGCGCGTTTCCCCGGATCACAGCCTGAAAAGGTCGGCCTCTCATGGGCACCAAACGGCGAGCGGCTTCTTATGAGTTCCGGCGCGTCGGATACGCTCGTCTCCAAGCGCGACGGTTCCGAACAACTCCGTCTCAACGAGCGCGTCCCGAGCATTCAGTCGGCGTGGTGGAACGAGGGGGAAGCCGAGGATCTTATCGTTACGATCGGATCGGAGACGCGACGCCTGAACCCGGTTTCCGGCGAAGTCTCGATGCTGTTCAACACGCCCGTCGAAACGCTGTTCGGCCGCGAGGGGCGTCTGTTCTTCACGCGCGAAGGAGCGGAACGCACGCACGTGGTCAGCCGCGTCGGAGCCGAGGAAAACGTGATCGCCATTCTGCCGACAGGTTCCTACCGATTCATCGAGAGCCGCCTCCCCTACCTGCTCCTGTTTGAGGAAGGCCGAGGCCGTATCGTGCTCATTGATGCCGATAATCACGATCAGCCCATCCTCCTTCAGACGGAGGCGTTAGAAGCTCACTGGTCGCCAAACGGCGAGACGCGCCTTTTGTACACGAACGGATTTGAGACGCATCTCTTTTATCCGCAGACACTCGGAGATACCCTCATTGATCGCATGAGCCGCTCCGTCGCTTCCGTCGCCTGGCATCCTTCGGGAACAGCCATCGTGCTGGCTCATCAGGACGGTGTGGTCGCTTATGATCTTCACGAACCCGGCTTCATCCAAACAAAATTAAACGACGCGCAGGAAATCTCGCGCGTCTTCATTGAGAGCCCGGGCGGCCGTCTCTTGTTCCTCGGAACCGTGGATGGCGTGTACGGCCTGTATCAGCAGACGATTCGCTAGAGTTCCACTTTCGAATTCTCCCCGATCACGAGACAGTGTCCCGATCTCGGCAGAGAAACGGATGGAGAAACAACGACGGTGTTGCGGCCAAGAATGGAGTTGACGATGCGGCTGGGCGACGTAATCTTGGCGCCTTCGAGCACAATCGAATGCTCAACTTCCCCGCCGTGCACGATCACGCCGTCTCCGAGAGATGTATAGGGACCAATATAAGCATCGGTGATCATGACGTTCTTGCCGATCGTAACAGGACCGCGCACGATGGAACCCGAGGTAATGCGCGAGCCCGCTTCGATCCGCACCGGCCCTTCGATCACCGCATCCGCTTCGATCACCGCCGACGAATCCACGCTCCAAAACTCGCGAGGTTTTTCATTCATGATGAGTTGGTTGCCTTCCAGAAAATCGCTCGGCATGCCCGTGTCCTTCCACCAGCCGGTGATTTCCTCCGTACCGACCTTGTAGCCGTTCTGCAAAAACCAGGTATGGATGTCGGAGATTTCATACTCTCCGCGGCCGGAAGGCTCGATGTTCTTAAACGCCTCGAAGAAACTCTTGTTGTAGAGGTAGATGCCCGTTACCGCCATCTCGCTCGGCGGGACTTTCGGTTTTTCGACGACGCGCACGAGGTTACCCGCCGCGTCGAATTCCGCCACGCCCAAGTGCGTGGGATTGGGAACATGCGAGAGCGCGAGCAGACAGTGAAGCTCTTCCTTCTCAAAACGTTTAACGAAACGTTTAAGCGAGCCGAGAACGATATTGTCGCCAAGGTAAAAGATAAACGGCTCATCGCCAAGCCACGCCTGCGCATTATTGACCGCATGAGCAATGCCCTTGGCGCCACCCTGCTGTTCGAGATATGTGATGCGGACGCCCCAACGCGAACCGTCGCCAACCGCTTGTTCCATTTCCGTATCGCCCGGATTGATATTGATCGCGATCTCCTTGACGCCCGCCTCCGCCACCTTTTCGATGGCATGAAAAATAAGCGGGCGGTTAGCCAACGGAATAAGATGTTTATTGATGGTCCACGTGATCGGGCGAAACCGCGTCGCACGACCTCCGGCGGCAATAAGGGCTTTCATAGTTAGGTTATAGGTTGTAGGGGGTAGAAAGATATTCTCGGAGGGCATCTTGCCACGAACGTTGAGACGAGAGTTTGACGCTCACAAGCGAGGCATCGTGCGGGCGAGAGGCTGGACGAGGAAACATCTTGCCAGAGACGAATGAAATGTCAATTGAGATATTCCTCAACCGAAAAATCTCGCTCGCGAATTCGTACCAACTACACTTGCCCGCGTTTGCCGCGTGATAGAGACCCGGTGGCATCGTTTCGATAATGCGGCGCGTCGCGGCGGCAAGGTCAGGTGCGTAGGTGGGTGAAGCTATTTCGTCGTCCACCAAATCGAGGTGATCTTTTTTCGTTGCGAGATCGAGCATGATGTCCACGAAACTTTTCTTTCCTCCCTCGCTCGCGGCCGGCTTGCCAAACAACCGCGCGAGACGAATAACGTACGCACGCGCACCGGATGCCAAAACCGCTTGTTCACCCTTTAATTTGCTCGTACCGTAAACCGAGATCGGGTTCGGCACATCGTCTTCCGAATACGAACCCTTCGCTCCATCAAAGACAAAGTCCGTACCAAAGTGCACGAACGTCGCATCAATCTCACGCGCCATGCGAGCAAGTCTGCCGGGCGCCTCCGCGTTCAGCGCAAAAGCGATCTCCTTCCCTTCTCCTTCCGCGCCATCCACATCATTGTACGACGCGACATTCACGATCAGCTTCGGAGCAAACGTCTTGATCTTCCCCTCGCAATCTGAAGATAACACATCACACTCTTCCCGATCCCAAGCCCGCAGATCATGATCGGCAAACGTCTTCACGAGCTCCTGCCCCAACATGCCTTTTGCGCCCAAGATGAGTGTTTTCATAACGAGCGTATCATAACGAACTGACCGCTTTTCCACAAACGGCCATTAACTTTTTCGACGAAGTGTGATGAAATACTTTTGTCGATGAGGCAACGTGCCTTCTTCGGGTGTCGAATATAAACTCCCTCAATAACGCGGGAGTTTATATTTATATTACCGAGTCTCCGCGCGCTCTCATCCAGTACAGGCATTCTCCGGGAGTCAGGATCGGGAATGGAACAGCATTTAAAACCGACGGACGTTGAAAGTCCATGGTGTTCCATGTGACAAGGACATCGGGTTTCGTTTTGATTGCACTTGCCAGAATCGGAGCATCATTGGTTGGGAGAAGCGCATAGGCTTTTTTCACATCGACCAGCGTCGGATTCTGCGTGATCTCTGGAGGAATGAGAAGAAAAGATGTCCATGCCAAATCCAGTTTTGGAAACTTGATGGGAATGATCCTCTCGGCCTCTTCAATGATTTGGGAAGAGATCATCGCGACAGCCTTGCGTGCAGTACAAAAAGACAGGATGACTCCTGCCGCTCCGGTTGGCGAGTTCAACCCTGCAAGAATGGCGCTCGTGTCAAGAAAGATCCTTAATCTTTTTTGCATAGCGTTTTTGCCAGAGGTCTTCTCGTAATTGCTTGGCTGCACGCATGAGAGCCGACTGGGCGTATTTGGACAAAGGCTTTTTTTGTAAAGACGTAAAATAGAACTCTGTTTTAAGTTCTTGAATAGCCGATTCCAGCCGGTTGATTTTTTTAATGAGAGTTTGCGGATACATAGAAAAACTCATCTATAAGTACTTTATCACGCAAAAGGGAATTCGAGAAGACGGTGAGAAGATGAGGTCTTCCACCCATTAAATTTCCGAAAGCATCGGATGTGCGCGATCGCGATCCGACAAGATCGCTTCGGAAAGCGGGATCGGCCAGTTGATCCCAATCTCCGGATCGGCCATGTTGACCGCAAGACTGTTTTTGTACGCCTCTTCGCTCCAATGTTGATTCACGCTGTAGAGGTAGTAACAGTCATCGGTGAGACATTGATAGGAGTTCCCCACACCACGCGGGACAAAGACGGCTTTCTCCTCGTCTAGCTCGAGTGTAACCGTTCGCCCGAACCGTTCCCCCGCTCTCAAATCCACATACGCCACAAACACGCGACCCGATGCGACGGAAACATACTTGTCCCACGGCTCGGCATGAAATCCGCGCGTGACCCCTTTGCGATTGTATACAAGGCTATTCTGTACAACGTTGAAATCCGCTGGCATTCCAGCCGCCACCAGCTTCTCTTTTTGATACTTCTCCTGAAACCAGCCGCGTTCATCGCCTACCTTCGTCACGTCAAAAACGATGAGCCCTGGAATCTCAGTTGCGTGACCGGTGACTTGTGTCGTGGGAACACTCATAATACTCATTGCCCTTTTTCGGCGTACGTAGCCTCGACTTCCGCTTTAAGCGGTTTCCACCAGTCTTCATGTTCGCGATACCAACCGATTGTCGCGAAGAGTCCCGCGCGAAAATCTGGAAACTCCGGCTTCCATCCGAGCTCCTGCCGAATCTTCGTCGAGTCAATCGAATAGCGCATGTCATGCCCGGGGCGATCCGCGACAAGATCGTAATCATCCTTCGGCTTTCCCATGAGCTCCAAAATAAGCTCAAGCGTTTTCTTTCCGCTTCGCTCGTCGTTCGTGCCGATTAAATACGTCTCCCCGATTTTTCCCTTGTCGAGAATTGTCCAGATTGCGCGATTGTGATCGTCCACATGTGTCCACTCGCGAATCGCCGCACCGGTGCCATACAGCTTCGGCTTAAGACCGGAAAGGATGTTTGTAATTTGTCGTGGGATGAATTTTTCGATGTGCTGGTACGGACCGTAGTTGTTGGCGCAGTTGGAAATCGTCGCCTGAATCCCGAACGAACGCACCCACGCGCGCACCAGGTAATCGGATCCCGCCTTTGTTGCCGAGTAAGGGCTCGAGGGGTTGTACGGCGTGTCGTTCGTAAACTTATCCGTCGTGTCAAGCTCGAGGTCTCCAAACACTTCGTCGGTTGAAATGTGATGCAGACGCTTGCCATGCCTACGAACCGCCTCGAGTACCTGATACGTGCCGATGAGATTCGACTGCACGAACGGCCACGGATCACGCAGAGAATTGTCGTTGTGCGACTCCGCCGCAAAGTGAACGACGATGTCGCAATCCGCGATGAGCGAATCAATGACGGTCGGATTGCTCACATCACCTTCGACGAACCGAATGCGATCCATCACGTCGGCGAGATTCGTCTTGTTGCCGGCGTACGTCAATTTGTCGACGACGGTGATGTGAACATCTGGACGCGTTGCGAGAGTGAGGTGAACGAAGTTGGAGCCGATAAACCCAGCCCCGCCGGTGATGAGAAGTTTCATAAATTTTGCTTCAGCTCCTCATACAATTCTGCCAAATCCGGTTTGGAATCCATTGGCCCCCAAAGAGACTTTCCGTCGTCTTTGAATCGCGGAAGGATGTGAACATGCGTGTGAAAGACGGATTGCCCGGCGGCTTCGCCTTTGTTGATGGTGATGTTGATGCCGTCCGCTCCGAGAGCCTTCTCAAGCTTGGGAGCAAGATCAAGCACGACCTTCATGGTTGCTTTGATATCTTCCGGATCGGATGCAAACATGTTTTCCGCATGTGTCTTCGGAACGACAAGGATATGGCCTTTCACGGCAGGAAAGATATCAAGAAAAGCGATGACGCGGTCATCTTCGTAGAGTTTGTAGGACGGGAGTTCGCCGGAAACAACTCGGCAGAAAATACAGGAGAACATAGCGGGTCTAATAGGTTGAAGAAGTCTAAGAAGTTTAAGAGGGATCGAGGATGCGATGGATGGTGAAGGGGAGAGCGAGGGCGAGGAGGGTAAGAATGGGTCGGAGACTGCCGAGAGGTTCGCCGAGGTTCCACGTTACCACGCCCGCGACGATGGCAACAACCGTTGTGAGTACCCAGCCAAGCCACGGGCTGATTTCGAGTGATTTTCCTCGATGCACCGTTCCTGCGAACAACACAAGCGAGACGAGGAGAAGCCAGTGCGCCGAGAAGTAGTTGGATACGAAGCCGGGCTTCAGACTCTCGGCGAGAATGAGAAGGAGATAAGTCGTGAGGGTGATGAGAAAGGCGGAGCGGAGGAGCATAGTGGAAAGGGCTTAGAAGCTGGTGAGGCCGAGCGTACGGCAGAGTTTTTTCCACGTGCGAGAGGTGAGATCTCCCAGTGACATCGGCTCGCGACGCAGAACGGCTTTGACCGAAACGACGTCAATGGACTCTCCCACATCGTAAACGCCGGGGAGCGAGAGCGCAAATTTCCATGCGCCGCGGATCTTTGGAACGCCTTCCGTGAAAAACGAGGCGCGAGCTCGCACGAGATCTCCTTCCGTCTCCGGCGGCATATACGTCGCGATCACATAGTTGATCCCCAGAGCGTCAAGATCCGTATTCCATTCAAGCCGCACGGGATCTGGATTGAAATACATTTCCCGCGAAAACGCGTAGTGGCCGGCGCCGCGAATAAGGAGATCGCCTTTGGGCACCGTGGCGGAGACGATTCCCGGAGCGCGCACGCGATGGCGCACGGCGAGGAAAGGCTCGGGTTGATATCCAACTTCATCTCCCAAAAAGAGTTGGTTCAAGAACGTCAGCTTCTTCTGCGACGTCGTGATGCGACGAAAGAAGATGTCGCGGTTGACCTTGAGGATGATTTTATAGACGCCGTCCTGAAGCTCCGCCTCGACGTGCAGGTTTCGCATGTCACTCCCTTCTCCGCCGGCGCCGGTGTTCCCGTCGTCCTCGTTGGTCTTCCCCGCGACAAGCTCGCCAGCAGAATCAAACACGAGAATCGTCACGGGATCTTCGCCGAGCGTCCGGTTCATGTCCATATAGTCGAAGGTGAAGTTGAGACGCTCACGCTCGATATACGTCAAGAGTTCGTGCTCGCCTCGGAGAGTCAGATCGAGTGTTCGGAGTTCGCCCGCCCGACCGGACGACGTCCCGCCAGAATGACTCTGTCGGACTGGTGGTCGTTCGGGCGGGGCGTGCGGAGTGTAGCGAAGGATCGAGAACGGCCGATCAAAGCGGTAGTGATAGGCGGCGATTTCCTCAAGCGGCGGCGGAGCAACGAGAAAGTCGGCGAGCGTCTCATAACGCTCGTGCCGGTCGTAGAGGACAACGTCGCCCTCGCGCCGAGATGGCCAATCCAGCTCGTCGAGAAGCTGATTTTCCAAAGGCTTGAGACGATACGCATCCGCTTCTTCATCGGTGAGAATGCCAAGCTCGACCATTGGAAGATTTTTATTTTTGTATGTGAGTTCAAATTCAACTTCATCAAAGTCGGATGGCGGCGTGAGCGTGAGATACGCCGGATCGCCGACGATCGGCACAAACGACGAGCCGTTCACATCAAGATAGATTTCCTCCGTCCGCGTGTCAGGAAGAAACCTGCTGAAAAACGGCGATGGCTCGCCTGTCTGTGCTCGAAGCGTGAGTGTTCCCGTCGGCGCAAACTCCTTCCAGCCGAGAAAGACAAAGAGGCTCACAGCGGCGGCGAGGAGGAGAAGGCGGAACAGATGAAAGACAACGCGGTTCATAACGTATGAATGCGATACAGCGTTTCGATATTGATCGTTGTGATTGGCTCGGCGGTGAGGCCGCGGGGTGAGAGGATTTCTTGGTTGAGGTGGTCGAGATCACTCTCCGGAAGCGTGATACCGTAATAGTAGGTGGGGAGACGCTCGACGATGGATGGCAGGGCATCGTAAGTCGCTTGTGAACGGAGCGGCACGACGACACGGCGATGTGGGAAAAGGATTTTGTCGGCATAGTCCACAATGATGACACTCTCTGGTTGTGTTCGCGCAAGAAGCTCGTCGCGGATCTCGATACTCTCGAAGAGCACCGCGCGCGTGCGCACCAATCCATCGTCGGGGTGAAAAAAGACGAGACGGATGGAAAGCGCGGAGACGAGGAGAAGAACAGAACCGATGACGAGACGTTGAGAGAGAAGCGTGCGAGCGCGCCCTGCCAGCCACTCGATGAAGAGCGCAGCGGGAATCGTACTCACAAGATAAATCGGCAACCAATAGCGCACATAGGAGTTGGCAAGCGTCACCACTCCAGGATCGGGATTGTCGATGATGTTCCATGAGCCATAGAGAAACGTGAGGTAGCCTCCCGCAAAGAAGGTAGCCAGCAAAATTGCCCGAAGCATCTTGGGCATCGTGCATATCTTGGCGAACGTGCATATCTTGGGGTCAGGTCTTGACTTTGTACTTTTCGGAGAATGTCCAAAGTCAAGACCTGACCCCATCACGAGGAAGACAAGCCCAAGAACAGCAAGTCCCGTCATCCACCAGGTGAGCTCAAGCTGGTAGTCCACGAAGTTTTTCCATGCCGTACGCGGATGAAAACCAAAGGGAAAGAGCATTTGGGAAAGCATGGCCCGAGACGGAGGAGAAGCTACGATCTTGGCGGGGAGCGGTTCGGAAAGTTTCGGCGGAGAAAAAACGGGAGCCGAGACGGTATAGCCAAATTGCCAAGAACTCCCAAAGTGAGCTTGGTTCCAAAAAAAGAGCGGGGAGAGACCGATCACAAGCGCGGCGAGAAAGAGCGCGAGCGGTTTGAATCGAATCTTGCGGACAAAGGCAACGAGAAAGACGAGACCGACGAGACTCATCCACACGATTTCGGAAGTGCGGAAGAGAAGCGCAAGTCCAAACATGAGACCGGCGAGAATAGCGTCGCGCGGCCGAAAGCCTTTTCTTGAAAGAAAAAAGAAACCGAAAATGAGAAAGGCAAGGAACGGAACGTTGTGCATGAACGCACGTGCGCTGTAGAACCAAAAGCCGGCGAGGGTGAGGAGAAGAATGGACGCGATGAGCGAAGCTCGACGAGAGAGAAAGCTCTCGAGTGTTTTCCTCCAAGCCAAGACGGCGAGAACGGCCAAGAGTGGTGTGAGAAATTTTGTGAGTGGAAATGACATCGCCTTACCCACGATGCCGTAGAAAAGCGGAAGGCCGGGAAATGTGATCGGAACGAGAGAGTCTCCGACTTGTCCCGATCCTTGTCGAGGGGCAGAGACCATCGAACGTGGAGCAAGAACACCGCCGAACTCCGGATTCAAAGGCTCGGAGACGGAAAAATGGTTATCCCGAATAAAAGCCTCAATGGAAACGGCGGCCGCGCGCTCGTCAGGCGAATTGTACATGTCAGGCACTCCAGCCGAGAGGATCAGAGAGGAAACGAAAAAGAGCGCCAAGAGGAGCCCGAGCATCCTATCACTGGGAGTAACCTTAAATGCCATACGTGAAAAGACTGATGATGGCAAAGACGATGGCAAGCGAGAACGTGCCCGTGGAAATATCAATGAAGAGATCGACGCCAAGCCAGAGCGAGATGAGAAGCGCCAAGACTCCGACCACCTGCAAACTCATCTTAATCTTCCCCCACACGTTGGCGTGTTGAACAGCTCCTTGACGCTTGCGAACCAACGCGCCCGTGATGATGACGAGTTCGATAAAAATCACCAGAAGCCCAAGATAGATGTTGATGTGCTGAACGACGATGAGAAGCACCGTGAGACTGATGAGAATTTTATCGGCCACCGGATCCCAAAACGCGCCCCATGCGGTAATTTGTTTGCGCGTGCGCGCGAGCGTGCCGTCAAGCGCGTCCGTAAACGCGACGAGAAAAAAGAGCGGAACGCCGACGCGGTAATTTTCAAAGAACAACAGCCAAACCACCACCGGCGTCATGACGATGCGAAACAAGGTGATGTGGTTGGGACGTAGCCACTTCGGAAAGAGATCCGTCAAATACCGCAACACATAATCATGCGGATACCAGTCTTCCGGATGACGATCTTTCATACGTGATAGAATAATCAAAGCCTATGCTCAACTATACCACCGCAACGATGGTCTTCCTAGCGGTTTTCCTTCTGAACCGCTACGCTTGGCAGGAGCCGATCATGGGAACCGCGCTCCTTGTTTTCTTTTTTGGCTTCTATGGACAACGCCTGGGCAAGCGAATTCTGGCGCGCCACGAACCGATATTTCAAACGGGGATCGGAGCGCTCGTCCTTTCAAGCGCCATCCTCATTCTTGGCACCTTCATCTATTATCTTGCTTTCCTCCCAAGCGAGTTGTGGACGCTCTTCGTCCTCCTCGCTCCCGTCGGCGTCTGGCTCCTAACTCCCGGACACAAGACGCGGTTCCATTTCCCAAACAGAGATCTTTTCCACGCGAGGCGGCACCGGTTGAACCGAGCCGATCTCATTCTTGTCATCCTCTCCATTCTCCTTCTTGTGGCTCTCTTTCAACTTATCGGCAACGTCGAGATTTTCGACGCCGTGCGTTCGACGTGGGAACGCATTCCGCACGCCGTCCTGTGGCTCTTTTTCCTCCTCTTGAGCGCGCTGGGAGCTCTGGCGATGAAGGGACATGAACGCAGTTTCACTCTCCCGCTTGTCATGCTCACTCTCTTCCTTGCCGTCGGCATCGCGGCTCTCGTTTATCCGCTTGGCTTCGGTTTCGACAGTTTCCTCCACCAAGCGACGGAGTCTCATATTGCACAGTTTGGGACAATTGACCCAAAGCCTTTCTACTACATCGGACAATACGTCGTCGTGCTCTTTACAAGCGAGGCGTTCACCCTTCCTCTTGTTCTCGTAGACCGATTCCTTCTCCCCGTCCTCGCGGCCGTTCTCCTCCCCCTCGCTTGGTACTTTGCTTCCGCATCGCTCGGAAGCGACAAGCGTGCAGCTATGTTCTCCACGCTCGGCGTCTTTCTCCTCCCGCTTTCCGCCTTCATCGTGACGACGCCGCAAGGACTCGCTAACCTCTTTACCATCCTTCTCGTTCTCCTCTCCCTCCCCTACCTCTCCTCACGCGAATGCCCGAGCCTCGGTTCTCTTTGGCTGATCGGCCTCGCTACCTTCGCCATCCACCCACTTGCCGGCATCCCAGCCCTGCTCTACCTCGTCCTCATGACGCTTCGCACAACAAACCCTCCCAATCAACCGAACCGAACACAACCCGCCTCCAGAGGCTTGCGGAATTGGAGACAAATTTTGAGAGCCTGCGGTTCAAAATTTCGTCGCCAATTCCCCACAGCAACCAAAGATCCCTCGGCGTTGCTCCCTTCGACTTCGCTCAGGGCAGGTGGGATGACACGAGCGGCAATCGCCCCCAGATCCAAAGCGACCCGAAATACGGTCTTCTTCTGGCTCGTCGCCCTTCTCGGAAGTGTGAGCCTCCCCACCGTCTTCATTCTCAACGCTCTTTTCTCCGGCCTCGAGTTAAACTTTTCTTTTGTCGCCCTTACCCCTACACGATTGATCGAGAGCCTGCACATGGATCTCATTTTCCAAAGCGGCTTCAATACGTTTCTCGACTTCGTCTATATCTGGAGTGGAGCCGCGCTTCTCGCCTTCGTCCTCATCACCATCTACATTCTTGTCAGAGAAAAAACGATGCCACGCGATTTGTTTCTCCCCGCTCTCATGGCCATGATCCTCTTCGTCAACTATGCGCTAATGAAATCCGCGCTTGATTTCACCTTCCTCATCAACTACGAACGCTCCAACTATGCCGACCGCTTGATCACGCTCATTTTCTTCTTCCTCACTCCCTACGTCGCACTCTTTCTCATGCGTGTCTGGCATGCCGTGCGGGCGCGAGACACGATCTCCCGAACCTTCACGCTGATGATTCTTGTGGGTCTTCTCACAAGCCAGCTCTACCTGACCTATCCTCGACGTGACAACTATGATACGAGTCGAGGATTTAATACCGGAGCCGCCGACTTTCTCGCCGTGGATTACATCGAGGAGCACGCCCCAGACGACTATATCGTCCTCGCTAATCAACAAGTCTCCGCCGCCGCCGTTTACGCGAACGGCTTCAAACGCTACTATGGCGACGTGTTCTACTACCCCATTCCAACTGGAAGCGCTCTCTATCAATTCTTTCTTCAAATGAACGAGCGGCCTTCGCGAGAAATCATGCAGGAAGCGATGAAACTCGCCCAAGTCAACACGGCCTACTACGTCGTCAACGATTACTGGTGGCAATCCGAACGCCTGATCGAAACGGCAAAGCTCGAAGCCGACGACTGGCTCGCTATTGACAACGGAAAAGTCCACGTGTTCCGGTACAATTACATCAATCTTCGCTAACCAAAACCCGCCGTCTCCGGCGGGTTTGTTGGTCCCGGAACTTGCCTGTCGGCTAGTGGACTTGACTGTATAACGGCTCCATTATCTTGCACAGGCTCTAAGAAACACCTTTTGGTGTCTCTTATTTTTTGACATCGTTCGTACGAACCATTCCTATGATATCTTCGAGTTGTCGCTTGTACACCTCGAGCGAAAAGCGCGTGGCGGATTGTTTGATCTTCTCGCGATCGAGTGGTTTTTTCAATTCGGCCGTGATGGCCTCACGAAGAGCTTCCGCGTTGCCGGGCTCGACGAGGACACCCTCTCCTTCACGAATGAGTTCCGGGATGCCGCCGATGTTGGACGCAACAACGGGAGTTCCCAACGAGAGTGCCTCCATAATCACCGTTGGTGCGTTTTCGTAGCAGAGCGACGGGACGACGAGGAGCCGAGCTCGAGCCATGAGAGATCGCACCTCAATCGGGGATCTGCGCCCATAGAATGTTATGCCCGAACGTTCCTTTGTAAATGTCTCAACCTCGCTCTCGAGCTCACCACTTCCGACAATTCCAAGATTGGCATCTACAGCGTGCCAGGCCTCCATGAGCACACGCAGTCCCTTATGCTCCTCAAGCTGGCCGACGTAGAGAACTATGGGGTCAGGTCGGGATACGGGATTTTTTTCTAAAAATCCCGTATCCCGACCTGACCCCAATTTCGCCCAAGGGGCGGGATTTGGCAAGACATGAGTTGTGCTCCCGAGGAAAAATCCGGCTTGCCGATATTCTTCAAGCAGATACTGTGATGGGGAGACGACGAGATCAGGCGAACCTAAACGTCGAGCGGTTGTCCGAGCGTAGAGCCTCTGCAAATGACTCGATGTCCGCCAGTCGTTTTCCTCGCCATAGATTTTGAGTCCGCTCGGAATGACAAGCTGGAGGTCATGCAAGACGTGGACATGTGGCACGCCGGTTTCGCGAATCGCTTCAAACGCACGCAGACCGAAGCCCTTCATATTGTGCGTGATGACAAGATCGGGTTTTTCCGACGTGATCACGCGGCGCACAAGACGCTTCGGATACGGATGATAGAGATCAATGAGATGCCACAGCGCCCGCTTCAAAAATGGCTGGACAAAATCGTTGAGGATGAAGTAGAGATTGCGCGGTCGAAACCGAATCACTCGAGCACCCGACTCAAGCACGGATTCTAAAAATCGCGGATCCGGCGTTGGCGTGACGATCAACACTTCGTGCCCGGCCTCGGCCAAAAGATTCGCCTGCAATTCGACGATCCGTTCCGCTCCCCCTCGCGTAAACGGGATAAAAAGGTTGGTGAGAAGAAGCAGTTTCATGCCGTTATTTCACCACATCGTTGTAAACTCCGACAAGCCGATCCATAATCCCATCCCAAACGTACTCCTCCTCCGCGCGGCGGCGCGCCTGTTCTCCCATGCGCTCGGCAATCGTAGGATTCGTCAGGAGCTCACGCAAAGCGTCCGCAAGATTCTTCGCATTGCGCGGTTCGACATGTAGTCCCGTCTGCCCGTGCACTACCGTCGTGCGCACGCCCGGCAGTGCACTCACCACCGAAGGCAGGCCGCTTGCCGAGGCTTCGAGGTTTACCATTCCAAACGCTTCCGAACGATCAATGGAAGGAAGCACATGGATCGTACCCGCGCGGTAATACTCCGGCAGATGATCCCACGACATCTTCCCGACGAAGTGAATGCGTTTCGCCACGGGCGTAACACGCGTCATAGCCTCGTAGCTCTCTCGCATGTCCCCGTCGCCGACGATCAGCGCGTGCCACGAATAGTCGTTGAGCAGTTCGAGAGCGTCAAGCAGAACCGAAATGCCTTTGAAGTAATGAGCTCGATCGAGGCCGCCGACAAAGATAATCACCGGCTCCGTGTTGGGAATGCCATGGCGCGCACGCACGTTTGGAGCATGCCCTGGATGGAAACGATCAAGATCAACGCCGAAGGGAAGCTCAATAACTCGCGTATCGTCCAGCAAAAGCTTGATGTCGGAATGTGTCGCGTAGTCGAGCGAACTCACCAGAATGCGGTCTGCGCGCTTCATAATGGCTGGCATGATGGCTCGGCGGTGAGCGGCAAAAAAGGCGGCTTTAAGACCCGAGGCCACCACGTCCATGTGGTAGGTAACCACAAAGGGCGTCTTGCCTGAAACGATTTGATCGAAGGCCACAACCTCCGCACCGCCGAAGAAAGGATAGTGCAGATGAATCACGTCATAATCGGAAAGTACTTTTCGCAGGCGGGGAATAAACGCCGCGTTCCCCCACTCGACCACGGGCGCCATGCGATGCACATACTCCGGGTCATTTACTTTTCCGCCGGCGCGATACGCGGGCGTCGTCACATGAACGTCAAAACCTCTCGCGCGCAGACGCTCCGTATATTCGTAGGCGATGGATCCGATTCCGCCGGCATAGGGCGGATAGACGGGAGTGATTTGGGCGATTTTCATAAAAGGGGATCCTGCAAAAGGCATTTTGCCAGCTTCCAATACAAATGGAGAATCGGGTTGAGAAAAAAACGGAGAAGTGGATTGTTCACCTCCTGATGATCAATGCGCGGGACGAAGACGCTCGTCGCTTCCCCATCCCCGATCCGTCGAAGATCATTGATCTCCTCTCGTTTGCGCCGGAGCCACCGAAGCGTCGAAGGCCGCAGAAGCGCGCCGTAACTTGCAAGCTTTTTTCCGAACCATCCGCCTCTCAATGCTCCCGTGAGAACGGCAAGCTCCATAAACAGCGCGGAGGGAGCAAGAACAAGAATCGAGCGCGGACGAAGAAGCGCAAGGTGCGTGAGGAGACGGTTGCGTTCCATCCAAAACATTTTCTGCGTACTGCGAGAAAAACTGTAGTCATGATACACGATTGATCTTGCGGCGAAAACGCTTTTGTAACCGGCGAGCTTGAGCCTCCAGCCAAGCTCCACATCCTCATGGTACATCCAATAGAAACTCTCCAAGAGTCCGACGTGTCGCAACGTGTTAACACGGTAGAGAACGGCGGCACCGGACGCAAATGCGATTTCTTCTCCGTCCTGACGCGTGATCTCCTTGCGCGGCCGACCGTAATCACGCGTGATTCCGAAACCGAGAAAATGCAGATCGTTCCCGCTTGAGTTGACGAGTTCCGGTTTCTGCCACAACAAGAGAAAGGACTGAACCGCGCCGATCTTTTCATCGGACTCCGCCGTCTTCACCGCTTCCTCAATCGCCCGCGAGTCGAGCTTCGCGTCGTTGTTCAACAAAAAGACGTAATCAAACCCGCGCTCCATCGCCCAGCGGATTCCTTGATTGTTCCCTTCGGCAAATCCGACGTTCTCGTCGTTTTCAATGAGAATCGTCTCGGGCAGATCGCGCCCCGAACGCGACAAAATGTGTTCGCGCACATACTTGGCCGATGGGCCATGACAGGAATTGTCAACGACAACAAAGGCAAGATCGTTTCGTGGGTACGATTGTTCCGCCACCGACAAAGAAGCCGCATCCAGATAATGCGGTTCATCATAGTAGGTCAGGTAAACGATCGCGACGCGCGGCATAGTTACTCATTGTTCTTTTCATCCAAAGCGATTTTTCGAACGAGCGTGCTAATTTCCTGTTCCACCGACTCGATCTTCACGAACAATTTAAATTGCAAATAGAACAGCGCCATGATTGCGAGGTAGACAACGAGATCGGCTCCTCGGCCGACACCAAGAATATCGGCAAGTATCTGCGTCGTGTTAGGAAGAAAGACGAGGACGACAACCACAACCCAAAAAAGCGTCCATACCGCGCCCCATAATGCCGAAACATGTCCTGCACGAAATTGGCGAACGGTTCTTACGACCGCGAAAAGAGCAAAGAGCGTGATGAGAATTTGGATGCCGAGCATAGCTACATCAATCTTCGCAAGACAAGCTTGAATGCCGTCGATATCCCGACTCCAAAACTCTGCCCCTTCGACATCGAGTAGTCCGTATACTTGACCGAGCAAGGAATCTCGCAAAAGGAAATCTGCTTGTCGTGAATCTCTTTCAAAAACTCGGAGCTGACTTCCATGCGGTTCGTTTTGAGTTCGAGCCGCTGTGCGCCCCGCCGCGTAAAAGCGCGAAATCCGCTCTGCGAGTCCGTCGTCCGGATGCCGAAGAGAAGATAAGTGAGAAGGTTGCCGATGCGATTGTAGACGCGGCGAAGAGCAGGCATTTCAGTTTTTCCAAGAAACCGAGAACCGATCACGGCATCAACCTTTTTCTCATTGATCGCGCGAACGAAATTCGGAATCTCGACGGGGTCGTGCTGACCGTCGGCGTCCAGCGTGATGATCACGTCGGCTCCGCGCTTCAAAGCGGCCGCCATGCCGGTCGAGAGCGCCGCTCCGAGTCCGCGATTTAAGACATGCGTATAGACGCGGGCACCGGCCGCTCTTGCCGTCTCCCCTGTCCGATCCTCTGATCCATCGTCAACCACCACCACTTCATCAACAAAAGACACCGTCTTTCGGACGACACCCGCAATCACAGAGGCCTCATGGTAGGCGGGAATAATCGCAATGACTTTCATAGCGTCGTCAGGATAATTTTGTTCGCCTGGATGTAATCAATCGTTTTCTTGAGTCCGTCCTCAAGCCGCATCAAAGGTAGCCAACCGAGTTCCTTGGCCGCACGAATATCGGGAAGACCGAGTTCGGAGAGGAACGGCAGAGACGGCTTGTACGCAATCGGCGAGTTCGAATGGAGCATCTCGATAATCTTTTGCGCCACGTCCTTGAGAAGCAGATCATGATCGGAGCCGATATTCACCGGGTTCGTCCGGTCGGGAGCCGCCATCAACCGCATGAGCCCATCCACCACGTCTTCCACATACACGAGCGATGTTCGGAAACCCTCACCCCCGTAAATCTCAAGCGGCTTGCCGTCAATCGCGTTTAAAATGAAATCCGGGATGAGATGGCCGTCAAAGAGCGGCATACGTGGACCGTATGTGCGAAAAATGCGGGCGATGCGAACGTCAATGCCGTGCACCTGTCTGTACGTCTCAAACATGGTCTCCGAAAACCGCCGGCCTTCATCGTAACACGCACGCGGAGAAAGGTGGTCCACGATGCCTTTCGAAGATTCCGGAATGTAGTTTGCGCTCTGATCCTCTCGCGCGCCGTAGACCACCGAGCTTGACGCGAGAAGAATCTTCGATCGGTACTTTACCGCCATTTCAAGCACATGATAGTTGCCGAGTGAGTTTGAGAGAAGCGTTTGGATTTTGAACTGGTCGAACTGTTTGATGGAAGTCGGGCAGGCTAAATGGTAAATTTCGGCAATGCCGTCGTAGGGAACGCGGAAAGCGGCCAGCTCGCGATATTCTTCAAGGTTGAACGGCTGGTTGACGTCGAGCCGCAGAAATTGAAACTTCGGGTTTTGGAGAAGCGGCTCGATGTTACGGACGTGCCCCGTGGCAAAGTTGTCAACACAAATGACGTTGGCGCCCTTGCGCAGAAGAGCCTCGCACAGAAATGAGCCGATGAATCCAGCTCCGCCGGTTACAAGAACGTTGTAATTTTTTTCTCCTCTTTCTCTGGTCATAGGTTTTAATAGTATAGCACAGCTTGTTCCTCTCAAAACGACCATGCGCCGAGTTCCGTGTCGCCGATCACAATGTCGTTTCCAAGACCCCAGGAAAGAATCTCCGCTCCGCGCTGGTACGCTTTGATAGCCGTCGGATTTCGATCTGACATCACAATGACGTCGTCGCGCCCGTCGGCATTGACGTCGCCAGCCACGACCTGCATACCGTCCGCCAAACCTTCCGCGCCCGCAAGAAACGCATCCGTGAGCGCGCCCTGGAAGTTAAACGCCCGCACCCACTGATCTCCTCCGCGACGGGCTCCGACGACGATTTGTTTGCGGCCATTATTGGAAAGGTCCGCAAGCGCCGTATAGATACCGTCGGTTTGAGCGGGATTTCCAACCGTCATTGTGTTAAACGGGGTGCCGTCGCCTTTGAGAACACGCACCACAGGCGCGCCGTGAATGGGAGCAAGAACGATCTCGTCGCCAAGTGTGCCGTCCACATCGCCGACATCCACCGTCAACCCACGATTAGACTCAAGAGCTATGTCGAATTTCTTTTCTCCTTTGATCGTAAACACTTCGAGACGCGCCTCGCCATCGCGAGAACTTACGACAAACTCGATCTTCCCATCGGCATCGAGATCGCCCGACGCAAGCGCGAAACCGCCCGTAACGCCTGGGAAGGCGATGAACTCCGCGCCGAGCGTCCCATCCATCTCAAACCATTTCACGCGCGCCTCGCCTCCCGAACGTGGCACGACGGCAAATTCCGCCTCTCCATCCTGGTCAAAATCGTCCACCAGCACGGAGATGCCGCCCGCAACAACATCCTCATACACAAGATAGCTTGCCAGATGTTCTCCATTGGATGTGAAGAGATTCACCTCCGGAAGATGCCCCGGGCCTGCGGCAAAGGCAATCGGCGTCTTTGTCACGCCGCGCACAATCGGCGGCGCATAAGCGGCCGCGAACTCGAGTGCGCGCGCAACATTCACCCGTCCCGAACCCAGCTGGCCAAACCAAGCCGTCCCCTTTGTCTTCACGGGATCCACAGAGAGCTGAAGAATAATCTTCATCTGCGCGGGCGTGAGCGTGGGAAAACGGGAGAGCAGAAGCGCGGCGGATCCGGAAACCATCGGCGCGGCCATTGATGTCCCTTGCCAAAAACCCGTGTAGCGCTCGTCAAAAGAGGCGTTGTCGGGATCGTAAAAACTCGTTCCAAACAGATCAACTCCCGGAGCGGAGATGTCCGTGCAATTTCTGCCGTAGTTCGAGAAGCCGGCTTTCTCGTCCGTCGAGGTCGTCGCCGCTACGCCGATTACCCAGTCGTCATCAAGTGCGCCCTTGAGGCACGCCGGATAGATCGGATCGCGATTAAGATTTGCCTGTCCGTTCTCGCCGTCGTTCCCAACCGCCGCCACGAACACAACGCCGCGGTCGTAAGCCTTCTTTACGGCGTGGGAAAACGGCGTGGAAATATTGCGGCCGGTGAAGCTCATGTTGATGACGTCGGCTCCGTTGTCGAGCGCATAATTGATCGCGTCAATCGCCGCCTGTTCGCCTCCGACTCCTTGGCGGTTCAGAATCCGAAGCGGCATGATGCGCACGTCCCAATTAATGCCCGCGATGCCCTCGGCGTTGTTCCCCACCGCTCCGATGATGCCCGCCACGAGCGTCCCATGTGAAACGGCCGAAGGATCAAACGGGATGGCGTCCTCCGGATTAGGATCCGCGTCGCCGTCAACAAAATCCCAACCATGAACGTCGTCTTTGCGACCGTTCCCGTCGTCGTCGAGTCCATTGCCGGAAATCTCGTCTTCATTCAGCCACACATTGGCTTCGATGTCGGGATGCCCAAGATCAACCCCGGAATCGAGGACGGCCACGACAACGCCGTCATGCCCCGTCGTCGTCTCCCATGCGTCGGACGCATGGATCCGATCGAGATACCACAAACGATCCAAGAGAGGATCGTTTGGAGTTTGAGCGAAGACGGGGAAAGCCTGAAACAACAAGGCCAGAAAAAGAACAAGCGAGAGATGCTTCATACGTTACGGCTGTCTTTCAATGGATAACCTCCGAGCCTCGGCGATTCTCTCCGCATACTTTCCCGTCCCGCCGGACAATGTCTCCGCAACTTCGTAATGCGACTGCGCCTCTGCGTACTCGCCGTTTCCGAAATACCACTTCGCCAGCCGGCCGTTCAATTGTTCATCCTGTCCGAGACTTTTGATCGCAAGCTCAAGCACGTCGTCCACGCGATCATACTGTTCGGGCAAAGAGTTCTCGATGATGTCAACGAGCCGAATCACCGTCGTCACCGAGCCCGAAAGCGAGAGTGCCTTCGTCCACGCTCGCGCCGCGCCCTCGTAATCACGCATAAGTTCGAGCGCCACGCCAAGATTTTCAAGCGCCCCGACATCCTCCGGCGACTGCGCGAGAATCGCCTCGTAAGCGTCTTTCGCGAGTTCAAGCTCGCCCACCTGATAGTAAAGGTTCCCCAAGAGAAGGTGGTCGTGGCCGTTGAACTCCTCGCTCGCCTCGATGGAGGCCTTAAGAGTCGCGATGCGAAGATCAAACTCTGCTTGAGCTTCAGGCGTCAACCCCTTGTCAATAAATGTCCGAAGTTCAACGCCGGATTCATGGTTTGCTTCAGGACGGAAAATCAAAACTGCCGCAACAACGACAAGAATAACGACGATGGCGGCTGTGAGACCGTGGTGATGGTTGGATGTCATAGTGTGGAAAGTATAGCAAAGACATAGAAAACGTAGAAGCGTAGAAATCGTAGAAACGGAGGACGCTACGATTCTACGCCTTCTACGTTTCCCCCATAAACCAAACCCCCTGCGGGACATACCGCAGGGGTGTTTGGTTCTTCTTAATCTATCAAGGCAGGAGGTTCCGGAAGGGGGGAGGGGGAGAATAGTTTCCCGAGATTCAGCCAAAGCCGAGTCTGGGAGCAACTCCCTTCCCAACTCCCGTCGTCTCCACGTTTCAACGTTATACTCGTTTCTACGAGCGAAGCGATTCTACGTTTCTACGTTCCCAATGGTTAGAAGATGAGCGATCCACCGATGACTGGGAGGTTCTTGACGTATTCACCGTCAATGCTTCCACCATCGGCATCGGCGTCAGTACCACTCGCGTTGGAGTCAGACCAAGCGATCACGTCGTAGTCCGTTGTGGACGCTGCGTCGTGAGCGTCTTCATCTGGGAAGTCAACACGGAGGGAGTCATCCTGAACAGCGTTCGGGGATGTCGTGTTGTTGACATTGATCTTAAGAATGTAAGTCTTTGTCGTTCCGGCAGATACTTCTTCCGCTGTGGTGAAGTCGATGTTGATCCATCGCAGGTCGGAACCTGCACCACAGGCCGCTCCACTCGTCTGAGCAAGTGTGAGATCACCACTAATGGCGATATCTGCTGCCAAATCCGAGGAGTCGTAGAGATAGATATCGGCTGCTTCAATGTCACCGGTGTCACATTCATCCCAGCCCGTGCCAGCATTATCTGTGGCATTGACTTCGAATGTGAACTCGTTGACGGTCACATCACCACGGGAGTCCGCGGTTACGTTGAAGCGGAGAACTTCGATGAGACCTACAATGGCCGCACCAGACGGAGAACCACTTGCGAGGCTAATCGTCGGTTTGGTCTTGCGGATTTCCATGTCGTTTCCGGCACGGTCAGCACCCGCATTGTCGTCATTCAAGGTTGAACCAGATCCCGAACCAACGGCACGGAATTGATCATCATTGGTGGCATCAATGTCGAGGTCGATACCGACCACGTCTCCGGAAGCCGTGTTGGCTGACGTTACATCGCCTGTGTTGATCTTAACGGTCAACAGAGCATCGTCATCCTTCGGGACGTAGAACGTAAGTCCTTCGAAGGTGTAGACATTTGAGGTCAAGAAGCCTGTGGCAACTTTATCCTCACCTGCTTGGTTCTTGTAATGGAGTTCAACGCTTGAAACAGCCACATCAGAACCACTGGTATTGCTCACAGCCAAACGATCAACCGTGAAGGCTTCGTTGGAGGACGTGAACTTGAACTTCGACACCGTTACACCTGTCGAGTTTGACAGAACGATGGTCGAATTTGGAGAGTCACCATCAACAGCCGTCGTAATCGTGCCGGCGTCAGCAATGAGCTGGAAGATCGAAGCACCAGCAGCATCCACCGAAGTATCACCGTCATTCTCGTTCACCACGTTGGTGGCGCTGATCGTTGCACCAAACGTAGTTTCCACTATCGAGTTACCGTCTCCATCCACCGATGTGATGTCATCGTCTTCATTGATATCGAGATAGAGGGAATCGGAAGCGCCGGTAACCGCCAAATTGGCAAGGTTACAACGAACCACCATTCGGTAGGTGGAGGCAGCTGGAATCTCCCAAGTGAAGCCACTGAAAGTGATATCCGCAGCCGTACCTGTTCCGAACGATTCTGGACCATCAATGAGAGCTCCGGTTGAACCGTCGTGGATCGAACAGCTGGAAACGCTGTTTTGCACCGTCAAGTCTCCGGCAACGGAAGGACCACCATCAGCATCCATGGCACCCTTGATGGTGACAGCGCTTACGGTTACATCGGAAGCCGTTCCGGCTGCAAAGGCAAATCCTGCGATGTCAACGTTACTGATTCCACGAACGTAAGTTGCGGAAGCTGGGTTGCTAGCAATGCTCACGGACAGAGAAGCCGTGCGGATTGTCATGCTGTTACCCGTCAAGTCAGAGCTTGGGATGATATCCGTACCTACAGTCATGGTGTCGTTGTTGGCATCACGAGCCGATGTTTGGTCAGAGTCAAGACGAACAATGACAACATCACCTGCTGTGATTTCCGTAAAGGTGGCGTCATCTTGCACATCCATCAGAACTTGGACTTCGAGTGACTGACCGGCGGTCAGTGTAAAGTCGTCTGTCATGGCAATGTGTCCGATACCGTTCGTTGCGGCACTAGCTTCCGTCGTATCGATCGTCATGTCGTAAGGACCGCTGATCGTAGAACCGGTGGCCTTATCGACCAAGCGCCAGTTCTGATAGTTGTGGGTAGAAGAAACCGTTCCACAAGCACCCGTACAGAGGTCGGACGTCGTAGCCGAAGTGGGGTTGACATCGAACTCAAGCGCGCGGATTTCGACAAGATTCTCGGCCGTCATGGTTCCTTCCCAGACAACAACGCCGGTTTGGTTTTCGGCAATGTCACCCGTGGTCGGACCGTTGAAGGCGAAGGTCAATTGACCGGCCTGAACGGTGGTACAGTCGTAGTTCGTACCGTCACCCGTACAGGTGGTAGCCATCGCGGCACCGAAGTTGTTGGTCACGCGAATACCAAAGCCGTACTTGAGACCGACAGCATAGAGGTCTGTCGTTTCTTCGATACGTACTTTAACGATATCCGCATTTTCACCTCCAACCTTGGCCCAGAGGTCGAACTCGCGGTTGTTTCCTTGAGCGACTTCGAAAGGCGTAGCAAGATTGAAGTCAACGTAAGAACCGCTGACGACACCGTCGCCGAGCTTCACGTTGTTCTGGCGGAGTTCGTAGTTCTTGTGATCGGATGCGCGATCGACTTCAAAGCGAAGACGATTCAGTTTGAATCCTTCTGTGGAGTTGGCCGTCAAGCGGAAGTTGGCGATCTTTGCCATTTCGCCAACCGATGGGTTGGAGAGGGCTCCAGTATCATCAACCGTAACCAAACCGACATCCGTGGCGGAAGTCGTCATGGTGTTGCTCGAAACCGGGAACGAACCGGAAACGGTTGCGTTCGAAGCGATCGAAGAAACACCGGCCAGCTGGAACTGAATCGTGTCACCGCCGGTCACACCGTTGGTCATATCGCCAACGACCGTGATCTTGCGGGTTTCGCCGCTCTTCACCGAAAGGGTCATACCGCCAAAGGTCGCATTGCGTGTCGTCGAGTTGACAGTGCGCGCATTGGTCAGGCGGGTATTACCATCGAAGAGGTAGAGTGAGGCAATGTTACCGGTCACGCCGAGTCCGGCCATGGCAACCGTAACGGACGTCACGGAAGCATCGCCGCCGTTGGCCATCAAGTTGAAATCCATGAAGCGAACTTGGGAAGCGCCATCGGCAATCGTCGCGGCAGCCGGAGTCGTGGAAGCCAAGCTGACCGAGAGGCCGCCGGCGACCGGAGTGGAGACGCTGGCTCCGCCCTGTTGGGCCGGATCGTTCAAACTTCCATCAGCGGCGGACAAATCTGTGCCGGCGGAGAGAGAGGCGAGAAGATCAGAACCCGGAGTAACGAAGAAGCGAGCTTGGAGACCGTTGGCGGACATGCCGGCCGCGGTTACCATGCGCTTTGCCGTTCCGGAAACGACGTACTTGTTTCCGCCGCTCGAGACCATCATACCGTTATAGGCGGCAGCGGTCATAAGGGAAGAACCAACCGTGTAGTCAACAAAGAAGACTTCCGGAACGTCGTCAATCATCGTGTTCCAGGCAGACCCAGCAAGACCGACAGCGACAGCTTCCGTCTCGATCCAACGAAGCGCGCCGCTTGGCGTTACCGCGTAGGTTTTAGGATCACTCTGGATTTTGACGAAACGGGAACCCGGGCGGTAGACGACGTTTCCCGCGAGCGGGATGGCAGCAAGTTCGCTGTCGGAAATCGTCATGACTCCGGAGAAGCCGGAAAACCATGTTTCGTATGTTTTAAGGTTTGGGAAGGTATAGCGCTGTCCGTCGTACCCATAGTAGTACAAGGCGGAAAGGGATGCGCTCTTCACAACCGATCCCATCGCAGCGGCGGAAGCCGTGGAAGGAACCGCGAAGGCGGCAACGCCAAGCGTCCAAACAACCATCGAGATGGTCGTGAGAACGATGAGCGCCTTTTTCCCAAAAGTAAGGGAATGAGTCATAAGGAATGTTTCCTTTCAATTAGTTTCGAATTGTGACTTGCTCTCATTGTTATGAGATCGACCTTTCAGCAAGGTCACATAGTTAACAAAAGGGCCCACGTCCATCCTTCTGACGGACTTCTCGGCTCGACCACCATGTGATCAAGTCAAGAAGTCTTTCAGAATCATTCAGGGATTTCTTGCGAGAGAGCGACGCTGATCTGCACTTCAAGCTGTGCCAAAAGCCCATGCACGACGTTCATGGTGTCTTTCAATTCTCCCATCGTGTCAAACGTCGAACGATAGCCTCCGACAGCGAGCGTGTTCGTCGCTTTGTCTATTTCCGGTTGAACATCCAAGAGGCGAGCTTCGATCTTGCTCACAATTTCACCTGCAAGCGTCTCAAGATCATCGCCCAAATCGCGCTCCAGAAGAACGTTCTTTACGGTAGCAAGACGCGAGCGCACGACGGAAAGTTGTGCCTGGACGTCGTTCAAGTCGCTCCGAAAGAGACCTTTGAGCTGATCGTTACTCTTGTTTTCGAGTGATTCGTCATGAGCGTCCACCAGCACTCGGACGGTTTCTCGACCGACGGCGACAGCTTCGTTTTGAGCGGCCTCGGCCTGTGCCCGCACTTCATCGGACGACTGTACATCTTCGCTCGCCAAGCGCGAACGGATCTGATCGGTGTAAGCATCGGATTTCTCATCCACGTAAGCGGCAATCTGTGAAGCGGAGTCGGGATTTTTCTTGGACGCAGAGCCAAACTCGGTTTGCGCGAAAGCGATTTCCTTGCGGAAGCTCTCCAACGCATTTTGCACGCGCACGTTCTTTCCCGCACGGTCGGACGACTGCACGGCGCCGACTTCGTCCAAGCGACGGCCGGCAAATTCGATGTGAAGCTTGGCACGCTGTTCCGAGGAAGTTGTGAAACGTAACTGCACGCGTTCTGTGGCAATTTTCACAGGATACAAAGCGTCGCCCGGGACGGAATCGGATGCGGCATTGACGGCGACCACCCATCCGCCAAGCGCGAGAACGAGAGAAGAGAACCCGACGGCAAACGGACGAGCAACCGAATGAAACGCAAACGACGCCGCAAAATCGGCGTAGTCTTTGAACGTGTAAGTCGGCCGTACGATATCCCCAGCTCCAAGCGTTTCCAAAAGCGTCAAGCGTCCCGCTTCAATTTGATCGGAACTTGAGGCGCCGAATGTTGGCGTCCCGCTCACTTCATTCATCAATTGTTTGATAGTGCGCTTCATGTTTTAGATGCTGGTTACTTTTTCTTTGATCGCTTTCAACCCTCGATGCGTGAGGACTCGAACGTGGTTGTCGGTTTTTTGCAAATGTTCCGCGACGTCGGAAACGGAGAGACCGTCGAAGTACCGCAGAAGGATGACGGCTTGCTGATCGTGAGGAAGGGCTTGAATCGCTGACCGCAGAAGTTCGGCTTCCGCCCGATCGCGGATCCCCTCCGCACTCTTGCCATCATCCACAAAGAGCAGGTCTTTCTCAAACTCTTCGGATGCCGTCTCTTCCCTTCGGCCCTTCGCGCGGTAGTAGTCAGCCACGCGGTGACGCCCGATGGAGAACAGGAGCCCGCCCAAGCTTTCAACCGGCGTGGAAATGAGATAATCCCATGCCTTCAGAAACACCTCGGCGAGAACCTCGTCCGCATCATGCTCCGTGGGCAATTTAAAGGTCAGATACCGGCGCAAGCGAGAAGCATAGGCAAGATATAATTCCCCGTATGCCTGCTTGTCGCGGAAGCGCAAGACGCGAAATAAAAGAAATTTTTCCTGAAGGCCTTGCATGTATTAAGTCGTTTTGAATCTTTATTCTGTTACAGAAGGCCCATTTCGAGCCTCAAAATAGCTTAAAATGTAAAAAATGTCAACAACCGAACCCCTTGCGTTCTTTTTAATTTTTGGCTACACTGGCATTGTCAAACTTTTCACTTTTTATGCCTATAAACAACATTATCCGTCTTTCTGTTTCCGAAGCGGCTCGGCTCTTTGGCGTGAGTCAACGCACCATTCGACGTGCAATCGCCGCAGGAAGCATCACTTATGTAGTCGTTCAAGGACGCTACAAAATTAATTTCGAGTCGCTTCTGAAATGGTCGCAGGAGACAACCACCGTCAAGAATAAAATGAACAAAACCGGACTTGGACAGTATGTAGGGCAATGGAACATCAAGAACAAACTCTATTCCCCGAACCGCAAGTCCCTCGACGACGAACCCAAAACCGTGTGAGACGATTAAGCCTTTTCCTTCTTTCTCTCATTGTGATGACGGCCGGTATGTGGAATGCCTCGGCCGCCACGAAGACGGATCCGGACAAGTCGGTGCGGATTGCCAATTATTTTTTGCTTTCCGGCACGACACTTGAGACGGAAAGCGCTCTTGCTATTCTACCAAAATTCGATCTTCTCATCCTCCCCGTGGAAGCGCAGGCGTATAACCGTGCCTTTTTTGAACACGCTCGGCGCGTCAACCCCGACATCATCATCTTGGCTTATGTCGTCTCGACAAGCTGGAATAATCTCTATTGGAACGACCCCATCCACACACAGATGCTCCGCGGCATTCAAAACGATTGGTGGCTCACCGACGGATTTGGTAACCGCACTTCCAACTGGCCCGGGCTGACGCTTCTCAACTTGAACAGCCCGTGGACGGACTATCTTGCGCAATTCGTCGCGGACAATATTCTCGCAAACGGACTTTGGGACGGCATCATGTATGACGACGTCGGCGAAGGGATCAGTTACATCGGCAACGTGGACGTTGACCGCAACGGCTCGCCCGATTCCGCATCATCCGCCGATGCTCTCTGGCGCACTGGCTACGTCAACCTCGTCTCCAAAACGCGCGCTCGCGCGGGCTCAAACCCCATCATCATCACGAACGGTTCCTCGCGTTCCGAGCGGAAACCCTTCGATCCAAGTCATCAACGGCGGCACAGACAACACTGGAGCGCAAAACAACTATGCCAAGATGCGATTCGGCCTCACCTCGACGCTTCTGGGCGGCGGCTACTTCGGTTTCGACTACGGCACGACGCGTCATAACGACCTTTGGTATTACGATGAATATGACGCACAAATCGGCACGCCCGTCGGCAGTCCGGTGAACGTCCTCAACCCAGCCAACAAGACGCTCGCTCCAAGCGTCTGGCAACGCGATTTCAGCGGAGGCAAGGTCATCGTCAACGCGACCAGCGAACCTCAACGTATCCAACTCGGCGGAGAATACGAGCACCTTCGCGGAAGCCAAGACGCGGCGGTAAACAGCGGACGCATCGTTTCAAGCGTACGCATGAATCCGCAGGACGGCGTGATGCTTCTTCGACGCACCGAGCGTATTCACGACGCGGCGTTCGTGAACGGAGCGTTCGTCCGCATCTTCGACGAAGAGGGCGCCGTGAAACGCACCGGATTTTTCTCGTTCGAGGCGCTCGCGCAAGGCGGACAAAACGTGATGCTCTACGACATTGATCTCGACGGACGGCGCGAATGGATCGTCGCCGGAGATTCTCGAGTTGATCTCTACGATGACGATGGACGGCTCTCCAAGAGCTTTTATCCTTATACGGAAAGCTATAGCCTCGGCGTCAACATCGCTGTGGGCGACCTCGAAATTCCGCGGCGGCGTGAACGTGGCCATCGGCGACTTAAATGGCGATAACGTAAACGAGATCATTGCCGGAGCGGGCGTTGGCGGAGGACCGCATGTACGCGTCTTCAACAAAGACGGCCGCGTCATTAACCCTGGATTCTTCGCCTATGATCCGGCCTTCCGAAGCGGTGTGAACGTGGCCGTCGGCGATGTGGATGGAGACGGGATTGATGATATCATTACGGGACCAGGACGCGGAGGAATCCCTGAAATGAAAATCTTCGACCGTAACGGAAACCGCAAAGCTTCATGGATCGCTTTCGATCGAAGCGACCGCAATGGCGTGGAGGTACTCGCGACCGATTTCGACCTCGACGGCAAAGCGGAACCCATAGGTATGAGTCTCCAACCCTTCGGATTGTAATCATGTATGCACCTACGACGAAAAACCCTTCACATGGCTGGGCATCCGGGACGCTTTATCGTGGAGCCGCTCCGCCGACACTACCGCGCACGCTATCATAAACGGCACGACTATCCGCGGCTCATTTTCACGCTCGACATCCTCCTCGTTGGAGTTCTTGCGGGGTTTGCCATCGCTCTTGCCGCGTTTCTCTTTTTCAACCGCAATGCCATCGCGCGGCAAATTGATTTTTCGGCAACCGTCGCGCCGACGATCGTGAGTTCCGGCGCTCCCTCGACGCTCGTTTTTACCTGGCATAATACATCCACAGAGAAACTCCGCGACGTCGTTCTCGATCTCTCCTACCCCGACCATTTTCTCCTGCAAGAAATCGTCTACTTGGACGAACATGTCGAATCCCTGCCTACAGGACAGGCAGGCGGACGCATCGTACTGGGCGTCATCCCGCCAGACGGCATGGGGTCATTGAAAGTGCGCGGCGTAATGTTCGGCAACGTTGGAGGGACACAAACGTTTGGATCCACGCTCGAGTTCCGTTATGGCAACAAGCGCAACCGTCAAGGGGTGAAGGAAACCACTCACACGTTTGAACCAACGGCCTCCGCGCTCGCCATTGATGCCGTCATCGCGGATACCCTCATTTCCGAACAGCTAGCGCGAGGAACGATCCGCCTCACGAACACGGGACCAATTGATTTTGGCGCGATTACAATCATCCCCGCCGAGTCGGTCTTCGACTTTTCCATCGTCTCCGGCAACTCCGTGCGGTTGGAAAACGGCTCTTGGATCATCCCCCAATTGCCCTCCGGAGCTTCCGTTGACCTCGCCTTTGATGGCCGCACGCCGAAGACGGAAAAGGAGATCGAGACTGACTGGAGCTTTTCGGCAAGTTTTACATTCGACGAATCGGTGTATTTCCAAGGAAAGACGGTGCAGACTTTCACCCTCATTCCTTCCCCGTTGGTCTTGGAAGATATCATAGACACGCCCATTCTTACGCCTGGAGGAACGCTGTCCGTTTCGGGAAATTTCCGCAATATTTCCGACGAGCCGCTTTCAAATCTTGTCTTTTTCCTTGAAGGAGATTCGCCGTTCCTTGCGCGACGCGACGGAAAAGGAAGCGTGTATGACACGCGAGAACATCGCTGGGAGGCCGTGCAAGCCGAGGACGCGCTTGACCCGGGAGAAGAAGGGTCGTTCCGATTCGATGTGCCGGTGCGTACCAGTGTCTCGCAAAGCGCAACGAGCCAGTACGAAAACTTTTCCGCGCGCATCAATCTCGGCGCCGAATTCAAACTTCCTTCAATCGATGCCGGCGCTTCCGTCCGCACGGCGCCCGTCGCGCTTCCCATCACGTCTCCAATACGCGTTTCATCCTTCGGACGTTACAGCACGCTTCAAGGAGATCAAATCGGCCGAGGCTCCTTGCCGCCGGTCGTCGGAGAAGAAACCAAGTACTGGATATTCTGGAATATCTCCGGCACGACGAACACGCTCAAGAATGTTGAGATCACCGCCGTGTTTCCACCAAACGTACGTGCCGGAGACAAGCAATCCGTGTCCACGGGACGCATGGCGCAGTTCGACAACGGAATGGTTTCCTGGACCATTGACGAGCTCCCGCCGACTTTTGCGCCGGGATCAAAGACCGTCGGCATCGCGTTTGAAGTCGCCGTGGTTCCTTCGGCAGATCAAGCGGGACAGATGCTCGCCCTGCTCGATCACGTGCGTCTCACCGCCGTGGATGCCTTCACGGGAGAACTCATTCAAGCCTACGGCGCGCGCATCACAACCGACCTGCCGAACGACGCGATGGCATCAGGTCTCGACCGAGTCATAAATTAGTAAACTGGGGTCAGGTCCGGACAACGGACTTTTATGCTATGATACCCATCTATGGCACGACCTCTTCGCGTTGAGTTCAACGGAGCTCTCTATCACGTTACCGCTCGTGGCAATGCTCGTCAGAAGATCTTCTTCAACGATGGCGATCGCAGAGCTTTTCTCAAAAACCTCGCCTATTGCCTCACCCTCCACAACGTCATCCTCCACGCCTACTGCCTCATGGGCAACCATTACCACCTCTTCGTCGAGACGCCCGACGGCAACCTCTCTGATTTCATGCGCGACGTGAACGGTAACTACTCTCAATGGTTCAATTTTGTCCACAAGCGTGTTGGCCACCTCTTTCAGGGACGCTACAAAGCCTTCGTCATCGATGGAGATTCTTACCTCTTCGAGATCGCTCGTTATATCGTCTTGAACCCTGTCCGAGCCGGACTCGTTGCACACCCCCGAGACTGGAAGTGGAGCAGTTACAACGCCACCGCTGGACACATCAAGACTCCCGACTGGCTCACCGCCGACTGGATCTTGGCCACCTTCTCCAAGAATCGTAAGGAAGCCCAACGACAATATCGCCTCCATGTGAAGGAGGGGATCAATGGAGACTCCCCCTTCGACAACATTCGAGAAGGTGTCATCCTTGGAGATCAACAGTTCATTGACTGGATTTGGTCAACACAGACAAACGGCTCGGAAGAGATCAAAGAGATTCCTCGCGCAGAAAGGATCGTGGGGAGACCTTCGCTTGAGACGTTGTTTGAGGACACGCGAAACAAGGCGGAACGCAACGCGGCGATCTGCATTGCGAGAAAACGATGCGGGTACGCTCTTTCCGATATCGCAAGGCATCTTCGTGTTGACGCTTCGACGGTTGGAAAGATTGCGAGGGGGAAGTATCATGAGAAAAAGTCCGTTGTCCGGACGTGACCCCAATTTATTGCCGGACGACGCGATGGCATCAGGTCTCGGCCGCGTTGAGGCTTTATAACAACCCGTCCCAGTATGCTCCAGCGATGTCACGGGGAGTTCCTTCGTCGGGGTAAAGATGCATTTCAAAATTCGGGAAACTGTTGAGCTCGATCACCTTCAGCTCGACCTCGTTCCACGCCCGTGAAGGATCCGTCGTGATGAAATCAATGCCCAAAATCGCTCCGCCAACCAATAACGCCGTGCGCTCGAAGAGCTCGCGGTTTTTTGAATGAAGTTCGTCGGTTACGTCCACCATGCGCGCTCCGTCCGCCATCACTACCTTCCGTCCTTGCTCCACAGGATCGCGCCGAACAACCCCAACGAGTTGACCATGCACGGTCGTCGCACGAAACACGTCGCCTTCGATAAAACGCTCGACGATGACGCTGGGACAAACCTGCTTCACAACGCGCACAGCTTCATGGAGGTCGTCGGGTTTGATCATGACGTGCTTGGAGAGCGATCCGTCGCGCGCCTTGATGACGCAGGGCGAGAGCGATCGAGCACGGTTTCGGGCGCGGAACGCCGTCCAGCACGCTCCACCGTCGGGCACGGGAATACCCTCCTCTCGAAGGAGACAGCCCATCGCCGCCTTGTCATTAATCGCCGGATGAAATGGAGAAACCGAGGAGGTTGTATGCAGGAGTTCATCAGTAACTATCCATCGGCCGCGGAGAAAGACGCGATGCGTTGTTGTCGGCAGACCGAAGAAAAACAGCCGCTCAAAGGGGACGGATCGAGCTTCTGCGGCGCGCCACAACTCCCGCCGCTTGCCCTCGTAGACATTCGAGGAAACGCTTTGCCATCGCGCCAGATGCAGAAAAATCAAGAGCCGGATGAACCCGCACCAGAGTGTCTCTTCAAAAACATGGGGAACGGCATGAGCCACCGGTCGCAACATCCATTCAACCAAAAAACCAACGCGATCAGCAACGTGCGTCGGCCGATACGGATGGCAAAATTCGCATATGGGGTCAGGTCGGATTATGGACTTTTTAAAATTAAAAAAGTCCATAATCCGACCTGACCCCATTGAAGACTTGTTCGAGAGCAACGAGATGTTTTTGAGACGCATAGATCGTCTCGACGCGTTTGCGGGCGGTTTTACCGAGATCTTGGATTTTTTTTGGGTTGGCAAGAGCCCTCTCGATCGCACCCTTCCAAAACTGTACATTTCCCGACGGCAAGACAATTCCAGACACGCCGTCTTCAATCACCTCGGGCAATCCCCCACGGTCGCTCACGAGAACCACCTTGCCGTGCGCCATCGCCTCGAGCGCTACGAGGCCAAACACCTCCTGCCAGAGCGATGGGACGATCACGACGGAGGCTCGCGCGTACGCCAAAGCGAGAGCTTCTCGCCCAAGCCAGCCAGTCACTTCGACGTTTAAGAGTCCTCTTGCTCGAGCTCGAACCTCCTCGCCGAGCGGCCCGTCCCCCGCAAGAATAAATTTTGTGTTCGACATTTTTTTGGCGAGATCAAGCACGAACCGCACGCCTTTCTCTTCCACAAACCGCCCGACGAAGAGCACGGAACCGTCGCCTCCCTGCGAAGGCTCGATCTTCGAAGCGTCAATAAAATGAGGAAGAACCTGAACCTTGTTTTCAGGATACCCTGCGGCGATCATTTCGCGCGCGACAAACTCGGAGGGGCAAAGGAACTTCGAAATGCCGCGGTCATAGAGACGCAGGGCGCGATGGAGCTTGAATGAGAGCGTTTGGGCAAAGCTCGCGGCGTAGGAGTGCTTGTGAAAACGCGAGAGGGTCGCTCGCGTTATTCCCCACCCTCGTAAATTTGCATGACGTCCATCCTTCCACAGCATGTAGTTAGGGGAAACAAGATGGTAATCGTGAACCGTCATCACGGCGGGAATGTGCGCCTCCTGCAGAGCGTCGAGGATGGAGGGTGAGATCTGCGTGTAGATGTTGTGGACATGGGCGATGTCGGGTTTTGCTTCCGCAATGAGGCGGCGCATCTTGTCGCGCGCTTCAAAGCTGTAGAGCATACGGCCGAACGTGCGCAGACCTCCAAGAGCGTGCGTTACACGCGACGTCTCCACGGGAGAAACGAAATACTTCGACCACGGAGTTTTGAGATTCTCCGGATGCTCCATCGCAAACGGAATCACTTCATGGCCAGCCGATTCCAAAAGACGGTTCACTTCGAGCTGGTAGCGTGAAGCCCCGTCGCGATCGAAATAATATTTGTGGACACTCAAAATTTTCATAAGCGCAGGATTCCCTCCTTTTGTGCCAACACGACCACGACGCCGGCATAACCCCAGAAATAAAACGCAAGGGTTCGGGCTTCGAGAAAGCTGGCCAGAAACGCGTTGAGCGATACCGCCACTACCGCTCCGCAAAAACCAAGCGCCACCGCGCGGGCAAACTCATCCTTCCCTTCCCTCCAAAGTTGATGCGAAAGACGAAACAGTATCACAATCATCCAAAGATAGAACACCAGTCCCAGCGTCCCCGTCTCTCCCCAAAGCGACAGCCAATTATTGTCAATGTAGCCTTCCGTTCCGGCCACGCCAAATGGAAGCCCAAGTTCGTTATAAACGCTCGTGTTGCGCAAGGCTGACACCGCCCCTCCGCCGAACGTCCCCGGACCGTGGCCGAAGAGCGGCGCCGCGGGGATGACATGAAGCGGCGTATTCACAATCCAAAAGAGACGACCAAGCCCATAATATTCCCCCTGCCATCGAGCGACGGAGAACGCCTCGAAGAATCGTTCAGCGACGGTTTGCGAAGGAACATCCACAAGACGATTGACGACGAGACCTGTCACGCCCAGGTACGCCACGGCGACGAGAAGAAACCCGCCCACGGCCAGTTTCACGCGCCGATCTCTTTTGAACACCCACGCAATAAGAAGAAAGCCCAAGACAAACCCGAACCAGCCTGAACGCGAGTACGTGAGAGCGAGCGCGGGCAACCCAAGAAGAAAGACGAGCCACAGCTCTTTGCGCCAACGCGCCTGCCGCATCTCATAGAGAATCCCCGTCGCGATCAACAGAAAGAACGCGAGAAATGTTCCGAGGCGGTCGTAACGCCCCAGCGTCCCGAATACGCGCGAACCCGGATCCCAGAAACGGAACGCGTTGGGCGCGAGTGTAATCTCGCCTAGAAACCTTCCTTCCTCGGGAAACAGAAACGCATCGAGAGGCTCTCCAACAAACGCCTGCGAAAGGCCGAGCGCACTTTGGAGAAGAATCACAATGAGCATGGCAACGGTGAACCAGCGAAGGGCACGGCGGTCGGGACGCAGGTAGACGACCGCGAAGAACACGAGCACGAAGCGCAGAATCTGGCGCGCGCCGATTGCGGAGACATCAGGCGGCACAAGGTTTATGAGCGCAGACGTGAGAAGCACGATCAAGAAAAGCGCAAAAGGAACGTCAAGAGGCGTTCTTGGCTGTTCCCCTGTTCGCAGACGCTTCCAAAATGCCGCCGCAACGACAAGATAGAGGAGCACTTCCGGCGCAAACCGAACGAGAAGAAACAGCTCCTCCGGAATCCATTTGACGAGGAAGGGCTCCAGTGGAAAGTACAGTCCCAAAAAAGCCAATGCCGCAAGCGGGTGTTTTGTCGCAAGAAAGAGGATGAGGAGGCCAAGAAGAATGGAAAGCGCCGCCGTGGAAGACCAAAAGACGGCAACGCCAAGCGTGACAAAAAGAAAACCAACCACTCCTACACTCAAAAGCGTCCGCTGACTGCCATTCATAATGGTCATATTATAGCAGACTTAAATAGTTTCCTCTGGATCTAGCGGCGACATCAGAGCCGAAATTTTGAACCGCAGGCTCTCAAAATTTGACTCTGACGTCGCAACAGTCGTGGGTGCTTTGTGAAAGATTGCCCATTAAAAAATCGGGGGTCGAGGCTCTATCCAGATTGATCCGTATGTGAATCCGGGCGTATCCGTAAAAAAACGAAGAACCCCGGACATGTGTCGCGGGGTCAAGAGAGGGAGCCGCGCCCCGGCTTCCGACCAGTAGTCTGGTTCCGGAAGCCGGGGCAGGGCGAGGGAGAAGAGGGTCAGGGTGACGCGGAGTCGTCGTCGTCCCCGACGCAGTCGGAGTCGTCCCCGTCCACGTCGTCGTCGCAGTCGTTGTCGATCGTGTCGACGCAGACCTCGGCGGCGCCGGGGAAGACGCTCGACTCCGCGTCGTTGCAGTCAGGCTCGGGGGTGTCGCAGGTGGACCACCCGTCGCCGTCGGTGTCGTCGGGGTTGAGGTCGGCGTCCTCGTCGTCGCAGTCGCCCGCGAGCTCGGAGTAGCCGTCGAGGTCGTCGTCGTAGAAGACGGTGCCCTCGTCGACGTCCCCGTCGCAGTCGTTGTCGTCGAAGTCGGGAACCTCGGGGGCGCCCGGGTTGACGTCGTTGTCGCCGTCGTCGCAGTCGCCTTCGCAGACGCGCCAGCCGTCGGCGTCGAGGTCGAGCTCGTCCAGAGGGGTCGAGCCGTCGCAGTCGTCGTCCACTCCGTTGCAGTCCTCGACGGCACTGGGGTTGACCGACTCCTCGGCGTCGTCACAGTCGCCACCGCAGGTGGTGAACCCATCGGCATCGAGATCGAACCCATCGTCGATCTGCCCGTCGCAGTCGTCGTCGATGAGGTTGCAGAACTCGGGAGCGCCGGTGAAGACCGCGACGTTCGCGTCGTTGCAGTCGGAGGTATCGGGGTCGCCGTCGTTGTCGTCGTCCGGGTCCACGCAGTTGGGAAGCGCGTCTCCGTCGAAGTTGGCGAAGGTATCCACGAGCGATCCGTCGCAGTCGGAGTCCGTCGAGTCGCAGGACTCGGGGGCACCAGTGAAGACCGCGACGTTCGCATCGTTGCAGTCGGAGGCATCGAGGTCGCCGTCGTTGTCGTCGTCCGGGTCCACGCAGTCAGGCTGGGTGTCCCCGTCGAAGTTGGCGAAGGTGTCCACGAGCGATCCGTCGCAGTCGGAGTCCGTCGAGTCGCAGGACTCGGGAGCTGCGGGGTAGACCGTGTTGTTCAGGTCGTCGCAGTCGCCCTGGCAGACGCGAAAGGCGTCGAGATCGGCGTTCGACTCACCCACGGGAACCACGCCGTCGCAGTTGTCGTCCACTCCGTTGCAGAGCTCGGGAGCTCCCACGTAGGTGGTCGGAACCGCATCGTTGCAGTCGCCCTGGCACTCGAACTGGCCGTCCCCGTCGTCGTCCACCTCTGTGGACGGGATGAGGCCGTCGCAGTCGTTGTCGAGGCCGTTGCAGAGCTCGGGAGCTCCTGGGAAGACGTTCGCGTCGAAGTCGTCGCAGTCGCCGTCGCAGACGCGGAAGGCGTCGGAGTCGGCGTTGTACTCGTTCGTAGGCACGATCCCGTCGCAGTCGTTGTCGAGGCCGTCGCAGACCTCGACGTTCCCAGGGAAGTTCCCCGCGTCGTTGTCGTTGCAGTCGCCTTCGCAGACCATGACACCGTCCGCGTCGTCGTCGTCCTCGCTCGCGGGAACCGCGCCGTCGCAGTTGTCGTCGAGCCCGTTGCAGGCTTCGGCAGCGCCGGGGAAGACGCTCGTGTCGGTGTCGTCGCAGTCGTTGGCCGAGCCCAGGCAGGAGCCCGGAGCCGTCCAGCCGTCGAGGTCGAGGTCGGGAGAGAGCCCCTCGTCGGTGCCACTGTCGCAGTCGTCATCGAGCCCGTTGCAGGTCTCGGTCGCGCCGGGGAAGACGCTCGGGTCGGCGTCGTTGCAGTCGCCGTCGCAGGTGCGAGAGCCGTCGGAGTCGAGGTCGAAGCCTTCGTCCGTGTCGGCGTCGCAGTCGTTGTTGAGGCCGTCGCAGAGCTCGGGGGCGCCCACGTAGACAGTGGGTTCCTGGTTGTTGCAGTCGGCTCCGGCCGTGAAGCCGTCGCCGTCCGTGTCCCAGCCCTCGTCCAGCGAGCCATCGCAGTCGTTGTCGAGGCCGTCCTCGACCTCCACCGCGCCGTCCCAGACGGTGTTGTTGCCGTCGTTGCAGTCGCCGTCGCACTCCGCCATGCCGTCGCCGTCCGCGTCGGATTCCTCGGAGGTGAGGAGGCCGTCGCAGTCGTTGTCGATCTGGTCGCAGAGCTCGGACGCACCCGGGTAGGTGATGTCGTCCTCGTCGTTGCAGTCGCCGTCGTTCTCGGAGACGCCGTCGAGGTCGTCGTCGGAGGAGAGGTTGCAGATGTCGTCCTCGTCCACGTCGCCGTCGCAGTCGTCGTCAAGGTTGTTGCACACCTCGAGGGCGTCGGGGTTGACGAGCACGTCCTCGTCGTCGCAGTCGTCGCCGCCGCAACCGGTCCAGCCGTCCGCGTCGAGGTCGATGTCTTCGTCCACGAGGATGTCGCAGTCGTTGTCGGCGCCGTCGCAGGCCTCGCCCGCGGCGGGATGCATGGCGGGATCCTCGTCGTCGCAGTCACCCGCGAGCTCGGAGTAGCCGTCGAGGTCGTCGTCGGCGAGGATGGTGTCCTCGTCCACCGCGCCGTCGCAGTCGTTGTCCTCGTTGTCGGGAACCTCGGTCTCGCTGGGGTTGACGTCGTTGTCGAGGTTGTCGCAGTCGCCGTCGCAGGAGGTGAACCCGTCCTGGTCGGCGTCGAAGCCCTCGTCGATCACGGCATCGCAGTCGTCGTCGAGGGTGTTGCACACCTCGATGGCGTCGGGGTTGACGTCCTCGTTTGCGTCGTCGCAGTCGTAGGACATGGAGACGTCGACCGAGCAACGATCCGCGTCGAGCCAGCCGTCGCCGTCCTGGTCGAAGCCGTTCTGGGCCTCGCCATCGCAGTCGTGGTCGGTCTCGTCACAGATCTCCACAGCGCCGGGGTGGCGGGAGGCGTCGAGGTCGTCGCAGTCGCCGTCGCAGGCGGTTACGCCGTCGCCGTCCTGGTCCAGCTCGTCGTCGGAGGGGATCCCGTCGCAGTTCTGGTCAACATGGTCGTCGCAGATCTCCTCCGCGTCGGGGTGGATGCTCGGCTCCTCGTCGTCGCAGTCGCCGTCGCAGACGCGGTAGTTGTCCTCGTCGAGGTCGAGCTCGTCCGCCGGGGTGGCGAAGTCGCAGTCGTCGTCGAGGCCGTTGCAGAGCTCGGGCGCGCCGGGGTAGCGGTCGGAGTCGAGGTCGTCGCAGTCCTCGGAGACCGGCGAGCCGTCGCCGTCCTCGTCGGGGTCGGAGGTGTCGTCGCCCGGCAAAGCCGGGTCCGGCTCTGCCGGATCATCGTCCGCGGGCGGCGTGGTGTCGTCATCGTCCGCCTGGTTCTCGCCCCACTCGCGCAGCGAGTCGAGCTCATCCTCGGGGGGACAGGCGGTGAGGTTGAAGGTGAACAGGATGGCCAGGAGGGCCGGGAGGCAGAACGATCGCTTGGTCATCATGGCGATGACTCCTCTCTTCTCTGGTTGCGTCCGGTGCGAGGGGCTCATGCACCGGACTTGTGAATGTCCGTGGGGAGAGACTCCCCTTCCGTGAAGCCCTTTACCTGCCTACAGAATTACAGATAGATACGGATATACAGATGTCTAAATGCGTAAATCGCCTATCTGTGTATTTGTACAGATCTGTAATTCTGTAGGTCCTAAAAAACTCCACAAAAGAACGGTGGATTTAAGCAAAATAGGCAGAGAATGTCAAGCAAGTAAGCCTCATACACATAACAAAACACCTCCGCGAAACGGAGATGTTTCCTTCACAGATAACCTTTCAAAAAAGATTTCCTGTGAGGGGTACGGAGCGCGAGATCTGTCACGACGTGACCAGCACGTGCTGGTCACGTCGTGACGAGATCATCGCACTCCGCAAGAAGAGGGGTGGGCCTAGAGACAGGCCTGGAGGAGGACGTCGTCGGCCCAGACGGTCTCCCCGGGGTCGAGGCCTCCGTACTGGAGCTCGAGCCTCAGGGTGCCCGAGACCGAGGTCATGACCCCGTCGAGCACGACCGAGCTCCACGAGCCGGACGGGACGCTCGGGAAGACAGTGGCGATCGAGGTCATGGGCGTGTATGCCCAGTTCTCGATCAGCTCGATCCCGACCGAGAGGCCGGAGCCGGAACCGCGGAGGAAGAGCTCGAGGTGAACGGGATCGCCCGCCTGCAGGAGCTCCGCGTCCGGGTCGACGAGGTAGCGCACCTGGTTCTCCCAGGACGCCCCGCCGTACTCGGGCATGCCCGCGGCGCCGTAGAGTGCGAGCGAGCAGGCGCCATCGTAGGCGATCCCACTGCACACGCGGGCCGGAGGCGAAGAGAGCAGGAACTCGCCGTAGCCCCAGCGGGCGCCGAGCGGCGGGAAGAGCTCCATCGGTTCGGAGTCCTCGAACCCGGCGTTGTCGGTGAGCGTCACGATGGTGCCGGTCGGGCACCACGTGGGAGGCGGGCAGACCGGGTCGGCGTCGTCGCAGTTCTGATCGATGCCGTCATCGCAGATCTCGGCCTCGCCGGGGTTGATGTCCGCGTCCGCGTCGTCGCAGTCGGCCTCGCAGAGCATCCAGCCGTCCGCGTCCGCGTCGGACTCGTTCACAGGAACCGAGCCGTCGCAGTCGGAGTCGAGGCTGTCGCAAGTCTCGGTGGCGCCCGGGTGGATGGTGTCGTCCTCGTCGTCGCAGTCGCCCGCGCACTCGAGGACGCCATCCTCGTCCTCATCGACGTCGTTGCCAGGCAAGGTGCCGTTGCAGTTGTCGTCAAGGCCGTTGCAGACTTCGGGGGCGGCGGGATGGATGGCGGGGTCGGTGTCGTTGCAGTCGACGTCGGAGGGGTAGCCGTCGCCGTCCGCATCCACGGGCGGTTCCGGAGTGACGTCGTCGTCATCGTCCGAGGGCGGAGTGGCATCGTCGTCATCGTCCGTCGGGAGGTCGGGGTCGGTGGCATCGTCGTCGTCGTCCGGCAGGGCGTCGTCGTCATCGTCCGACGGGAGGTCCGGCTCGGTCGCGTCGTCGTCATCGTTCGCGGGCGGGGTGGTGTCGTCATCGTCGTCCGACGGGCCACCCGGGAGGTCGGGGTCGGTCGCATCGTCGTCATCGTCCACGTCGGAGTCGTCGTCACCGCTCGGCCCATCGGGCAGATCGGTGTCGCCCGGCGAAGCCGTGTCCGGCTCTGCCGGATCGTCCGACTCGGACTCGCGGTCGTGCCAGGAGGGGATATCCCCTTCCTCGACGCAGGAGGTGAGGAAGACGGCCGCGATGGCCAAAAGGGGGAACAGGAAACGGGTCATCGGTCTCTCCGTGGTGGATCGCGTAGCGCAGAGTGCGTCTAATACGCGGTGGAAGGAGCTTGGTCAAACACCTCCGCGAGCGGAGGTGTTGCCTTCACAGAAGACCTGCGAACAGATCTTCTTTGAGGGTGGAGGTGCCGAGTGAAACACTCAAGGCACCTACGGTTTTTCGCCCATTGCGGACGAGGGGGCTCCGCCACCCCGCCACGACCAGTCCGAAGACCGGAAGCGGCGGAGTGACAGAGTGACCCTCTTCTCCTACTGGGGCTCGATGGAGGGGCAGTTGTCCTCGGCGAGCGGGAGGTCGTCGATCTCCTCGTCGGTGAGAATCCGAGTGTAGGCGCTGATGGCACGGAAGGCCATCGCCCAGCCGGCGGGAATGCCCTCCGACTCGCAGCCGGCGTCGTACACGCAGGCCGGGTCGTAGGCCACCAGGTTGGGGGCGATCTCGACCCCGTTCTGGCAGTAGTTGCCGAACTGCCCCCAGTCGCCGTCCTCGTTGAGGAGGTTCACGCGGAAGACGCCGGGGGCCACCTCGATGATGACGAAGTCGTCGACGTAGAGGACGGCCTGGCCGTTCTCGTACAGCCAGCCGTTGTGGACGCTCTTGTCCCCGTAGCCGAGGCCGACCTGACGGACCTGCCCGACCGTCCCATCGGGAGCCACCGAGACACGCCAGATGACCCGCCGGTTGTTGGGATCCGTGAAGAAGACGTCGTCCTCGGCGGGGCTGTCGCCCACGTCTCGTCCGCGTCGGGCTCGTCCTCGTCGCCGAGGATGTCGCGGATCGAGTCCTGCGGCCCGTTGTCGTCGAGCCACCCGTCGCACCCGGCGATCGGGAGGATGAGGAAGAGGGTGGAGAGGGAGAGGAAGGTGAAGGAGCAACGGCAGTTGCGCATGGGAGTCCTCCGTGAGAGTCAAGCGTGCGCACGCTTGACTCGGGATTTCATCAGAAAGCCTTGGGGTTACCCTCGGCTACTCGACCCGAACGCGACAGGATCGTCGGCTCGGAACGATTAGGGAGGAGCTGTGAAGCGTTTCAGCTCCACAGCGAGGGGTGCCCCACTTCGGTTCGTCAGAGACGAACTTCGTGGGGGTGCCTCCGACGTTGAAGCCGGAGGAGAGTGCCCGCAGGCGGTCAGGGATAGAACCTGGACCGCCCGCGGGGAGTTCGAGAGGGGGGCCTACTCGGTCTCGAAGTCGCTGGCCGAGACCGGGGAGGCCTTGACCGAGCCGCCCCAGCCGCCGGTGAACTGGACGAAGACGCGCGCGGCGACCGGACGGTGCGAGCCCGTCAGATCGTCGTAGCGCACGCCCTCGACCGTCGCGCCGACGTCGAGGCGGAGGCGGGGGAGGAAGTCGATGGGACCGGTCGCCATCATGGAGTAGGCGACGGTGCCACCGGTCGCGGAGGCGGTGTCGACGCCGTCGACCAGGCCGTGGCGGCTCACGTTGAGGCCGGCACGCAGCCCCATCGCAACTCCGTCGACGAGGCGGAACATGGGTCCGACGATGAGAGACAAGTTGACCCCAGTCCCGTCGGAGTCCTCGCCCCAGGCGATGGTGCCCGTGAGCTGCAGGCCGTGGCCGGACTCGTTGTGGACGAGCCCGATGGTGCCACCGACGCTGAACAGCTTCGACTCGGCCTCGCGGAAGAAGAAGTCGTCCTCGCCGTCCTCGTCGAGGTCGATCGCGATGCGCTCGCCACGGAGGACGAGCACGCCGGCCACGACGTCGAAGTAGACGCGGGAGTTGCGCAGCAGGTAGGCCAGCGCCTCGTCCTGCTTGGCATCCGACTCCTCGACGGCGGTCACCCGCTCCTTGAGGTCGCTGACGTCGCTCTCGACCTTGTCGAGGCGGAGGAGGATGGAGGTGACCTGCCCCTCGACCCCCGAGATCCGGCCGTTGACCGGCTCGAGGGAGGTGTTGACGTTGGCCACGGCCGCGTCGAGGGCAGCGCGGGCGAGGGCGAGGTCGTCGCGGGCGGCCTTGACGTCGGCCGTGCTGGCCTTGTCCGCAAGGGACGCCTCCATGTCGTCGAGGCGCTTGCGCATCCCGACGACCTCGTTGGCCCGGTTGATGGAGGTGAACGTCCCCTTGGAGACGTACTCACCCCAGGACTGCGACCACCGCATGGGGGCGGCGGTCCAGTCCCACGGCTTGCCGCTCTCGAACCCGGGCGACCAGCAGACCTGGCCCGCGCCGTGGGAGTTGGTGGCAGGGACGGAGCAGGAGATGACGCCGGTCGTCGCGTTGATCGTGGCGCCCCAGCGCTCGGCGAACGTCTGCTTGGACGTCTTCGCCGCGGTGGCAGGGGCGGCCGGGCCGGCGATCGGAGCCGGGGGGGGCGGGGGGGAGGCGGGGGCACCGCCGGGGGCGGGGGCCGGAGCGGGGACGGTGGTAGCCGGGGGGGGCGGGCAGGAGCCCTTGCCCGCGCAGTCGCTGTCCGCGCAGTCGATGAGGGTGTCGGCGTCGTCGTCGGCGCCGTCGGTGCAGTTGGTCTCCGCGGGGGGCGGAGCCTGCGCGAACGCGGGGGTGGAGGTGAAGGTGAAGCCCATCGCCAGGACGGCGAGGGCGGTCAGGGGGGCGGTCGTGCGCATTTCATTCCTCCGTGAGACAGCCACCTGCGCTGGCGGCCGCTCGGTTTCTCAATGTCCGGGGTTGGTCCGGCAGAGCCGGATCCCACCAAAGGCGGGAAACCCTAGTGTCCCAACACCGCGGACGCGGTATTGCCTTTCTCGAAACAGATTGGAAAGATCTCCAGCCTGCCGAGTCGGGAGGGAAACACCCCTCGTGATGCTTTCTTCCCGACTCAATCCAGTGCTGTGAAGATTTGGCATTCCCATGGAAGGAGGAGGATCCGTGGAAACGGCCAAATCGTCGCAAAACTGGATGCCAACCTTACATCAAATGAACGCGGGAATGTATCAGAAAGAGGCTCCCTTGTCAACATTCTCCACCACCAGGTGCTGGATTAATCAATGTTTATAGGGGTTCTCCAGCACCTGGTGGTGGATAGAAAACAAAAAACCCGCTCAAAGGGCGGGATGTTCACCTGTCGTGGCGAGGAGGAGACGCTACGACCGTGCGACACCCAGCCCTTTGGACGGGCTTTGAGTTCGGGGAAATTAACACAGGCTTTGGGAGGTGTCAAATTTGAGAAATCTCAAGTTACAAGCACCAAAAAACAAACAAGAACCAAACCTCAAATCACCATGCAAAAACGCTCTCGGACTCCTCGTGTTTGTGAATTGAAACTTGGAGCTTTGAATTTGTTTGTTACTTGGTGCTTGTGATTTGGAACTTCAAAAGACAGGTTTCTATTCTCCCCTACCACTCCTCATGAATCAACTGATGCCGACGTTTCATCCTCTCCAGATTGATGGCAACGAGAGCGAGTCCCGCCAGCCCTCCAAGCACAAGACCCGTGAGAGCGTTGACGGGAATGTTGGGCTTCACCGGAAAGCGCGTGTTCAAAGGTTCGTCCACTTGACGGACATTGACGCCGCCGGCACTTGAAAAGTCCTCCGCTCTCGTGGAAAGGATGAACGCGGCCGCGCGCGCGATCTGTTCGGCCTGATCTACGCTCGGGTGGAAGGCGTCAATTTGGATGAGTCCCGTCCCTCGAAGCACCGTCGGCTTGATCGTCTTGTTCCACAGCTTGCGGCGCTTGAGTTCGTCGGAGGGAAAATAATTTTCACGGATGTTAAACCCGGCGTTCATCACCGCGTTGTAAAACGACGACGTGTGCACCAAAGTCGCCATGTCGTCCGCGACGCGCTCATTGGAACGGCTCGCCGTGTAAGCGTCCACGAGCGCCGTATTCTGGCTGATGAGAAGCCGCGTGGTGGAACGATATTTGAGCGATTGAAAAAAGGAGAGGATGACAGCGACGATCAACCCCAACACGGCGACGAGAAGAATCGTCCTCCAGCCGTAAAACACAAATTGTGCCGGTTTCGTTCGCGTCATATTACAGACATTATCTCGTATTTACTTGCGCGCGTCGAGCGCTACATCCACATCAAACGTCTCCGCCCCGCGCTTGACCGTGAGGGTAAGGATGTCTCCATGCTTAGTGTCGAGGAGGATTCTCGCGAGGGTGTCGGTTCCTCCCACGTCGCGTCCACCGGCGCGCATGATCACGTCGCCCTCTTCGAGTTCCGCAAGACGAGCCGGCGTTCCAGCGGCAGGACGCTCGACGATAAGAGCTCCAGCGCCATACGCTTCGTGGCCGACCGCGCGGTCAAGCGGGACGACTTCAACTCCCAGCCGCGCGCGGACGATCTCCTCACCTCGAAGCGCTTGCAAAACGG
>Ga0076001_101_pt1 | contig 71475 bp, 68 predicted proteins | sample RifGroA2_FD_68047 | JGI IMG/M metagenome (GOLD analysis project Ga0076001, IMG submission 68047) | Parcubacteria bacterium GW2011_GWA2_53_21 | reverse complement strand
ACGGCTTGCTTCACGACCATATCAATGTGCTTTGCCATACGCCAGATATTTTCCCTCCTCACTGGGAAGTCTGTCTAGTATACGGGGTCCACTCCATACAGGCGCAACATCTCAAAGTAGCTTGGGATGATCGAAGAAATTCTAGGCGTTGCTGTATCCTTGATACCGTTATAAAAAGAATCGATGGTGCCACCCGTCAGGATGACATGAATGATCTCTTGTGATGAGGGGGGGGGTCATAGAGGAGGTGTTACGGATATCGTTATCATAGCACAGAATCACTCAATTTTCTTCCTGTCAACGGGAAATAGAAATGTCCCCTTTCCAGGAATTTTGAAATGTCCCCATGTTGCGAAGGCGGTCGAAATGGGACTGTTCCAGAAATAGGAACAGGGCAACGGGCTAAGACTCTCAAGGAGGCTAAGCTTCTCGTGGAACTGCGGACGAAATGATGCGATCGGGTTATTTCGTCCGCAGTTGGTTACGTCATCAAACGCGCACGGAAAACACTCACCCATCTTTGCGCCCCAATGGCCTGAACCCATCTCACCACCTCCTCGGCAACATCTCGTTGGCAGATCCAGACACTCAGCTGATGTTGTTCGAAACCAAATGTCTTGAGGCGGCGACGAAATAGCTGGCGTGTGAGCTTTGTGTCTTCCGGGATATCAAACGCCACCACAACATATTCCCCATCAGGCAGGCGTTGCTCCACCTTACAAATATCTTGCTCAAAAATACTCGCTAACCCATCGTCTGTAATTTTAGCTATAATGGTATCCCCTTTCCTTTGATGCTCCACATACTTTTTTCTGCGCAGATACCGAGCTCGTTCTTTGATTTCACGTCGTAGTTGAGCCTCTCTGATCTCGGCAAGAATCTCCGGACCGAATGGATCACCCATAAACGACGGGTGCATATAGCTGAACTGAGCTCGGCTCATGAACTCACCGAGTGCGGAAAGAAGATCTCCCGTCAGATTCTTAGAAGTCTTCGCAAGAAATTCGATACGCGCAATCCATTCTTGTTTGGTCATAAACGGATGAAATGATGCGATCGGGTTATTTCGTCCGCAACGTAGTAGAGACAAGCGATTCGACGCATCGTTATCGTAGCATCTCTTGTTCTCACGCTTGAGCGCGTGCAGACGCAGACAAAAATCCCCCAGCATGATTTATGCAAGGGGAGTTTGATGATGTTCTTATGACATCACGTTTTTTGTGTTTTGTCAATAGCTTGGCAGTGGAAAAGTCTGCGTTTTTTTCCCCACGTCGCAAACCACGTCGAGATGGGAACGAGGAGGACGAGAGCGAGGGTGCCGGCGAGGGTTCTTACAATCTCCTCGGCAACGAGTTCTTCATTGATAAATCGCCAGCCAGGGATATTGTCTCCAAGAAGAAAAAGCAGAAAAAGCGGCATCGCGACCCCGACGTAAGCAAGGACAAGGGTGTTGACGACAGAAGCGATGTGGTGCCGGCCAACGCGCATCGCGCGAGAGAAGAGCTCGCGGGAACCGATCCGAACGTTCATCTCGCGCAATTCCTGCACCGTCTCCGTCTGCGTGATCGCAATGTCATCAAACACGCCGACAGCGCCGAGGATGATGCCGGAGAGAAGAATGCCACGCGGATCGATCGCACCGTCCGAACCGAAGAGGAGAAACGTCGCTTCTTCGGAAGCCAGACCGGAGAGATGCGCGAACGTCGTGAACGCTTCGGCAAAGAGAACGACGAGCCCCAAACCCACGATTGTGCTGGAAAACGCAAGAAGCGTCGAGCGGCGAAACCCGTGCGTGAGATGCATATTCACCGCCAGAATAACGACGGAACCGATGACGGTCGTCGTGAGCGGGTCCGCGCCGCCGAGGATCCTCGGAAAAATCCATGCGAACACCACCGCAAGCGTCACGGCAAGACCGGCAAGAGCCAGCGCGCCGCGGGCAAGACCAACCGCGATAGCCGCAAGCGCAAAGAGCGCGAAGAGCCAACCCAACCGAGCGGTGCGCACAACGTCAACGAAGTAGACCCCATCCACTTGATCTTGAATCACCACCTTCTGAAGCAGGATATTCTGCCCCGCGCGGAGGTTGAAGCGCAAACCCTCGACGTACGAATCTGCCGTATCGATCGTATACGTTGCACCGTCCTCATCGCGCGCGTCAAAGACGACGTGCCGCAGTCCATCCACTTCCTCGTCCGTTTGAATCGTTTCCACCGTCGCTTGAAACTCCCGTGTGCTTGAATTCGTCTCGGTTGGCGTCTGCGCAAAGGCAGATACAGGAGTTAGAAGTAAAACCGTTGCGAGAAGATACTTCATAGAGGTTCAAGTATATCAACTTTGGAACTTCTGCTACAATAAGTCATCTATGACCCTTCTCTTCATCATCTTCGCAAGCCTCGCTTCTGGCGTCATCGCCCTTCTCGCCGCTCTCGCACTTCTCAAGGGACGTCTCTGGTCCGTCGAGCGCTCGCACGCGTTTCTCTCGTTTGCCGCTGGAACCCTCCTTGCCGTCGCATTTCTCGATCTCATGCCCGAAGCCATTGAGAGACTCGGAGAGATTCGCGGAGGTGACGTGATCGAGACTGCCCTTCTCTTCATTCTTCTCGGTTTCCTCTTGTTCTTTGCCATCGAGAAATTCATTCTCTGGCACCACTGTCACGAAGAGCGGTGCGAAGTACGCGCCTCCGCTTCCATCGTCCTCATCGGTGACACGCTTCATAATTTTCTTGACGGCATTGCCATCGCCGTCGCCTTCCTCGTGAGTCCTGCCATCGGTTTGGCAACAACGGTCGCTATTTTCGCCCATGAGATTCCGCAGGAAGTCGCCGATTTCAGCATCCTCCTTTCAAGCGGCATGAAAAAGAGCCGAGCTCTCCGGTACAACATGTTCTCTTCCCTTGCGAGTCTCGTAGGCGCCGTCGCTGCCTATTTTTTTGCAACGGCCATCGACAGCGCGATTCCCTTCTTAATCGCTCTCACCGCCGGAGGATTCACCTACATCGCCGCCGCCGATCTGATTCCTGAAATTCACAAAGAGGAGCGCCGCACGCACATGGTCTTCCAGTTCCTTCTTTTCTTCGTGGGCATTCTGTTTATCTTTATTCTGACCTCGCTGTTCGCGCACTAAGCCTATGCCCTTCAAAACCGCCTTCCACGCAATCCTTGCTGTTCTTATTCTTCACATCATCTTCACCGTCTCCGGCGCGTATTGGAGTGTGAACCACCTCGACAAGCCAATGCACTTCTTGGGAGGCTTGGCCATGGGGCTTCTCGGTCTTGCCATCCACCACGCGGTTGCCAGCCGACATCACACGCACCACGTCCCCATCTGGTACCATGCGCTCTTCGTTGTCGGCTTTGCAATGTTGGTGGGCGTCGCTTGGGAGTTCCACGAGTACATGCTTGATAACACGCTCGTCATTTGGTACGACTTGCCCAAGTCCCAACTCTCGCTTGCCGACACCATGGGAGACTTTCTCATGGACTTCCTGGGCGCCACTGCCGCCTTCCTCTTTTTTCGCACACGCTTGTAAGTCAAATAAACCCGCCGGCTTGGATGTTCCAAAGCTTTTGATACATGCCTTTCTTTTTCAGAAGCTCCTCGTGGGTGCCCATGTCCACCACCCGACCCTTCTCAACCACAACAATACGATCCATCTGCATAATCGTGGAGAGGCGGTGAGCAATGACGATGGTCGTCTTACCCTTCATAAGTTTTTTTAGTGCGTCCTGAATGAGCGACTCGGATTCGGAGTCGAGGCTTGACGTCGCTTCGTCCAACACGAGAATCGGCGCGTTCTTGAGAATCGCGCGAGCGATCGCCACGCGCTGGCGTTCTCCGCCGGAGAGTTTCACGCCCCGCTCGCCCACATACGTGTCATATCCCTGCGGCAGTTCCTGAATAAACTCGTGAGCGTGCGCAAGCTTAGCCGCCTTCACCGCCTCCTCATCGCTCGCCTCCCGCTCTCCGTAACGAATGTTCTCCATAATCGTGCGGTGGAACAGCATGGGTTCCTGCGGCACGAGAGCAACGTTTTCCCAAAGCGATTCCATTTTCACGCGAGCAATGTCCTGACCGTCAATAAAAATGTTCCCCGACGTGACATCGAAAAACCGCATGAGGAGCTTCGTCACGGTGGACTTCCCCGCTCCCGAAGAACCGACCAGAGCGACCTTCTCGCCCGCCGCGATCGAGAGCGTAAAGTCGGAAAGCACGCGCCGAGTTTTATGATAACGGAATTCGACGTCTTGAAACTCGATCCTTCCCCGTTCCACCTTGAGCTTCTTCGCGCCGCGCGCATCCATCACTTCGTAAGGCGTGTCAAGAATCACCGCCATCTCGCTCGCGTCCGCCAGCTGTTCGTAGATTTCACGGATGGTGCGGCCAAACTCCCAGAGCTTGTCGAAGACGGAAATGAGATACGCCTGCAAAAGCGCAAAGTCACCAACAGTGAGAAGCCCCCTCTGCCACAGCCGAATGCCCGCATACATGAGGCCGATCTCGATCGCTCCCATGAGGAGAGTCTGCACACTCATGATGATCTCGGCGAGGTCCCACGTCCATTTCTGAAGACGGCGATGCTGTTCCACCACGGCGCCGTAACGATCGTGCTCGTGAGTGTAGGCCGAGAAGAGTTTGATGTTTGAGCTGTTCGTAATGGCGTCGGAGAGCATGCCCGTCATTTTGGAATCCATGGCGGCTCGGCGGATGTCATATTTGAGTTTCCAAAGCGACAGCCACACATTTAAGCCGATCACAACGACGATCCACGCGGCCATGATGATTCCAAGGAGCGCGTGCCGAAGTGACAGCGCAATCGTAACGCCAACGAGCGTGACGACAAGCGGGATGAGATTCCACTGGAACTTTTCTCCGAGCCGGCCGAACGCATCCACAAACCGGTTCGTCTGACGCACGAGGCTCCCGGAAAAGTTGTTCGAAAAAAATCGGTACGAGTGCCGAAGAAGCGCGTGAAAACTCTCCACCTGCAAGTGCGACTCGATCCTGGTATAGATCCAACTGCTCCCAAAACCCGTCACGCGCCACAAGCCCCATGTAAAAAGATACAGCACTGCCATGAGACCGATCAGACGAAGAAGATACGGCAAAGTCTCCGCGCTGGGCGGCCCCGCAAGCGTGTCAAAGATCGCTTTGTAGATCCACGGATAAACGATCCACACCGCAGAGGTGAGAGCGATCAGAACCCAAATGCCAAAAAAAGGCCAGCGGAATCCGGCCGTCATGCGCCAGAACATGCGCAAAACCAAAAGCGGTTTCATGTCGTTTTGTTCTTTCATGCAAGATAAGTCGTCAAGCGCGATGAAATCATTACAGGCAATCTGGCAAACATCATCCAGTAATCTCCGGGCAAGCTGGGGTCAGGTCCGGACCTGACCCCAATTTACCAATTTACCATTTATACGTACACATAAATCGTATAGGCAAGATAAGCAACGTAGAGCCCAACGAGAATCGCTCCTTTCCACCGCGCGATCATCTTGTTCTTGCTCACGACGAGCGAGGCAAAGAAGATGAGCGAGACCGCCACAAGAATCGCCGCGTCCACGAGGTTGGCGCGCGTAAACGGCAAAGGTATCAATGTAGCCGTCAAGCCAAGAATAAAAAAGATGTTGAAAATGTTGGAGCCGATCACATTCCCCACCGCCAAATCCACCATGCCTTTGCGCGCGGCGATGATGGACGTTACGAGTTCCGGCAAGGACGTTCCAATGGCGACGATGGTAAGACCGATGAGCCCCTCGGAAACGCCGAGGAGCTTGGCAATGGAAACGGCGCCGTCCACCAGAAAATTGCCTCCAAGCGCAAGACCGGCAAGACCGATGGCGATCATGGCCGCCGCCTTTCCCGCCGACATGAGTCTGATCTTCTGCCCCTCTTCAGCCGTTCCGCCGCGCGCGGTAAGAAATGTGTAATAGAGAAAAATAAAAAAGAAGCCCAGAAGCGCCAGTCCGTCGGTGCGCGAAAGCGCGTCCGCCGCAGTGCCGTCCAAAAAGACATCGGAAGCCATGATGAGCACGAGGATGGCGGCAAGGAGCATGAAAGGAGTCTCACGCGTTACGATTGTGAGATGAACGCGCAATGGCCGGATCACCGCCGCAATTCCCAGAATGAACATGAGATTGACGAGGTTGGAGCCAAGAATATTCCCGATCGCAAGAGCGGGAGTGCCCTTGGCGGCGGAGAGAAGGTTCACCACCAGTTCCGGCGCCGAAGTGCCGAACGCCACGATGGTAAGTCCGATAACGACCGGTCGCACGCGATAACGCGCGGCAATGGAGGAGGCTCCTTCGACAAGAGTGTCTCCTGATTTGAGAAGAATCGCGAACCCCGCGAGGATACTGAACACAGCAATCAACATAAATGCTTCTGCTAATTTAATCTTCTAATCCAATCAAAGTTTTTGTGAGCCGAGGAACCTCTTGATCTTCTTAACCATGATTGTTCTGCAAGAGTATCCAAAGCAAGCCGAGTCTGTTTCGGAAGGATCGAGGTGACGAATGAATCTACTTCTTTGCAAGAACTGACCATAGAGTGCGGGTTTCTGGATGGAGAACACGCGAAGTTGAAACAACACGACGAATCACCGGCCTTGAATACGTTTTCCACAACCATCGTACTTCCTCATCTGTGCCGAAATCCAAAACACGTTCAATCACGTATTTTGCCTGCTTTTGAGGATCGATGGTTTTGGGATCCGCATCCCAAAAAAGCGAAGCGCGCCAAGGTATTCGCTTTGTCTGTTTTGAGTCATTTTTCTTATGCTTCATAGTAAAATCAGACTTTTAGAGATGTCTCGTTTGAATTTTTGTTATTATACCATGACATCCCTAGTCAATACCTATCCACAAACCCCTTGTTTTCCTAAGAAATGTGCTATACTACTTCCGTTAATCAACTTAATCCATCTTCGTATGGCCAAGATGACCAAGTCCCAAATGCTCGCGAACCTCTCCGAGAAATGGGGCGTCAGCAAAAAAGAAGCTGGCGAAATGCTCGACAAATTTGTCGAGATGGTTTACTCCGAAGTGAAGGGTTCCGGCGAATTCAGCTTCCCGGGTCTCGGAAAACTCATTAAAAAGCATCGTGATGCCCGCATGGGACGCAACCCGGCCACAGGCGCATCCATTCAGATTCCGGCCAAGACGGTTCTGAAGTTCCGAGTGGCCAAAGCCGCCAAGGACGCCTTGTTATAAACAAAAAGCAACAGAAGATTAAGGAGAAAACCACGGAAAGCATTCCGTGGTTTTCTGTTTGCCGAGATACCCTTCCGTGGTTTCTCTCTCCTCTGTTACAATTCCCTTACATGAAATCCTCATCCTGGATCAAACTCCTCTCCTTCACCATCACCCTTGCCGCGGGCGCCGCCATCTTCGTTTGGTTTCTTGATCGGTACGATACGGAAGACACCTTCGCCATCCTGAACGACTTCGGCCTCTTTGCGTTTTTTGGATTCGTCGCGATCTCGCTTGCCAACTTTTCCCTTCTTGGCTGGAGGTGGCAGATGGCCGTGAACGAACACGCCCTCGAACGCAAGCTCTCTTTTTGGACTGTCGTCCGCCATCGCATGTCCGGATATGCCGTCAGTTACCTCACGCCCTCCGCGCAGGTTGGAGGAGAACCTTTGCGCATCGCCCTTCTGCACAAAGACGGCGTGCCGATCGCGCACGCGACCAGCTCCGTCATCCTTGATGTCGTCTTCGAAATCGCCGGCTTTATCATTTACATCGCTCTCGGACTCTTCATTTCTCTTTTCCAACATGTTCTGCCGACGCGGGTCGAATGGGGCGTGGGTGCCGCCCTTGCCGTTATCGCGTGCGCGATCGTCCTCTTTTTCCTTTCGATCACAAGCTCTCGTGGATTTTTCAGTACGGGCATGCGCCTTCTCTTGCCCAGGCGCTTCGCTCTCGCGCGCAAACTCGAACCGAAACTTTTGCGCGTCGAGTCCCTCATGCGCGAAACCCTGCGCCGCAACCCTCACCTCATTCTTTGGATGCTTGGCATCTCAATCATTACAGTCGCTTTCCGCGGCGTCGAAGTCGCCTACCTTGCCTACTTCTTGGGACACCCCGTCGGCGTCGTGGAAGCCATCCTCCTCTCCTCGATCCCCGGCCTTGCGCTCCTGGTCCCGATTCCGAGTGCGCTCGGCGTTCTCGAAGGCTCCACAGCCGGCATCGTCGCCCTCTTGGGGCTTGCCTTGAATCCAATAGCCCTCGTCCTTCTCATCCGATTCCGCGACGTGATCTTCATCATCCTTGGAGTCGCCCACATCGGCCATAGTCTGCAGACGTGGCTTCAGAAAAAAATCGTCGAACCGGTTTCCATAGCCGTCCACCGCCTATGAAAACGCTTGCCGGAACGCCAAGAGCCATCCTCGTTGATCTCATTCGTCCACAAACGAAGAAGCATGAAGCCATCGAGCGAATGGAGGAACTAGAGGAATTGATGCGCACGTATGGCGGCCTTGTCGTCGTCAAAAAACTTCAACGCCGCAACCACCCCGACAACCGCACGTATATCGGCAAAGGAAAGGTCGAGGAATTGAAAACGCTCGCGCGCGAGCTGAATACTTCAGTGCTCGTGCTCAATAATATTCTCAAACCTGGACAGATCTACAATTTAAGCGAGGCATTGAAAGACGAGAAGGTGACCGTTTGGGATCGGGTAGACCTCATCCTCTCTATCTTCGCCAAGCACGCGCAAAGCCAGGAGGCGAAACTCCAGATCGAGCTCGCCCGCATCCGTCACATGGGGCCACGCATTTTCGGATTGGGAGGAGAGGAGCTGGCGCGGCAGGCGGGAGGCATTGGCACGCGCGGCATTGGAGAAACCAACACCGAAATCATGAAGCGGCACTTGCGCGAACGCGAGCGGCGCGTCCGGGAAAGACTCGAACGCACGCAGAAGATGCGGGCCGAACAGCGCAAGAACCGCCAGCGGAACGGTTTCAAAACCGCGGCGATCGTGGGGTACACGAACACGGGAAAAACCACGCTCTTGAATGCGCTTACCGGACGGAAGGAGTACGCGGCAAACAAACTCTTCGCCACGCTCGACACCCGCACGGGGAAACTCTATCTGCCCGGCAAGAACGCTTCCCTCCTCGTGTCCGACACCATCGGATTCATCCGCGATCTGCCGCCGGAACTCATCGAAGCCTTCGCCTCAACTCTTTCGGAAACCGTGCACGCCGACGTTCTTCTCCACGTCGTGGATGCCGGCAACCCCAGGCGTGACGAACAAATCGGCGTGGTTGAAGCCGTGCTCCGAAAACTCGAGATTGAGAATAAACCGATCATTCATGTATTCAACAAAGCCGATCGGCTCAAGAAAGGCGAGGCGGAACATGTGAAAGAAGCCTTTGCCGAGCGCCGTCCCGTGATCGTCTCCGCCCTGACGAACGATGGTATGGATATCCTCATAGAGCGCCTCGAACATGTGCTATCATAGATGGGATCCCCAAATGCGTATGCCAAAACAAAAAATGAGCTTCTCTGAAACCATCTGCCGCTTCCCGACGTGCGCGGCCGACATCGAAGCCGGTCAGAACCATCTTGGCCGCATGCACAGCATGAACGAGATTACCTGGCGTATCTTCCGCATCATGGCGGAATTCGTGGACGGGTTTCAGTTCCTCTCTGCGTCAAAAAAAGAGGTAACGGTTTTGGGTTCGGCGCGCCTTAAGAGCGGATCCAAGTGGTGCATCGAGGCGGAAACGTTTGGAAAACTCTGCGCCAAAGGCGGGTTCACCATCATCACCGGCGGAGGCCCTGGCATCATGGAGGCGGCGAACAAGGGCGCGTATGAATCGGGCGGCGAATCGCTCGGACTCAACATCCAGCTCCCGATGGAACAGCGTGCAAACCCCTACCTCACGCGCGGCAAGGGCTTTCACTATTTCTTCACCCGCAAAGTAATGCTTTCCGCATCCGCCCAGGCCTATATCTTTTTTCCCGGCGGGTTCGGCACGCTCGACGAACTCTTTGAAATGGTCGTCCTCGTTCAAACCGGCAAAATGCAAACCACTCCGATCGTCGTCGTGGGACGAGACTACTGGACACCGCTCGTCTCCTGGATGCGGGAAACGCTCGCCCGCGAGTACGAAACGATTCACGAAGAAGATCTCGGCATTATCACGATCGTGGATTCGGCCAAGGAAGCATGGGAGATCGTGCGGAAATCAAAAGAGCGGGAGATGTTTTGATCTACAGAATTACAGATGCTATCGCAGATTTACAGATAGGACGGATGGTACAGATGTGGGGGGTGGGATCGCGTCCTCGGAATCTGTATGAAGCGATCTGTAGATCTGTACATTTGTAAAGATTTGTAATTCCGTAGGCTTATGCTCTCTCGAGCGCAGGAGAAGCTCATCAAGTCGGTGCAAACAAAAAAAGGCCGGGAAACATCCGGTCTTGTTTTGGTCGAGGGAGAAAAACTGATCGCAGAGGCGGGAGCGCGCGTAGAGTTTCGCTTTGACGAGAATGACTCGCCGCGGTTCGCCGAATTGGTCACCACCGTTACGCCGCAGATGAAAGCCGCGCTTGCAAGACTGCCCGTGGCGAGTTTGAAAGACGTGCTCAAAAAGAAAACCGTCGTCGTGCTCGATCGTGTGCAGGATCCCGGAAATCTCGGCACCATCTTTCGAAGCGCGCTGGCCTTTGATGCCGGCCTCGTCCTCATCGAGTGCGCGGACGTCGGCAATCCGAAAGTCATTCGAGGAAGCGCTGGAGCCGTTTTTCACACCCCATGGACGGAGATGGGACGAGCGGAGGCGGAAACGTGGCTCGCGAAGTGCGAGAAGCTCCTCTATCGTCTCGAGCTCGCGCCGGATGCGATTGCTCTCTCCGATCTTCCCGACCAACCGATCCTCATCATCGCCGGCTCCGAAGGCCAAGGCATTGTACTTGACGTCAAAGCCCCAAGCGTCAAAATTCCCCACCATCCAAAGTTGGAATCCCTAAACGTCGCCACAGCCGTCTCCATCGCGCTGTACGAGCGAAATAAATAAGACCTATAAGACCAAGAGGACTTATAGGACTTCTGGAGCCGCCTGTCGGATTTGAACCGACGACCTACGGTTTACAAAACCGTTGCTCTACCAACTGAGCTAAGGCGGCATTCGACTCGCTTCGCCTCTCATCGGTCGTAGACCATGAGCGAGCAAAGCGAGTCGAATGGTGGGCCGGGAAGGATTCGAACCTTCGTAGGCTGATGCCAGCAGATTTACAGTCTGCCCTCGTTGACCGCTTGAGTACCGACCCGAATTGTCATGGAGCCACAGTCGGGGATCGAACCCGAGACCTCGTCCTTACCATGGACGCGCTCTACCAGCTGAGCTACTGCGGCTTATGTTTCGATCTTTCGCGCCGAGATGGTACCAAACCTCACTCCGCTCGTAAAGCATTGAGCCGCGCCTCGAACTCCACGATTTTTTGATTCTCCGGATTGGATTCCTTGAGTTGATCGAGAGCCGCTTGTGCCTTCTCCATATTCTTGAGCGCAAGAGCCGTCTCGATGTAGCGGTCGAGATACTTCGCGTTTCCCGGACGCTTTTCGATCGCTCTCCCCAGCTCCTCAAGCGCCCGCGTCCACTGCCCATTGCCCATGTAAAGCTCGCCCAGCGACGCCCTCACGCTCGCGTCATCGGGGCGAAGCTTGGCGGCAAACCGCAGGCACTGATCGGCTTGATCGAATTGTCCCATCTTCGTATACAGCCGTCCCAAATGCTCGTAGGCCTTCACCTCCTTGGGATTGAACGAAATAATCTCGATGTACTTCTTTTCCGCCTGCGTCCACTCCTCTTCGCGAACCAGCGCGGCCGCTTCATCAAGAGCCCGCAAGAGCTCGTCCTGGGACAAGTTTCCTTTTTGTTTTCCCCGGCGTTTCAAATCCTGATAGTGAGATTCCAGCGCACGCAAGCGATGCACAGAACGGCGCCCAATGCGGCGCAGATGTTGTGTCGTCCCCTTGAGGGCGCGGCCAAGCTTTGCCATCGGCGCGGAACCCTGAAGAAGATGGCCAAGAATGAGCTCCTCCTTTTTTTTGTGAGACTTGGCTTGCACGTCCGTCTCGATGTTCAAAACCCGCAACTCCGGCAAGTGCCGCAAGGCAACGGCCGCAAGCACAAGAAGAGAAAGGAGAAGGACGATTCCCGAAACGACAAGAAGAAGAGTCATAGGCCGCGAGGATTCATGGCGCGCAAAGCCGCTCCAATAATATCGGTGATATGGTGGATCTTCACGGAAGCGCTTCCAACCAACACACCGTCAATCGCATCTTCACGAAGATACGTGTAGGCGTTCTCGCCGTCAACGCTCCCGCCATAGAGAAGCGGAACAGATACCGCGCCATTGAACAGGTCTTTGAGGACGGCGCGAATTTTTGCAAACGCTTCAAGGACTTTCTCAAGGTCTTCAGCTCCCCTGCCTTGCGAAGAGATGGCTCCTTCCGGCTCGTACACCACAAGAAGACGTCCGACATCTTTGCGAAGAACGCCCTCGAGACTCCCGCGCAATGGTCCCTCGATATCAGCTCCGACGCACAGCACGACGCGAAGACTGGCACGCAGAGCAGCCCCTACTTTCTTTGAAACCATCTCGTTCGTCTCGCCAAACTCCGCACGCCGCTCCGAATGGCCGAGAATCACATACTCGCACCCGGCATCTTTCAGCATAGAGGGGCCAACCGAACCGGTGTGCGCGCCATCGTCTTCCCAAAACGCATCCTGCGCTCCCAGCTTGACGCGGCTACGCGACAAAACTTTTTGCAGTTCCCCGATCGCCAAAAATCCAGGGCACACAACGACTTCCGGCAAATCGGTCTTGCCCCGATACGCGCGCAACATGGCACGCACGAGCGCCGCGCCGCCACGCGTCCCTTGATACATTTTCCAATTGGCGATCACGTACTTCATACGAAATATTTCCACACATCCATCGGTCGCTGAAACGGCCCGATGCCCGCAACACCCATGCGGCGAGGATCAAAGATGCCGGACGCTACGCGCTGAATATGCGCGGGAGTTACCATCCCATACTGGCGCAGTTTCTCCTCGGGCGTCAAAGCGTTTCCCGATGCCAAATGCTGTTTCGCATACCATTCGGCTCGGCTGGAAGAGTCTTCCAAGTCGAGCGTGATTTTTCCCGCGAGGTAGTCCTTGGCTCGTTTGAGCTCGGAGGAAGAGACTTTTTCTTTTACGATCCGGCGCAGTTCCAGCATGACAATCTTTCCCGCCAAGTCGAGCCGCGACTTGTCGAGTCCGGACTGAATGACGAACACGCCGGTATCCTGATAGGTGGAGAGACTCGATCGAATGAAGTAACACAAGCCTCTCTTCTCCCGAACGCTTGAAAACAGGCGTGAAGACATCGAACCGCCCAGAATGACGGAAAGGAGGTTGGCCGCCGGCAGATCCTCATGGCCAGAACCCATCGAGGGAAATCCGAGCGCGAGCTGAACCTGCTTCGTTTCCTTGTACTGCACAGCCGCACGCACGCCGCGCCTTGATCGAGGACCTCCGAACGGGACAAATTCCTGCACGGCGCGGCCGTGCGACAAGGAGCCAAACGTCCGTTCGAGCCGTCTTCGTGCGTCCGCAGGCACGGCTCCGGATACGGCAATGACCATCCGTTCTGGCGTGTAGTATGCGTTGCGAAACGCGAGCACGTCCCCGCGCGTCATCTCCCGCATGCGCCGATGATCGCCGGCAATCTCCCAGCCGAGCGTGGAGCCGTCAAGCATTAAGGACTCGAGCATCTCGTCCACATGCATCATCGGATTGTCATGGTACATGTTAATTTCCTCCATGATGACTTTGCGTTCGCGGTTCATCTCCGGCGTCTTGAACGTCGAGTCCGTGATCATGTCATGCAGAAGATCAATCGCAAGTCCCGCGTGGCGCTGATCAATCTTCACCCAGTACCCCGTCATGTCCTTGCCGGTGTACGCATTGTAATCTGCGCCAACGGCGTCGAGTGTCTGGGAGATGATCTGCGAGGTCGGACGCTTCTTCGTCCCCTTGAACATCATGTGTTCGATAAAATGACTGGCGCCGTTGATCGCTTCGTATTCATACCGAGATCCGACTTTGACCAGCACCAAAACCGTGACCGCGCCGGTTCCGGGCGCGGGGAGGAGATAGGTTGGGATGTGATTCTTTAATAAGACTGGTTTCATAAGTCACAGAGGTCGTATAGGACCTATAATCGTTCATTGAAGTAGGCTTCAAGCTCATCAATGGCAATGCGTTCCTGCGCCATTGTGTCGCGGTCGCGCACCGTAACCGCATGATCTTCGAGTGTGTCAAAATCCACCGTCACGCAGTAGGGCGTCCCGATCTCGTCCTGCCGACGATACCGCTTGCCGATGGACTGCGTCTCGTCGTAGTCCGTGGCCCACCGCTTCCGCAGTCGGCCCGAGAGCGAGCCAGCGATGGAAGAAAGTTCATCCTTTTTCGAGAGCGGCAGAACCGCTACTTTGAACGGCGCAAGCGCTTTCGGCAGTTTCAGCACCACGCGCTTGTCCGTTTCGCTTTCCTCAACTTGCCCTGACGTCGAACGAACGGTCGACACTTCTTCCTCGGTGTATGCCTCGAGGAGCGTCACGAGCACCGTGCGATCAATGCCGAACGTCGGTTCGATCACGTGCGGAAGATATTTCTCGTTGGTCTTTGGGTCCGTGTAGCGCAAATCCGCGCCGGAGTGCTCCGCGTGGCGTTTCAAGTCGTAGTCTCCCCGATACGCCAACCCGTACAGCTCCTTTTGACCGAACGGATACAGATACTCGATATCAACCGTGCGCTTGGAGTAGTGCGCGCGTTCGCCGTCCTCAATTTCGTGGAACACGAGATGCTCGCACTTCACGCCGCAGAAGTCGAGCCACGACTTCATCTCTTCGAGCCAATATTCGAACCACGTCTCCCATTCCGACTCGCGCACAAAATACTCAAATTCCATCAAGTTGAACTCGCGTGTGCGAAAAATGAAATTGCCGGGAGTGATCTCGTTCCGAAAACACTTGCCCTGTTGCGCAATACCGAACGGGACGCGCTTGCGGCTCGTCATGAGCACCTGCGGCAAATCAACGAACATGGCCTGTGCCAACTCGCCACGCAAATACGCGACCGACGCGGAGTCCTCGGTGGAACCGATAAACGTCTTGAACAGCAGATTAAAATTCTTTGGATCCGTGAACCCATCCTTCGCACCGCAACGCGTGCACGACTTCGCCACATCGATTTGGTCGGCGCGAAACCGCTCATGACACTTCTTGCACTCGACGAGCGGATCCGTGAACCCGTCCACATGGCCCGATGCCTCCCAAACTTTCGGGTTCATTATGACAGCCGCATCGATCCCCACCATGTCGCCGCGCGACGTGACGAACCTCTGCCACCACGCGTTCATGATGTTACGCTTGAGCTCCACCCCGAGCGGGCCGTAGTCCCAGGAGTTCGCCATCCCCCCATAAATCTCGGAGCCAGCAAATACAAACCCACGCGACTTGCACAAATTCACAATCGTTTCCATCGAAACATCCGGCATATTAAATCGTCATAATATCAGCCTCCTTCCGCTCCCCCGCCGCGTCGATAGCCGACACCGTCTCTTTTGTCATCCGGTCGAGTTCGTCGAAAATTTTAAACCGCTCGTCCTCGGAAAGGTTTTTTTCTTTTTCCGCTTTTGACACATCGCGGCGAATGTCCTCGCGCACTTGGCGCACCGCCACGCGCGCTTCTTCAAGCTTCTCCCCCACCACCTTCACCATTCTTTTGCGATTCTCCTCCGTCATCTGCGGCATCTTGAGACGCAGAATCTTGCCGTCCACGTTGGGACTTGAACCGAGATCGGCCTGCGAAAGCGCACGCTCGATATCCTTCACCAGGCTCTGATCCCACGGCTCGATCTGAAGCGTCTGGGCATCGGGGACGCCGACGGAAGCCAAGCTCTTCAGAGGCTGTTCAGTGCCGTAGGCCGAAACCATGATGTGCTCGACGAGCCCCGGATGGGCGCGTCCAGTACGCAACCCCGAAAGCTCGCCCAGCAAATGTTCGAGTACCCGTTCAAAGTCGGATTTTTTTGTTGATAAAAATTGATGCATATCGTCTATTCGATTTTTCGCAGACCTACGTACACCACGTTTGAGTTCGTTCGATCAAAGAGGATCGCCGAGATAAAACGCAGAGTGGGAAGTTTTTGAACAGACCAGTTCGCGCCCGCATCCACACTTTTATATAACGAACCGCCGACACTGTAGAGAATAACATTTGGGTTAGCCGGATCGGTGGCTAGATCTCCGATCATGACTTGATTGGGAGCCGAAAGAAGGTTGAGCGGCTCCCAGGAAACACCCTGATCAACGGAGCGCAGAAGCCCGTAGTACGTCGCCACATAGATCACCGATCCTTGCCCGTCCTGTGCCAAAGCGATCACACGGTTGGCATCGCGGTAAGGACGCAGAGGATCGAGAACCACTTCCCACGTCTCTCCCCCGTCTACACTGCGAGCCATCCCCGCTCCAGCCATGCCAGCCAACAGCACGCGGCTGTCAGCGCGGCTGACAAGGAGGCTCGTTACCGCTTGGCGTCCTCGAAACACGCTCGTCCACTTAGCGCCGCGGTCGGATGATTTCAGAATCGTCCCGTCGGAGAAGGCGGCATACACCTGGCTTGGAGTAAACCAGTCAATGGTAATGGCCGTAACGATGACGCCAGGTTTCGTCTCAATGTAAATCTCGTCCTCGTAGGAACGATTGCAATCCTCACTGCGGAAGATGCGTTCGGCGCGCGCGACGTACACGCGGCACTTCTCCGCCGGATCCACGGCAACGGCTGTGACCGCTCCGGAGGAAACCGCCGCGTCTCCCGATCTCTGCCAGCCTGCCGCGCCGTCATAGGAGAAGAGGAGTCCGTCGCGTTCGAGGCCGGCATAAAGAGCTAGATGATCGCTCGGGTCGTGGGCAAGCGTGAGCACGTTCGTGCCGGAGGCGGAGTTCACGCCCGCTGGCGTCGGAACCGCGACGGATTGCACCCATGTTTCTCCGGCGTCCAAGCTTTTCCAAACGCCGCCATCGGTGGAAGCGTCAATTTCTCCTCTGCCGAAGCAACCGGCTCCGACGAGCATGAGGACGGCGAGGAGCGAGAATGAAAAGAAAGAGGAACGAGACATAGAAAAGAGGTTAAAAAGAAAGAAGAACGTGTTCAAAAGCGAGTTGAAGGGGCGTGTGGCGGCGGAAGGCTTCCCGACTTTGCGCCAGTCTTTCAAGAGCACCCACAGATCGGCGAGAAGACTCGGGAGCACGCAAGCCGTCTCGAAGAACAAACTCCCAAGCTTGAAAAACAGCCAGGCCGCGGTCGTAATGTGTCAGCTCATCCTTTGACAAAAGATGCTTCGCGAGAGCAAGACGATCCGCAACCCCAAGATGCAGGTGGCGCAGGAAGGTTTCCGTCTGCACGCGCCAATCGGCATACGCTTGTCGGTCGAGGAGAAAACGAAGCGCGATGCCCGGGCGACCGCAAGCGATGCGGGCGAGTTCTTGCGCTTCCTTCATCCCGGCTCCCTTCTCAACCAGCGCCGAGATGATGGCGTGAGAGGCGACAGGTTTTAAGCGAACAACCTGCGCGCGCGAGACAATCGTGCGAGGCAGATCGTCCGGACGCGCGGCGCGGAGAAAGACGAGCGTGCGTGCTGGAGGCTCTTCGAGCATTTTGAGAAGAGCGTTGGCCGCGGCGGCATTCATCGCGGACGCGTCTTCGATGACCGCCACCCGCCACCCGCCCGAGAACGCGCTCATCGCAAGCGACTCGCGCAGATCGCGGATGGACTCCACCGGCAGGATCGTTTTACGCACTCCGGTTTTCTCGTCAACAGGACAGGTCACCCATGAACAATCCGGATGCACAGCGATCTTCTCTTCCGACGTCCCCAAAACCCTAGCCGACAACATCCGCATGAGCGTCGTCTTCCCCACGGACTCGGGACCCGTGAAGAGATAAGCATGGCTCAAGGAACCATTCAGGATCAAGCGTTCAAAGGCCTTTTTGACGGGCTCGTGCCCGATGACGGTGTCCATAGGTGCGAAAAGTATAACACACAGAACGATTGACAAAAAGGCCATTTTCATGTATCTTCTCCCCTTCCGTTCTTTACCTTTTCCACTCGCAAATCCGCCAGTTGGCGGGAGAAAGGTCGCTCGATGTTCGAGCACAGCCTCTTAGAGCTCCTGCGAGCTCTGCCCGACTTCCTCGCCCCCCGAGGGCCGTACGCCAACCTTGCGTGGCGCGACCCGGCGGCTTGGCTCGAGTACGTCTTCTGCGTCCTCGCCTGGCTCGCTCTCCCCACAGCCCTCTTCGGCGGCGCTCTCGCCCTTCTGCGACGACGTGGCCGCGCCCTGGGCGCGCGCTCCATCGGACGCGCGGCATGGACCCTGCTCGCCCTCGAGCTCGGCCTCGGCCTCCTCCTCTGGGTCGTGGGCTACTGGCTCCTCGCCCTGCCCGTGGCCATCCTCGTCCTCATCCTCTGGTGGTTCAGCTAGAGGATCAGGTAACCACCCAGTGACCTGCAGCACATCTTCTGCAGGACCCCGCCTTTTCGACAAGGGATCTCTGCAAAAGTCGCGAGCTTGCGGCCTGTGGGCGCCCAGGCATCGTCTCAACGTACCATTCAGTACGTTTTCAACGACTGCCAGCCCACACTCCGCAATCTCATCGACTTTTGCAGGATCCCCTCAAGTCTTCTTGCCGCAAGCGCTGGGTCTTTCACAGACCAAGCCATGAAACGTCCCCTCACAAATGAGTGGGGAGCGTTTCTGTTTGAGAGAGGATGGGTACGCGCGAATGGTTTGCGCCTGCTCCATACGTCCTCACGACACCGAGCCGGTCTAAAGCGGAACGGCCTTACAGCAGGAGTGCACGATGAAGCACGACCCCGAGGAGGAAGTCCTCCCTCGCACCACCATCCTCTCGAGCACCCGCTGGGGCCTGCGGATCGGACGCACGCCGGGCGAACGGCGTAAGCTCGGTGTGCACAAGCAGGGCGGAAGTTCTCGCCTCGCCGCCGACTACGCGGCTGAGCTCGAGATTCCTCGCGTGCAGATCGGCGCGCACTGGCTCGCGCCCGAGCCTGGCTTCCTCGACGTCGCCTACCATCCCGTCTGGGATCCGACCTCCGAACTCGACGACCGCGCCTACGAACGCGAGCGTCGAGAGCAGGCGACGCGTATCGTAACGCGCTTCGAACGCCTCGTCCCGAACGACGACGAGGTCGAGGAGATCGCCCGACGCGACAAGAGCGGACGGATCCGAGAGATTCTACGGGCACTCGATTCCTCCAACGTCGCCCTCCCACTCATCCTCCCGATTCTCGCCGAGCGAGCCGAGACCACCACGGCTCCCGACGGACAGCCCGTCGGGCTCGGCATGAGTGAGAACGACGGCCGCAAACTCTTCCTCGTCGTCCTCTACGCCCTGCGCGAGAGTTCTGCCGCGAGCATGGACGCCCTCTCGCCGCACGAGCACAAGGATAAGGAGCTCATCTCCGCCTGCTGGAGTGAGTTCAACGCCTTCGTCCGCAACGTGCACAGAGAGCTCCGGCACGCGAGAATCATCCTCCCCAAGCCTCCCGACCGCCGTGCGCAGTTCGCCGCGCTCGAGAGCTGGCGGACGTCGGGCGACCCCAACCTGCGCGTGCAACTCCTGCGGGAATGGTTCGTGCGCATCGTCCGCCTGGCCGCGCGCCTCATGGACGAGTACCGGCTGGACAGCCATGTAAAGCCGAAGCTCGTCACCTGGCTTTCGCATCAAGAGGCCGGCCCGCGAGAGAGCAGTGAGCTCCTCGCGAAGATCCGGGAGTTCCTCGGCGGCCACCCCGACGAGAGCGTCCGCGCCCTCGAGGACGATTTCTCGAAGGCCTGGCGCGAGGTGAACGAGACGCGGGTGCGGCAGGATCCCACCATCGGAAAGAGCTTGCTCGATCTGGTGCAAGCGGTCGCCTACCCCCGCCGTCGTTGAAGCGACCTATCTCCTGCTCTCCTGTGTCGAGCCCCGCTCCGCAGTTCAAGAGCCGCCGTGCACCAAACTCCGGTGCACGGCCCTTCCCCAATCCCCACGAGTCTCTCGTAGGTATTGGGGAAAGTTATTGAGATCTTTGAGTCCGGTAGTTGGAAGAGCTAAGTGATGACATAAGCTCCAAATGACAAGAGCCAAATGACAAACAAATTCTAAATCTCAAATTACAAGACAAAAACACCCTCGTCATCTACGAGAGTGTTTTTGTCTTAGAGGAGGCGGCCGGTTTACTTTCGTATCTAGGATAAGTATTAATCAATGTTTATAGGCAAAATACTTATCCTAGATACGTATTTTGTAATTTTTCATTTAAAGTGATTCTGAAAAAGGCAGTTCAGAAGCCATTCTTCTCATAACCTCGCTCTTATAGATGTCTGGAGTAGGATAAGTATCCTGAAGAATATTAGGATGAATAACCTGAAGTTCTTGCGATCGTCCCATATAGACATGGTGACTGCTCCACGGATCATTCTCCAATATCTTCCAAGCGCGTTCACGCATTTCCGCATCCATAAGACCTTCCCGCCATGGAATGCCATATCGATCGAGAGAGTTAAGATGAGTGTAGATGGGCAGATACTCAAGATAAGCCTGACTATCTACATGTTTGGCTTTGAAAGGTCCATCAAACAATTTTCCCTCCCTTCCGGTATCCACATTATAATAACGAGCATGGCCTTTAAAAAGACGGTGAGCGAGTATGGAGATTCCTCTATCGACAAGCTGTTTGACACAGAGATGCAAGTGATTTCCGACAGGATTGGCAGCAATCACGTCCACCAATCGTTCTCGAACATCTCCAAAAGCGATTGAAGTTTGAAGCTCGCTACCGCGATAGACAACATCACTACTTGGAAGCGAATAGTTCTTGTCATTAAAAAGATACAATGATTCCCAAAATCTCTTATAATGCAAATCATGATCAAACATCTGACGCTTATCCACGCCTCGTGTATAAATGTGATAAACCTCTCCTGTTGCAAGTTCAATCATTCGTCCCATAAATTCGATATTGATTCATACTTATCTAGGATAAGTATTTTGTCTCAGGATAAGTATTTTGTCTATAAACATTGATTAATACTTATCCTAGATACGGATTAATCCTAGATACGGATTAGTGTTTCCGTTTTAGAGGAGGCGGCCGGTTTCCGGCCAGGACATTCTTTCTTCTTTGGTGAACCCCGGGTGATCCTCCGCTCCTTTCCATGCCAGCTCGAAGAGCGCCCGAAACGTATTGGCCAGCGTTTTTGAACGAATGATCGTTACGAACGTCTCCAGCTTGAATGAAAGCAGAAGAAGCGCGTCTTCCCGCACAGTGATTTCTCCATGAATCGGAAACGCTTCCTCGTGCAGGAGCTTCACATCCACCGGCAATTTCGCAAGAGCGACCTGTGCAAACGGCTTGGCGGTAACGAGAAGCGTGCGGCCTTCAACCCCGTTTTGGCGAAGACGGCTGTGATGGTCCGCACGGTCAAATTCCTTTCCCGTAAACGCTTTTGCCGCATCGTCCGTATTGGTGATTTGCACATAGGGTCCGCGCAAATTTTCCATGACCGCCAGGTGTTCACGAAGTCCGTCTACGCCTTCCATAAACAACACCTTGGGCTTACTCCCCTCCACGTTGTACAGAGCGGCAAGCTGGGGCATAGCCTCCGCAAGCCGCGCTTCTTTTTTGCGAGCCGCATCAGCCTCCTCTTTGGCGGACGCGAGAAGCTCGGAGGGAGGACCCGCAACAAACAAGGTTTTCCCCAAAACCGACGACGTGGAAACATATCCCCGTTTCTGGAGCGCCTCAAGACACACATACACCGTGGCGCGATTCACTCCGGATTTGCGCGAAATCTCCTGTGCGCCCGAAGGCCCAAGTTCACACGCGGAGAGATACACGGCGGCCTCTTTTTCCGAAAGGCCGATTTCGATAAGAACGTTGGTAAAGTCATTCATAACGGTTTTGGGGTAAAAAGGGTGTCAGGGGAGAGAACGCCGCGCAAAATCTCCCACGTATCCTTTGCGCTCCGCTCCCAAGAAAAGAGTTTCAAACGCCCCCGAGCCGACTCAAGGATCTTCTCTCGCAGAATCGCGTCTTCGGCAAACCGCTTCCATACCATCGCGATTTCCTCTGGAGCTTTGGGCGAGACGTAGAGAGCTCCCTCACCTCCGCCAGAGGCGGACATCACCTCACGATGCGCAGGAATGTCAGAGAGAAGGGACGGCGTCCCGCAGGCGGCCGCTTCAAGCGGCGTCAAACCGAACCCTTCGTACCACGACAAGTTCACATATCCCAACGCACCGGTGTACAACGCAATCTTCTCTTCTTCGGACACGGGCCCGATCAAATGAATCGAGGACCGCACGGAAGACGACTCGACGAGCGCCTTGAGATCGGGGAACCCAAATCCGGGAGGCCCTGCGATCACCAGTTCATGGGGATCGCCGAACCCTCGCGCTTCCTTGAAGATCGTAAACGCCCGGACGAGTCCTTCGACGTTCTTTTTCGCATCCACGCGTGAGACAAACAAAAAGTAATGGCGGCTCAAATGGTACGTTTGACGAATCCGATCAACGGCAGACGGATCGGCTTTTTGAAAGAGTTGCTCATTCACGCCAAGAGGCGTTACGGTTATACGAGACGAGTCCAGATGATGCAGATGAGTCAGCTCCGACTTGGTGAATTCCGACACGGCAAAAAGATGAGCACATTTTTTGATCATCCCGTGCAAAGCATGGCGCTGTCTTCGACGATCAACCGGAGCATACAACTGCGGGAGACGATCAAAACCGATATCGTGAACGGTCGCCACGCTCGCATGGCTCTTGTCCCTTCGAGGCGGCGCAAAAAGAGGAATGCCGGAGGAAGGAAAAAAGGCGACGTCCGGCTTGTGCGTAATCAATTCCGCGTTCAAACGGATCCCCACCCAGCCGCGAACAGGCCAGGGCAAAACTCGGCTCTTCCAGTTTTCTGGAAGTTGAGGCCACATTTCATGGAGCGGAGACTCCGTGTACAAAAAAACCCCCTCCGAAGAGGATGTCTCTTTCATCATCGCCGTCAAAAGACGAAACGCGTATTCCCCCGCCCCCGTGCGAATCTTCTCATTTGCCGCCACGGCGTCAATCGCAAGACGCATAGGAGAAAAACTAATTTGTAAAAATGCTCCGCTTGTAGGCTTCGAGATTTTCAAGCGCAATGCCCGTTCCCTTGGCCACGCACTGCTGGGCGTCGTCCGCCAGGTACGTCGGCACGCCAGTGGCCTGCGCTACCAACTGATCAAAGTTGCGCAGTTGAGACGAACCTCCGGAGAGCGTAATGCCCTTATCCATCACATCCGCCGAAAGCTCCGGCGGCGTTTTGTGAAGCACTTCTTTGATGGTCGAGATGATACCTTCCAGATGGTCCTGGATGGCTGTGGTCACGTCGTCGCTCGTAACCTCTATGATCTTGGGAAGTCCCGTAATCATGTCGCGTCCTTTTACTTCCATAGAAAGTTTATCCTCGAGAAAAATCGCCGAGCCGATCTGAATTTTGATGTCTTCGGCCGTACGTTCTCCCACGGCCAAACCGTATTTGCGCCTGATGTATTCCTGAATGGCCATATCAAACTTCACTCCGCCGATGCGCACAGATTCCGACGCCACGATCCCTCCGAGCGAAATGACGGCCATCTCCGCCGTCCCTCCTCCAACGTCAATGATCATGTGTCCGGAGGGAGAGCCGATGGGAATGTTCGCTCCGATCGCGGCCACGATCGGCTCTTTGATGACGTACGCCTCGCGCGCGCCGGCCGCCCGCGTCGCGTCAATCACCGCCCGCCGCTCCGTGGACGTAATGCCCCCGGGCACGGCCACCATCACCTCCGGACGAAAGAACCGAAACCCTCCGACGGCTTTGTTGATGAAGTAGCGCAACATGGCTTCCGTAATCCGGTAATCGGCAATGACGCCGTCTTTGAGAGGCCGCCGCGCGACGATCGTGTCGGGCGTTCGTCCCAGCATGTCCTTGGCTTCCTTCCCGACGGCCAAAACTTTCTTGTCCACGGTGGAGATGGCAACCACCGACGGTTCTTGAATAATAATACCGCGCTTGGGCACATAGACCAGCACGGTTGTCGTTCCAAGATCGATGCCGATCTTTTTTTGAAAAAATGCCGCCATGTCAGAGGTCAACTTCGAAATCAAGATCTTGATCTAAAATAGTGTTCAACCTGTAGCGCGTGTCTCCCCACTCGCCAGCCTCTTCCGCGGGAACCGCCCGCTTGAGCTTTGTATCAAATTCAAGGTCGAGCGTCAACGCGTGGTTGCGGGCTCCCGGCTGTTTTTGCACAAGCAGGTCATAGCTTCCGCGAAGAGCCGCTTCGCGCAGGTGGCGTGGCAGGCGGTAACGGAACATGAGCGTGCGGCGAGTGAGAGGTTCGACAGATACAAACGCACCAAACACCGTTTTTCCAAGCTCTTCGGAAACAACCGGCACGTCGGGAGTCAGCGATGGGTTCTTGAGTGCATCGTTTGCGAGCGACCCTTCCACGGATAGAAGTTCCGAGCCTTCCGGCGCGTAAAGGCGCGTAAAAGTGCGGTAGCGCGTGACCTTCGGGCCAAACGGACGCGTGTGATTATAGGCAACCGCCACGGACGCCACAAGATCGTCTCCTTCCAATGACACACGATACTCAATCGTTCGAGAAACGGCTGGATCGGTCTTCAAGGCCGCCAGGTTGGCGTCAACGACCATGAGATAATCTCCGTCGAAGTTTTCCGCCACGCGGCCAGCCCATCCCTGGCGCACAAACAGGCGCTCCATGTCCGCATCCGGAGCATAGAACAGGAGATGTTTGTCCCGCAGGCGCACCGCCACCGACGTAAAAATCTCCGACCACTGCGAAAGCGTGAGAGCAGCAAAACGCTCGCGCATGATGTCCGCGATGTCCTGGATCACGTCTTTGCGCCGGTCATGCGTTACGCCGCGATTGGCGAACGTAAACTCCACCGCATTTTCAAGAGCGTCAGAAATATTGTCAGACGTGAACCGCTCTCCGCCCGCTTCCACGTCGCCCAACACGCGCAGAAAATCCGCCACCACGCCGGTCGTAAGTCCGACGACGGCATCGATTTTGAGATTCGGGTCTATGGCCGCTCCGGTGCCGGCGGCCACCAGTTCTCCGGAAAATAACGCTAGCGCACGCTCTGCCGACTCCCCGAAATCCGGCGACCAGTTCGCGTCGCGCAAGAACCACGCCGGCACGCTCAAATACTCCGACAAGGGTTCCGGGACGGCTTCTGTCCAGCTTTCCAAAACGGGACCGTCCACCGCCATGACGTCGTAGGTGGTGAGATTAGTAATCGCGCCAGCATCCAGCGTGAGAATCCCGAACGAACCGAGAAACCCGCCGCCCGGACGAAGCTCGTTGTCGTTTAAAAACAGCAGAAGCACACGCCCGCCGTCTTCATCGGAAACGGACGTGAGCAAAGCAACGCCTTGCGTGAAGGTTTCCAGAGAGCCTTGCGCAAGACGGAGAGTTCCTGCCAAGGCGTCTTTTTGGCGTTCAAGGATAGGGTGTGCCTCTTTGGCAAACGCCTCCTCGAGTTCCTCAAGCACCAGATGGAGATCGTTCCTTGAAACTTCCAACGCGGGTAAACGCGTCTTGAGACGCGCGAGGATCAACGCGCGCTTCTCGCGGTCAAGCGACGTCCATCGCGTAAGAAGCTCCCCTTTTTTATTGGAAGAGCGAAAGAAGTCTTCATCCTCGCCGATCAACGTGAGCGCCTCGACGCCCGTCTCAAGCGTTCTGCCAAACACCCGCGACGACACGGAAGCGGCATGAACGAGCGAGCGCAAGGCCAGCAGGTTGCGCCTTGCCCCCGGAATCCATCCCAACGGAGAGAGAAGCCGAAGCGAACGCTCGGCTTGTTCAAACGACGCCTGTGCTTGAGCTAAATCTTCGAGCGCAAGAGACAGCTCAAGCGTCTGCAGATGACCCTGTGCCCGCGCCGCCGCATCGCGTCCGTCAATCGCTCCAGACAGCGCGCGTCCGGCAACCAAAAACGCCGCAATGACAAGAATCAACAGCACGATGACGAGTCCCTGAATCCACATCCAAACGGAAGATGAACGGCCAGGCGACGACGCCTCGTGGAATACGGGGTTGGATGCAGAGGTTCGGAAGAAAGACATCATATGGATGCGCGGCGAGGATGGGGAACACGAAAATATTTTTTCACATAGCGCAGATAGCTTACCAGATGCAGGCGATTCGCTCGCACAAACACTTGGAAAAGGAGCGGCCCCTGCGCACCCTCGCGACGATGATAGTGTATCATGGACACGCCCGGATGATAGACAACGCGCATTCCGCGTTCCCAGATGCGCCGGCACAAATCCATGTCCTCGAAATACATGACGAAGCGTTCATCAAAGCCGCCAAGATCCGTAAACACGTTGCGCCGCAGAAGAAGACACGCTCCCATCAGCCAATCCACATCCATGATCCTATCGCGGGCGTGATCGCGCATGAGATGGCGGTCAATGAGTCGCATGACGGGCGGGAGACGGCGCAGAGGCGTGCGTCGAAGGATTTTTACAAACGGATGGTCAAACCGATAGCAGGAGTCCTGAAGCGTTCCGTCGGGATTGCGCAGTTGAGCGCCGAGGATGCCGATGTCCGGATGGGCATCGAGAAACGCCGTCAGCGTTTCGAGATCTCCGTAAGAAACGAAGATGTCCGGATTGAAGATAAGGATTTGCCGTCCGCGCGCATAGCGGGAAGCGAAATTTTGCCCTCCACCGAATCCGAGGTGACGCGGCGCGGAGAGAAACCGCACGTCTGGGAACTCGGCGGCAAAGGACGGTGAAAGCCGAGCGGACGGATGATTGTCCACGACGAGAATCTCGTAGGAAAGACGGGGAGCGGCAGAGCGAATAAAGCGCAGAGTCTCTTTCAACAGCTCCGGCGTGTTGTAGTGCACGATTTGAATCGAGAGATCAAGCATACCTCGAAAATCAAGAAAACCATTTAGAGCGTTCGCGCCAGCCGACGGAAGACGCTTTCACGGCGGCGCGGCGTTTTGCGAGCATACGCGGCCACAGACGAATTCCCGACACGAGACCGCGCAAGACCGTCGGCTCGAAGAAGAGCGCATAGAGCATCTGCCGTCCTTCGACGAACCCAATCCATGGGCTCCAGAACACCGCCTCTAAAACGCCCAGGTTTTTGATAAGCGTCAAATGGTGGTTGCGCGTGGAAAGCATGGAGAGGAACGGACGCTTCTTTCGGCGATTGCTGATTCTCTCGAAGATCCCCGGCCGTTCGCTCCCGGCCAAGCCGCGGTGATGGTAGGCAACCGCGGAGGGAACGTAGAGGCTTTTCCATCCGGCGCGCCGAAGCCGCCAGGCCAGATCCACATCTTCCCGATACATGAAGAAGTTGCCGTCGAAAAACTCGTCCTCAAAACGCACGCTCTCAAGCGCGCTCGCGCGATAGACGGCCAGCGCTCCCGTCGGACCGAAGATTTCCCCCGGCTCGTCGTATTGGCCATCGTCAAGTTCCCCAGCTCCGCGATCCGTAAAGCGGCGCGAGCGGGATGGCCGAAGACCGGTCGAGTCCACGCGGTCGGCGCAAATCGTTTGAGCCAGGTAGTCATCTTCGGGATGTTCAAGAAACGCTCGCAAAATTTTTCCCTGCGCGCTCCCCGCTGAACGATCGGCCTCAAGAGAAAGCGCGAGCCTTTCCAAACACTCGGGCGTGAGAACCACATCCTGATTGGCAACGATGACATAACATCGGCTCAAATCCTCCCCAGCCCACTTGTCCAAAGAGAGACGGATGGCTTGATTGTGCGCCGCGGCAAATCCGAGGTTGCGGGCGTTGCGAATCACCGTCGCGTTTGGCAAGTGCCGAAGGAGATCCATAGTCCCATCGTCGGAAGCATTGTCCACGATCCGAATAGCCATGTCTTTCAGCGTCCGGTTTTCAAGCGACGCAAACAAATCAGGCAAGTACCGCGCTCCGTTCCATGTGACCAAGTTGAAAGACACTCGAGAAGTCATACTCACCCGCGTTTTTTTTTCGTAACTTGAAAGCCGAGATACTTCCCGAACATGAGGCGCGTCTGTGCGTCAATCGCCGGAAGAGCGGAGAACAACAGGATCGTCACGGGCAGAAGCGCCCACTGCGCCGCCATGATCAGCCAGTTGTACCGCTTGACCGTGTGCGGCCGCACCGGCAGAACAAACATGGACAGCACACCCGTGGCGACAATGCCGATCATCGCAAAACCCATGATCCATGAAAGCGTCTGCTGAGCGCCTTGAACCAAGACAGAAGGATCGGATCCTGCCAGATTGAGCGGCAACCAGCCCATCAGGAAAATGAGAATCGGCGCCGTCGCCCATGTATACATCCCCTCGAGATGCTTGAACCAATACCGCGCCTTCGTCCACAGCGAGATTCCCTTCGACCGTTGGAACCCTTCGTACAGCGCCATGACGTGTTCGACTCCCCATGCCCAGCGGCGCTGTTGTTTGTAAAGCGCTTTCAGATTTTCCCAATATGTTTTCCCCGTAACGGTATCCATGGAGACACCAAGGAACATCGGCGTTACGCGGTAATCGCCCTCGTAGCGCAGAAGGCCCTGAAGAAAAATGCGAGAGTCTTCGGAGACGATATCCTTCTGCCAAAACCCGACGTCGAGGAGCATCTTCCACGGCATGGAATGGGACGAGAATGTCCAGAGGTGGTCGGGACGGGCAAACTCCGTCAAGAGCCAAAACGTTGTGCCGAAAGCGGCAATGCGCACGGGTGCTTTGGCAAACCAGATGTTGTTGGAAAAGAGCGTCAGCGGCTGGTAACTCGTTCGGACTGGATTGGGGACGGTGAGATAGAGATAGGAGAGGTAGGCGAAGTATTGCGGCGGAACGACGGTGTCCACGTCGAAAGCCGAGGCGACAATCTCCTCCGCTTTCACGAATGGAGACTCTTTCTCGAGCCATTCTTTCACGCGGTGTCCGGCCCAATTCAGATTTGATCCCTTGCCGGGAATCTCGCCCTGCAGATCCGCGGGATGCAACGTAAAGAGGAGACTCCAAAAAACGCCGGCGAATTCTTTCTCAAGTTCTTTGCGCACCTGCGCGAACCGATCTGATTCACGCGCTTCGCCGGCTACGACGACAAGCAGGCGGTCGTTGGGATAGGCGCTGTCGCGAATGGCTTTGATGGTTGCGCGCGCGATTGAAACGTCCTCGCCGTACATGGGAAGAAAAACGATGTGATGAAGTCTGTTCCAGCCGGGAAGCCGTTCGAGCTTGGCAAACCAATCTTCTGCGCTCGCTTTTCTATACTTCCTCCAAGAGACTAAGAGATAAATCACGAAATACACAACACGAAAAAGCCAATAGAAATCAAAGACAATGATAAAGGTGATGGCGAGAACGGGAGCGATAAATGAAAAAAGGACGGCTAAAATAAACGTCGCCCACATGAGTCCCCCTGGGATCATTTCCACTAAGCGATACTGACCATAACTTGCCATAATTGGGAAAAATGTATCAGAAATCTCAAGAAAACTCAAAGACGAGGCACACGCCCCGTCTTTTGTTTCCAGAATTTTAAATCCTGAACCTACCGTTCGCTGATATCCTTGCGCAAGCGGCTCAAGAAACGCGTCGCGTGTTCGCGACCGCCCAAGCCAAAGGCAAGACCACCCGCCAAAGCAAGCATCGCCACAAGTCCGGTGAAAAGCACGCGGATCAAATCCTGCGCGATACCGAGCTGAACGAGCGCCGCCATAAAGGTGAAGATGAGAATCGCCCACTTGGAAACGCCGGCAAGGAAAGCGGACGAACTCAACTTGGCCGCTTCAACCGCCGTCTGTACGATATTGCGGACGAAGTTTCCCAAAATCACGCCCACAAGAAGAATGATGACAGCGATGATCACGTTGGGGAGGTAGAGCACGACATCTCGCAGAAAACCCGTCACCTCTGTCCATTGAAGAATATCCGCCGTGGCGATCAATGCCACCACGATGAAGAACCACTTCACGATCCAGCCGAGAAGTTTGCCGATGTGAAGACGAACGCCCGCTTGTTCAAACGTGCGCTTCACTTCGAGCTTCGTTGCCAGCTCGTCGAGCTTTAGAAGATCCGAAATCCTTAGGATAAGACGTCCCAAGACGACGGCAATGACCACGCCGACAATGAGAACGATGAGCGCGCCGAGAAATCTCGGCAAGAAGAGGATGACGCTGGCCCAGAGATCCGCAAACGCGGCTTGGATCACCCCCACGAATTCGTAGGACATAGAAGTAAGGATGCGTTGAGTAAAAAAGTTATTCTCATCTTAACGTTTCGTGGGCAAAATCAAAAACAATTCATCCACAGCCTCTTTTCCTTTTGTTTGGTAATGCGCGGTTCTTTTTCATAATACGGAATGGCAAAACGCTCTGTTTTCGACAAATCCGCGCTCGCCACCAGCTCTTCAAGAGGCTTTTCCTCCTTGTTGGAGAGTGCTAAGAGGGGGAGATTTTGAACAAAAGCGATCGTATTAACAACGGAGAGCCCGGCTCGAAGTGCGGTAGACGATCCCGGTCCTGTCACGACAACGATGCCTTCGAGTTGCTTCCGTCCGATCCCCTGATCCTCTAAATATCCTATGAGATTTTGCAAGATTCTCTCGGGTTGTGTTTCCACCTTTCGAACCTCTCGAACCTTTCCTCCTTTCCCTCCCTCCACCCTTTCTACCAAACCAAAAACAGCAGACGACAGATCGTGCGGAGAAACAAAAAGATACATACGGCTAGGCAATCTCCGAAAGGCGATCCACCATGACCACCTTGGGCGCTTCCAAAACGGAAAATAAAAAGCGGTCGGAAATCTGTTTGCGATACAAAAATTCGTCGCGAGGCATCAGAGTAAAGTTGACCTCGTCACCAAGCTCCTGCTCAAAACGACTGACGATCTCTTGAAGAGGTTTCTGCCCGATGGATCCGACGATGAGAAGGTCAACCGGAATGCTGGCGTCCCGAACAAACTTACCCGTCAAAATCACGTAGTCAATTTCTCCTTTCTCATCAATCTCATGAACAAGATTCTTATTCAATAGAATCTGCGCCTTCTGCATCAGGCCTCGAAGATCTTCAAAAAGAACACTCTCCGTGTTCGCCGTGAAGAATTTTTTGTTCTCCGTTACTTTCTTTCCTTTCACCTCTTTTGCCTCTTCTTCCTTTAAAAGATCAAGCGCCAGGAGATTTTCAATCTCTCGACGCACAGAATTCAACTGGGCATCAATTTTGCGGGTGAGCTCCCGAACAAAGAAGGCTTCGTTGGGATGATTCAGAAAAACTCCGAGGAGCCTTGCCCGCGTTTTTGAACCAAAGAGATGTTCAAGTTGAAAAGCCGATTTGGTCTTCTCCCCTCTTTTTTCCCTGGATTCTTGTTTCGTTTGCACCGCCATAGAAGTCGGGTATAATAGTATCACAAGCTTTTCTTCGAAAGCAATCCGTCTGTCCTATGCGACATACCCTTCTGCGAGCGCTCCAGATCAACGAATCCCGATCAAAAGAACATCCTCACGTCCTTGCAACTGTTATCCCGTTTGAACACCAAAATGGCTATGTGTTTGGGATGATTGACGTGCGCGGCGTTGATGCGGACACGAATGGGATCTTGAACCTTTTTATTGAACAAGTCGATCACAACGCAAAAACCATCGCTTCCGGAAGTCATCTCCAGCACCGATTCGAGCAAATGGTTCAAAGCGTGAACGAGTGTATGGCGGAGGCGGCTGTGTCGGAAGCGTGGGAGTTTTCAGCCGGGGAAATCAGTGTCCTCTTGGGCATCGCGGGGGAAGACCAGCTGTACCTCACCGGCATGGGAGATTTGACGGCGCTCTTCCTCCACCGCAATGAACAACAGCGCTACAAAGTGTTCAATCTGTTTCGGGGTATTCAAACGGAGCATCATATCCCCGAATGGCAGAAGCTTCTCTCTGTGGTGTTGGACGGCGACCTTCACCCGGGCGACGTGTTTCTTGTCGGAAACAAAGAAATTCCCCAGCAGATTGATGCCGAAGATCTTCATCAGATCCTGGTGACTCTTCCCCCCGCGGGCGCCGCAGAGAAAATCCGACAATATTTCCCGCAGACGACGGATCTAGGTTTGTGCATCCTTCGAGTCGAAGAAGCCAAAGACTCGGGAGCAATGGAGCTTTCCGACGCTGAATCATCTCTGGATCACTTTGATCGCACCAAGAAAACGACGTCGCGTATGCTGGAACACCAGCGGCCACGCGCGGAGGATTGGATAGCCGGAACAAAAACAACAACACGCTTCGTCATCGCTCTCCTCGTCTCAAGCGTGAATGTGGCTCTTGCCATGCTCATGGGACTGGTTAAAGGAATGCTTCATGGAGCGCACGCGCTCTGGCGATCTGACAAAAAACGCTCTTGGAGCTCGTTGCATCTTGGTCTCACACAAGGATTGAAGAAATCAAATCTCTCCTTAAAAAAACTCCCCAGAAAAAACAAACGTCTCATGAGCGTGATCGGCGCCGTTGTCTTCATCTTTGTCATCTTTATCACCGTCTCGATTTTGCGAAAAAACAACGAACGAGAAGCCTCCGCCTATCGAGAGCTCATCTCGGATATTGAACAAACATTTGATACAGCTTCGGCCAGTATCATTTACAAAGATGAAGACCAAGCACGATCCCTTCTTGTGGAAGGCCTCGCCTCGATCGGCCGGCTGACGGCAACCTCCAAAGAGCGGCAGACGAAGGCGGAGGAATTGCGCGAATCGTTCAGCGCTCTTCTTTCAGACTTGCGCCATACCGTTCCAATAAACGAGTTAGAACTTCTCGCAAGCCTCCCGGAAGGAGAAGAGGCCGTTCTTATGGGTTTTGACGACGAAACCTCCTATGCGTTTACGGCAAACGGTTCCGTGTATCGTTATCAGGAAGGGACGTCCAGTTTTGAACGGTCCGAAGTCCAAGCGCCGAGCAACTTCGGCGCACCCGTGAGGTCGCGCTATGACGACGTAAATGATGTCCTCTACCTCTTCGACGGCCGTCAGATCGCGCGATTCGATCCCGATCAAGCCATCTATGAGATCGTCGGCGTTCAAGATCTCGCAAAAGACGCCAAGGACGTCGAATACTTTGCGGCGCGCGTCTACGCTCTCTCACCGGAGAATGAGCAAGTCTACCGCCATGACCGCTCCGGCTCTGGCTTCGGAACGGGATCCGGCTGGATTCAAGCCCGCACCATCCCTTTGCGCGACGCCGTGTCCTTCTCGGTTGATGGATCGGTCTGGATGTTGAAGACGGACGGACGCATCATGCGTTATCAAGGCGGCCTCGAGGAAGCCTGGCCGAATCCGACCATTGATCCCCCGCTTCCGGCCTCCACCGCTCTTTGGACCACCGACCAAACGGAGTCTCTCTATCTCACGGACCGCGAAGGGTCCCGCATTGTGCGCATCAACAAAGCCGATGGAAAACTCTTGGCGCAGTACACGCACGAAGCGTTTGGAAATCTCCGCGGATTGCGGGAAGCGGATAACGCCATCATCGTCCTCACGCCCGTGGGACTGTACAGATTCGTCACAAATTAACCCGAATGTAAAAACTCGAGGCGAACCTCGAGTTTTTACTTTTTCAATCCGTGTTCATCTATTCCCTTATTTCATTACCGCCGTTCCTCCGGCTTCGCCGATCTTCTTGACGAGAGCTTCGGCATCAGCTTTGGAGAGACCTTCTTTGATCACTTTGGGAGCGCCGTCAACCATGTCCTTGGCTTCTTTGAGTCCAAGTCCCGTGGCTTCACGCACCAGTTTGATGACGTTAATCTTGGCGCCACCCGCCGAAGTGAGCTCGACATCAAAGGACGTCTTCTCTTCCACTGCTGGAGCACCCGGAGCCGCGGCCATCATCATGGCCGGAGCGGCGGCGCTCACGCCGAACTTGTCTTCGAGAACTTTCACAAGTTCGGAAAGGTCGAGAACAGACAATTTTTCAATCGTCTCTACGAGAGACTTGAACTTCTCCGGCACCTCTTTTTTTTCTTCTTCTGACATAAATTACGCTTTACTTTCTTTGATTGAATTAAGAACTTGGACCAACCCGCGAAGGTTGCCCGCAAGCACGTTTACGAAGCCGGAGACCGGCGCGTTGATTGAACCGACTAGCTTGGCCAAAAGTTCCTTATGGGACGGCAAAGCCGCGTACGCTTTCACCGTTTCAGCCGCCACGAGCTTACCGTCAATGATGCCGGCCGAGATCGACATCGCTTCACGGCCTTTGAGAAACTTCGCGAGGAGACGAGCCGGAGCGATCTCATCTTCATAGCCGAAAATAGCAAGCGTAGAACCCGGGAGTACATCAAGGCCCTCGACGCCGGAGTCCTTTGCGGCGATCTGAAGCAAGGTTTTTTTGACGATTCCCGTTTCGAGCCCTTCCTTTGCCGCTTCATCGCGAAGCCTATTGGCATCCGCCATGGTGTAGCCGGAGATCTGCGCGAACGCAACCGACTTGGCGCGGGAAAGCCTCTCCTTGATTTGTGCGATCAACTCTTCTTTTTGCTGACGTGTTTTTGCCATAAGTGTTTTTTCCTTTCTTGTTTCGACCTTTAAAACAAAGCCACGGCGTGTGCCGTAGACAAAGAGACCAAAAAGCGGTCATTCTTGCCTCGACGAGATTTACGGCGCGAGCCCACTCGTTGTCTATGGCTTCGTGGAAAGGAGTATGCCAGAAGCACTCTCCAGCGTCAATGCATAACCATTCGACATACACTCAACAAAACCCCTCACTAAATTTAGCCCCGTTTTTAACCAGCTCCTGAGCTAGCTCAGGAGCTGGTTAATTTTTTGGCTAAGTTTAGTGAGGGGAAATACCGGATCGCCTATTTCAGATTGACAAAACCCAGATTTTCTGATATTTTTCCGCCTTGTTCTTTGAAAGTGAGGTTCCGGTAGCTTTTTGGATCGAAGCCATGCTCCCACAACCCGCGCGGAGGAACTCATGCGCACCCTGACCCTTCCCCTCCTCCTGACCACCCTCTCCATCTCCCTCACCGCCTGCACCTCCACCGACCAGCCTGATCAGGTCGAGGCGGAGCACGTCGTCTTCACCTCGCCCGGCAAGGTCGTCGAGATCGCCACCGAGGAGCAGACCGATCTGATCGAACCCACCGTCGAGGAGGTCAAGAAGCCCACCTGCCTAAGCGAGGCCGTCTCCGCGGAGCTCGTACGCTCGGTCATCGAGCGCACCGTCGAGAGCATCGAGAAGGGGCACACGGATCGCTTCCTCCAGTACGAGATGCACGACCGGAACGAGCCGGAGCCGATGGGAAACGGTAGTTTCCTGATCGTCTTCCGCTCCGGCGGCATCCGCTACTCGGTGCGATACTGGGCGCCGATGGTCTCCAGCGATGCGTCCCTGAACTTCTGGACGCGCCCCGATGGCACGCACGACGACGCATCCCTCGTCAGCTTCAGCGACGAAAGACTCGACGGTTGCGTCAACTTCGCCGTCGGGGACGAGAAGGCCCAGATCCTCCGCTGGCAAGATGGGTTCGCCGAGGACGAAGGTGTGGAACACCACGCCCACTGGCAGGACATCTACAACAAGAGCGTCCGCGCCCTCGATCGGTTCCTCGGCGAGTAGCTACATTTCCTCGCCTCCACCAACCCTCACCCCCGTGCGAACGATGAGCCCCGGCTCCTCCTCTCGTGCCGGGGTTCTTCGTTTTTTGGGAGCAACGGAAGATAATAGAGAACTTCAAGGTAGATAGCGGGTCACGACCCGGGTCGTTACCCTGTTTGGCTAAATTTAGTGGAGGGGAATCTAACGGATGACGCTCCCTTTATACTTTTCCCCTTGAAAAATCTTCTCGATGTTTGCCACGCTTTTGCCGCCGACGAGAATGACTTCAAGTCCCGCGCTTTGAGCAACCCGCGAGGCGATGGGATCAAATGGGGCGTTGAGACCCGGGCTCCAGACATTCCCAACCATCTTCCGATACTCGCTCCAACGCATCTCCAAGACGGGGCGAGCGTCATCATGCTTATTCGGATCCCGATCATAGAGCCGATCAATGTTGGAAATGTTCACAACGGTGTTCGCTCCGAGCATCTTGGCCAACATCGTAGCGCTATGATCCGTGGATCTTCCCGGACGCCAGCCAGCGCCAACCAAAACCGGCTTCCGCCATTTGGGACGTCGCGTTGGGTTCTTGATGACGACCGGATGCGCCACGTCGCGCAGAAGCGTGCGAAGAAGATGCGCGTTCAAACGCGTGGCGTGAATACCGATCCAATCGAGATCTTCGTCCGTGATCTTTGTGACTTTCGAACCCGCCTCGATGTAATGCCGTGCCGTCGCGCCACCTCCGCAGACAATGATAAACCGATCGCCCAGTTTGACGCGCCGATGAATCATCACGGTAAATTGTTTCAAAAAACGGACGTTAATGCCTCCGTTTGGAACAATCATAGAACCTCCAAGCGACAAGATGTACAGATTTCCTTTTTTGGACATAAAAAAAGAGCCTTAGCTCTGACGCGCTTCTTTGATTAATGCGCTCGTCGCCCACCCGCCAAGCCACATCACAATGCCGACAAGAACGGCGGGAACAAATCCCTCAAGAACGATTCCCTTCACGATCGTAGACATGAGCCACACCATTCCCGCGTTCAAGACCAGCGCAAAGAGGCCGAGCGTCATGACCGTAACGGGAAGCGTGAGAACAAAAATCAGCGGACGAAGAATCGCGTTGACAAGGCCAAGCACCAGAGCTGCGATGAGCGCCGCGTAGAATCCATTCACCTCAAACCCTGGCACGAGCGAAGCGGCGAGGAGGAGGAGAACGGCGTTGATGACCCAGCGGAGAAGCAAAAGCATATCACTCAAATTTCTTTTTGATTTCTTCCACCTTATTCTCGACATTCTTGAGCAGATCCTTGCATGCCTTGGCAAGCTCCAGCCCGCGTTCGAATTTTTTGAGACCTTCTTCGAGATCCACATCGTCGCGCTCAAACCACGCCGTAATCTCTTCCAGCTCCTCAAAAGTTTTGGCAAAGGATGGTTCGGATTTTTTTGGAGGCATATCAGAGTTCTGTCACTTCCGCTGAAAATAAACCGCGCGCCAATTGTACCTGAACATCCGTTCCTATCTCAAGTCTCGAGGTGTCTTTAATGAGCACGCCACCAACTTTGACAAGACTGTACCCGCGCGAAAGCACGCGCTTGGGATCCACTTGGCGCAAGATTTGCTCGGCGTGCACAACAGATTCTCCCATCCGAAGAAGACATTCTTGATACGCGCGAGACAAGCGTGTGGCAAGATCAAAAACAACGTGCGAGAGGCGTTCGAAAAAAACCGTCATCGCATGCCCCGCATGAGAAACCACGGCAGAGCGTTCGTCGAGAGCCTGACGAAGTCGAGACTCCATGAGATCCGTCGAGGTTGTAAGCTCGTACACAATTTGTGTTCGATCCGGAAACACGAGCTCGGCGGCATTTGAAGGTGTCGAGGCTCGAACGTCTGCCGCAAAATCCGCAAGCGACTCGTCGCGTTCGTGTCCGACACCGACGACAACCGGAACCGCGGAGCCAAACACCGCACGCGCCACGCGCTCGTCGTTGAACGCATGAAGATCCTCCAGCGATCCGCCGCCGCGTGTCAAGACAATGAGCTCCGGCCGAACCTCTACCTCAAGCGCATCGAAATAGGCAAATGCGCTCAAAATCTCCTCCACGGCGTATTGCCCCTGAACGTGAACCGGCACAAGCGAAATGACAGAGCCGCCAAAGCGATTGTTCGCGATGCGCAGAAAGTCCGTGTACGCCGCCGCTTCACGAGACGTAATGAGGCCGACGCGCGAAGGAAACCTCGGCAGAGTTCGCTTGCGCGACGCGTCGAAAAGCCCCTCGGCTTCGAGCTTGCGTTTAAGCATCTCGTAGGCCTTGCGCAAAGCTCCCTCGCCCACCGGCTCGACCTCGCGCACGTTCAAACTGAACTTGCCGAACCGTTCATAGACGCGCGAGTACCCTTTCACTTGAACGCGCATACCGTTTTCAAGCGGAAGCGTGAGTTGAAACGTCGTTCCAAAGCACGGCAAGACGGCGTCTTTCTCCTCATCCTTGAGCGTAAACGTTACCCATTTGCCCTGACTCACGCGATAATCGGACACTTCGCCCTCGATAAGATGGGCTTCAGACGGAATCAAAGCCAACGTCTCGTTGACCAAAGCAAGGTAGTCCGATACGGAAAGTGTTTGCATACTAGATGGCGAAGTACGCCGGCTGGAACCACTGGACAAGAAGCCACCATCCAAGAGAGCACAGCATAAACAAGAAGCGAGAGGATCGTATAAGGTGAGTGGGTTACGAACAACCATCCACGCTCGACAAAAACGACGTAGATGAGTCCGAAGAGCGTGGCGAGAATGAGATGGATTGCGAGCGCCACGAAAAATAGCTCCCGATGAGTCAGACTTCGCAATGGCCAGCGGCATTTGATGTCCACAAGAATGGGAAGATGATGTTCGTGGCTGTGGGCGCGCCACTCAAGAACGATGGCCGGGATCGCAAGAAAAAATCCGACAAGACCGGAGAGAGCGGCACCAAGAAGAAGATCTGCGAGAAACATATTCGTCAGGGATAAATAACCATGGCCTTGCGAGCGGAAACGGGGATGTCGGCGGGATGATCCTCAATTCCCTCCGGAACCACCCAGTCGTGAATTGACGACATCAGGTGTTCATATTCGTAAACCCAGTCAGCGCCTCGGCGCGTGCCGGGATCGTTCACGATAAATCCGTTTTTCGTATAGCCCTTGAGAACCAGCATGTCTTGGATTGTCGAGCACTTCGACACGTTCATGGCCGTAGTAAGTTCTGACAAATCGAGCCGTCTCCTCGGCTGTCGTATCTTTAAAATAACCAAAGATCAGATTCTCGCTTTCGACCATATCCATCAGGACTTCTTCGGCTACGTTCGGATCAATCGTCCCGCGCGCCTGCCCCTCATAGAACGCGTGCACCATCAAAACAGACGCTTCTTCGCAGGTATCCTCATGCACCTCGTCCCAGTTGGCAAACGGCGCTTGGGACGTAAACGGCACGGCGAGATTGACCTCGGGAGGAAGTAGAGAGACGCCTTCGGCCAAACTCGTTGTTTGTTGATCTTCCAAAGACTCTTCCGCTTTCTGTGTATCTTCTTCAAATCTTGAAACTTCTTCCGGAATGATTTGTTCGATTTGCTTACTCCGAACTCCGAACTCCGAACTCCGAACTTGCTCGACAACCTCCTCAAACGACACGGCCGATGGAACCTCAAAAACGACATCCTTCCGACTCCCAAACGAATAAAATGCCCAGCTCCCGCCAAGAAGAACGACGATGACAAACAGTTTGAGCCAGATGAGTTTCATACCTACGTCGCGTATTCCTCAAGCCATTTCTTGAGCACATAAGTTGCTCGAACATCATCCTCATTATACTCCAAAATATCCTTGAGTTTTTTCTCGTCGTTAAACGCCAGCCAGTCTTCATACCAAAGAATCGAGCCGGCGCCGGAAGCCTCGGCATTGCGCCAGGAAAAACCGGCGTAGGCGGCCAAATCTTTGAGCGAGTAAAACGAAAGCGGGAAGATCACCTTCGGGCGCACAAGGCCGAGAAGATCCACCATGCGCTTCAGAAGAGCTTCGACGAGCGCTTCATCGCTCCCATACTTCTGTGCCAACCGACGGACGACCTCGATCTCGTACCAACCATAGTGGTAAACGGGACCGGGATGCTCGGCCATGAACGTCAAAAATTTCGCCCAAGCCTCACCCTCCTCGCCGGGACTTTTCGCGAGAAACGCATGATACGTCTCCTTCCCATTCTCGATCTCGAGAACGCCAAAGAGGTAATCAAGATCGCGCAGGGGGTCGGCCTCGATGTCAAAATAGAGCTCGACGGGGGCGGAAGGAAGCGCGACAGGCTCGACAAGATCGTGTTTGCCCGAAATGAGAGATTGCGCCTGACGATGAAGAAACCGCAAACGCTCGAGTTTCATTCCCGGCACGTTTTTTTCAAGCGTCGAGCTTTTCACCTTGGCAAGCTGTGATACACGCTTGTAACCGGCACGCTCGAACATCTCGACCTCCTCAATCCAAATGCGGTTGATGCGAGAGAGGTGGTCGCAGGACTCCACACCCTGCTTGCAGTGCGCGAACCAGGGTGAACGCTTGCAATGCGACGAGAGAAACTCGCGCGGCTTGTCGCCCTCAAGCGTTTCCTCAAGCCGCAAGAGCGTGAGGTGATATTCGCCTTCGATCTCGTTGATTAGAAAACTTTGCACGTCACCTTTGGGATCCATCACGTACCCCTGCGTTGGACGCGTGTTCTGAATAAGACCGAGTACCTCGGCATGAAACACGCCCGCGATTTTCGCTTCGCGCGTCAGACGATGAGAACGTTTGATGTCGCAGGCGACGTAGTAGTAATCGCCAAACCGCGAGCGTCCCTCGACGCGCTCGAGAATATCAGGACGCGACACATAGCGGCCATGAACCAGCGCCCCGTGGAGAATTCGTGGCACACCCTGCTCCATCAGTTGAACGGTTCGGGCGAACGCTTCCTCGTGATCTTCCTCGTCCACCTCGTCATATCCTCGGCTCTCTAAAATCTTTCGATTCATTTCCGGCAAAAGCCCATCCATCATCAACCGCCGCTCGAGCATCTCAAGCGTCTTCCACTCCTCCCGTTCCCAATAGATCCAGTTAGGGCAGGAGAGATACTGATAGAAATGATGTTCGTGGATGGGTTGCATGGGGGTAGTATAGCAGATGAACCCGGATTCTGATCGGATCAATCCGGATGTACAACGCTTGACGCGTGGGAACGAAGGTCGTAAGCTCGGCATCCACCAACACCTCGGAGAACCCATGCTCCTTTCCACGATTCTTACCGTCATCAGCGCGATCCTCGTCGGCGTTCCCATCGCCATCCTCTGCGTCCTCGGCCTCGCCTACATCTTCGTCCCCGGCCACCTCCCTTACCACCAGCGCGTGATCGAGCAGCAAGGAGAGATCTACCTCGAGAACAAGCTCCACGAGCTCAAGCTGGCCTGCCTCTCCGGCATGGTGATCACGCTCATCGCGATCGACTTTCTCCTAGAGAAACACGTGTACGACGAGCCCATCGTCTTCATGATCCTTGTAGTCGGTCTCATGGCCAGCATTGTCTCCTACCAGAAGCGGTTCGACTCCGTCATGGCGGCGAGGAGATGGAGCGGTCTCTTCATGCTCGGCTTCTTCGTCGAGCTGGTCTACATCGTCATTGCCGTGCCGATCGGCGTCCACATCGGTGGCATCTGCTTGAGTCTCGCCTTTGCCTACACGGCGTTCGCGTCGCGAGCGCTCGGACGCAAGGTTGAAGCCAAGACGCCCTGGCCCATCCTCGCCGTCCTCGCGATCTCCTCCGCTCTCGGCAGTGGCCTCGCGTTCTGGGGAATCTAGCCCTCCCAAGCACCTTCCCTTCACTCCAGCCCCGAGTCGGAATCCTCCCCCCGTGCCTCAAACGCGGGGGCTTCTATTTCAAAAGACGAGGCTAATACGTATCTAGGATGAGTATTTTGCCAATAAACATTGAGGAATACTTATCCTAGATACGAAACCTAGATACGAAACGATCATTTGCAAAAAGGGGCGAAGTCCTCTAACCTCTTCGCAGTCGGATTTTCGACAACAGACTGAAGCAACCCACACACCAGAGGAACCCGTGCGCCACCTCGCTTCCATCCTCATCACCTTCCTCATCGCAAGCCTCATCCCGGCGGCAATCTTCGCGGCCGAGACGGCCGAGGCAACCAAGAAGAGCCCATTCATCAAGTCCCTGCAGGAGCTCGTCGCGATCCTGATCCTCCTCGCCACGGTGATGTTCGTCGTCGCCCGACTGCCCAAGAACAAGTCAATCAGCCACGCCCCGGCCTACGAACGGCGGCGGCGCTGGAACTGGCTCGCCCTCGGGTTCATCTACGCGTTCCTCTACATGGGACGCTACAACCTGACGGTGAGCAAGTACGAGTTCGGAAAGCTGAACCTGATGGACACGGGCGACTTCGGCGTGATCTTCGGGATCGGCACGCTCGTGTACGCGTTCGCCTTCCTCATCAACGGCCCCCTGACTGATCGGTTCGGAGCGAGGCTCTCGATCCTCACGGGAGCCGGAGGCGCCATCGTCGCCAACATCCTCCTGGGCATCGTGAGCCTTGAGGCAGTACGTTCCGGAGGAGCGATCGGGCCCATGGGAGGTGTGGCCAATGCGATTGCCGAACCCTTCTTCCACGCCTTCGTGGGTCTCCGCGCCTTCTTCGGGATCTCCTCGGGAAACACGACGGCGTCACCCCTTCTGCCAGCGCTCTCCATCCTCTACGCCGTCAACATGTACTTCCAGGCGTTCGGCGCCGTTGCCATCGTCAAGGGAAACGCACCCTGGTTCCACGTGGACGAGCGCGGCGTGTTCGGCGGTATCTTCGGGATCCTGATCAGCCTGGGTGTCTACTTCGCCTACGACTGGAACGGACTTCTGCTCCATGTCTTCAAGGGACAGATCCAGCTCGTCTTCTTCGTCCCGGCCGCCATTCTCGCCGTCGTTTTCCTGATCGGCCTCGTCGTCATCCGCAACAGCCCCGCTGAGGCGGGCTTCCGAAACTTCCTGACGGGAGACGCCACCGCCGGAGAGGACGACAAGCCGAGCAATCCCATCCGTGTGTTCGCGATGATGTTCAAGAACCCGATCATCATGACGATCGCCGCGATCGAGTTCTGCTCGGGCTTCCTCCGGCAGGCGATTATGCAGTGGGGGTACGTCTACGGCAAGGCGACCGGACTCAAGGAGATCTTCGTCATGCAGCACTGGGGTCTCCTCCTGTGCTGTGCGGGCATCCTGGGAGGGATGTTCGCCGGAACGATCTCCGATCACCTGTTCGAGTCTCGCCGCGCTCCGGTAGCGGCCGTGCTCTACGCCGGCATGGTGGCGGGATCGCTCATCATGTGTCTCCTCATCGGCAACACGATGCTGATGTGGGTCATCATCCTCATGTCGCTCGCCATCATCGGCGTCCACGGCATGCTCTCGGGCACGATGTCCATGGACTTCGGAGGCGCCAAGAACGCCGGGATCGCCGTCGGCATCATCGACGGAGCCGTCTATCTGGGCACCGCCGCCATGTCGTTCTTGTACGCATGGAGACTCCCTGAGGGCGACAAAGCGAAGGATTCCGCAAACTGGAGCGAGTGGCCGCTGTGGATGATCCCCCTCGCCGTCATCGGCCTCGTCCTGGCGTACTGCATTCGCAACGCCAAGCCAGAGGGCAAGGGCGCACACTAGCGCCTCGCCCACCACCTATCCAACCCTCACCCCGCGCCTCAAATGCGGGGGCTTCAATTTGGAGATTTCTCCACCACCAGGTGCTGAAGAACCCCTATGAACATTGAAGATATTGTCACGTCGTGACAATTATCCACAGGACTTCAATAGAGACTTCTAAATTAAAAGACGAGGCTTTCGCCCCGCCTATTTGATATCCGGGTTCATCCGTTTTAAATCCGGGTTAATTTCCCTCCCCGATCTCCACCCCCGTCATCTTGTCCCCGATCGCGATCGCATCCACGACTTCCATCCCGCTCGTCACACGGCCGAAGATGGTGTACTGCTTTGGGAGCGGGTTGTCGGCGAGCATGATAAAGAACTGGGAGCCGTTCGTGTCAGGACCTCGATTGGCCATCGCCACAATTCCGCGCTCGTACAAATAGTTATCCGTAAGTTCATCCTCGAATGTATAACCGGGACCTCCCGAGCCGTTGCCCGATGGATCTCCTCCCTGAATCACGAACCCTTCCACGCGGCGGTGGAACGTGAGGCTATCAAAGTACCCATCCTTGGCAAGCGTAATGAAGTTAGAAGCGGCCTTGGGAGCGGTGTCTCCAAAAAGTTCAAAAACAATATCGCCCTTAGCCGTATGAACAATGGCGAGCCGATTTGTGCGCTCGCTTTCGGCAAGCACGCCGGGAAATGCATCGTACATACGCGATGGTTCTTGTTGCTGGTTAAGTTGATCGGCAAGAGCCTTGATATCATCGAGTTGGATTTGCGTGAGCCCGTCTTCCTCCTGCGGTTCTTCATTGGGAACAGCAAACCGAGGCGTCCCTCCCGTACACCCCGCGCCCGCAAGAACCAAGACCACAAGCCATAGGAGATATTTCATAGTCATCGTCTTACGTAAACATCCATTTTTACTTTTTGAAGTGTCGCGATCACATCTTGCTGACGCTCGATGGTCTGCGTGGAAGTGAGAAGCACCGCCGAGAGCGAGAACGTAAGGCACGTGAGCACGATCACGAGTTCGTACGCCGCGGCCGGGAGCAAGTGGCAGTGCTTGCAAATTCCCATCTCGGCAGGTTCGGGAGGTTCGGGCATATCGGGGAGACAAGGAACGATGGGATCAAGTTGAGGAATCTCGTGATGCAAATGGAGTGTCAAGAGATCTTCGTCTTTTTTTAAGGCCGTCTTCTTTTTGGCTACCTGCCTCTTAGCCATTGTTCTTGCTGTCAATTTTTTCACTGATGGCTTCTGCGTCTTCGATTTCACCGTTGATGTCGTCGTCTTTTTTTTAGCCGTTCCCATAAGACTCTTTCCTCCTAAGAGTTAACACGAGCCAGTATACAAAACTTCGCAAACAAGAGCAATGTGTCAGAGGACGCTGACAGTTTTTTCTCCGCAGAAAAAGGAGCACCGCCATTTCTGTCAGCCTGTGCAAACAAAACGCTCGAGCCTTTGCGGGATAAATGAGACAGTATGCGGGGGAGAAAGCTATGCACAAAACCTCATCGCGCCATGTCTTCATCTTGAGCCTCGCCGTCGGCATGCAGTTCGCCGCCGTTACGTTTCTACTTCCGCTCCTTCGCGGTCTCGGCACGGAAAGCCCGTGGCTTGAGAGCGCCTTCTACCTCGCACACATCACAGCTCTCCCGTTGTTGGGACTCTTGGCCGACCGATGGGGAACGCGGCGTGTGCTGACTCTCTCACTTTTGGGAGAGCTCCTCGCCTTTGGACTCCTCGCGTGGAGCTTGGAGCCAGGCATCCTCCTGTCCGCACGGCTCCTCTCGGGAGCTTCCAGCGCGGTTCTCCCCGTGTGCTTTGCGTGGGTGCGGCGCGGAACACAAAACGAGCATGAGCTCTCGCGAGGCATCGCCACCGTGATGCTCGGCATCACCGCGGGAGGAGCGAGTGGCGCTCTCGTCGCGGGCTTGTTCTCGCAAAATCTTGGAACGGCCGTCTCGCTCCTCATTCTCGGCAACGCTCTCACGCTCGCCCTTGTGCGCACGCTTCCGGATCGGTCAGAGAAACCAGGGATTACGCGAGGAATCCACGACAAGTCTCCAACAACTGTCCGCGATTGGGGACAAATTTGGAGAGCCTGCGGCCTGCCCGTCCGAAGCTCTGGAGCGAAGGCGGGTTCCAAATTTCGTCCCCAATCGCCTCGTCAGATAGAGAGACGCCGCCATAAGGCATCTCCCCTCCTCTCCATGGCGCTCGTCTTCCTCTTCGTGAGCACCGGCTTCTTCCTCTACCGCACGCTCCTTTCTTTCCGATTCGAGGACGCACGCACGGCCGCGCTCGCGCTCGCGCTCCTTTCGCTCGGCGCCGGCGCCGCGCAAATCGCGCTCGTCTTAAAGCCCGTTCCGGTAAACGCCGCGCTCAAGGGTTTCCTCGGCTGTCTCTTTGTCGCGGAGGTGAGCTTCATTCTGGGCATCGAAGTAACAGGGACGCTCGTCCTTTTCTCCCTCGCGCTTTTGGGACCCGCCATCGGAGCCGCGGACGTTCTGGGAGGCGCCACGCTGGCTTCCTTCACGCAAAAAGAAAAAGCCGGCATCTCATCCGGCATGATCTTTGGCATCGGAGCTCTCGGAAAAATCCTGGGACCAAGCCTCGCCGCCATCTTCTCAACATCCCTCCCGCAAGGCTTCTTTCTTGCCGCGCTCTTCGGCACCGCAGGGCTTGTGATCCTTCTGCGACTCACGCGCTCCCTATAGGTCCTATGGGTCCATAAACGACCTATAGGACCTATACTTCTACTCCACGCGCTCAAACGCTTCGCCCTGCACACATCCATCCTCCAACTCCCACTTCGCTCGCACGCGGATCCAGCCTTCCCGTTCATACCCATTGACGGTGAGCGTCATCGGCTCGACCATTTCCTGATTTTCAACTGGTCCCCTTGGCGCCTGCAGATTTCCGCCACACGCCGCCGTCACTCGCGCTTCGCGAATCAGCACGTAGTCATCCGGCTCGAGAGCATACGCCAGATAGATATGAGCTCGTTTTGTTTTGTGAGGACGGTTCAGAATAAGCTCGGAGACGATCTGTTCATACCGTCGCGGGATTTCAACATCCTGACGCTGGAAGAGCGCCATCTTGCCTGGGAGCGAGAGGTGGCCTGAAAAGACGCTGTCCGCCCATTCAAAGCCCGGTCGCGGACTCCATGCTTCAAGATTGTCATTCCAGATGGCAAGAAGATGGAGGGCAGGATCAAGAGACGACACCAGCGAGACGCCGACTCCAAGCTCTCCGCCAGACCAATTTCCCGTTACTTCGTAAATCGGACTCACACGAGCCGTCGAAGCACCTCCGATGATCGTCGTCACCTCAAGAACAGGTTTTTGACTGGCTAAGGCCTCCACACGCAACATCCCATCCTCGCTCACCGCGCGCACCAATTCCGGCGGATCCGGCCGGGAAACAAAAAACGCCGTCCCGAGAATCAGGAGGATGAGGACGAGCGTAACGGTGCGTGTCGACATACTCGCTTAGTATATCAAACAGAAGAGCTCGACCGTAAGTCGAGCCGAGAAGACAGATGTTACGGGCGACGGCACGTCCGGAAGAGCGTTTGCTTGAGTTCGATGTCAAGATCCAGTCCCAAGTCCGCTCCGACGGCCAGAAGCGCGTGGCGCAAGGGTCGCACGATCCGGCTCTTCATGATCTCTACCGTGGCCTTATCGACGGGAACCACCGTGAAACGTGACCACGTATCCTCCGAGTACTTCACGATCTGCCAGAGCCAGAATCGATCCACGACGAATGGCTCGTCGCCTCGGATATGCCCAAGGTCGCTGTCTGTCGCCAGCATGATCCCGAGCACGCTAAGCCACGTGGCCGGTACGCGGAACTCCCGTCGGTCGTCAGAAAGACCCGTATCCTTTCCCGGATTGAGGCTCGGCACGACCGGCGTACACAGAAGCCTGAACTCGGAAGAATTGGGAGGTGTGTTGTGAAGCGTGAGACGATCACCGGTACGCATGAGACGCTCCTGCCAAGGACATGTCAACTGTGTCAGCCCTCCTCACGATTGTCAAACTCCACCTCTTCCTCCCACGGTATGTTCATTGTTCGTGAAAGAGATCGGAAGGTGGCGAATGAAGTCGCGGGATTGTAGAGATCGGGGTGGGTGGTGGAGGGAGTCGTGGGGTTGTGAGATTGTGGATGTCGGAAGAAGTCGTGACGTGGCGGAGTGGTTCGTGTGGTGATTGAGCGATTGAGTGCGGACAAAACTACCCGATCGGCGATTTTCTACCGCAATTATTCCTCGATTAATTTGCCTCGAAATACACTCACCCATTTCTGTGCTCCAACGCGCCGGATATATTCCGAGAGATCGAGTGCCACATCTTTTTGACTGATCCAAACACTCCGTTGATGAAGCTCAAATCCAAATTCTCTCAATCGCTTGCGCCACCACCAACGAGTTGCTTTTGTATCTTCCGGGATATCGAATGCAACAATCGTGTACTCCCCTTCTCCGAGGCAGATATCTTGGTGTCGAATCCTTTGGTAGAGAGCGCGAACCTGTCCTTCTTTTGTCATTTTACACACCGTTTGTTTACCCGTCTTCTGAATCTGAATACACTTTTTCCTGCGCAGATATCTCGTCCGCTCCCTGATTTCTTTACGCAGTTGTGCTTCTCTGATCTCCGCCAAGATCTCTGGTCCGAAGGGATTTCCGGCAAAGGACGGATTACTGTAAACAAAGTTGGCTCGAGATGCGATTCTCTCGAATGCCCAAAGAAGATCAAAGGTTAAATCTTTTGATGTCTTGGCCAAGAACTCCAGTTCCGCGACCCATTGTGTTTTAGTCATAGAGCGGTAAATAATCGCCGATCGGGTAGTTTTGTACGCTATGAAGAGACTCCGTTGTATAAGAATTCTTTCCGTGTGCTCTCAACATATCTCCACGATTGCGCCTCTCCACGATTGCGCTTCTTCGCGACTGTTTCCACTTCACGTCTACTTCTCTTCGCGGAGAAAAACAAAACTCCCCCAGCATAATTTATACAGGGGGAGTTTGAATTGTGATTCTATGACATCACGTTTTTTGCGTTTTGTCAAGGTGATTCCTGTGGACAGATTACGAAACAGTTCCCACCAAACAAGTTATTTGGAAACAGTCCCTACATCACTGGAATCTTTGAAAAGTCCGATACCTCCTCCCACGGCATATCCACGCGGCCGAAGTGGCCGTAGCAGGCCGTGCGCCGATAGAGCGGTTTTGCCAGATCAAGCCGTTTGACAATTTCAGACGGTCTAAAATCAAATTGTGCCTTGACGAGCTCGGTAAAATCTTCCCCCGTTCCCGATGTTGCCTGAACAAGAATCGGCTCCGCCCTCCCAAGCGTGTAGCCCAAACTCACCAATGCATTGCCGCACAGGCCGGAGGCGACGAGACTCTTGGCGACAAAACGCGCCATATACGCCCCCGCGCGGTCGGGTGAATGCGGATCCTTGCCGGAAAGCGCGCTCACTCCGTGCGGAATAAGTCCGCCGTATGTATCGTTGGCCGTTTTGCGTCCGGTTGAGCCGCTCCCGCGCATCAACTCTCCTCCGCCGTAAGACGCGTAAGGATTGACGAGCACTTGAACGCCTTCGACGGAACCGAGCACGGGCTCGACGATTTGCTCCAAACACTTCGTCTTGACTTCCTGATCGGAGACTTTGCCGTCAGGCTCAAAGAGCAGGATGACCGTCTTCACGTTTTTGCCGTCGAAGACAACCTGCACCTTACCGTGAGGTTTTAAAAAATGGAAAGCTGGATTTGTGCGGCGCAAATCGTCCATGCGGCGCACGAGCGTCTGGGCAATCACATAAGGGCGCGGGAGATATTCGCGCGTCTCTTTCGTGGCATACCCGTGGACGATGGTGGTCCCGCCTTCCTGAAACTTTGTATCCTTCGCCGGTTTGGACATACCGATGTTCACGAAGGGCTCTACGTCATTGTGTCCCGCGATTTCTTCGTAGAGCTTTCGCACGACGGCCGAGCAGTCAAAATCGGCGTTCGAGAGAACCGTGCCGCCCACCGAAAGCATGCCGTGACTGCCGAGAACTTCAAGGCTGGCGCGCGTCTGTGGATCCCGACGCAAAAACTCGTCGAGGAGCCCATCGGCGATTTGATCACAAATTTTATCCGGGTGTCCGGCCGTAACAGCTTCGACGAGTTTGAGGTTGGGCATAGGAGAGAGTGGTAGAGATTAGCACGCAAAAGCCGGAAGAGCAATGGTCCTCTTCCGACTTTCGAGTTTCCGCAGTTTTAGGAGATTACTCCCTCCCGATATCCTGATACGCGTGCAAAACGTCCTCTTCGCCATCAATCGCGGCGCCTTGTGTCAAGGCCAGATCGGCCGCCGTCGCGCTCTGTGCAAACCGGCTCTGCAATCCGTTGGCCACGCGCGCAACCACGCTCCCCAGCAGACGAAGGGTTCCCGATTCGGTTACGTAATACACATCGCCACCCGCATTTTGAACGAGCGATCCTTTCGAATGCGCGCCACCCGCAGTCATCGTGGCGCCGTCCTTATACCCGCTAAAGAATGCGGCGGAGACATCAATAATCTTCTTGTTCCACTCTGCGCCGTAGAGTTCGAGCGCCACCTCTTCGGAAGCCACCCATCGGCGGATGCCGCCCGGTTCGATCGCGTAGACTTTCGGATCCGATTCAATCTTGATGAGCCAAGTGCCCGGGCGCACACGCACCGATCGGCCGACCGTCATGGCCGATAGCGTCTCCGCAGAGACGGTTGTCACGCTATCAAAGTTCTCAAACCATGAGAAGTAGGCTTTTTCATCCGGGAACGGATGGCGCTTGCCGTCGGCGCCCGCGTAATAGATCGTCGAAAGGTCGGCACGCTTGAGAATCTGCCCGATCGCGACGCCTGCGGGAAGTGCGGCTTCCACAGTTGCTTTCGGCGGATACAATTCCGCCACCGGATCCACAATCGCGGCAGGCGCTTCGATCTGCGTCTCCACCGGAACCGTTACGACTGCTCCCGTCGTTCCTTGAATCGCGAACAGAGCCGAGGAAGCCGATGCCAAGATGGCACCGCCGTTCCGAACATCCACGCGAATCTTCGCCCGAGCCACACTCCTGTCGGGCACCTGCCACATGTAGCTCGATCCGGAAGGCGTGCCACTCGCAATCGCCGCATAGGTTGTGCCTCCATCTTCCGAGAGGAAAATGTCCACGCTGGTCGAGTTTCCCGTCACGCTCCAATTCACCGCTTTGACCGATCCTCCGGCAATCACTCCGCCCGCTCCGACGGTCACGCCAGAAACGGCCGTAGGCGTAGAAACCGCTCCGCTCGTTCCGCCTCCGCTTCCGCCGCCTCCGCTTGAGGAAGCCGCCAAGCCTCCAACAATGCCGAAGGTGGAGAAGTGAGTTACTTCCGCCGTCAGTGTGTTGTTGACCGTATCCACCGTCGTCGGGAAGGATTCCCACTCGCCGTTGGCATCAATGGAGGAGAAGACCAGCTTGGATTCATCCACGCCCGCCGCCGCCACTTCCGCATCGGTGTAAGGCACCGTGATCGTCACGCTCCCAGTCAAACTCGACATTTCTTTACCATTGGCGTCCGTAGGCGTAATGGAGAACCCGCTCGAACCAACAAAGTTTTGATCGGCGCCCGGATCAATGCCCGCCACCGTCGGATCCTTCGCGGTAGACATGGTCGCCGTGGAAGAGTCCGTCGTCGAAAAGGTCGAGGCTGGCACGTTAATCTCAAGTCCAGAAATATTGTCTCCCTTGATGAGGCCACCCTTCGATGGTGTGAAGCTCGAACTGTCCTTGGCTTGAGTAAATCCGGAAACGGCCGTGTCCAAATCGGCGTTCAGACTTGCCGTATCCGCCGTGCCGCTCGTAACGGTGACGGTCGTGATAGCAGACGCACTGCCGTTGTCCCCGATCGCTTTCACGCTCCATGTTCCGTTGCCAAGATCGAGCGAGGCTTGTCCCGTTGTCTTTTCCGCCTCTGCGACCACCGTAACCTGACTCGAACCGCTTCCCTTCGTGGCCACGACGCGCGCGTCGCTCGTATAGGTCGCATCCAGACTGTCGCGCACAGTAACCGTTACCGTATCGCCGCCCGCTCCGCTCGCGGCCGTGAGCGCCAAGGGAGAAGACAAGGTGAGATTCCCGCCCGACACGGTCGCGGTTGCCGTCGCGGAATCATATCCCTGCTTGGAAGCGCGGAGTTTGTACGTGGCTTCCGGCACATTCGTCACCGACAGGTTGTTGTTTAAACCAGACTCATTGCCGGACGTAGCACTGAAGATTTTTCCGGCCGTGTCCGTGAACGTTACCGTCGCGCCGGGGAGGTTGGCAGAGCCATCCGTCACACTCCCCGTCACACTGCGCAGGTTCGAAGGAGGTGTGCAGGTAATGGCATCCGTTTCACTGGCAACTACCGTCACTGACTGTCCGGAGCAGAGTTCTCCATATTTGGGAGAACCTCCGCGCACGGTATAAGTTCCGGCGGCAAGATTTATTGTGTAGACGCCCGCCGTATTCGTTCCGGTGCCGGCTCCTTGGCCGTTCGAGTCTCGAATATCCACGAAGGCATCCGTTACGCCCGTGATCGTCACATTCACCGTCCCGGTCGCAAGCGATGTGCCAAAGTTGACCGTCTGGTTGGCGCTCGAGGTGTCCACGCTTGTCTGGCGTCCGCACGGGCCTTTGCCGTGGGCGAAGCACTCGACCGTATATCCGGCGGCTTTCGAAACCTTGAGCGAATAAGCGCCGTCCGTACATTGACCGTGATTGCCGCCACTCGAGCTAAACGCACTCACAAAAGCTCCGTCAAGACAGGTGCCGGAAATGGTCGCAAAGTTCGCGGTTGAGGCTTGAATGTTTTGTCCGGTTGCCGACGATCCTGAAACCACGACCGTGGTGCATCCAACCTCTCCATAAGCGGGCGCAAAAGCGCGCACATTCCATGTGCCATTGCCCGTGTAGAGCGTGTAGTTGCCGGAAGAGTCCGTCGGAGAGTTCGCAAATCCGCCCGTGGGGGTGAAGCTCGTACAGGTGTTTCCCGCCGTCACTTTTTCCGCATTCACTCCAGCATACTGAATGCCGTTGCTAGACTCGTCGAGCACCTGACCAGAGATCGTCGTGGACGATTTGGCGATTTTGAGGGTAACGCCCGAGACGCTCGCGGTGGTCACCGTCACATTCGCGCATTCGGAATTGGGCATGCCGGGCGCAAAAGCGCAGACTTCATACATGCCGGCGGAGACATTGAGCGTGAAGGTGCCGTCGGATTTTGATTGAGCAAATCCTCCGTTGCACGCCTTGAAAGCGCCCGTCGCCGCATCGAAGCATCCAAGCGGAAACGCATTTACGAAGACGTTCGCGATGCCGTTGGCCGAGCCGTCTTGCACAGTCCCCGAAATGGCGAAGTCGGCAGACTCAAGCGCAAAGGTGACGGCCGTAGGCGCGCTGTCGATTGGAACAACCACTGATTGCGGTGGTGGAAGTATTGCCGGACGCCGCGAAATCCACGGCCTTCATGGTCGGCGCGGAAAACTCGAAGTCGAACCCGCCTGCATGGCAGAAGACATCCACGTCCGCATCCGAATCCGCATCGTTCTTGCCTGAAATCGTCACGGAAAGCGTCTGCACGGTCGGATCGGATGCAAGATCGGTAAACTTGAAATCCACCCCGGTCACATTGCCGCCATTGATGTTCACATTGAGGAAGTTCTGGCCGCCGGAGAGATTTTCATAGGCGACGTTGCCGCGATCAAGCGGAGGAACGCCACAACCGTACTGACCGTCGAAGAGGCCGGAGAGACTCCAGACGCCGCTCCCATTCGTCGTCGCTTCCTGATGTCCGGTAAAGCCTCCACTGCCTCCGAACGCTCCGAACTGGTCGCAGAACACCGTGACGCCGGAGAGACCTTCTCCCGCATCCACCGCGCCGTCGGCATCAGAATCTTTATACACGGTGCCTCCAACAGAGCGGCTGCCTCCGGCGACAATATCGAAAGGCGCAGGATTGATGGTCTGTCCCTGCTTGACGCCAAGCGCATTTTTAACAACGACGGGGATACGAACGTCCGTCTGTGCCGTCGAAGGCGTTGTTACTTGATTGAGCACAAAGCGCACTTGGTCGCCCGAAGCGATGGCCGCCGTGCCGGTCGTTACCACCACCGTGCGAGCCGCCGCGTTGGCGACAACGCCCGCAATGGTGGGCGCATTAGCCGCAGGTCCGTTCAAATCCGTATTATCAAACGCATTGGGCTTGGCCTGCGCGCTCCCGATGCTAAATCCTGAAGGGAACGTCAAGGTGAACGTCGAGCTTATCGGAAGAGCCGCCGGAGCGGGAAACTCACAGCGCACCGCCGTCGAAACGCCCGTCACGCGCGTCTCGGGCTCACAAAACTGCGGATTCACCCAGAACGTCGCAAAGTTGGTACTGCTCTGAAAGTCCTGCGACGCGCCGCTGCCTCCGAGAAACCCTCCCGTCGTGGCGGAATCGAGAACCATGAAGAGCGCAACGTTCGCGGAACCGGCGGTTGTCATCGCGTTGCCGGCCAAATCCGTAACTCCCGTTCCCACGGTCGCGCGGCATTGCTGTCCCGGCGTGAGTCCCAGCCCTTGGATGCTCGCTTCGCGGCGATCCGAAAAATAGTTGATCGTTTTGCCGGTTAAAGAAACTCCTGTGAAGCTCACGCCGTCGGATCCGCACTCGAGCGTATAGTTGGCGGGGGTGGTTGCGGCAGTCTGATTCACGGCTTCACTGAACGCGACCACGAGGCCGAATGTATCCGCATCGGCATAGAGCACCGTTGAGCGGCGCAAGAAGTCCCAAATCCACATCGCGGGCATTTGACGCGATCGAGAGGGTCAATTGTCCGGAACCGAGGATGGTCTCCCCTCCGTCAAGGACGCTATCCGCATCAGCGTCCGCATAGAGCCGGATGTTGGAGAGCGTGGCGGTGGATCCATTCAAAGATTCAGGGAAGTCCACAGCGACGTGATCGAGAAATCGGGAAACGCCCGTCGCGCCGTCTGCAGGATCATAGATAATGGATGCAGAATTGGGCCCGGTGCTGTCGGCTCCTGCGCCCGTGGTAAAGCCAAAGCAGTAATCGCCACCCATCGCCACTCCACCGGTATTCCTGACGTTGCCAAGCAAACAAACGTCATAGCCCGTGGAGGCGGAGAGCGACAAACCGGAAACGGTGAGCGTCCGCGAAGCGCTTATATAGGTGATCGTGCCGCAAGCGCCGGTCGTGCAGACATCGGAACCGAACACGCCACTCGTCACGGTGCGAATGCGGATGTTGTCGGCGTTGTTGACGGCGTTGGTCGTCCCGTCCGAGAGCATCGTGCTCTCGGGTCCGAAGGAGAAGACAAAGACGATCGGCGAGTTGGTGGAAGCGCCGGTTCCCGCCATCGGCATGCCGGCCATCACCTGCGGAAGTGTCGTGTTGGAACTCGAACTCACACTACCGGTACGAAAGATGCGGGTAACGTCGCTTGCCATCGTAGCGCCGTCGGCGGCCGCGGTGATGCCGATTCCCCCTCCAAGCACACTAAAACGATATGTGGTGCTCACGGAAAGAGGAGAGGAGGTGATGCAGATGATGCGCGTGTTGCTGTTTTCCAGATTCACCGTGCCGCAAAGATTGGTCGCCGTCACGGGGCTCGCGCAAGAAGACGCATCCGTCGCTCCGGTACATGAATAGAGCGTGACTGTCGAGGCCGACACACTCGCGGGATTGAGCGCTTCGCTCGCATTGATATCAATAAACGCCTCAAGCGGGACGTTTGTCTGACCGTTGGGCGGCCCTCCGACCGAGAGTGCAGGCACACCTGCTTGAACGGGGATGGCAACCGCAAACGTCGAAAGCACGACCGCGATGGCCGTCAAAAGGCTCACCGGAGCCCGAAGGTTGTAAATGTTCATAGCGAGAGTTTTGTCGCGGGACGCCTTAAACGAGAAGACGCTCAACAACAAACAATGTTAGTTGAGTAAGATTGGTTTGATTTTAGCAGAGAACACCGTATCTGTCGGTTAGTTGTCCACAGGACTTCTTGCGTTCTGTTTTTGTTCGTGTTATAAAGAGAACATAAGACGAACGACATTCCTATGGGACTTACAAAAAAACAATCCGAAGTTCTCTCCTTTATCCAAACCTTCACAGAGCATAACGGCTATGCACCTTCGTATCGAGAGATTGCCGACGGTATGGGACTCGCTTCCCCATCAACGGTGCATGCTCATGTGCAAACGCTGTGTGAGAAGGGACTCATTTGTATCGGTGAGGATGGAGAAGCACGGTCAATCGAGATGGTTGAAAAATCATCGGGACCTGCGCTGGCGTTTATGTTGCCTCTCATAGGCGTCATCGCCGCAGGGGAACCGATCGAGGCGTTGGAACAGAACGAAACGATGGCTGTACCATCTGACTTCGTGATTGACGAAAGCAATTCCTATGTCCTGCGCGTAAAGGGGCGTTCCATGATCGAAGACGGCATCTTCGACGGCGACTACGTGGTGATCGAACGCAATCCCTCCCCTCGTAACGGAGAAGTCGTCGTCGCGCTTCTCGACAACGCCTACGCCACCCTGAAACGCTTCTATCGGGAGCGAGATCAAATCCGCCTCCAGCCGGCCAACTCCACTATGGGTCCCATCATCGTGAAGGGAGACGTAAACATCCAAGGCATCGTCCGTGCTGTCATTCGCAAATTCCAACCTGCTTAAATTTAGAGAAAGAAATCCAGCCTCAAGAGGCAGTCACCCCCCTGCCATAACGTTTCCATCTCGTAAATTACTTCGATCTAAAGCCCGCTGATCCCCAGGGCTCTTACTCTCCGCCACTATGGCTCCACGTTTGGTTACCTTCGTCGTAACCCGGAACAGACGACGTTGCTTCGATCCCAATCTCGATGCCAATCCGCAGACGAGAACGACTGCGTACGCCGAGCCAGGCATAAAATCAAAACCGCCCTGCGAGAGTTCGTAAAAGGCGGACTGGGCTAGAAACGTCCCTTGAGTACCTGCTCGGCGCTGGGATTTTCGTCAAAGTCGTTCACCGATTCGAGAGTCACGAGAATTTCCACAAATTCATCATAGGTCTCCCCGGCATCTCCCACCCAAATCATCCCCCAGCTCCCATCCGCATTATGCACAAGCGGACTCGTCTCAAAAAAATCGAACGGATATGGCCGAATGAGCCAAGCTTGATAATGAAAATGAGTTTCATCCGGAGTCGGAAGGTTGTTGGCTAGAATCGTGTGCGTAAAGAAATTATTTTCAAATACGCGCTTTGCAACAGCGGAACCGGAACTTGAAGAAACAGCTGTGAGCATCGCGCTCTCGGGAATTCCGCGCGGCGTTTCCCGATACGTGGGAGATACGGCCGGAGAAGACGCATCGGTCAGCTCCGCAACGATATCGTCAGACGTACGGACAGAGGGATCAAGCTCCGGCGCCGCCCCGCGTCGAAAGATCGTCATGAACGCAAGGAAGAGAAAAAAAAGAAGAAGAATCATGACGGCGGTACGCACCCAAAGCGGCGATGGCGACCTCGTAGAGCGGTATCCGCGTCGGTTCATACGCCGTGCTTCGTCATGGCTTCCGCAATGTGCTCCGCCAAATTCGGTTCAAACATCGTCGGCAAGATTTTGTCAGCCCGTGGTTCCGGCACAAGATCCGCCACCGTTTGAGCAACGATCCGCTTGATGTCCGAGGTAAAATTGCGTAGACGCGTACGCAAAGCTCCCAAAAAGATTCCCGGATACACAACCGCGTTATTGATCTGATTGGGAAAATCCGACCTGCCGGATGCAACCACGGCGGCTCCTCCAGCCTTAGCCACATCGGGCATGATTTCAGGAATCGGATTGGCAAGAGCGAAGACGATGGCGTCTTGGTTCATCGTCTTGATGTCCTCTGCGACAAGAAGGCCTGGTTGAGAGACACCCACAAACACATCTGCTCCGGCAAGAACAGCATGAAGATCAGAACCGTAATCGGCGGGATCGAGCGCTTCGAGGCGCTTGGCAAGACGATCCTTGTACGGATTGGAACCTTCCGGACGGTTCGATTTGATCACACCCATGGAATCGAGCACACGAATAGATCGAGCGCCAGCATCGGCAAAGAGATGGCTTATTGCGATACCGGCCGCACCGGCGCCGGAGATAACGATGCGAACATTCTCGATCTTTTTGTCTACCACGCGAAGGGCGTTCGTAAGCGCGGCAAGCGCAACGATGGCGGTGGCATGCTGGTCGTCATGGAACACGGGGATGTCGAGTTCTCTTTGCAGACGCTCCTCGATTTCAAAACAGCGCGGCGCGGAGATGTCCTCAAGCTGAATGGCTCCGAATGTCGGCGACAGATGTTTTACCGTTGCCACGATTTCCTCCACATCCTGCGTATCAAGACAAATCGGCCAGGCGTCCACATCAGCAAACCGCTTGTAGATCACCGCTTTGCCTTCCATCACGGGAAGACCGGCTGTTGGTCCAATGTTGCCCAGTCCTAAAATCGCCGATCCATCCGTTACGATCGCCACGCTCCGACCCCGCATCGTGAGTTCCCACACGCGCTCCGGTTCCCGCGCAATTGCAAGACAAACCTCGGCGACACCGGGCGTATAGGCGATCGAAAGATCCTCCTTCGTCTCCAGTGGAACGCGTGAAGCGATTTCGAGTTTGCCTCGCTTCTGCCGATGAACTTCAATGGCTTGTTCCTTGATATCCATACATAACATCAATAATTTCCGAGAAACGACTTCGGCATCGGTTTTGCTGTTCGCTCACCCGCGTCGTCGAGCACGATAGTCGGTTCTTCATAGCCTCCGTCTTTGCTACTTGCCTCTCGGATCGGCAGGGCATCTTTAAGCCGCACCTCCTCAAACAAACGCCGAGGAACTTCCTCAATAAACGTTGACGGCTGATGAAAGGCAAGGGTGTCAAACCCGCTCGAGAGCGCATAGGTCAGAAACAATCTCCGTCGAGCGCGCGTCGCCGCCACATAGAAAAGCCGGCGCTCTTCCTCGAACGCGGAGGTGTCCTCAAGCGAACGCTTGTGCGGAAACGAACCCTCCGAAAGCCGCATCACGAACACAGAATCCCATTCAAGCCCTTTAGCCTGATGGATCGTCGAGAGCACCATTCTATCACGTTCCTCCTCGCCCTCTTCACGCACGGCGCCATAATCGTCTTTGAGCGTCACTTCCGAAAGAAAGCTCGATACGTCCGAATACTGTTCGGCAAAAAGAGCAAACTGCTCCAAATCTTCCAAACGATCGTGGTAATCCGGATATTGACTTTCGAGATAATCTTGATAGTCGGACACGACAATACCGCGAATGATCGTCGAGGGAAGCATTTCGGAAAGAAGCGGCCTTATTATTTTTTGCACACCGCGCCAACCGGAAAGCCCGCGCTTGGGAATCGCTTCCACACGAAGAGCTTCTGTCAGCGTCGCCGAATTTTTAATGGCATCATAAATGTTCCCTGCCGTCACAAGCCCGATGCCCGGCTGGTGACCCAACACGCGCATCCACGCCACCTCGTCGCGAACGTTGGAAAAGAGGCGAAGATAGGCGACGAGATCCTTGATATGAGCGCGCTCAAAAAATCGCAGACCGCCGCGATACTCGTAGGGAATGTTGCGCTTGGAAAGTTCGAGTTCAAGCTGTTGGGAATGGAATGATGAGCGAAACAAAACGGCAATTTCTCGAAGCGGCCGCCCCTCCTCCAAGAGCTCGAGCACTTGCTCGGCGATGTAGCGCGCTTCCTGCATGGTATTTTGTGCCGGCACAAGACATGGTTTTTCTCCATCTCCGCACATCGGCCGAAGTTCCTTTTCGAATTGGTCCTCGTTGTGCTCGATGGATGCGTTGGCCAGAGAGAGAATCTCGGGGGTCGATCGGTAGTTGGAGGTAAGGCGAAAGGTTTTCGTCCGGGGCATCCACTCTGGAAACCGAAGGATGTTTTGAATATCCGCCGCACGGAAAGAGTAGATGCTCTGCGCGTCGTCGCCCACAACAAGAAGATTTCCGTTCTGCTGTGCGAGCCGACGGATGATCGCGGCTTGGATCGTGTTCGTATCCTGAAATTCATCCACGAGAATGTACTTGAATCGCTCCGAAAGCCGGTCGGCAATCGCCGGATGGTCATTCAAAAGTTCAAGGAGCTTCAAAAGAAGATCATCAAAGTCCATCGTGTTTCCGGCTCGCTTCTTTTTGTCGTAAAGCGTCGCAATCAAGAGAAGATCCGCCAGAACCGGTTCAAGATGCGGATGCTTGCGCTCGAGCGCTTCCTCAAACGACACCCCCGCGTTGCGCGCGTAACTCACGAGTGCGAGAATCACGCTCGCCGAAGGAAACCTCATTTTCTTGGTATCGATCTTCTGATCTTTGACGCAGGTCTTGATCAAAGCCTCGGAGTCTTCTCGATCGAGAATCGTAAAGTCGCGCGTGAAGCCAACCTCGGACGCGTATTGACGCAAGAGACGGTTCGCCACGGAATGAAACGTCCCGGCCCACAAACCCGTCGGATACCTCCCGCACAAACTCTCCACGCGAGAAATCATCTCCGCCGAAGCTTTGTTGGTGAACGTCAAAAGCAATAGACGATCCGGCGAAATTCCCTGCTCGATCAAATAGGCAACTCGATAGGTAATCGTGCGCGTCTTCCCCGATCCCGCGCCCGCCAGCACGAGACATGGCCCGTCGCCCTCAAGAACGACGCAACGCTGTTCATCGTTCAGATCTTCCTCAAGCCGGAGTCGCGAAGAACCTCGCGTGCCTTGTAAAATAAACTCATGCATAGCGGTTACTTGAGCTCTCGCGCTTTGTTCACGTTGTGCTCGTCAAGCGTTCTGGCATAGTGAGCATTGCCTTCTTCGTCGGTGAGGAAGAAATAGTAAGGGTTGGAACGCGGGAAGATCGCGGCTTGAATCGAGGCGAGACCCGGGGCGGAAATGGGTCCCGGCGGGAGGCCTCGATACTTGTAGGTATTGTAAGGCGAGTTGATCTCGCGGTCGTCAAAACTGATCGAGGGTGTCTTCTTTCTCGTGATGTAATTCACCGTCGAGTCGGCTTGAAGCGGCATCCCAATAGCCAAACGCTTCCAAAACACGTCGCTCACCAGCTCCCGATCTTCGTCATGGCGCACTTCGCGTTCGATGATCGAAGCCATGGTAAGAACGTCATGCAAAGACTTGCCTTGCCGTTCCATTTCCGCGCGCATCTCCGCGTTGATCTTCTCCTCCATCTCTTCACGCATCCGCGAGACAATCTCCTGTGCCGTCACGCCTTTGAGAAACCGATAGGTATCGGGAAAAAGATATCCTTCAAGGTCATGCGTTGCAGACGTCATCCAATCCGACGACGAGACGACACCCTCTTCCGCAAGGTATGCGCTCATCTGCGCGATCGTCCAGCCTTCAACGAAGGTAAGGGAGATCTCATTAGCTTGCGCATTCGTGATGACCGAGAGAACACTTGACGCATTCATGCCTTCCGAAAGTTCAAACTCCCCCGCCTGAAGCTTCCGCGCGCGCGCCGTCAGTTTCACATAGACCTTAAACAGAAACGAACTACCGATGATGTCTCGAGTCTCAAGATCGTCAGCAATGTCTGAAACACTTGCCCCATCATCGATCACAAAGATCACGGGAGGAACCGACGGTCCGTGATCACGCCACCACCACTCGCGGCCAACGAGCCAGCCGAAAAAGAGAAGAAGAACGAGAAGAAGAAGTTTGGTTTTCATAAAATAATAAAAAGAAATCCAGATGTCATGAGGTACCCGAAGACAAGCCCGGCCAAGATATCACTCACATAATGCAGGCCGCCATAGACTCTTGCAATAAGAATGAGCAAACTCATGGCCACAAGGCTTAAGAGAAGCCAGAGTTCATGAGAAAAGCCTAGCATGGCGGCAGAAGTGATCACGACGGCAACCAGCGTCGCATGTCCGGAAGGAAACGAAGCGGAGGCAATGCGAGCTTTGTAAATCGGACGCAGATGCTCGCGCTGAAACGGACGGCTCCGATGCAGAGTTTGCTGAAACACATAGGCGAAAAATTGCGAAAGCGCGATGACGAGAACGTAAGCGATCAAAAAAGAAGCCGGGGAAAATTGAACAAGAACGATAAGCGGCAGAGCGACAAACACAAACGGCAAATCACGCGCCGCGAAGATCGCAAGCTTATCGAGCCATGGTCGTTTCCCGACTCGATCATGAAGAAAACAAGTCAATTTTTGATCAACGTCTCGTAGATGCATACTCTGACTTCTTCAACCTCACGCTAATGGCTGCCCCGTCATCTCCGGAGGCTGTTGGATTCCCAGCACATTCAAAATCGTCGGCGCCACGTCCGCAAGCATGCCGACCGGAGGAACAAGCGAGAGATCGCCTCCGGGAATTTCTCCCGTGGGAGAAGATTGGCCCTCGAACTGCCGGCCGATCACAAGAAACGGGACGGGATTCGTCGAGTGTTCCTTATCAATAGCGCCAGAGACAACGTTGGAAACTTCCTCCGCGTTGCCGTGATCAGCCGTAATGAAGACAACGCCGCCCTGAACGAGCACTGCGTCCACGATGCGCCCGATCTCGCCGTCATCAAACTCGATCGCTTTCACGGTTGCCTCAACGTCTCCCGTGTGCGCCACCATGTCGGGATTGGCGAAGTTGGCAACGATGAAATCGTACGCGCCGGATTTTATTTCCTTCACAATACGGTTCGTTACTTCTTTGGTCGACATCTCGGGCGTCTCGTTGTACTTGGCCACTTTGGGTGAAGGAACGATCGCGCGCTCCTCCCCATCCACCGGTTTTTCTTTCGTGCCGTTGAAAAAAAACGTTACGTGAGCATACTTCTCCGTTTCGGCAATATGAAACTGCTTAAGGCCGTGCGCCGAGATCGCTTCCGAAAGAGTGCCGTCAATGCGTTCGGGCGGAAACGCCACCTTGATCGGAAGTCCTTTCTCGTACTCGACCATGCCTACCACGAAGATGCCGGGCACATAGACGCGTTTGAACTTGTCAAAGCTCGGAAGAGTAAACGCCTTCGTGATCTCGCGCATGCGATCCGCGCGGAAGTTGAAAAAGATCACCGCATCCCCTTCTTTCACCCGAGCTTCCGGTTCTCCATGTCTGTCCACAAGAACGATCGGCTCACGATCCATAACATAGTAACGACCGCACATCGAAGCAATACGCCCGACCTTTGTTTCCTTTATCTTCGCCTGCAACTTCGTAATGAAATCCGCTCCCGAATTGTACACGGTATCGCGCCCATCAAGGATGGCATGGACCGCAACATCCTTGAGCTTCTGCCTCTTGGAAAAATCCAAAAGCGCAAACACGTGTTCATCCATGCTATGCACCCGGCCCGGAGACACCATGCCGATGAGATGCAAAGTGCCTTTCGATCGCTTCACAAATGCCGCGGCTTCAAGAAAAGCTTCGTTGTGAAAAAAGGATTCGTCCTCGATCGCCTTGTTGATGCGCGGCAACGTCTGGTAGTACACCCGTCCCGCTCCGATCGCTAAATGCCCCACCTCCGAGTTTCCCATCTCCCCCCACGAAAGCCCCACCGCCTCGCCCGACGCGCGAAGCGTCATAGCTGGATACGTCGCAATGAGCTTGTCGAGCACAGGAGTCTGCGCCCGCGCAATCGCATTCCCCTCCCCGTCCGGCGCCACGCCAAACCCGTCCAAAATCAGCAAGACCGCAGGTTTAGGCCTATGTGTTTCGTCAGGCATATCGAGAAGAATTATAGCAAAGAAACATAAGGAACGGAAAAATCGGCGTTGATATCATCATGAAGAAGTGCAAGCACAGCCTGTTCGCCTATTCGCGCGAATTAGCCGAGGCTTCGAGTGGCAGGCGCGCCTCTGGCGGGAATGAGCCGAGCTTATCCGTGCTGTTCGAGATATGTGAGGTAGCACGGTTTGCAATAGATGGTGCGGTTGGGGTAGACCATGTTTTTTGCAACCCGAATCGGTTGAGAACACTTGGCGCAATCCACATCCTCAAACACAGCCAGATTGGACTCGTGCAAGAGATCAATCATGCGCCAGGTAAAATGGCGTGTCGGCGGAGCGATCTTTTTTCTTCGATAGAAATCCAGCTCCGGTTTGAGAAACCTGAACTTGCGTCGAGCCGCTTCGTCCAGCACGACTCTCCCAACCCAGTCCTTGTCCTTCATCTCATCGATCGCATCGGGAATCTCACACGAAGGCGTCGAGTCCCCTTTTGCAAGATCTCCGATCGCCCCGGCCGATTCCGGATCAAACGATGTGCCACCGAGCCTTTCCCACTCGGAGAGGTCGGCGCCAAAGTGGTTCACGGCTCCAGCCTCGCCAAAGTACGTCGGCGACATGCGGATCGGAAAGAACTGTCCATACTCATCACGATCCAGCATCCGACACTTGATCTCGTCAAGCTTCTGCCAATAGGCATCTTCCGCGTAGGATTTGTTGAAGATGTGGTTCTTCTTGCGATGGAGACCGACGCACCCAAAGCAATCCTCGCAATCATAACAAAGATAACTGTACTCCATGCTCTGGCAACGATAACAGGCGTAGGAGTAACGAATGTCATGGGATTGAAATTGATTGGTCGCTTCAAAGCACTTTGACGAAAAGATCGGGGTCGAAAAAGCGCTATCGGATCCTTCGGCAGCAAAGGAACAATAAAACAAATCTTTGCTGTGCTTCACGCAAGCATAGCACGCATGGCAATCGCTTACGTCGTAGAGATATTCGCCTGTCGATTGGATATCTCCCGCGTTAAGATTTTCAGGCCAGATCGTCTTATTGCCGACAAGGTCGCGGAACTTCCCCATCCACTTCTCAAGCTCCGAGCGCTTGCTCAAGTCCACCTTCTCACGACGTGAGTGAAACTCGGACTCGGAAAGCTGCTCATTGAAGAAGATAAATTTTTGGTGAGATTGATTCGTCGCTCCAAAGCATGACTCGATGTCCTCACACAAAAAGCAAAACGCGCTTGAGAGTACATCCGAGCTGTCACGCACAAAAAGGCTGTTATGAATGTTTTTTGAATTTGCGACGCTATAACTTTCCGCGACCTGATCCGAGTTCCATACAAGACAAGAGGTCTGAACGCGCGTTGACCACCAGACAAAGAGCGACTGCTCTGATTCGGATCCGAGAGAAAAATAACTGTTCCGATCGCCGTGAGAAAGAATGGCGACGGAGTTCTCCGGCTCCTTCGCGTGACTGTGGGCCGGTAGAGGAATGTTGCGCGTGAGCTCATACATGACATCGAACACCGAGCGATTGGGGTCGTCGTCGAGATATTCTGAACTGAAATCTTGATCAAACCACTCCTTATCGGGCAATACAGAAACACCCGTTGCCGGATGATAAGGGGAGATGATCGTGACTCCCGACTTCGGATGCTTCCAATTCCACCACTGAAACCCAACCCAAAAACTCGAAGTGATTTTCGCCCGAGTCAACGGACTGCGCTTCGAAGGCGGAACATTAAATTTCTTATACCACCCGATCTCCTCCTCCGTCATCTCCCACTTCTCGCCCGTGAGTTCACAAGTCCGCTCGCCGGGGCTGGTTGCGTCGAGAATGGATTTTACCTTGGCATCATAGTTGGGAGTGTGGGACATACATCGTGATAGAATATTCTCGTGATGGGAGCGGTGGGTTCAAAACCCCAGAAGCCCCGCAAGGGGTTTTTGGTTTTTCTCTTGCTGTTTAAGAGAAATTGAAAGAGATTCATAGCCGATACTTTAATTCCTCCTCGATCTCCATCAGCCGATTATACTTCGCCACGCGTTCACCGCGAGAGAGCGAGCCGGCTTTGATGTAGTCCGCGTTCACCGCAATGGCGAGATCGGCGATGGTCGTGTCTGTCGTCTCACCCGAACGGTGCGAAATAATAACGTGATAGCCGTTCGCTTGAGCGAGCAGGATGGCGTCCATCGTCTCCGACAAAGTTCCAATCTGATTAGGCTTGATGAGAATCGCATTCCCTGCTTTCATCTCGATCCCCTTACGCAAACGCTCCACATCGGTCACGAAAAGATCGTCTCCCACGACTTGCACGCCTTTGAGCTTCTTCGTTGCCTCCGTCCATCCGTACCAATCATTCTCTTCGAGCGGATCCTCAATGGAAACGAGGGGGTACTTTTTCGCAAGCTCCGCATACCAGTCTACCAGCTTCGAAGCCTGTAAATGTTTGCCCTCGACGTTAAGACGATATGTCTTGGTTTCCTTGTCGTAGAACTCGCTTGCGGCCGCATCTATTCCAAACTCCACGTCCTCGCCCGCCTTGTATCCCGCCGCGCGCGCCGCCTTCACAAGATACTGGAACACATCCTGATTCTTGGAAAGCGAAGCTGCATAGCCGCCCTCGTCTCCAACAAGTGTCGTGAATCCGTTTTCTTTGAGAAGACTCCCGAGCGCATGAAAAATCTCCGCTCCGCAACGAACTCGTTCCTTAAAACTCTTCTGCCGAGGAATGAGCATGAACTCTTGGATATCGAGAATCCACCCCGCATGCGCTCCGCCGTTCATGATGTTCATCATGGGGTAGGGTAGGCGGTAGGGGGTAGGTTGTAGGCTGTAGGCTGAACGAAGATAGGCGTAGAGCGGGAGCTTTTTTTGTTTGGCGGCGGCATGGGCGCAGGCAAGCGAGACACCCAGGATCGCATTGGCTCCGAGCTTTGACTTGTTGCGCGTCCCATCCAAAAGAAGCATGGCGTTGTCGATCTCGCGTTGACGGAAAGCCGACATGCCGATGATCTTCTTCTCGATGTTTCTCACACGCTTGATCGCTTTTTGCACACCTTTCCCGCCATAGCGCTTCTTGTCGCCATCGCGAAGTTCGATGGCTTCGTACGCGCCCGTCGAAGTGCCCGACGGAACGCTTGCGGAACCCACGATGCCCGAACCCAGCAGAACGTGAACCGAGAGCGTTGGATTGCCGCGCGAATCGAGGATTTCATGCGCGTGAATCGCTTTGATGTTTGAGGACATAGGTTTATGAGATTTTCAATGCTTCAAGTCCGGGCATCTTCTGTCCGGCCAAAAACGCCATCATGGCACCGCCACCGGTCGAGACGAGCGTGAACGCGTGATGGAGGCCGAGAGCGTCAACCACAGGAACGGTGTCCCCTCCGCCAACCACGGTCATTGCTCTGCCGGTCTGCCGAGCCATCGCCTTCACCACGGCGTGCGTCCCTTTGGCAAAATCGGGCGTCTCGACAATTCCCAAAGGACCGTTCCACACAATCGTCTTCGCCAAAGACATCTCCTCCTGAAACCGCTTGATCGTTTGCGGACCAACGTCAACGATGATGCCGCGGTCTTCCACTTCCGTGCCAAGACTTGCCGTTTGCGGCGCACGGCGACGAATGACGCGGACGGTCACCACGTCTTCCGGAAGAATCAATTGCTTCCCATAGCGCTTCAAGAGTTCCTTCGAAAGTGGAAGATCCTTCTTGTCGTACGAAGAGTTCCCGATCCCCCATCCTTGCGCTTGATAAAACGGCGTGGCCAATGCGCCGCCGATGCACACGCGCGCGCCGGCGCGCAAAAACGCTTCAAGCGTTTCGATCTTCGTGTGAATTTTTTTCCCGCCGAGGATGACGAGAAGAGACGCGGGAGCCCTGCGCAAAACTTTTGAAAGCACCTCGACTTCGTGCTGAAGTTCAAGACCGGCATAAGAAGGAAGAAGCCGTGCGAGAAGGCAAAGCGAAGCATGCTCCCGATGTGACGTCGCAAAAGCGTCGTTCACATAAAGGTCCCCGAGCGAAGCCAGCTTGCTCCCGACCTCCGGATCGTTTTTTTCCTCCCCCTGCAGAAATCGAACATTCTCCAGCACGAGAATATCGCCAGGCTCCATGCTTTCGACACGCTTTTTGACACGAGGCCCGGTGATCTCTTTGGAAAACGACACCGTGCCCGTCATCAGTTCCTCAAGTTTCCGAGCGACGGGAGCGAGACTCAAAGCCGCCACGCGTTTTCCATTCGGGCGGCCGCGGTGTCCGATCACGATCACCTTCGCCCCGCGCTGGCGCAACCATTCGATTCCGACGGCGGCGCGATGCAGACGGCCGTTTTGACCCTCAACAACTTTTCCTTTCACGACGGGAACATCCGTGTCCACACGCACCAAAACACGCTCGTCCTTCACCCCAACCCGCTGATTAAGCGCGCGCAACTTCATACCAATGCTATTTTTTGAGAACACGCTTGCCTACTTCACGAACCATCATTATGAGTTGATTCGCATAACCCCACTCGTTGTCGTACCACGCGAGCACGTTGACAAAATCTCCGTCAACGACTTTCGTCATGGAAAGATCCGCGACCGAAGCGTGAGGATTACCAATCAAATCGGAGGACACCAAAGGCTCTTCCGTCACGTCAAAAATACCTTTCCAACGAGCCGAACGCGCCGCTTGGCGAAACGCCTGATTGACATGCTCAATGTCCGTTCTCTGACGCAGAAGAACCGAGAAGCTCGAAAGCGAGACGTCAAGCGTCGGAACACGGATAGCCACTCCGTCAAACTTTCCTTGAAGATACGCCGCCGCTTTCGCGGTCGCCTCCGCCGCACCCGTATGCGTCGGGATGATGTTACCCAAGATGGAACGCGCGCGACGCAAGTCGGGTTTGCGCGCGGGCGGAATGCTGTCCACCACATTCTGCCCCGACGTCACTGAGTGGACGGTGGAGAGCATAGCTTTTTGAATGCCGAACGCTTCGTGCAAGATCTGCACGACGGGTCCAGCCGAATTTGTCGTGCAGGACGCGTTGCAGATCACGCGCGTTTTCGGATGAAGATCTTGATGATTGACTCCCATGAGATGCGTGGGGAGATCCTCGGACGGCGCGCTGACCACCACCGACTTTGCGCCCGCGCCGATATGAGCCGAGGCTCCGGCTTCATTCGTAAAAAACCCGGTAGACTCGATCACGACATCTACTTTGCGTTCCTTCCACGGCAGACGGCCAGGATCCTTTTGCGCAAACACGGGTATCTTCTTGCCATCAACCACCAGAAACCCGTCGCCAGCTTTCACACGGCGATCCCAAGCGCGATAAACCGTGTCGTACTTGAGAAGATGCGCCAGCGTTTCCGGACTGTTCAGGTCGTTGATCGCAACGAACTCAAGACCTTTCTGTTTGAAGCCAACACGCAGAGCGAGACGGCCGATGCGGCCAAAACCGTTGATGGCGATGCGAAGCATAGGAGAAAGATTAGAGTTGTGAGATAAGATAGCAAGAGAAAGATGCGGCCATTGTAGCACAAACCAAAAGAGAGCCTGTGCTCTCTTGTTTTCTTTTAAATGGCAAAGCGGGCGAAGCGGCGGATGGCCATATTCTCCCCGATGGTGACAATCTGTTCAGTCAAAAGTTCTTGGATCGTCTTTTCTTCGTCCTTAATGAACGGCTGTTCCATGAGGACGACTTCGCCGTACCACTTGTCCATTTTCCCTTGGCTGATCTTTTCGATCATTGCCTCTGGCTTGCCTTCTTCCTTGAGCGCGGAGGCAACAAGTTCTTTTTCTTTCGCGACAATCTCTTCCGGAACATCTTCGCGCGTAAGATAGGACGGATCAGAAGCGGCAATGTGCATCGCAAGGTCATTGCAAAATGCGATGAAGTTCTCGTTGCGCGCGACGAAATCCGTCTCGCAGAGCACTTCAACGAGCACGCCGACCTTGCCGGTTGCATGGATGTACGCATGAACGCGCCCCTCGCTGGTGGCACGATCCGACTTCTTTGCCGCCTTCGTGACACCTTTCTTGCGAAGTTCTTCGGCTGCTTTTTCAAGATCTCCGCCGACCTCTTCGAGCGCCTTCTTGGCGTCCATCATGCCCGCTCCGGTCATCTCGCGAAGCATTGCAACAGTTTTGGCATCAATGGGCATAGGGATAAGATATTGGATACTAGGCTTGTACTTTCAGAGCTTCTGCCTTCTTTGTCTCTTTTCCAATTTTTTCAACCTTCTTTTCCAAGACGACCGGATTCGCTTTTCCTTCCTTGACAGCCTCCGCAACAAGCTTCGTCACCAGCTCGATCGAACGCACGGCGTCGTCGTTCATCGGAATCACATGCGTCACGCGATCCGGATTGACATTCGTGTCGCACACGCCGACGATCGGGATGTTGCAGGCAATCGCTTCCATCACCGCCGTTTTGTCGAAACGCACATCAGTGATAAAGACGGCTTCGGGTTTTTTCTTGAGCGTGGCAATGCCGCCGATCTTCACATCGCACTCTTCAATATCGCGCGCAATCATCAAGCGTTCCAGCTTCGTGTACTTACCCAGTTCGCCTTTCAATTGCTGTTCCTTGAGTTTCAAATAGCGGTCCACCGCATCGCGGATCTGCTTAAAATTTGTGAGCGTGCCTCCCAGCCACCGTTCCGTGACAAAAGGCATGCCGCAATCCTCCGCGGCCGCTCGCACGTATTTCTTTGCCTGGCTCTTGGTGCCGACAAACAAAATGACGCCGCCTTTTGCCGCGATACTTTTCACAACGTCGAGCGCTTTCCCCAGTTCCTCCTGCGTGCGCTCAAGGTTGATGACATGGATGCCCGATCGAACGCCGAAGATGTAGGGCGCCATTTTGGGATGCCAACGGGAAGCCTGATGGCCAAAGTGAGCTCCGGCTGTGAGAAGCTCTTGAAGAGTTGGGAGTTTCATAATCCTTTTTGACTGCGGAAGGCGCCGTGCGAGGACCCCCCTTCGCTCTTCGAGCTTCGGAGGGGCAAGGCTCGCAACGTTCTTCGCACCTTCCTGATTGATTTATGAACGCAAGAATATAGAACAAGCCGCTTTTCGTCAAGACGGCCGGCGTGCGCTTCTTTCAAAAATCGTCTATACTGCTTCCTGTGAATACAAAGGTAGCCATGTTCACAAGCATCGTCGCCGCACTTTTGATTGCCGGGTGGGTTTGGAAATCCTCCGCGCCAGAAGAGCCGCTCTACGCAACAAGCGACGGCACAGTCAAAGAAGCCTCGTCGGATCTTCCGCGCGCCTCAAACACCGGACAAAACTTCAACACGATTGATCCCGATCTCTGGGAATACACGGCACAGGCGGAAGAAATGATCAACAGGCCTGGCAACGGTTCCGGACATGAGAACATCGCCTACGGCATCATCCGGCGTCCCGCGCAAGACGGTACAGACAGCACGATCTACTACTTCGCCACGCACAGCGCCCTCTATCTGCCGCCTCCAGCCGATACGGGAGATTTGTTCAACGCCATCTACGCCTATGACGTTTCCAACCAAACGTGGGAGCGCCTGTTCAAACGCCAGTCATCCTACGATTTCGACACGCCGCAACCGGGCGATGTGCAGACGTTCCATGTCCTGGGTTTTGACCGTGAGCGCCTGATCGTGCAGATCATGACCGACGAGATTCTCACCAAGAACCCGCACGATCTTTGGTCCGTCCCATTCAAGGAAACCGAGGGACCAAATGGTTCTTACACCGTTTCGAGCGGACTCGTTACTATTGACTTGGCGTCACCCTATGCCAAGCGCCCGCCATACGAACGGCCGTAGCTTGACCTTTTTCCGTCAAAACACTATAGTTTCGCCCGTATGAAAACTGCTATTCATCCAACTTATTACTCCAAGGCCGTCATCACCTGCGCTTGCGGAGCCGTCTACACGACCGGTTCGACGCTCGAGAGGATCGACGTCGAGTTGTGCAGTGTCTGCCATCCCTTCTACACCGGCAAACAAAAAATCCTCGACAGCGCCCGTCGCGTGGAGAAGTTCGAGGCCCGCACGTCGCAGAAGAAAGCAAGCGTCAAGAGCAAAACTGTCAAGAAAGCGGAGCGCGCCGCCAAGCGCAAGCCCAAGATTGAAGTGGAGGAAACAAAATCGGTTCGCATCAAAAAGACAAAGAAGAGCGAGGCGTAACGAGACAATGAGACAAAAAGACGTTATGCTTGGCATGGCGTCTTTTTCGTAGCTATGGATTTCATCAAAGACCTTAAAACGTATCAGGAACGAAAACGAGAGCTGGAAGCTGCGCTTGGCAATCC